>ENA-ORXT01005857-ORXT01005857.1-marine-metagenome-genome-assembly--contig:-NODE-5857-length-11797-cov-3.781399_pt1 | contig 11797 bp, 10 predicted proteins | sample MGYA00237868_ERZ511482 | MGnify/ENA metagenome assembly ERZ511482 | reverse complement strand
CGATGGACCAAGCGCCCGAGGTGCTCGCCAAGCTGCAGATCCAATCGTCGCCTCTCGACGAGGTCGAACGAGTCTCGCAGGTGCCTGCAGCCGAGGGTCTACTGATCGACGCGCTAATCATTGCGGTGACGCCGCTCGTCGACATGTCTTGGGGCAAGCAGGCCGCGCAGTGTGCACACGCCGGCCAGTGGGCCTGGATGCGATCGGATCCAGACACGGTCGCACGTTGGAACACGGCGGGTCGATCGATCACGATCGTGCACCCCGACGAGACACTGTGGACCGCAGTCGCGGACAGCGCTCCGATCCAGATCTGCGACGGTGGGTTCACCGAAATCCCCGCAGGTACTCGAACCGCCGTCGCCTGGTGGAGCGTCGACCCCTCGGCAGGCCCGATCGACCCCTCGTCGAGCTAGATCGTCGGAACTTCGGTGTGGCGCCCGAAGACCTCGGCCATGGTGTTCATGATCTCGCCGAGTGTCGCGTAGGTGTGCGACGCCTCGATCAGCGTCGGCATCAAGTTTACTTCAGGGTCTTGCGCCTCCGCAGCGAGACGAGCGAGGATCTTGTCGACGGCTTCCTGACTACGATCCTGCTTGACCGCCTCCAACCGGGTCCGCTGACGCCCCTCGTCCTCGTTGCTGATTCGAAGCGTTTCCATCTCGTCGTCGTCATTGCCGGCAAGGAAGTCGCTGACACCGACGATGATCCGTTCGCCAGCGTTGAACTTGCGTTCGAGCTCGTAGGCGGAGTCGCCGATACGACGCTGGAACCAGTTGTCGTCGATGCCTGCGATGCAGCCTTCGAGCATCGAACCCTTGCCGAAGTCGTCGAGCTTGGCGAAGATCTCCTCGGCCTGGCGCTCCATCTCGTCGGTGAGCTCTTCGACGAAATACGAACCGCCGAGCGGGTCAGCGACGTGGGCCACGTTGGTCTCGTGTGCGATCACCTGCTGGGTACGCAACGCGATTCGGGCAGACTTCTCGGTGGGCAGCGCGAGTGCTTCGTCCATCGAGTTGGTGTGCAGGCTCTGTGTCCCGCCGAGTACGCCAGCCAACGCCTCGATTGCTGTACGCACGATGTTCACTTCGGGCTGCTGCGCGGTGAGCGACACGCCAGCGGTCTGGGTGTGGAAGCGGAGCTGCAGCGACTTGGCGAGCTGCGCTCCGTACCGATCCTTCATCCAGCGTGCCCAGATCCGGCGCGCAGCGCGGAGCTTGGCGATCTCTTCGAAGAAGTCGATGTGGGCATTGAAGAAGAAGCTGAGGCGCGGCGCGAACGTGTCGATCGGAAGGCCTGCCTGCAGTGCCAACTCCACGTAGGCGAACCCGTTGGCCAAGGTGAACGCCAACTCCTCGGCCGCCGTCGACCCTGCTTCGCGGATGTGATATCCGGAAATCGAGATCGAGTTCCAGCGAGGCATCTCGGCGGCGGTGAATTGGATGGTGTCGCGCACCAACCGCATCGACTGCCTGGGCGGGAAGACGAACTCCTTTTGCGCCTGGTACTCCTTCAAGATGTCGTTCTGGAGCGTGCCGCCGAGCCGAGCGCGGTTGATGCCCGACTTCTCGGCCTGCGCCACGTACATCGCAAAGATCGGCGCTGCGGGGCTGTTGATCGTCATCGAGGTCGTGATCTCGCCGAGGTCGATGTCGGCGTAGAGATCTTCCATGTCGGCAAGGGAGTCGACGGCCACACCGCAACGGCCGACCTCACCGAGCGACATCTCGTCGTCGGAGTCCAGGCCGAGGAGAGTCGGCATGTCGAATGCGGTCGACAGCCCGGTTCCTCCGGCCTCGAGGATCTCCTTGAAGCGGCCGTTGGTGTCTTCGGCCGTTCCGAAGCCGGCAAACATGCGCATAGTCCAGAGGCGCGAGCGGTACATCGATGCGTGCGGACCTCGGGTGTACGGATACTGCCCAGGGAACTCGCCATCGTCAGGCCCGTACACGGGCTCCAACGGGATGCCCGACATGGTCGAGTAGTCGCGCTCGCGGACCTTCGATGCTCCGAACGCCTCCTCCCAGATCTCCCGGTTGGTTTGGCTTGCGGCGTCGCTCATGTCGTCAATCTAGATCGCCGGCGGTAACCCTGGCGAGGGCGATGGACGGATCCTGCGCTGCGTCAGTCGACCAGGTGAGCGGGAAAACCGCCCTTGGCAATCGGTCCCCACCGGTCGATCGTGAGGCGGATCAGGCACTTGCCCTGGGTCGCCATCGCCTCGCGGTACTCGTCCCAGTCCGGGTGCTCACCGGAGATCACGCGGAAGTAGTCGCACAGACCATCGAGGGCGTCGGGGAGATCGACCACTTCGGCGGTGCCGTCGACCTGGACCCATTCGCCGTTCCACTCGTTGCTCTGCACGACCATCGATGCTCGCGGGTTGCGGCGCAGGTTGTGCACCTTGGCGCGCTCGGGGTAGCTCGACACCACGATCCGGCTCGGCCCATCGGCCAGCTCGTCCAACCCCATCGACACCAGCGAGGACTGCGGCCAACCGTCGCGCCGGTAGGTGAGCAGCACGCCGTGGTGACGTGGACGGATGAAGTCATCGAGCTCCGTTCGGTGAACAATCCGATTGGTGGCGACGTACTTTTTGTTGACCATCGATCGATCCTGCCACGTCGTCGTCGCATGCGGTCGCTGGCACTGGTACACATCGTTCATGAACAACGGATTCACTGCAACCGACGTCCCGGACCAAACAGGTCGGACAATCCTCGTGACCGGTGCGAACACCGGGCTGGGCTTCGAAACGTCGAAGGTCTTGGCCGAACGGGGCGCACGTGTCCTGCTCGCCTGTCGATCCGAGGAGAAAGCCCGGAACGCCATTGCGAAGATCCGCGTCGCTGCCCCTGATGCCGATCTCGATTTCGTCCCGCTTGATCAGGCGGACCTTGCCAGCGTGCGTGCTGCTTCGGAGCAGGTGCGGGGTGAGGACCGGCTCGATGTGCTCGTCAACAACGCTGGCATCATGATGCCGCCCAGAGAACTGACGGTCGATGGTTTCGAGTCGCAATTCGGCGTGAACCACTTGGGCACGTTCGCCCTCACCTCGTTGTTACTGCCCAAGCTCGCCGAGCGCTCGGCTTCGCGCGCCGTCGTCACGAGCAGCATTGCCCACCGCGGAGCGAAGATCTACTTCGACGACATCGACGCCGAGCAGTCCTACAAGACCCAGGACCGCTACGGCCAGAGCAAGCTCGCCAACCTGATGTTCATGTACGAGTTGGACCGTCGGCTCCGCGCTGCAGGCTCTTCGACCATCGCAGTCGGCTGCCATCCGGGCATCGCCGACACCGAACTCGCCCGGCACCTTCCCGCCGTGGTCAGGTTTGCCGTCCCGTTGTTCCGGCCGCTCTTCAACTCGGCTGCAGAAGGAGCATGGCCGACGCTGATGGCAGCGACCGCTCCGACGGTGGAGGGTGGGGCCTACCTCGGGCCGACGAAACGCAACGAGACGGCTGGCCCTGCTGGCGAGGCCCGTGCGACGGCGACGGCGAAGGACGACGCCCTTGCCGCCGGCCTGTGGGAACTGTCGATCGAGATGACTGGGATCGATCCCGGCATCTAGTGCCCGACTCGGCCTCGACCCGATGTGTCAGCAGCCCAGAGAGTTCGCGAGCGCGTCGGGGTCAGCGACACTGACCCAGAGCGACGAGTGATCCTTGAAGCCGATCACCTTGGGGATCTTGTCGACGAAACCGAGACACAATCCGAGGTGGTGATTGGTTCCGAAGGTCAGGCCGTCGTCGGCGAAGCTCAAGCGAGCGCCCACCGCAGTGAACCAGCGGTGCGGGCCGGTGACCTCGGTGTGGTCGATGTTGTCGATCGGTGTCTCGATGCGCAGAAGACCGAATGATGCTCGGAGCATGCCATCGTCCGTGAGCGTCACCCCGTCGCTGCGGCGGACCCGCATGGTGGTGAACATCGGTGTCCATCGACGGTCGTGGCGGTACGGAAAGAACTCACTCATTCATCTCATCTTGCCAGTGGGTAGGACGGTGCATTGATTCGACCGATTGGGCCAGACGTCACAGCAGCGATGCCGAGTGCAGAAAATTGGTGCGCCGGTCAGTAAGTTCGCGGACGCACATCCACCCTGATCTAGGAGTTTCCAATGCGCGAAGCAGTCTTCGTTTCTTATGCCCGTACCGGTCTTGCCAAGGCTGGTCGCGGCGGCTTCAACATGACGCCGGCCATGTCGATGGCAGCACACGCCATCAAGCACGCCGTCGAGAAGTCGGGCGTCGAGCCCGAAGCCTTCGAAGACGTCGCGCTCGGCAACGGCGCGCACGGTGCTGGCAACCTCGGTCGCCTCGCCGGCCTCCTCGCCGGCCTGCCGGTCAACGTCGGCGGCAACACGATCCAGCGTCACTGCTCGTCGGGCCTCAACTCGATTGCGGTTGCGGCGAACCACATCAAGCAGGACGGCGTGAACATCGCTGTCGCCGGCGGTGTCGAGTCGATCACGATGCCGGGTGGTGGCATCGACAGCCTCGGCGGCGTCGACCCCGACCTGACCGAGGCGTACCCCGCGATCTTCATGGCGATGATCGAGACCGCCGACATCGTGGCCGAGCGCTACAACCTGTCGCGTGAGTACCAGGATGAGTACTCTCTCGAGTCCCAGATGCGTATGGCGCGGGCCCAGGAGAACGAGCTCTTCGTCGACGAGATCGTGCCGATGTCCACCAAGATGAAGCTGGTCGACCGTGAGACCAAGGAAGAGTCGATCGTCGACTACGTCGTCGACAAGGACGAGTGCAACCGTCCCCAGACCACGATGGAAGGCCTCGCCAAGCTCGGCCCCGTCCGTGGCGAAGGCAACTACGTCACTGCCGGCAACGCCAGCCAACTGTCCGACGGCGCCGCAGCCGTCGTCATGATGAGCGACGAAGAAGCCAGCAAGCGCAACATCGAGCCACTCGGTGCCTTCAAGGGTTGGGCCGTCGCCGGTTGCGAGCCCGACGAGATGGGTATCGGCCCGATCTATGCCGTGCCGAAGCTCCTCAAGCAGCACGGTCTCACCGTCGACGACATCGACATCTGGGAGCTCAACGAAGCCTTCGCTTCGCAGTGTCTCTACAGCCGCGACAAGCTCGGCATCGATCCCGAGAAGTACAACGTCAACGGCGGCTCGATCGCCATTGGTCACCCCTTCGGCATGACCGGCACGCGTTGCGCCGGCCACGTACTGCAGGAAGGCAAGCGCCGCGGCGCCAAGCTCGGAGTCGTCACGATGTGCATCGGCGGCGGTCAGGGTGCAGCCGGACTCATCGAGATCTACTGATCACGACCTGAACACCATCTGAACAGCGCGCTTTCGGACTCCGCTCCGCCGCTCACTCCTCACCAGGGGAACGGGCGGCAGGGCGGAGTTCTTCGCGTCTTCGTGAGGTTCATGCAGCTCGGATTGCAGTGGTCACTGACTGCGTGAACCACACGAAAACGGCGGGGATCGCCGCGGATCGGCAGGTGAGCGGATCGGCAGGTGAGTGGGGCGACTACCGTTCGGGGATGGACGACGACGCACAGCAGGCGGCACTGGAACGGCTGAGCGGTTCGCCGCTGTTTCCGTTCAACCGTGAGCTGCAGCTGAAGTCGTTGGGCGATCTGTTGCCGCACGAGATCATCCGGGAGGGCGAGGGCGATCGGCCATACATGTCATGCGGAAACGACGAACGCATCTGGTGGAGCAACGAGCGCTGGAAGATCACTGCACTGCAACCGACCGCAAACCCGGTCGGACTGTTTCTGGAGACCGTCGATCACATCGACTTCGAGGACTTCGACGAACAGCTGGCTGCTGAGTACGGGGTGCTGACGATGCACATCGAAGCAGCGGTGCGCTCACTCGACTCGGTCGGCCGTGTCCACATCCATCGCTGGGGTGACGGATCGGCGCACTTCCACGTGTGGTTCCAAGGCCGTCCGGCCAGACAACTCGAACTGTACGGATGGGGCAACGTGCTCTGGGCGCAGGTGCTTCCGCCCCTGTCAGTCGAGCAGACCAACGCCAATCACCGCCGCGTCGTCGAGCGAGTCCACGAAACCGCCGGCGGCACCCTCGCGACCTGATCGACCTGATCGAGTAGATCAGCCGCCCTCGAAACCCGCTCGGTGGCAGAGTCGCTGCCAATTCTCAGGTGAAGTGCGCTTCCGTGGTCGACCACCACGTTGCGGCGTCGGCGGCCCAGCGGGTTCGAAGCCGGGCGAACCTCCGCGCAGCGATGTGGCCGGGCCAGTCGTCGGGAAGCAGGGCTGCGGGCAGATCGGGATCGAGCAGCGGGAAGCGGCGCCAAGCATCGACAAGCCGCAACAGCGCCCCCGTTGTCGTTGCGCCGTCGTGCGTGTCGAGTTGGCCTGCTGTCGTGAGAAACGAGTCGTACTCGGCAGCGAGTTCATCGGGCTGCCAAGCCCGCCGAGCGAGGTCGGCCGGGTCGCCGGTCTCGGTCATCTCGGACCGGAACATCGTTGCACCGTCGAGGCCGAACTGATCGAGCACCTGGACGGCCTCTGCCTCGCGGTCGACGCGTGGGCTCACCCACACGCCCTGGCCGATCGATCCGAACCCGGCCCAGCCGAGCCGGACGCCGAGCGGGCCGCGAACTGCTCGTTGTGATTCGGGCACGCTCGCCAGCAGCACCAGCCAGGTGCCGCCCCACTCGTCGTTGCGCTGACCGAGTCCGTAGATCCGGTCGGCGCCACGCTCGAGCACGTCGGTCGCCCACGGGCTCAGTGCCCATCGAGTTCGCCGTCCGACTCGCTCCGATGTGAGCCACCCTTTGTCGGCCAGCCGACTGATCGCTTGTCGTGCCGCTTTCTCTTCGACGTCGACCAGATCGAGTGCAGCAACAAGTGTCTGGGTCCATGCGGTGGTACCGCCCGGCTGGGTCAACTCGCCGAACACGGTGATGAGCAGGTCGGAGGCACTCGACGAACTGGCGGCACCGTCGCTGCGCACGCCCAGTACGGGAGCGAGGGAGGTGGGTGGTGCAGACATCGACTACAGTCTGCTTGCGTTCGACATTGAAAGCAAGGTACTTTAGAAGTCAGACAGCGCCAGGGGGCTCGCCACATGACCGACACGATCACCGACACCGACACCGAGCCGATCACGTTCGAACGGCATCCGGACAGCTATCGACACTGGACCCTCAAGGTCGACGCGGATGTTGCCCGGCTCTCGATGGCCGTGGCCGTCGACGGCGGACTGCTCGGCGACTACGAACTCAAGCTGAACAGCTACGACATCGGCGTCGACATCGAGTTGGCCGACGCCATCCGTCGGATCCGCTTCGAGCATCCCGACGTCAAGGTCGTCGTGATCGACAGTGCGATCGACGGCGTCTTCTGTGCCGGAGCGAACATCCGGATGCTCGCTGCTGCCTCGCACAGCCACAAGGTCAACTTCTGCAAGTTCACCAACGAGACACGCCTTGAGATCGAAGAGGCATCGGCCGAGTCCGGCCTACGTTTCCTGGCTGCGATCAACGGCGCCTGTTCGGGCGGCGGCTACGAGGTCGCCATGGCCTGTGATCACCTGCTGCTCGTCGATGACCGATCGAGTTCCGTGTCGCTCCCCGAAGTGCCGCTGCTCGGTGTCCTCCCGGGGACGGGCGGCCTCACCCGACTCACCGACAAGCGCCATGTGCGTCGCGATCGCGCCGACGTCTTCGCAACACTCTCCGAAGGGCTTCAAGGCGCTCAGGCTGTCGAATGGAATCTGGTGGACGAAGTCGCACCGCCGTCGTCGTTCGATGCTGCTGTCCTCGAACGCGCAGCAGCGCTGGCAGCGACCTCGGACCGCAGTGACGATGGCTCAGCCGTCGTCCTCGAGTCGCTCGACCGCACGGTCACCATCGACACCATCGACTACCGATTCGTTCGCGCCGACCTCGATCGCACCGGTCGCTCGGTGTCGCTGACCGTCACCGCCGATGCAGCCGACGATTGGGCGCTCACCGCAGCCCGCGAGCTCGACGACCTGCTGTGCCACCTCCGTTTCAACGAACCACAGCTCGGCACGATCGTCCTGCGGACAGCCGGTAGGGCCGATGCTGCCGTCGCTCACACCGAGCGCCTGCTTGCAGGGGCCGATCACCTCGCCCGGGAGACAGCGCTGCTCTGGAAGCGGGTGCTGTCGAGGCTCGACCTCACCGCCCGCAGCCTCATCGCGATCGTCGAGCCCGGCTCGTGCTGTGTCGGTGTTCTCGCCGAGGTTCTCCTCGCAGCGGACCGGAGCTACATGCTCGACGGCATCTTCGAAGACGATGACGAACCGCTGCCCCCGGCAACCATCCAGCTGACAGCAGCGAGTGCCGGTGCGATGCCGATGGCCAACGGCATCACTCGCCTGGAGTCGCGCTTCTGGGGCGCACCCGACGACGTGGCAGCAGCTGTTGCTGCCATCGGCGACTCGATTGACGCTGCCCGCGCCAATGAGCTCGGACTGGTCACCTCGACTCCTGACGACCTCGACTGGGACGACGAAGTCCGCCTTGCCGTCGAAGAGCGCGCCAGCTTCTCGCCCGATGCACTCACCGCAATGGAAGCCAACCATCGTTTCGCTGGTCCCGAGACCATGGCGACCAAGATCTTCGCTCGCCTCTCCGGCTGGCAGAACTGGGTGTTCATCCGACCCAACGCCAGCGGCCCCGACGGTGCTCTCCGCAAATACGGCAGCGGCACCCGCCCGACCTACGACCTCAACCGCACCTGACTGTTACAGATGGTGCCAGGCACCATCTGTAACACCCGATTGGAGAACCCGATGACCGACATCGATTACAACGAGCGCATTCCGAACAACGTCGACCTGGCTGACGACCGTCGCCTGAAGCGTGCCCTCGAGAACTGGCAGCCGCGTTTCCAGGACTGGTGGTCCGACATGGGACCGGCAGGGTTCCAGGAGAAGGACGTCTACCTCCGGACCGCCGTCGACGTCGGGCGCGAAGGTTGGGCCCATTTCGGCCACGTCAAGATGCCCGAGTACCGATGGGGCATCTTCCTCAGTGAGGCGAAGCCCGACCGCACCATTGGTTTCGGCGACAGCAAGGGGCAGCCTGTCTGGCAGGAGGTGCCCGGTGAGTTCCGGACCGACCTTCGGCGCCTGATCGTGGTGCAGGGCGACACCGAGCCGGCATCGGTCGAGCAGCAGCGCCTGCTGGGTGCGACCGCACCGTCGCTCTACGACTTGCGCAACCTCTTCCAGGTCAACGTCGAGGAAGGCCGCCACCTCTGGGCGATGGTGTACCTGCTGCACCGCTACTTCGGCAAAGACGGCCGTGACGAAGCCGATGCCATGCTCGAACGCAACTCGGGCGACGCCGATCAGCCGCGCATCCTCGGCGCCTTCAACGAAGAGACGCCTGACTGGCTGTCATTCTTCATGTTCACCTACTTCACCGACCGCGACGGCAAGTATCAACTCGGAGCACTCCGCGAGTCAGCATTCGATCCGCTGAGCCGCACGTGTGACTTCATGCTGAAAGAAGAGGCGCACCACATGTTCGTCGGAGCGACCGGAGTCGGTCGGGTCGTCGAGCGAACGGCGCAACTGATGAACGAGCACGACACCGACGACGTGACGACGCACGGCGGCATCAACCTCGACACGTTGCAGCGCTACGTCAACTTCCACTATTCGGTCAGTCTCGATCTCTTCGGTTCGGAGAAGTCGACCAATGCGGCGAACTACTACGCCGCAGGTCTCAAGGGTCGCTACGGCGAGGACAAGTACGACGACGACCACGTCCTGCTCGACAGCGAAGCGCAGTACCTCACGGTCGTCGATGGTGCGATCACGAGCGAGACACTCTCGGCGCGGGCGCTGGTCAACCACGAGTTGCGTTCGGAGTACACCCTCGACTGCGAGAAGGGCCTCCGCCGCTGGAACCGCACCCTCTCCGAGGCGGGGATCGACTTCCAACTGTCGCTGCCGCACGTCGGTTTCAACCGCGAGGTGGGGAGCTTCCGTGACCATGCGGTCAGTCCTGACGGGGCGTTGCTCACCGAGCAGGAGTGGCTGGAACGCTCACCTGGCTGGCTGCCGTCGCAGGCCGAGAAGGAACACGTCGGATCGTTGATGAAGCCCTCGTTCGGCGCCGGCGAGATGGCAGGGTGGATCGCCCCGCCGTCGAGCGGAGTCGGCACGTTGCCCGTCGACTACGACTACGTCCGCCTCTAGTCGAGGTCGGCGTGCCCGCATCTGACCAGCAGGATTGCACGACGGTCGACGTCGTCGAGGCGAGTGGTGCGCGACTTCGTACGGCGACTTGGGGGAGTGGCGTTGCCAACATCTTGCTGCTCCACGACGGACTCGGATCGATCGGGCAGTGGCGAGGCGTGCCTGGCGCCATCCACCGGGCGACCGGTGCGACGGTCGTGGCCTACGACCGTGCGGGGCACGGCGCATCGACCCCCGTCCCCGACGGACCCTGGCCAGCCGACTGGCTGCATCGCGAAGCGGATGTGCTCGCTGAACTGTTGGGTCAGCAAGACGTCCGAGCACCACTCCTCGTCGGGCACTCCGACGGAGGTTCGATCGCGCTACTCCATGCCCTCGCCGGCAGCTCGTCGGGGACCGACTCGATCGCGGGCGTCGTGACGACAGATGCGCAGGCGTTCGACACGCCCTTTGGCCCCATGCCGGTCGATCTCGCGGCGCTAGCGGGCATCCCGATCAACTCGAAAGCCCACGCAAAAGAGCACGCGCTGGAAGTCCACCTCCCCTTTCTCCGCCTCTTGTTTCCAGACGCCCCTGTCGCGCCAGTGCTGGTCGGCGAAGCGGCACCAGAGGAAATCGCGGATCCTCTCATGACACTGGGGTGCGGGGATGACACGGTGCTGACGGTCGTCAGCTCCGACCTTGCGCATTATCTGCCGGTCGATCAGTTGCGCGCGACAGATTCCGAAACCCTGCGCCACATCGAGGCGGGCGATTATGACGCGGTGAGCATCGAGCGCGCCTGTGCCGCCTCCGCCCTGAAAGGAATGGGCGTCGTCGCACAGCGCCTTGGCCTCAATGCCGTGGCGCTCGATCAAAGTGACAGCTACTCAATCACCGGCGAAAGCCCGGCCAGCGCGGTCGGCCATGCCGCAATCGCCTATTACGGTGCCAACCCGGAGGACACCCCATGAGCACGGCCTTATCCCCGAACGGCACCCGCGACCTGTTCCATGCCCATGACCTCTACGGGCTGTTCGCGATCCTGTTTCGGGACGGGTATTTCCTCACCAATATCGGCGAAACCTCGGACGAGTCCCTACAGCAGATCGCGCGCTTCTTTGGCACCGCATGGCATGAAGACGCCGCGATCATGACCATCGAGAAAAAGGAAGATCCCCGCTTCGTCGGCCATTCCGACGGTTTGATCGAGGCGCATAACGAATGCGCCTATGCCGCCAATCCGCCCCGCCTGCTCGCGCTCTATTGTGTCGAGAACGATGCGGAAAACGGCGCATTTTTCGTGGTCGATCCCGTCGCCCTGATACCAACCATCGGCCAGCATTACCTGCCATCGCTGCGCGGGGCCAAATATGCCTGTCAGGTCACACAGGATGTCGCCCCGTTCGAAACCACGTTGATGCGCAAAACCGCCCTTGGAGAGCGCATCGTGTTCTCGTCGATTGGTGCGGCGAACGGCGCATCAATCTACGGTCTCAAGTCACCGGTGGATGCCCATTCCGCCACGCTCCTCCCCCGCCTCGCCACCGTTTTGAATGACCCCGCAAACCGCCGAACGCACCGCTGGCAACGCGGCGATTTCCTCGTGATCGACAATCTGCGACT
>ENA-ORXT01005856-ORXT01005856.1-marine-metagenome-genome-assembly--contig:-NODE-5856-length-11797-cov-9.688225_pt1 | contig 11797 bp, 9 predicted proteins | sample MGYA00237868_ERZ511482 | MGnify/ENA metagenome assembly ERZ511482 | reverse complement strand
GCCGATGCAAGGCTACGCGACGGTACCCGCCACCAGCGATGCCAAGGCCTACCTGCGCCTGCTGCTCGATCACAAGCTGGGCATCGTGCTCGCCACCCTGCTCGGACTGGGCCTGGGCTGGCTGTACCTGATCAGCACCGAACCCGAGTACGCCACCTCGGCGCTGGTCGAGGTCATCGACCGCGGCGGCTACCTGGACGACGAACCGACCGCCGTCGACTGGAACGCGCCCGGTGTCAGGGAGGAGATCAACCGGCTGCAGTCGCGTCGGGTCCTGCAACCGGTGGTCGACGAGTTCGCGCTGCGCACCGCCGTGGTGCAGAACCGCGTGCCGGTGCTGTCGGACCTGGCCGAACGGATTCCGGTGCTCGGCGAATGGCTGTCGACACTGGACATCGCCCGGCCCTACGCCTGGCGCGACAGCACGCTGGAGATCGCCACGCTGGAGGTGCCGCGCCGCCACGAGGACCGTCCGTTCACCGTGATCGTCACCGGCGAGGACACTTTCCGGATCGAACGCGACGAGCGGGTGCTGGTCGAGAGCGCCCGCGTCGGCGAGACGGTGCGGATCGACATGGGCGCGGACGATATCGTCACCCTGGAGATCGCGGCACTGGATGCGGAGCCCGGCGTGGCGTTCGCGGTGACCGGACGCTCGCTCGAGGAGACCATACGCGGGCTGCGCTCGCGGCTGTCCGCCGACACCACCGACAGCAAGTCGCGCATGATCACCGTCAGCCTGCGCGGCACCGATCCGGTCAGGATCGCCGAGCTGGCCAACGCCATCGTGACCCAGTACCAGGCGGTGCGCCTGGGCAGCGAGAACCTGGCCTCGCAGACCGAGCTGGCCTTCTACGAGGAAAGCCTGCCGAACCTGGAGCGCGAGCTGCGCGAGGCCGAGGTCGCGCTCGCCGACTTCCGCGAGTCGGCGCGCATCTACGACCAGGACACGCAGACCCGCGGCAAGCTCGGTCAGCTCGACGTGCTGGAAAGCGAGCTGACCGCCCTGGAGATCGACCGCGACGAGCTCACCGAGCGCTACACCGAGGCGCACCCCAGCACCCGCCGGCTGGACAAGCAGATCTCGGTGCTCACGCGCAAGATCGCCCAGATCCGGGGCAGCATCCGCGGTGTACCGGCCAGTGCGCGCGAGCTGTCGGTGCTGGAGCAGCAGGTGGATTCCAGGCTGTCGGTCTTCAACGACATGAACGAGCAGCTGCAACGACTGCGGATAGCGCAGGGCGGCACCGTGGGCAGCGTCGACATCTACGATCCGGCGCTGGTGCCCAGGAAGCCGATATCGCCGAACGGCACGCTGGCCCTGCTGGCAGGCACCCTCGGTGCGCTGTTCCTGTACCTGGTCTACCTGACGCTGCGCTCGGCGCTGTCCACCACCATCTCCGACACCGACGCCCTGCAGCGCGCCTCGGGGTTGCCGGTGTACATGAACATCCCGAAGAGCACTGCCCAGAAGCGCATCGGCGCAGGCGTCACGGTCGACCCGCGCCGGCTGCTGCCCGGTACCGGCGAGCCCGCGAACGCTGCCGACAGCAACGTGCTGGCGATCGCCAAGCCGGAGGACTACTCGGTGGAGAACCTGCGCGGGCTGCGCTCGATGATGGAGGACGTCATGGCCGGCGCGGACAACAACGTGCTGATGATCACCAGCCCGCTGCCCGGCATGGGCAAGTCGTTCCTGAGCCTGAACCTGGCGGTGCTGATCGCCCAGTCGGGGCGGCGGGTGCTGCTGATCGATGCCGACTACCAGCGCGGGCAGCTGCACAAGTCTCTGGGCCTGGAGATGGGCCCGGGCCTGCCGGAGGTGGTGCGCGGCAAGTCCGAGCTGCGCGAGACCGTCAAGGCCACCTCGGTGCAGAACCTGTATTGCGTCCCGCGCGGGTTCGGCGGCAACGCCGGCGCGACCGAGATGCCGGCCGATCGCGAGTTCGCCGCCTTCATGCAGGTGGTCGCTCCGCGCTTCGACATCGTCATCATGGACACCCCGCCGGTGCTGAGCGTCGCCACCGCGGCCTCGGTCGGGCGCCACGCGGGTTCCACGATCGTGGTGGTGCGCGAAGGCCAGGTGAAGGAGCCGCAGCTCAACGAGGCCATCAAGCGCCTGATGTTCTCGGGCGTGAAGGTCAGCGGCTGCATCCTGAACGGCTCGTCCGCCCCGACGCCGCGCCACTATGCCTATTACCACGAAAAGGCGGGCTAGTTCCGGTCTTCGAACGCCTGCCGGTCCATGATGCCCCCGGAGCACAGGCGCGACGGTAATAAGTCACCGAAACGCGTCCGTGCCCCGCAGGCAAGGCTGCAAGTCCGCCCCGGTTGACTAGAATTCACATTGCGTCACGCGGTGCCCCCGGGTCGGGCGCTACCCTGCCACACGATTGACACACAGGGCCCTACCGGTCCTCCGCTCGTCGAACAGGAGATGCACCGGTGCCACACGCCATACCCGACAACACGATAGACGGACCTTCCGTGACCGACAGACCCAGCGCCAACGCTGCAACCATGGATCAGCCCTCCGCGGAGGTGTCCGCCTGGACATCGATCGCGAGCAACGACAGCGTGACACTCGCCCCGCTGTCGGGCCCGGCCGCCGCGCTCAAGCGACTGGAAGACTTCGTGTTCGCCTCGGTGGGACTGGTGCTGATCGCCCCGCTGCTGATGCTCATCTCGGTCGTCATCAAGCTCGACAGCACCGGACCCGCCCTGTTCTGCCAGCAGCGCTACGGCCGCAATCGCGAGATCATCCACGTCTACAAGTTCCGCACGATGTACCAGAACGGCAGCGCGGAGTTTCGTCAGGCCTCCAGGGATGACCCGCGCATCACCCGCATCGGCGCCTTCCTGCGGCGCACCAGCCTGGACGAGCTGCCGCAGCTGTTCAACGTGGTGCAGGGCTCGATGTCGCTGGTCGGCCCTCGTCCCCACCCGCTGAAGCTCGACGACGACTTCAAGTACGTCATCCCGGCGTTGAACTCGCGCTACTGCGTCAAGCCCGGCATCACCGGCTGGGCACAGATCAACGGTTTTCGCGGCGAGACGACCCGGGTGGCCGACATGCTCGGTCGCGTCGAGCACGACCGGCACTACATCCGCCACTGGAGCCTCGGGCTCGACCTCCGCATCCTGCTCAAGACGGTCATCAAGGGCTGGACCCACGAGAACGCGTACTGACCCCCCCCGCCGCGCGCGATGCGCGGCCGGGCCACGACCTTCCGGCCCGACCTGACCCGGCCCGGAAGCGACCCGGCGTGACCCTGGCCCCATTCCTGCTCCCACGCCCTGTTCCACCCTCGTGCCCGCTTCCATGAATGACCCGTCCCCCGCCGCGCGCCGCCTGTTCGGTTTCACGCTCAACCCCGGCACGCAGCGGGAGTACGTCGCACTGGCCCGCGAGGCCGTGCGGCGCGACCACCCGGTCACGGTGCTCTACCACAACCTGCACTCGCTGTACCTGTGGTACCGCTCGGCGGAACTGCGTCGCCACTACGCCGGGTGCACGGTACTGGTCGACGGCATGCCGCTGATCGCGCTGCTGCGCGCGGCGGGCTTCGCCGCCGGGCGCGCGCAGCGGGTCACCTATGTCGATCTGATCTTCCCGCTTCTCGAGGCGGCGCGCGACGAGGGCATGAAGGTGTTCCACCTCGGCCAGTCGGCCGACATTCAGGCCCTCGCCCTGCAGCGCATCCGCGAACGCGTGCCCGGGATCGACATCGTCGGCCAGCACGGCTACTTCGATCAGTCCGCGCACGGCGAGGAGAGCCTGGCGGCCGTGCGCCGCATCAACGAGCACGGCACCGCGTTGCTGCTGGTGGGCTTCGGCACGCCGCGTCAGGAAGCCTGGCTGCACGCGCACCGCGCCCTGCTGCACGCCCCGGCGGTCTACGCCTGCGGCGCCTGCTTCGAGTACGTGGCCGGTGCGGTGCGCACCCCGCCGCGCTGGATGGGCCGGGCCGGGCTCGAGTGGGCGTTCCGGCTGGGCGAGAACCCGCGCCGGTTCGCGTTCCGCTACCTGGTGGAGCCGGTGGTCCTGGCCGGGCACCTGCTCGCCCGGACGCTCGCCGGGCAACGCCGCTCGATCGCCCCGGCGGCGGACACCCCCGACGGCCCGGCAGGGAGCTCGTCGACATGATGTCGGCGGGTCGCTAGGTGGGCGCGCTGCTCGCGCGCGTCAGCGGTCTGCTGCGCTCGCGCTACCTGTGGTCGGTCGGCGCCCAGGGCGGTGTCAGCGGGTTCCACTTCGCGCTCAACCTGGTACTGCTCAGGCTCGTCACCCCGTACGAGTACGGCAGTTTCGCGTTCGCCTTCGTGCTCGCACTGTTCGCCTCGGCGATCAACAACGCGCTCATCGCGACACCGCTCACCGTGTGGACGCCGGTCATCGAGGACGAGGCCGAGCGGCGCGACAGCGAGGCGCTGTTCGGCACGCTGAACCTGGCCCTGTTCATGACGCTGCTGGGCGCGGGATCGTGCGCCGCCCTGCTCGGCGATGACGGGTTGCGCACCACCGCCCTGGGCACCGCCCTGTTCGTCGCCGTGTACGCGGCCCGGCAGTACAGCCGCACCACCGGCTACGCCCGCCTTCGCCCGCTGATCCCGGCGGCGGGCGACCTGACCTACGTCGCGGTCGGCACGCTGCTGATCGGTGCCTGGTGGTCGTGGCACGGCACGCTGCCGATCGGCGGCGTGCTCGCCATGCTGGCCACCGCGAACCTGGCCGCCATGCTGGTGGAGCGGTTGACGCTGCGCGGGAGGCTGGCGTGGCCGGCGCGCGTGTCGCTGACACCCTACCGCGCGATCTGGCGCGAGACCCGCTGGGCGCTGGCCGGATCGCTGACCACGCTGTTCCTGGCCCAGGCCCACAGCGTGGTGGTCACCGCACGACTCGGACCGGACGCATTCGCACCGCTGGCCGCCGGCTTCGTGCTGTTCGGTCCGGTGCGCATCGCGCTGCTGACCTGGCAGAACATGGTCAAGCCGGAGCTGGCCGTGGCACTGGCCGCCGGACGCACCGCCGCGGTGCGCGCGCAGCTGCTGCGCATCACGCTGATCACCGCCGTGTCCGTCGGGGTCCTGGGCGCGGTGCTGGCCACGGCCTGGCCGTGGGTGCACGCCGCTCTCTACCAGGCACGCTACGCGGACCAGCCGATGGGCCTGATCGTCGCCCTGTGGGCGGTCATCACGCTGTTCGCCGCCTGCTACAACGCACCGAGTGCTGCCCTGCAGGCGCTGCGCGAGTTCCGGCGGCTGGCGCTGGCCAGCGTGGCCGGTGCGGTGCTGTCCGGCGTGGCGGTGGTGGTGCTGCTCGCCACCTTCGGCGCGGTGCAGACGCTGTACGGCGTCATGGGCGCCGAGCTGTTCATGGCGGTGTGGCTGATGCGGCTGCTGCTGCAGCGCCTGGACGCGCTGCCCGCCGACCCGGCACCGGGTGCGAGCAGCGTCGCGGACGCGGGCGGGACGACGGCGAAGACCGACGTGAACGCCGTCGGGCCGCGTCCGGCATGAAGATCGTGCTGGCCGTCTGCACCTTCCGACGCCCGGACGGGATCGTGCGCCTGCTGCGCGCCGTCGCCGCGCTCGACGCGTTGCCGCCCGACCACCTGCTGGAGGTGGTGGTCATCGACAACGATGCGGCCGGTGCGGGGCAGGCGGCGGTGCGCCGGATCGCCACCGAGCTGCCGTTCGAGGTCGAGGCGGTGCTTGCCGCCGAGGTTGGCGGGCTGTCGGCGGCGCGCAACCGGGCGTGCGAGCGGGCACTGGCGCGGGCACCGGACCTGATCGTGTTCCTGGACGACGACGAGTGGCCCGATCCGGGCTGGCTGAACGCGCTGTTGCGCGTGCAGCGCACCCATGACAGCGACGCGGTCGGCGGACCCACCCGACCGGCCTTCCCGGCGCACGCCAGCGCCGAGCAACGCGCCAACGCCTACTACGGCGCGGACATGCAGCTGCCCGACGGCACGGCCTGTCGGCTGGAGGCCGGCGGCAACGTGCTGGTCCGCGCCGCGACCCTGGCAGCCCTGGGTCCCGCACCGTTCGATCCCGCCTTCGCGCAATCGGGCAGCGAGGATCTCGCCTTCTTCACCGCCCTGGCCCGACAGGGCGCCCGCATGCACTGGTGCACCGCTGCCGTGGTGCACGAGAGCGTGCCGGACGAGCGTCTGGCCGACGGCTGGATGCGTCAGCGGGTCATCAACATCGCCAACTCGCGGGTGCGCGTCATGCAACGGTTCCAGACCTCGCCGCGCGACAGGACGGTGCGCGTGGTCAAGACCGCCGGGCTGGGCGCGGTGGCGACGCTGCTGACGGTGGCGGGTCTGGCCAGTCCGACGCTGGCCGCCCGGGCGCGACTGCTGCGCTGGAAGTTCCTGGGCAAGGCACGCGCCCACCTGGGGCGCGCCACGGTGCGTCGGGAGTCCTACCCGTGAGCGCTGCCGCACCCGCACCGTCGTCGACGCCGACGCCGCGCTTCTCGGTCGTGATCCCGACCTACAATCGCGAGGAGTCGATCCTGCGCACGCTGGACAGCTGCCTTGCGCAGACCTTCGCGGATCTGGAGGTCGTGGTGGTGGACGACGGCTCCGGCGACGGCACGGTGGCGATGCTGCACGGCATCGAGGACCCGCGCCTGGTGGTGGTGCAGCAGGAGAACGCGGGGCCGGCCGCGGCGCGCAACCACGGTGTGCGCGTGGCGCGCGGCGAGCACATCGCCTTCCTGGACTCCGACGATCGCTGGTTCCCGACCTTTCTCGCCAGCGCCGCCGAGCTGCTGGAGCGCTCGCCGCAGGCGGTGGTCTACGGGCAGATCGTCGTCGATCGCGGCGTCGGACGCTGCTGGATCAAGCCGGACCGGGCGCTCGGGCCCGACGAACCGATCCACGATTACCTGTACGTGCACGGCGGGTTCATCCAGACCAGCACGCTGGTGGTGCCGCGCGCGCTGGCGACAAGGGTCGCCTGGGACGAGCGCATCGTCTACGGCGACAACGACCAGTTCGCCATCGACCTGCACGCCACCGGCGCCGCGTTCGTCATGCTGCCCGCACCGCTGGTGCTCTACGAGGACGCGATCCGGGGGGATGCGCTGTCGCAGCTGCCGATCCACGGGCTGGATTCGCCCAAGGTTACCAATTTCTTCGCATGGATGGACGGCCAGCGCGGCCGCATGAGCGAGGCGGCCTGGGCGGGGTTCGAGGCGCGTCAGAAGAGCGGTGCCCTGATGCGTGCGGATCCGCGCACCGGACTCGCTAGCCTGCACCGCGCCTGGCGCCTGGGGGCACTGGGCACCGGCGGCGTGGCGCGTCAGCTGCTCCAGAACGTTGCCCCGCGCTCCTACCGGCGGCTGACCGACCTGTACGTGCGACTGCGTGGCCGGCCCATGCCCGATACGGGTTGAGTGATGACGACGAGCGCGATGCGCCTGCTCGCCCCCGCCCTGCTGGTCATCACGCTGCTGCAGGGCACCAGCGTCACGCTGAGCCTGGCGGTGCGCCTGGACGACAGCGGACGTGCGGCCACCGGGCTGTCGCTGCTGTGGGTGGGCAGCTACGTGCTGGCCGCGGTGCTGCTGTGCCGGAACGAGGGCGTGCGGCGCATCGAGTGGCTGGTACGGTTCCGGCTGCCGCTGCTGGTGCTGCTGGCCGGCGTGCTCGCATCGACCGTGTGGTCGCTCGATCCGCTGCTGAGCGCCGAGCGTGCGGTGCACCTGCTGGGCAGCACCCTGGTGGCGCTGGCGATCGGGTTCGCGCTGCCGCTGCCGCGCACGCTGCAGATCTCGCGCGCGGTGCTGGGCGCGGTGATGATCGGCAGCGTGGCGGTCTCGCTGGCCTGGCCGATGATCGGCATCGAGGACTACCAGGGCCGACGGGTATGGCGCGGGCTGATGGCATCCAAGAACACGCTCGGCTTCTGGGCCGCGATCGCGATGCTGCTGTTCGGGCTGCAGGCCCTGCACACCCCACGGCTGGCGGCACGCGGTGGCTGGGCGTTGCTGGGCGCGGTCGCGCTGCTGTGCCTGTGGGAGAGCGTGTCCGCCACCTCGGTGCTCGCGCTGCTGCTGGCGCTGATCGTGATGGCCTATGCGTGGACGAGCGCCCGTCTGGATCTGGGAGCGCTGGCCAGCGTGTCGCTCGCCGTGCTGGCGGCGCTGGTCGCCGCCCTGGTGCTGCGCAGCGTCGACACGGCCGAGCTGATCGGGCGTTCGAACGATCTGACCGGCCGGGGCGAGCTGTGGCGCCAGACCCTGGAGCTGATCGCCGCACGCCCCTGGACCGGCTACGGGTACGATGCGATCTGGCAACCGACCGACGGCAGCCTGTGGATACAGAAGTCGCTGCTGGACCTGGACTGGATCGTCTACCACGCGCACAACGGGCTGCTGCAGGTCGCCTCCTCGATCGGGCTGCCGCTGGCGGCGGTGACCGTGTTCTTCGCCGCCCAGCAGCTGATCGAGATCGTGCACGCCCACTACCGCACCCGGGTGCCCGAGGCCCTGTTCGTGCTCGGGTTCACGGTCGCGCTGCTGGTCAGCAACTACTCGGAGGCACGGTTGCTGGTCAACCGTGAGCTGTACTGGATCTGGTTCGTCGCCCTGCCGCTGGCGCTGATCCGGCAGGGGTCCGTGGCCGGCCGGCACGACGTGGGCGCCACCGCCCCGTTCACCACGGTGTGGCGGCGTGCCTACGGGGCGTCGGCCCGGCGGCTCGAACCCGCCACGCGGCGCGGCATGATACGGCGGCGCGAGGCGCGCCGGGTGCGAACCGAGATCAAGCTGCGGCTGGCTCGCGATACCCCCCGCGTTCACCCGGCATCCGGTACCGGGCATTCCGGCACCACCACCACCGCGGGTACGAGCGGCGTTCCCACGACGTCCCCCGGCCCGACCGACTCCCACCGATAGAGCGCTCATGGCCCGACCCACCGACGATCGAACCGCACGCACCCTGCTGGTCACCGGCGGTGCCGGCTACATCGGCTCGCACATGGTCCGGCAGCTGACCGGGGCCGGTCATCGGGTGGTCGTGCTCGACGACCTGAGCCGCGGCAACCGGGATGCCGTCGCCGCGGCCGCCGCCGACCAGCCGGGAACCGCGGAACTGATCGAGGGCAGCATCGGCGATGCGGGCGCGCTGGACCGGGTGTTCGCCTGCGGCATCGAGGCGGTGGTGCACTTCGCGGCCCTGGCCTACGTCGGCGAGTCGGTGCTGGAACCGGCCCGCTACTACCGCAACAACACCGTCGGCACCCTCGCGTTGCTGGAGGCCATGCACGCGCACGGCGTGCGACGGCTGGTGTTCAGCTCCACCTGCGCCACCTATGGCGTCCCGGCAAGCCTGCCCATCACCGAGCAGACCCCCCAGAACCCGATCAACCCCTACGGAGCGTCCAAGCTGATGGTCGAGCGCATGCTGGCCGACCTGGCGCTGCCGCACGCGCTGGACAGCGTGGCGCTGCGCTATTTCAATGCCTCGGGTTGCGCCGCGGACGGCAGCCTGGGCGAGCGACACGACCCGGAAACCCACCTGCTGCCGCTGGTGCTGTTCGAGGCGCTGCGCGTGCGCGCCGGCGGCGACCCGGCCGCGACCACGCTGCGCGTGTTCGGCGACGACCTGCCCACCCGCGACGGCACCTGCGTGCGCGACTACGTGCACGTGGAGGACCTGTGCAGCGCGCACCTGCTGGCGCTCAACGACCTGTTCGACACCTCCGGCAGCGGCAGCCGTCGCTACAATCTGGGCACCCGCAACGGCGACACGGTGCTGGAGATCATCGAGACCTGCCGCCGCGTGACCGGTATCGACATCCGTCACCACATGGATGCCCGCCGTGCCGGCGACCCGCCGGAACTGGTCGCCGATGCCACGCGGGCGCGCGACGAGCTCGGCTGGACGCCGCGCTATCCCGACGTGGAGGCCGGCATCCGCCACGCCTGGGACTGGTACCGCGCGCACCCGCCGACTTCTGCCCGCGATTGACACCATGAGCGACGACACGACGATGCGTCCGATCACGCCGAAGGGCCTGCGCCCGCGCCCGCGTCCGTGCCCGCGGTGGCCGATCGCCGGTCTGATCCCGCTGCTCGTGCTGCCCTTGGCCGGTGCGGCCCGCGCGGCGATCGATCCGCTGGCGGATCTCGACGATGCCTGCTGGGAGGAGAGCTTCGTCGACGAGTTCGACACGCTGCGGCTGGAGGCCGATGGCGGGCCGTGGAAACCGGGCTACCTCTGGCCGGCCGACGTCATCATCAACGACGAGGAGCAGTACTACGTCGATCCGGGTGCGCTGCGCCATTCGCCGTTCTCGGTCGAGGACGGCGTGCTGAGCATCCGGGCCGAACCGACGCCGGCGGCGATCAGCGCCCACGTCGAGGACCAGCCGTACGTGTCGGGCGTGCTGACCACCGAGAACGGCTTCTCGCAACGCCACGGCCGCTTCGAGGCGATCCTGCAACCGCCGGCGGGCAAGGGACTGTGGTCGGCGTTCTGGTTGCTGCCAAGCTTCGACAGCTGGCCGGAAGGGGTGGCGGTGCTGCCCGAGATCGACGTGATGGAGTTCATCGGCGATCAGCCCCGCACGCTGCACACCACGCTGCACACCAACCAGAACGGGACGCTGGAATCGCACCCCTACGACCACGCCGTGGACGCCGAACCGAGCGCGGGCTTTCACCGCTACAGCGTGGTGTGGACCGAGCAGGCGGTGCACTGGTACCTGGACCGTCGCCACCTGGTGTCGCACCCGACGCCTGCGGACTACACCCGTCCGGTGCACTTCCTGCTGAACCTGGCCGTGGGGGGTTCCTGGCCGGGCTCACCGGACGGCACGACGCCCTTTCCGGCGCTCTACCGCGTGGACAGCGTGCGCGCCTTCACCGAGTCGGGTCGCTGCTGATCAGCGACAGGACCGGCTCGACCACCGGCCCGTAGAGCATCTTCCAGGCGGTGTTGAGCGCCAGCTCGTCGACCGACGGCGACGCGCCACCGACCGCCGGTGGCACCCCCGGGCCGGTCGCTCCCGACCAGACCGCCAGCAGGCAGGCGGCACCGCCGAGCAGCGCCAGCGCGGTGGCCGAACCGCTCGACAGCGGGTGCGCCAGCAACCGGCGGGTATCGAGCCGGGCGATGAAGGCGATCGTGACCAGCGCGATCAGCAGGGCACCGAGCAGCGCCGGCAGCGGTGCTGCGCGCAGAGCGGACAGCGTGACGGCGGAGGCGTCCTGCATCGCCGCGAACACCTGCGCGTCCGGACGCACGCCCGCCAGCTGCAGGACGCCGGGGGTGAGGTACTCGGCGAGCAGCACCGCCAACACCGCAAGCGTCAGCGAGCCCGTCACCAGCACGCGGGCAGTGCCCCTGCCGCCCCGCACCGCACCGAGCAGCGGTGCCACCACGATCGCCGGCAGCGACAACAGCCCGACCAGTGCCAGGTCGACCCGCAGACCGTTCACGAACAGCCGCAGCGCATCGTTCCCGCTGGCCAGCACTTCGTGGTGCCACCACGCGTACCCGGCCCGCGACGCCGTCAGCAGGAACAGCAGCGTCAGCGCGAACAATGCGAACCGACGCAACAGATGCGTGGCAGACAAGAGTGCCACCATGGAGGACTCGCTAGGCCTGGGCCGATGCGCCAGTGTAGCAGCGCACCAGAAGCATCGACTCCGTCGCGATGTGAACCATGCCTCGATCCGGCAGCCCGACGGATCCTGCGCCGGATGATCCGTCAGGCGCACCGTCCACCCGGGCGGTGTCGAGCACCGTGCGCCATTCCCCGGCGGCGAACGCCT
>ENA-ORXT01005855-ORXT01005855.1-marine-metagenome-genome-assembly--contig:-NODE-5855-length-11800-cov-7.744946_pt1 | contig 11800 bp, 9 predicted proteins | sample MGYA00237868_ERZ511482 | MGnify/ENA metagenome assembly ERZ511482 | reverse complement strand
GTGGTATCATCACCTCTACCGCCTCCCCAGCCGGCGCCGCCACGCCAGCCTCCCTCCCATCAGCACGAGCCCCGCACTCACCCCCACCCCCGCGCCGATGAGCGCCGCGGCTGCCCGTCCCCCCCCACGGCGTGCGCGTGGCCGATCAAATGCCAAATCAAACCCCTCATAGTCGACGACGACGGGCACGCCGTCGCCCCCGTCGGCGGCGCCATCGCCCGGCCCCGCACGGCGCCCCGTGGCGCCATCCACCGGCCCCGTCGCTCCCCCGACGGCCGCGTCGATCCACGCTGCCACCGCCGACAGCCGCACGTACTCGGTGTAGTCGGGGGCGCGCCCCGCGTTGGGGCCCCGCACCTCCCGCCACCCCCGTGGGGGGCACACCGCATCCCGAAACGCATCCCGGGTCGGGATGAGCCCGACGAGCAGCACCGTCGCCGCCGTCGCCGTCGACGTCGACGTCGACGTCGCGTCGGCCCCCCGCGACGACGACGACGACGACGACCCCGACGGCGGCGGTGGGGGCGGCACCACTTGGAAGAGGGGCCCCCCGGCATCGGCGCCGCCCGGGCAGGCGGTGCAGTTGGCGGCCGCCGCCGCCGCCGGCTGCTCCGTGCACAGCGTCGGGGATACCGAATAGGCGGTGGCGCCCCAGTCGGCCGCACACGCCGTCTGCGGGCGCACCTCCACGTCGGCGGACCGCATGGGGGGCCGCACGCGCGCCACCCCCAGCGGGGGGGCGCCCCGCTCGGCCCACGCCGCCGTTGGGCGCCGCCGCGCGGCGGGCGCGGCGTCAATCCCCGCCGCCCGCGCGGCCGAGCCCGCCGCCGGCACGCCCGCCGCGTGATTGACGGCCACCCGCGGGGCCGCGGGGGGGGGCGGAAAGAGCAGCGCCACGACCGCGTGCGGTGCGGGCGAGGCGAGGGTCACGACCGCCACATCGCCGGCGCGCCGCCCGGACCGCTCCCAGAGTGGGTGCGTCGTGGCCGTGGCGATGGCGCGCACCGCGTCCGCGGGCGGCGCGGGGGGCCCAAACCAAACGCTGCGGCCGGCGTCGAGGGGGAGGACACCCGCGTCGTCCAACGCCCGGGCGCTCGTCAAGACGTGGCGGGGGGTGAGGAGGGTGCCCGTCGCCATCAGGGCGCTGAGGCTGTGGTTGAACCAGTCGGGTGGGCCCACCGCGACGACCGCCGCAGCGGCGATGGAGGAGGCGCTCACGCCCGACGCGTGCGCTGCGTGCGCCGCGTCCGCCGTCGCCGCCGCCGCCGCCGCCGCCGCTGCCGACAGGGCGGCGCCCCGATCGATGCGCGCCGCCACCGGTGGTGGTGGTGGTTGTGGCGGGGCGGCAGAGGCAGACGCCACGGGGGGGGGGGACGGTTGCCGCGTGACGCCCGTCCGGGCGGCGGCGGCGGCGGCGGCGGCGGCGGGAGCGGCCGTGCCCGACCCCCCCGCCCCCGCTGCGTCGACGCCGATATCCAGGAGCGGACACGCGCGGGGCAGCTCCTCGATGAAGAGCCGCGCCTCGCCCTCGCAGCCGCCGTCGCCCAACGCGAGCCAGGAGCCGTCTGGGATCACCTCCACGGCCACGTCGAGCACCACCGCCGCCGGCACGGTCGTCTGCAGCGCGCGGTAGGCACCGAGAACGTTGGTTTCGGTGCTCGCTGCGGCGGCGGCGGCCGCCGCCACCGCGTCGTCGGGGGGCGGCGGTGCCCCCCCCCCCTCCCCCCCTTCCTCGCCCGGCGTCGACGCCGCGGGCGCAAAGCGGAGGAGCAGGCGCCCAGCTCCGAATGCGTGGCTCACGGCCACGCCGACGCGGCAGGGGCAGAGGACGCCGCGGAGGAGGATGGGCGCCCACTCGGGGCCATCGCAGAGGGGGTAGATCGGCTCGGCCCACGGGTTGTCAGCGGTCGCCACGCGCGGCTGCGGCGTCGACGGGGGACCCGACGGGAAGGGTCGGCCGCTCGCTGGCGACGCGCTCGCGTCGACCGTCGTTTGGGCCGATGCGGCACCCGTGGTGGTCGCTGCTGCCGCCACCCCCGCCGCGGCCGCCGCCACTCGTACCGCTCTGGTCCACCGCATTTCTTTCTGCAGCTTGGGGGGAGGGGGGGGGGCGGGGGGGTGGAAAAGCAAAGAGGGTATTGCGTCCGCCGCCTCGCTTTTGCACCTCTGCCAATGTAGAAACGCCAACGCTGCAGCACCTGCACCCGTCGTCGCCGCGGCCGTCGCTGGCCGGCGGCCGTATTCCCACGACTCGGTTGCGCTCGCGGTTGCTCAGGCGCCTGCGCCGCCCCCACCCAGGGGCGACAGCGGCAATGGTCGCATCTTGGTTTGGGCCGGCACCCGACGGGGTCCTGCAGATGCACGATCCCGCTTGCCATGCCGACACAGCAGCGTGCCAGCCGCCCCTCCCACACGGTCCGGTGCGCCCGGGCGCCCCCGCCACGGCCCGCAAGTTCCCAAAGGGACGGATATTGCGCACACCCATCCCAGCTGCGGCCATTTTGGGCGTCTCGACGAATGGTGGCGTGAGGGGGATCCGCACGAAGCGTCGGGGTACACCGCGTCAATCCAATGGGCGGCGTGCGCGGCTCCCGGGGGATGCCCGAGTGCAACGTGTCGGACCTCGTCATCAGATGGTGCAGCAAACTGCGCGCGCATCGTCTGCGGCAGAAGCGGGCCGAACAGATGGCCGTTCCGTTCAGCGCCTGTTCGCTGAACAGACGCCAAACAGATGGCCATTCTGATTAAAGTCTGGTCAGGTGCACGGATTTCATGCAAGGCGCATCCCGAGGTCCGCGCATGAAACGCCCGGTGGCGCCACCGTGGCGCCACAGATTAGGCCGGAACGTCTGGGAGAGCTTAAAAACAGCAGAGAAAGTCCTCGGATCGAATTAGGTGAAACATCATCCACTGAACTGGAATTTCTCGCCGCCACCGCCCGCCACCACGGGGCGGTCATTTACCCTACCCTGGCAGCCATGCCAGCCCTGCCGGCTGCCTATCGGTACCACATCGGTATCGGGGGGGGGGGGGGGGGGGGGGGGGGGGGCTGTGATAGCAGCGTTCTGGGCTTTCGATATGCACATCTACCAGCTCCGCCCTGTCGGCGCCCCGTCATGTGGTGGCATGGGGTGAGTGCTCATCTGCTGTCGGCACGTGACGCTGCCCCGCAATGAAGCACGACCTGCATCGATGATCGGTGCATCGCGAAACAATGTGACGGGGCAACACCACGTCGCAAAGCGACACCGGCATCGGGTGTGTGTACCTCCACAGCCAACCCACGTTCTCGTCATCCCCAACACCAGACCAGAAGCAGACGGCGGTCGCGCGTGACGCACACACCAAAATGATACAACCAAACACGCCACTAGATGCATACCTCGCGCGTACACACTCTTGGCACCCCCCACACCTCCCGCTCTGAAGCAGTACGCACGCACACATATGCGCACACACAGACACCAGCCGCCCTGCCAACCACGGATAGCACTCACATGTGAGCGGCGCGATAGGCCCGCCACTGCGCTATCTGCTCTCGCGCCGCAGGCGAGTCGTCCTCCTCCTCGTCGGCCGCGGACTCCCCATCATCACTGTCAACCGATGCGGGCGTCGAGCCCAAACCAGCAACATCCCCGACCGGCGGGGACGGGCTGGGCGTGTCCGGGTAGGGTGGCGTCGCGTACACGGCCGCCAAAGAGGCGTCGTCCATGCCGAGACCGACCGGCCGAGACGGGCTACCGGAAGGCGTCTCACGGTAACCGGCACGGGCAAAAACAACAGCAGGGTCGGACATTAGCGCCGCAGTCGTTGGGCCCTGCGGAACAGGCCGAGCCGGGTGCAAAACAGAGCGGGCAACAGAACCCGCGCCGCCTCCAGGACCGCCACGTGCAGCGCCACCCGCACCCCCACCGGTACGCCACGCCACGCCGCCAGTGCCGCCACCTCCCGCGTCACCACCCACGTCACCACCCGCGCCGCCACCGACTCGAGCAAAAGCACGAGCAGGGTCGGACATCAGCGCCGCAGTCGTTGGGCCTTGCGGAACAGGCCGAGCCGGGTGCAAAAAAGAGCGGGCAAGAGAGCCCGCGCCGCCTCCAGGACCGCCACTGCCGCCACCTTTCGCGTCGCCTCTCGCGACACCACCCGCACCGCCACGCGCACCGCCTGCTGCGCCGCGACTGGCGTCGTCAACCGGGCTACCGCCAACATTTCCCTCGGCGCTGCCACCTGCACCGCCTCCCGAGCTGCCTCCAGCACTACCGCCGGAACTGGCACCGGCATCAAAACCGACACGGCCCGGACCGACACGGTATCCCCTCGCTTGTGGACTCGCTCGTGGACAAGCACGCGCCTCGTCGCCGTTTGCGTTGCCATGAGGACCAGCAGGACACTCATCGCGCCCCAGGTGAGCAACCATGTCGTGCAGCGGCATGTCCGAGAAGCCCGGCTGCGAAGGGTCGGGTGCAGACGCAGCAGGGTCGACGCGAGGCGCTCCCTCCGCAGCCCCGCCTCGCGCGCCGCCTCCGTTGCCGTGAGGACGAGCAGGACACTCATCCCGTCCCAAGTGGGCGACCATGTCGTGCAGCGGCACGTCCGAGAAGCCCGGTTGCGAAGGGTCGGTTGCAGACGCAGTAGGGGCGACACGAGGCGCTCTGGCCAAACCCCCCCCATGTAAATGGCCATCTCCCACCATTGGTCCCACACCGAGAGAGCCACTTCCTACTCCAGTCGCCGCACCCGAAGATCCACTCCCCGTTGCAGCACCGGCACCCGAAGAACCGCTCCCCGTCACAACACCCCCCGCACCGGAAGAGCCGCTCCCCGCGCCAGAAACCGCACCTACCCGGCCAGCGTCGGCGCCATGACCACTCGGGCCGCCGCCGGCACCTCGCGCGTACGCTGAGATTGATGGAACTCCCCGATCAGTAGGCTCCTCCACAATGTGGCGCCTGGGGTCATATCCGTTGAGGAGCTGGAGGCCGTCATTGATGTCCGTATTGTTCGGCAATATCGGGTCGAGCTCGCCCTGTTCATACACATACAGCCCGCGCAGGCCCTCGTTCAGCACTGAACGGGGCGTCACGACCGCCGGCAGGTTGGCCATGGTCCGCAGGAAGCCCCGCACCTGCGCGCACTATCGCGCATAGACGCCCGACCGCAGACAGCAGCGGAGCACAAGACCAAGCACGACCGATAATACCCCAGCCACCAGATGTTAGTAACAACACCAACTTGAGGACATCGGCGAATCCCCTCCCGCCCTCCGTCCCATGGACCAGACAGAGCTCACCCCCCCGCCCCGGGATACCTACAAAAAAACGTCAAGACACCACACACATACCCGAAAGGAAACGTTGGCGACATGACCAAACGCACAACGAATAACTCGTGACGATCGGTTCGCACCTGTCCAGCAGATCATCTGCTCCGTTCCCCCATTCTCGTCAATGGCAGCCAAAAGACAGTCCAGCATTGCAATGCGACCGTAGGCATCTTTGACGAAAGCGTTTTCCCGCAGCTCCGTGGCGGCCTCGGCAGCAGTGATGGTGAGCTGCTGACGATTGGAGGTAGGTGAGACCGCCATCCACTGGCCAATACCCTTCAATGCGTGCATACGGCGCACCCAGGTGGATACCACTGTCGTGGACATTCCGGTGTTGAGATGTTCGACCGCACGTCGAATGTACTTGTACGCCACCCTCATACCCATCCCGGCTTTCGGCTTCCGCACCGGCAACATATGCCGCTGCTGAAGAAGAGCAGCAGCCTCACGGGTACTCATACGCAATACGACGGCTGCAATGTCGAGCAGACGCTGGTTGGCCTGTGACGGCGTCTTATAGTGCTGACCAGCGAGTCGTGCGAGGACGAAGTCTGTCTTCCAGGCCTCAGCGCCCATGTCCTGAAAGACAACATTGGAAACGACGCGAAAAACCACGAAAACAGGGAACAGGAACCAAGCAAACGGGTGAGCAAAAAAGAGACAGCCGTCAGTCACCGGAAGTCATCGGAAAATCAACAAAATCGACGCAAACGGACGGCCACGCATGAGAACGCATGTGTGCAGCTTATACGATAGAGCAAGCACCGACTGAGAAGCGGCACACCCGACCGCCTCCCCATTTCACACGCAATGCCCACCCATAACGTACTCGGATTTTGTAGATGGCGTCGACGGTATTGGAACTGTTGCGAGGAGATGTACGCGCAGCTGCAGCCGCGCCTCCAATCGCCGGCAAGCGCTCATACACTTTCTGCAGTACGGACTCCACTGCTTGCAGCCGCTCCAGGACGTCCTTCTCCCGGGTGTTATCGGCATCCAATCGCGACGTAATGGCATCAACCTTGCGCAACGTCGACGCCGCTTGCGACCGTACGACGACGACCTCTGACCGCATTCGAGTCACCTCACCCCGAACCGAAGCGAGGCCACCCTTGAAAACAGTTTGGATAGAACCGTCGTGCCCATCGAGATCCAGTACAGCTTCTCGGCGTCCGTCCAGTCGAGGTCGCTTGCCCCTGCTGGCCCTCGGAAGTGGCGAGCTCGGCGGAGACGTAGATGGGGACCGGGAAAGCATGGGCTCGCCGCCAATGAGAGGAGGCGTCCGACGGCCATCCCCATGCGACGCAGCCGGGGAGACACCTCCGACGCCCGCGCGAGCCCCTCCATCTCCTCGGCCCGCGTCTGTGTCCGGTCGCAACGCGAGAGAGGCGACACCACCAGGGCCAGGCACAAAAACAGGTGAGCCTGGCGACGAAGGGGCAACACGTGCCATGACCCGTCGGTTCTGCGTCATCGGCGGCGTCAATGGGCGCGTCAGAACACCAACCGGCCATGCAGCGCTCCCTGCTCGACCCACCGCCTCCCGCTGGAGGCCGGTTGCGACCATGGGGCCGGAAGGAGTTGTCACCCAGCCACCAGGCGGAGCAGGCCTCCAAGTAGTGACAACGCTCCGTTCAGCCGCCGCTGGCACCGAAGCACGCGCCACGATCGGCGCCGACGCCAGCCGCGCACCTGTACGCCCCTCGCAGTCCGTGAACATCGCTTCTCCGCCAACGGGCAGGACCGCCGCCGCCCGCTCTCCTCCTCCCGCACCGGACGGATCTGTACCGACGAGCGCACGCCCAGGCGATGATGGCAGCCCCCCCATCTCCGATGACGGGTCCAGACGGCGCGGCAACACCGAGCGCTTGCCCAGCGATCGGGGCCGCAGTCCGAGCACCAGTTCGTGACACAGTGCCGCTGACGCTGCGGAGGACCTCCTTGTATCTCGTCTCTGCCTCCGAATGGATCTTCATCGTGGCAACCACCCGGTCATACGCATTGGAGAGGCGCGCCGCACGCACGTCGGATACCGGCGATGACCGATCACCGACAGCGGAGCCCTCCACAGCCATCCGTTCCTCCTCCTCGTCCACGAGGTCGCGGTGGCGGGCGACGGCCGACAGCATCGCCTGGCGAGCGTTGGAAGCTCGGTCCTGCATATGGTTAACGTACGACTGCCACGAGGCACTAGCCAGAAGGGGGCGGATCGGGTCATTGCGACGACCCCCACCGTGAACAGGACCAGGCAAAAGCGGGGCGGGGGGTGGTGAGGAGGGTGGGGACCCGCCCTGACGGACAGAAGGCGGGGAGTGCGTCATCGTCAACAGGCGACGCGCGGCCGGCCGCGCAGAAGTGCGACGGGCAAGGGGAGGGCGCGCGGTAGTAACGTGACCGGTCGCCTCCGTCGGCGTCCGAGCAGCAGGCGACGTGATGAAGCGGCCACCAGGACCGCGAAGTTTCCCCTGAGAAGAAGGGGTCACCTGGGAGCCTGCAGGGGTGGCTGCCGGGGTGGCCACAGAATTGGTGTTGCCAGATCCGAGAGACCCACCCCGAATGTGGTATAGGTGACGCCCTAATACTAGGGAATGTGTCGCGAACGACCGACGTCCCACAGTAAAGAGAACTCTATTGTCCAAGGGACAAGGAAGATGAACCTTTTTCCGTAAGAGGTGCGATGGGGAGCGGAACCTCACCGTTGCCGGAGAGGGTCGGTCCCAGTTTTAATAGATGCGAATCGCGGGGGTCGATCGTCATCATGACGATCGTAGCCCCCGTGATTAAAAGGAATAAAAGAAGCAGAGATGCAGATATTAGAGACGAAGTAACCCCCCAAAGGGCTAGCCACAAGTCAATCACAACCTCCACCGTAATCTGACCAGTTAAGGGGGCTACTGGGTGCGAATTCCAAATTCGCCGGAGATATGCTACATACCTCCAACACAAGCTTCGAGCCGTCCCCGGCGAGCGAGTGGATCGCAAGCCGCGATTCGACCGAGGCCATTGGCCAATCAGGCGTCGACCAGTGGTCGGCTCAACGGCCGCGGCGTATCCGCCGCCACCGTGAGCGGCAGCAGCACGAGTGAGCGCCACTTGTGGGCGCAGCCACTGGGGCACCAGCACGGGAGTGCACGGGGCGCGGATCGCCCGATCGGGCGCCTGCGCCAACCTGGCGTGTCATGCGCCCATGCGGCGGGCGAATGCCGACCGGCCGCGGGGCGTACCCCTTGCGGGCACAGGCGCGCGCGCCGGGGGGCACCGGGGGTGCGGCGGCACGAGCCGGCCGCGCCCTAGGGGTCCCTGAGGGGGGCATGTCGGGATCCGACTCGGCCGAGGCCACACGCGGTGGGCGACGGCAGTCGCCCACCGGACACACATATAAGCCGGCCGGCTGTGCTCCATCTCCATCACCGTGGTGACCACCACCGTCCCCAACGCGTCCGCGTTACTTTGTGCTTTGGCACACCGCGCACCACCTCGGGTTGCCCCTTCCTTGCACCAAGCAAGGGGTGCGAGGGGCACTTTGCCCCTTTCCGAGGTGCAGAGAAGCGCGTCGGTGGTTGCGGGGCGTGCGTTTGCACGCCCTTCGCTCCTCCGCGCTTCTGTACCTTCGGGTACCGTTTGACCATCTGGTCGTTGGTTGGCAAGGGTTGGGATAGCCCGGCGAGACGAAAGTCACCTGACCGTACCGGTCATCGTTGCTGGTGCCCCTCGGCTGAGGCGGCGCCGCAATCGGCGTGGTGGGACGGGTGTCGTGGCCCATAGGCCAAGGTTGAGGTGGCGGCCAGCGCGGGGGGGAGGCGCTCAGGCACTGCGGCGACCGTGGTTGGCGGCCGGCACGGCGGAGAGGTGCCCGGCGGGTTGACGGCGGCGTCGGGGCGGCCAGCGCGGAGGGGAGACGCTCGGCACAAGTGCCCAAGGACGGCAAGGACGGCAAGGTCATCGGGGCGGCAAGCGCAACAAGGACGGCAAGCGCAACAAGGGCGGCAAGCGCGACAAGGGCGGCAAGCGGGCCTCGTTGGCGCTTGCGCCGGGGGTAAAGACCTATACGGTCATGGCGGACACGCCGGGGTCGGCGTCGATGCAGCTCGACCAGGCGCCGGTAGTCGTCGGCCAGGATGGCCAGTTGCCGGCGCCCGTGTCGTGGGAGTTTCTTAACCCGCCGGCGAGCGGCCTGCAGGGCGGCCTGCCCATAATCGACAGCGACAATCTCTTCCGGTCGATGACGACCAACCGGGTCATAGCGCGCGCCCGTCTCGACCGAGACCGTCGACCCATTCACACGTTTGTCGACACCGGAGCGGTGACTCACAACGAGCACGTTGGCGAGCGTCTCATGGACATCCATGGCGATGTAAACATCGGCTACCAAGGCGTCGAGTGCCGCTCCCGGGAAGTCATGGCCTATGCCAACGAGGTGCTGCGCTATGACCGACCGGTCGACCTGTTCATCTTGCGTCTCAACGCAATGGCACTCCGCATGCCGGTCGGTAACTGTGAGACCGTAGAGGTCGCGGCCAACAACTTCTGTCGCGTAATGCGCGCTTGGCCGGAGGCCCGGTGTCTCGGGCGAGAAGTCGCCAAGCACTTGGCCGTACCGTTCACGATGGCGGCCGACCATGACGACTATATCCAGTCGGTGATCAAGCTCATGAGCGAGGAGGAGGATCATGTCCGCGAGGACTTCCCCATCGATTCCATCTTGGAGAAGCCGTTCCGGCTGCCGTCGATGTCGGTCAACATCCGGCGCTATGAAGGCCATTTCTACATCTGGGGACGCGACCGCGTCCCCGCGCCTTGGGCGGTTGCCGTTTCCAAGGCTCGTCCTTGGCATGGTGCCATGCGGTGGTTTCCGCGGTGTCCATCATGGATGGTTGCCTATGGATTCACCATAGAGGTGCCAACGTCGGTCGCCTACGGCGCCGACGTCCTAATGGACGAGCACCACGTCTTGTGGACGCTCGTCTACACGGAGTGGTTGGCCAACCTGGCCGCGGGCTGGGTGTACGCGCTATACAGCGGTAATGCCTACCATTGGGTACCGACGGAGGTCGTCGACCGCTGGCGGCAGATCGACCCGAGCCGTATCGGCTGTGCGGAAGACGGTACAGACCTGTACGAGCTCTACCGCAAGATGGTTGCGGCGTTGAACGTCTTCCCGTGGGAACATATTGTTGACGACGTAGTACGTCGAGACTCCAAGCACTACGCGGCGCGTGCTGTGCGAGTCCACATGGTCCAAGGGACCGATCACGGGTTTGCTCTTCGGCACCCGTGCGGTGACCGCTTTGACTGGCGGCCGGCGTCACTCAGCGACGTCGGCCCCGGAGGCATTCGTCCTCCCGGTCGGCCGTCGGCCGGGGAAGACGAGGACCGTCGCCAGTCGGCGGGTGTGGAGGCCACTTCGTTTTGGGGGAGCGCCCCTCGGGCGTCGGCTGGGTCGTCGCAAGGCGGGGGGACGAGTACTCGTCCGGCTACGGCGGTTGCGCCCGTCTGGGTGTCTACGAGTGCCCGCAACGCGGCCGTGGCCTTGTTTGGCGCGACGCGCGTGGCGTCGGTGTCGGGGACCCGACCGACGGGTGCCTTGGGTGAGGCCACCCGTGGTGCTTGGTTCTCGATGAACGAGGCGTTGGCTTCGGTACTACACAGTACAGAGGGGCTTCCGCTTGAACAAGCGTATAGCCGTCTGGCTTTGGCTGTGGCCGACGCGACGGATAGTCGTCGGTGTTTCAACACCTTCAACACCCGTCTGGGCCAAGTCGTTCCGACTGTGGTGGAGACTGCACCGGTACCGGTGGCGAATCTCCAGGCCATCCTCGGCCGTCGCTCGGAGCGCGAGGAAGCGGATGAGGAGGAGGGGGACGACCGGGCCGACAGCTTGCACGAGATGCGGCGCGGGCATCATGCCCGACGGACATGATGTCCGTCGGCCCTGCCTCGCCGACGGCGGCCTCCACCCCTCTCCCCAACACGGGCGGAGCCGACGCTGGCCCGCCGCCGGCGGCGGCGGCGCCCCTGGCACACGCCGCCACCCGAGCCGCGCCCGCCGCTCCACTTGCGCCGCGGGCCTGTCGACAAAGGCGTGCCACAGGCTCTTGACGCCACTGAGGCGCACGCCGGGCGCGGCCACCACCGCCACGAGGCGATCGACGAGCGTCGCCACCTCGGCGACGGGGCGATCACTATTGCCGCCGCCGCTGCCGCCGCCACCGCCGCCGCCGCCGCCGCCGCCGCCGCCGCCGCCGCCGCCGCCGCCGCCGCCGCCGCCGCTCCCTCCCGTGATTATGCCGACGAGGGAGCCGCCGAGGGAGCGCTTGGAGCCCCGCTGGGTGTGACGGTCGCTCCCCTCCGCCGTCCGCCGCCATCACCGCCACCAGCGCCGCGGCAACGTCCGCGCCTTCCCCGCCCGCGTCGCCGACAGGCCGCCGCGGCGACGTGCGTGCGTGCCACCCTTCGAGGGCGGGCGAGGCGGCC
>ENA-ORXT01005854-ORXT01005854.1-marine-metagenome-genome-assembly--contig:-NODE-5854-length-11801-cov-7.933299_pt1 | contig 11801 bp, 15 predicted proteins | sample MGYA00237868_ERZ511482 | MGnify/ENA metagenome assembly ERZ511482 | reverse complement strand
CGCCGCCGCCCCCGCCGCAGCGGCGGGCGGCGGCGGCGGCGGCGGCAGCGCCGGCGGCGCCGCCGGCGGCGCCACAAAATACACGGGGCTCCCGAGGTGCACGCACGCGGCGACGGCGAGTTTGGCGGCGGCGCCCCCCCGGGCGGCGAGCACCCCCCCCGCCTCGGCGGGGAGGCGGAGGAGGGCGAGGGACCCAAACTTGTCCGCCACCGCCACCGTCGCGTAATCCACCGCCGCGAGGCGCGTCACCCACCGCGCGAGCGTGTCGTCGGCAACGACGACGAGGCGGCCCGCCGAGGCGGCCACGTCGGCCGACGCGACGCCGACGGCGGAGGATGCGCCCGCTGCGGGAGCCTCGCCGGGGAAGAAGGAGGGCGACGTCAACCTGTTTAAGCACCTCTCCTCGGGCGTCTCGTCGCTGCTGCGTGCGTTGGGGGGGGGCGACCGCAAGGGCGACGGCCACGACGTTGCGTCGGCCCAACCAGCCAATGGCATCGCGCAGGCCGAGTCCTAGCTCCCGCCGCGGCGGCGGCGCTGTGGACGCGGAGGCGCCGGTGGGGTGGCCGAGGCCGGGCTTGCGCGGGGGCGGTTTTTTCCCTCCTTTTTCCATTGGTCGTCGGTTTGCCAACGTCTCGCGCCGCGTTGGACGCTGGGTGTCTCGCGGCTGGGCGGCTCGGGTACCGTCGCACGGGGCGGCGGGCGGTACGACGGAGGGGTGGTTGCGACGGGTGGTTGTGTGCCACCAGCGTGCAGCTGCTAGTGATCCCAGTCGGCTACTGGTACGTGTGCTGCGCTCTGCCTTTGGCCGGCCGTGGCGCGCGTTTTAGGAGGTGGTGTGAAGCACGTTTCACGCGTGCTTTGTTTCGTGACCCGCGTCACGCGTGGGTGCGTCTGCGTGTGAGTCTAGATGGTGTGGGTGGAGCGAGTGTGGGTGGCGCTCCGTCGCCCGTTTGCCCGCCGCTGCTCGCCTCTGCTCATGTTCTTTCCCCCGTGTGAGTAGCAGCGGAGCCGCACCTGGCGATGATAACCGCCTGTGTGTATGTATGTACTATATAGAGAAGGGGTTTCTGTGTGAGATTGTTGCCCTGTCCATAGTGCCATTGTCCTCTCTCCGTTCCAAACGTGGACGCCCGCACTTTCGGCGCCTCTGCCGCCGGCGCCGCCACGGCGTCCAGGCCCGCCTCTGGCAGCCCTCCAGTCACTTCTTAAACCGGCGGTAGCGCACGAGAACAACAGCGGTGTCCCACAGCAGGGTGCAAGATACGGCTCCTCCACTGCCGCCTATGGCGGAGAAGCACAGCCACTAACCGAGGGCTGCATGCAGTCAACTGCGCCGTCGGGGCTTATGTTCCATATACTGACGTGATTACTGGGAGGCAGAGCAGTCGGTTTTTGGTGCTGCAGCGCTCCCCTACAACCGATGCAGGCCGTCTCTACAAGTATCCTCGCACTCAAAGCTCAGTCTTGGCGCCCTCAGCACCACTCTCAATATCACCAGCACTCTCGCCCTCGACGGCTGCCGCCGTCTCGTCAACCCAAACCGGCAAATCCTCATTAAGCCGCTTGTACCTGGCATCCCCGCCGACGACCCGGTCCAAAAAGGACCCCACGTCGGTCCCCTCCATGACGGCAACGCGGCCCTTTTTGGGACGCACGACCACAAAGCCGGCTAGCGGGCCAGTGGCGGTCTCCCCTTCGCTCCGCGGTCCCACCCCCAGCACCTCGGCCAGCGCCGCCGCGCCGGCGCTAGCGCCTGTGTCGGCCACCGCAAACGCCAGGTTGTCAAACCGGAACCGCTCCGCGAGTGCTTCCACCTCTGCGCGCCCACTTTCAGAGACAAGCCCGGCGCCGAGCGACAGCGCACACAGGCGGCCGTCTTCCCGCGCGCCGCAGTGAGCGTCATAGTCGGCACGGCTGGACAGGACCGCCACGCCCATGTCGGCCACGGTCGGCTGCTCAAAGGTCGGCGCGTCGCCGCCGGCACCCGCACCGCCGCCACCACCAGCCGCGGCACTGCCCGCCGCAGACGGCCCCATGCGTGCGACAATGTCGTCGAGAAAAGAGCGTAGCGACGGGGGGTCCATCTTTCCTGTATGCCACACGGCCTCAGCGGGCGCCGACGAAGACGGCGGGAAAGCCAGGAGCGCAGGGAGTTTGGGGCGCGGCGTGTCCCGCCCTGTCAGGCGGAAGCGCGCCAAAGTCGCCGCCGCGTCCGGGTTGTTGGCGGTGCGGAGCTCGCCCAGCGACAGTTGCCCGGCGTAGGCCGCCGACAGCCCCTTGTACAGGGGAGAGGTGGTATTTTTCGGGGAAAACAGCAGCACGTGTGGTAGGCGGCGGGCGTCATCAAAGAACGCGTCCACTCCGCTCGGCCGGACCACCGCCACGTAGGTCGGAAGGTGCGCTTTGACGTGGTTGGCCAGCGCCACGACCGACCGGTCGCCTTCGTACTCGACGGACGGGCGCGCATCGCCAACGACACGGCCAGCAAAGGTCAGGATGGTGGGGTAGCCCTGGACGGAGTGGCGTGCGACCAATTTGGAGGATGCATCAGCATCGACGGCGCCGACGCGGGCCACGCCGTCCAACCGAGTGGCCAAGCGCTCCCACTTGGGCGCGAGCTCTTTGCAGTGGTCGCACCAGTCTGCGTAGAACTCGACAGCCCTGCACATCCAGAACACAGTTGGAAAGCGTCGACAGAAAACAGGAACAGTAAGAGAAGCGCACGCACAAACAGAGTAAACAAAACACCAGAGACAGGCCACGATACATATCACAAGTAGTCAGGCGAATGAACCAAAGAAAAATCGAGGAGTATGGAAAGACAAAGCAGGGGGGTACAACATGACTGACCAGGATGTATCGCCAGGGCGCCGACAACAGCTGCCGCATCCACGTACCAGGTCTCCTTCGATTCCAACACCATAGACCGGAAGTTGTCATCCGTGAGTTGAACCACCTTGGAGGTGTCAAAGTTGTACATGCCGCCCGCCGCAGAGTGAATCACTGCAGCCACCGTCGCAGTAGCGGCCAAGACAAGCGACACGGACAGCGGCCGCCGACATCTCCGGCCCAGCGACGCCATTGTCAAGGTGCGGGGGCACGACAATGAAGAAACAAAGCACCGTCGAGAGCCGGGTGGCACGTGAAAGGCAAAAAGGACACCACGGAGGGTCTGGCCATGCGCGAGACAGGAGAGCAAGACCCAGACATGGAGTTCGGAGCAGCTCGCTGAACAATGAACTCGCCCATTGTCTCGCATAAATGGAGCGACTGATGATTGGTCATGCCAATAGGATAGTCAGTCAACTGCAGTTGGTGTCAGCATTCAACAGTTGAATAGGCTGAAGCGTATCAGCGGTGGCGAGCTATGGAGAGGTGACGCTGACGATGGAGGCGGGCCCAGAGCTGACTCGTCCCCTGCACGCCTGCCCGCCCCTCTCTTCATCCATCATGACTGAAGTGGCCTTGCGCCTGCGGCAAACAGGCACGTCTTGGGCCCGCCAGTTATAGCCCCACCTGGCGAGTGGCGCTCGCTGGGGTCGCCCGGCCTCGCTGCTGGCGGCGGCGCGCAGTTCGCGCAGTGGTCATGTCTGAGGCGCTCGCCCTGGCGGTAGCTGCCGCGACACCTCCACGCTTTCCCCCCCCCTCTCTTTCAGATGTCTTTCCCGTGAGCATTCCGCCCCCTCCCTCCTCTATTTTGCCTCTCGCTCCTCCTAGCATGCGAAGACAGCGGTCACATTGGCGGCGACCGCTGCCCTGACGGAGGCGCGGGCGCTCCTCGCCAGTTTCCACCTTCTGCGCCTTAGGGTGATCCCCGCCGGCCTCGTGTTTGCCTTTGGGGGAGTCCTTCACGACCGTCCCGCCCTTTCAATCGCAGTGGGTGGCGCGCGCTCAGCAACGTGGCCTCGGTTGGGGCGGCCACCACCCCTGCGCCGACAGGCCACACTGACGCCGGCTTGGGGGCCATTCCTGCCGCCGTGGCACTGAAGATCACCGCTTCTCTGCCTGACCCCGCCGAGAGCTGGAGAAGATTGCGGCGGCCACCACCCCCATCACCACGAATGGGAAACGTGTGTCTCGACCCCCGCGTCGTGCTGTGGGTGTATTTAACATGCACGCTGTGGGTGTATTCAAGCGCGGGACGCGCTGTAGATGCTGACGCGGCGCTCTTCCTCTATGAGCTCCTGCCCTTTCAATATTTCGCGGGGCTGGCGCGGCGGTCGACGGGGGGCACCCTCCCCAACAGCCTCGACGCACTCGAGCAGGCTGCCTTCGGGTGGTTGTAGGCTTGCTTGGTCGCTGCTGCGGTCCTCTGCATCTTGGAGGTCTTGCAGAGCCGGCTGTTGGAGATTCGAGGTACTGTGCGAGAGAAAGGAAGTTGGAAGTCGCAGCCGCTACAGCTGTCGGCCGCGCTGAACCTCTGTCAGTGGTGGTCGTGCCATCTACTCATCATCTTGCTTGCTGTCGCCCGTGCGCTCCATCTTCTTGCTTGACGGTGGCGCAGCACACGCCCTTCTTGCCTTCTACATGCATTAAGAAGAACAAGCAGTAGCGCAGCTATAGCGCTAGATGACCTCGTTTGTCACCCGACAGCACCACGCCTCTGGCTCGAAATCAACAAGCTGGTCATCCAGGCATCGCGGTCATGTGCTTGGGATAGGCCCGCTCTCGCTCTTGCGCTAGAGGAGGACTTTTGCGGTGCTTATCGCCACCACGACCTTCACAGCGCAGCAGCGCGAATACCATTGTGTCGCCGACCAGTCTCCCTCGCGTGCAGGCTTGAACTGGACAGGTCGCTTGCCTGTCACGTGGGAATCTTGGATCGGCACAACACGACGCAGCGTGGCACGATCGCGCAACCAGCGCAAGGCTGGATTGACCAACAAGCATCCTCGTTGGGAGTTCAGAAGCGCTTTAGCTTTCTATCTAAATAGTGTCTATTCCACCATCTGGATCGAATGATCCTAAAAGGGCCAATTGATCCTGGTTTTGGCTGGGCTGTGCTGCGGAAACCGCTGAGCGCAACTCGATTCTGACGGCAGAAATGGGATCAGCGGTGCCGGTTTAGTTTTGAGCGAGCAGCTGGAGCTGTAACTCTTGGTCAAGTGTCCTTGAGTCACCCGCGAAAAATGCCAATTTGAAAACTAAAATGACAACTGGAGATGCGATGCAACGAAGAGAAAAAGAACATGTCACGCACTCGAGGGCCCACCACCACTGCTACGAGCAACCTGTACCGGCGTAACCTCGCCAGAACACTTTTCACAATGCTCCGCGAGGACTAGGCCTGCCGACGGCGCCTTATAGCAGACTGGACATACCCAAAACGTCTCACAAGGACACCGCGTTCAACTCTCACCCCCCCGTCGAACACGCGTACGACACACGCGGCAGGTGTTGTTCGCACGAGCAACCACCTTCTCCGCCGCATGCACCTCACGGGCAGCTCTCTTTGCCTCCATCTCGGCAGCGGCTCGGGCCCGCACGGCCGCGCGCCGAGCCTGAGCGGCCTTCTCCGCCGCGTCCATGTCCAGCAGCGACTGAGGCGACTGCAAAATGTTGCGCTCCACCACGGCTTTGCCCCGTACCGCCCGTTTGTTGACGTCAGCAACACGCTCGGTGGCCTGGCGAATGACCACCGCCGCCGCATCGCGTGCATCGCCGTGGATGGACTCGCAGGGGGGCCCCCGACCTAGCGCCAAGCTGGTCCGCGCCAACATCACCGCCGAGTTGAAAGGCCAAAGCCCCAGCCGTAGAAAAGCACCCTTAATGGCAGCGGGGGTGGAGGAGTGCCGCTCGGCCCAGTAGGCGCAGTGTAGAAGCGTGTCACGGGCCGACGTGCCCGTCAACACGGCGTCCATGTTGCCCTGCTCGCTGCGCGAGACGGTGATGCTCTTTTGGTTGGCAAAAGGCGCCTCATCCAACGGCTGGTTGATGTGGGAGCTGTTGGGAGGCAAGTAGAACAGGAAGCAGCCCTTGTTCAGCGCCGCTTGGATGGTTGCGACCTGCATGTGGCGGCCTAAACGGTCCCCAAAGAGCAGAGCCTGGCGACCGGGGTTGCGCACCGTCCACTCAGCCGCAAAGTGGTCCACTACCGAGCGGAAAGTCACAGCATTAAGGTAGCCAGTATCATTCCAACAAAAAAAGCGAGGCCAGGCAGAGCGGGTGGTGGTGGGGGCTTTCTCCATGGAAAAGTTGAACGTTGCCGACGTACCATCCCCAAACTTGGCCTTGAGCTCATACACGCTGAAAAACACGGTGCCACTCGCTGCCACAAACGTAAGCAGGGAAGCCAGCGTGTTGTGGCGTGTAGAAACCGCATTGTCGCGGTCCTTGAAGACCGCCTCGACGCGGTGGGTTGTCAGGCGGCCGCCTCGCTGGACGACGCGGGTCTCATCGTAGTTGAAGACGGCGTCAGGTAAGAAGGAGTGCTCAGTGAGGAACAACTCAAGCTCCCCGCAGAAGGCCTGGACGTCACAAACCACCTGAGGACCAGCGCGCTTGTCGGCCAACGCCGTGCAGGCACGTAGGCTGAGTAACCGTCGATGCGCCCCCACCCACCGCTGCACCCAGTCCAAAGACACCCCCTTACGCCAGTGAGTCTGGACCAAGTCGGCTATCTGCCGCGTCGACATGGGCAGGTTGTTGATACTAAAAGCTTGGACGACCCCCACCAGCGTCGCGTCCTGCTGGGCGGTCAGGGTGCTGTTGCCATGGACGTGGCCGGCGTCCGTTCGGTGGCGGTGGTAGGCTCTCTTCAGGGCCTCCTTACCGACATTGGACTCAGCAGCCACTGCAAATGCGGCCTTGTCGAGGGTCGGGTAGTCGGAGAGGACCTCCTGGAAGCGCGGTACGGCTTCAATCGGCTTCATGGTGGGTAGGGGGGGCGTTTGTAGCGCGGCGGTGCAACACCGAGCGGGAAAACCGGAGATCGCCGAGTGGCTTTTTAATTTTCAAATTGGCATTTTTCGCGGGTGACTCCTTGGGAAATCAGGGAGCGTCAATGTTTTCCACGCCCAGGAGGTCCATGGCGGGGGGGGAGGGCCATTTTCTAGAAGGTGTTGGGCTACACTTCGCCCCAGAGAGAGAGGAAGTACCTATGGCAAGCCCCTGGAGGAGGCAGCATGCCCGCGCCAGCTCAGTTCCCGCCACTACCCCGCTTTTCAGTAGGGTTGTGACCAGCGCCTCCGGGAACGCACATATGGGCAAGCAGGGGGTGCAAAGCGCAGTGCGGGCAGCAAAAAAACTGTACCAAGATCGCCGAAGAGTCAGAAAGAAACAGAAACGAGGCTCATGAACACATGCATACGCACGGAGCACCAGTCTAGTGAGCTGGGTGCCTTCGGGAAAGACGCCCATCACACACGCACGCGGCCGTCACCGTACGAAAGTTCCGCTTACGCGCCGCCAAGCATCCCACTTTCCTCCGCACTTCTAATGTCACCACACGCATCAAAATCAGCGCCTGCAGGTACCACAAAGTCAAACTCGGAGGCCAGCCGGCCGCCACGGTGGGGGTGTGCTGCACCCACGGTGCGAGGGGGGGGAGCACCAGTAGCGTGTGGGTGGGGGTGACGGCGGCACGGTACAGTGGCGGGAAAGGAAGGCTGCAATCGGGGGTGTGATATCAAATGCTGTATCTTCCTGCCGAAGCACACCGGCGCAACCGACCGGATCCATCCCGCATCTAATCTAGGCGCCGCCGCCGCCGCCGGCGCCAATCCCGGGCTTATACACCCGGTTCACAGGGGGGGCGCGCGCGTCTAGTCACACGTTCGCGCCATCCGCGAGTGCATCCCGGCGCACCACACAGCCGCGAGTGCAAGTATCACACAGTCAAACTGGCCTGGCGGCGGCCTCAGCCGTGCAACCCAGCCGGGCAGTGGCTTCAGCCACCCTGCCGGCTAGCCTCGTCCGTGCAGGCCAGCCCGCAGGGTGGCCTCGTCCGTCCGGGCCAGCCGGTAGGGTGGCCTCGTCCGTCCAGGCCAGCCGGTAGGGTGGCCTCGTCCGTCCAGGCCAGCCAGTAGGGTGGCCTCGTCCGTCCAGCCTAGCCCACAGGGTGGCCTCGTCCGTGTAGGCCAGCCCACAGGGTGGCCTCGTCCGTGCAGGCCAGCCCGCAGGGTGGCCTCTTCCTTCCAGGCCAGTCGGCAGGGTGTCCTGGCAGGGTGGCCTCATGCGTCTGCTGCTTCCTTGCAAACACGGTGCCCTCAGCCGCACAAAACGGGTGAGACGGCCCGTGACCTCGGTAACGCAGGCAGAGGCCAGCTGGCTGACGACCGCCAGGCGTCATAACCACGCGCTAGCGCGTCATGGCGACGCACGGCGTCCGTGAGAGATCGACTTGCTCTTCCTCGCTTACCGCATCCCATGGTACCGACGCTAGTGCACTGTCAAACCATGGAGAGGCACCGAGACATTTGGAGGTCCGACGGGTCATCCACTTCCAAGAGGTCAAGAGATAAGGGGGGTGGTGAGGAGCGAGATGGGGGTAGCGAGGAGAAGCGATACGGCCGGCAAACCGTGGAGCGAAGGCTGGCGCGCCGCGAGCGCAAGCGTTTTTCTCAGCGGCGCCGGCGTGCTGCGGCCACAGCCGCTCGCGATGCCGCGTGGCGGAACTGGGAGCACCTCGAAACTCCGACCTCCCATGTCTCCCATCACAATCGTGCGCTGGGGCTGACGGTCCGTCAGAGACTCTCAGCGCGGGCGTATAACAACTGTATGGATGAAAATTGGTTGTTGACTACATTTCCTGCCCCTTCCTCCCCCACTTCTTATCCAACGCCAGCAGTGCATGTTGGCAAACCCCCTTCCCCGCGTTCGCTTACGCCTTGCAGGCCCCCCCCCACGCCTCGGGCGTCCCGCGATGCGGGCGAAGACGACGCCGTGTTCATCATCGAGGATGAAGATCCCTGGGCGGCTGTGCCTGCCCTGCTACCACCGTCGACGAAGTGTGTCGTCAATGGCGTCGACATCGCGACGTCGATGTCGTCCATCTTCACCAAGAACACGCTTTCCCGGTGGCTCGACGACAACGTGTTAAACGCGTACGGCCACGCGTAGGCATGTGAGAGGCGTGTACTGGGCACTGCTCCTTTCGGTAGGTGAGTGTCAACATTCATCTGGCCGGCCATTGTCCCACTGGCGCAGAGGGAGCTTTGCTTGTCGTCCCTGACGGGCACTCCGCCGTCGACTCTGTCGGCGCAGCTGAACCCTGTCGAATGGGGGCGGTTTTCCGTCCTCATCCACGATGGAAGCAGAGAATCGGGACACTAGACCGTCTGTTGCGTGGACGGTGCGGCGCGCCCGCCGACGTTGCGCATGACGGACAGTCTCCGGCCGAGTGCGCGTGACGACGCCCGTCTCGCGGTGCACACCGCCACGGAAAGGCGGCATGCGGCGCTGTTTTTATGGTGGATGGCCTTGATGGCCGCTGACGCGGGGGCGCCTTTTGATGCTGCCGAGTGGCGGGTATTGGCATCACCTGCACAGCTGAAATAGCAGGTGCGAGGTGACTGTTGTGTGTTCTTGGCCTTTTGGACCAGTGTCTACCTCGGAGGGGGGGACGTACATCACGCCACACTCGGTGACACTCTCATGTTTCGAAACGCTATGAAGAGCACGATACTTGCGGCTGCGACGGCCGAGGGCTTGGGAATTCCCTTTTTATCTTGGTTCTGACGCTCTCCTTCACATGACGGCCGAAGCGGTCAGCTCGACACCGCGTCACCCCCCGACGGCGGCCGACGCCCTCCCCCGCATGGCGGTCAACTAGGCGCCGCCGCCCCCCCCGACAGCGGCCGACGCTCTCCCCCGCACGGCGGTCAACTCGACGCCGTCGCCTCCCATGACGGTGGCCGACGCCCTCCCCCGTATGGCGGCCGAGACGGTCAACTCGACGCCGCCGCCTCGCACGACGGCGGCCAGCGCCCTCCCCCGCACGGCGGTCAACTCGACACCGCCGCCCCCCCCAACGGCGGTCAACTCGACACAGGCGCCTCCCACGACGGCGGCCGACGCCCTCCGCCGCACGGTGGTCAACTCGACGCCACCGCCGCCCCCGAGGGCGGCCGATGCCCTCCTTCTTTTGGCAGCCGACAAGGCTCCGCCGTCCCTGTGGTCGGGGAGGGTGACTCGGTCGCGCTTCGCCAAGGCCGCCGCGCGTTGTCGTCGGCGGCGCCGACGCGCCCAACTTGGACGTGGAAGTATCTATTGACACGGCTGCGGTGTCAGACTTTGCCTAGGAGCCCAAGGAGTATGGCGGCGACGGCGGGGCAGAGTGGAGCTCGAGTGAAGACAACACCAACACGGCGACGTCAGAACCAGAACCCGACATGGAGCCCGGGGACTTTGGCGGCGAGGTTGGCGGCAAGGGAGCGTCGGCGCGAGCGACGGGTACCTGCGCAACGGGGCCATCTTCTTCGGCCTCGGTGAGCCCACCAAGTGCGATGCGATAAATTCGTTGAGAGGCAGCGCTCCTCCACCCGACCGGCGGAGAGAGATATGGCGACGTACGCTGACAAAGCGTGAGGTGGTGCACCGCGCCGTGGGGCCGTACGTCGCGCCGGGCTGGGGTGTGGAGCACCCCAGTGCCATCGAACAAGAGCCGCTCATATCGAAGTGGCATGCTGTCGTTGTCTACACCATATTCTGGTTCAGGGACGGCCAGTGCCTGGAGTAAAATGGGCACTCAATGGACGGTATGGCGCGCCTGTCACAGCACGGTTCCAGGGCGTCGACGTGGGACCCCCCTTCCCGCCTTCCCCATTTCCGCCGCCCCGTGAGACGTAGCTTCATTTGGCGCGCCGTCCTCCATCCTGACGATTGCTACTTTTTCATCATCCGCAGGTGGGACGACCCGACACGTCTCAGCGTCCGATGCGCGTGGCGCACCTACACCGCAGAGAAGGCACTGATCGCCTCCAGCGGGGGGGTGCATCGGGCGGGCGACGCCTCTACCCACCATTGTCGAAACGTCATCGAGGCTACGCGAAGAACCCATGTGCAACCCCGACTACGCGGGCGGCATCTTCGCGCATGTTCTGGCACTCGACGCGGATCGCGTAGGCAAGAGCAACAAGGGTACAACTGGCAAGCCATTGGGCAAGGAGTCGGCCCTCGGTCGCCAGCTGACGGCAATCGGTTCTACGTGGGAGGAACGCTCCCGTGCTCGCGACACTGAGCGGACCACGATGGCGGTGTACAACGACTGGAAGAAGTGGCTAGCAGAGCACCACGAGCTGCCGCGCCGCTATGCGGGCGCGGCCACGCGAAAGGAGAAGTCTTTGGCCGTGAGAGTGATACGTGTGCGTACGTACTGGGAGAACATGCCTTTGCGCATCGCAGACCCTTTCGGCGCCTTGGGCTTTACGCCGGGGCGCACGCAGCGCGACTTGGACGCGGATCTCGACGCCGAGGCTCGCAAGCGGGCCCGACGACGCAAGAGGAGAGAAACAAAGTGACGAGGCGCTATAGTGGGGGGAAGAATGTCAGAGAAGACACATGAAGGCGCCAAAGTGGGGTGGGGGGGCGTTCGAGAACTCATGTTCCGTTGTTAGAATAAACAACAAGGAGGTCGGGAAACAAAACGCCCCGCCCCCGCGCGTGCCGTCGACAGCGCCCACGGAGGCAGCGGGGCGGTGGAACGCACCGCCGCCGCCGCCGCCGCCGCCGTGCGGTCCGCCAGGCCGCGCGTCGACGCTTGAGCGCGCCGACCACGGCGTCGGCGGCGGGCCGCCGCAGCCGCCGTGTAGTCCGCCGGGCCTCGTTTCGACGCTTGAGCGTGCCGACCGGGGAACGGCGGC
>ENA-ORXT01005853-ORXT01005853.1-marine-metagenome-genome-assembly--contig:-NODE-5853-length-11801-cov-11.243688_pt1 | contig 11801 bp, 15 predicted proteins | sample MGYA00237868_ERZ511482 | MGnify/ENA metagenome assembly ERZ511482 | reverse complement strand
CCCCCCCCCCCCCCCTCCGGGTGCGCGTCTCTCTCAGTTTCCGCCTCCGCCATTCGGCCGTCGCCACACTCCACGAAAGCAGCTGGGTCGTGCCACCTGCAGCCGCGGCAAGCGCCACAGCCGCGAGCCACGCCGCCCTGCAGCGGCGACAGCACTTGCGCTACGTCCGCCCCGATAGAGCTCCACCCGTGCTGCGCGACTGCCGTATTGCCGTACCACCATCAAGCTGCGGCTGCGCCTGCACAACCATCACCCCGTAAGAGCTCCAGTTGCGCCGCCCCACCGTCGTGTTGCCGTTTCACCATCCAGCTGCGACCGCGCTCGCATTAGCCTCGCGCCACAGCCGTATTGCCAGTCGCCCTCCAGCTGGCACCGCGCTCGCGTTACCGCCGCCCCCAAGAGGCACATCCCTGGCCACGGCAGTCTCGCCATGCCGCCTTTTACCTGCGACCACGCTCTTATTACCCTCGCCCCCAAGGAGCACCCGCCGCATCTGCACCCTCGCGTCGGGCGGCACACGCGCGCCACACTAGCAGAAGCTGTCGTCGGTCGCCGGCGCATGTGGCGACGACCGACGTCGTGTGGCTGCCGCCGTGAGCAGTACCCGCGGCCTCCCCCGCCGCGACTGCCAAGTCGCAGACAGCACAGTTAGCGGCGGGCGCGCGAAGCGACTCGCTCGCGAAACCCCCGCCTCCCAGGACCCCCCCCATCCGCGTCGTCGTGTGGCGTGCGGACACGCGCGTCACAATAGTAGACGCTGTCGTCAGTCGTCGACGCATGCGGCGACGACCGAAGTCGTGTGGCCACCGCCGTGAGCAGTACCCGCGGCCTCCCCCGACGCTACTGCCAAGTCGCAGACAACACAGTCAGCGACGGGCGCACGAAGCCACTCGCTCGGCGGGGCAGGTGAAGTGGGCAAGAAAGACCGCCCGTCCGATGCATGCGATGGACGCACAGGCACAGCCGACGCGCACGACGACGTCGTCGGCGGAGAAGCGACCGCTGTGGCTGGGGCGAACATCGCGTACAGAAGCAGGCCAGGAGGACAGGGCTCTTGTGAACTTTGTGGCATGCAATTGCGTGGCGAGACGAGGCGGGTTAAGAGGAGAGGCGTCAAGGTGGATCCAGGCTCAAATCGTGTCGATCCAGAAACTCGCAATGCGTCTGAGACAACACTCGGCGGCCTTCTCCACAAGACTTCCTTTGATTGGCCCATCTTGGTGCTCTCTCAAAGTGAAATACGGCATAATTTGGTGTGAAAAAGAATTCGTCGGTTGAACCACTGGGGATGTCGTCCGAAACTCGTCCTGCCTTACCTTCCACTGAGGCGCGCACCTCGTCAGGCTCCCGTGTCTTGCCGTGTCTTGTAACTCATCGCCGTATGACGCGGCAATGGAGTTTCTCGCTGTGGACCACCTGCTCGAGTGGCCCGATGACGGGCCGCCCTGCACCGGGCGTGGTGCCCTTTCGGGCGCGGGTGGTGCTGCCGTGTCGGGCGTTGGCGGTGATGCCGTGTCGGGTGCGGGTGGTGCTGCCCCGTTGGGCGCGGGCGTTGGTGCCTTGTCTGGCGCGGCCTGTGGTGCCGTGTCAGGCGCAGGCGGTGATGCCGTGTCGGGTGCGGGTGGTGCTGCCCCGTCGGGCGTGGGCATTGGTGCCTTGTCGGGCGCGGCCTGTGGTGCCGTGTCGGGCGCGGGCGGTGATGCCGTTTCGGGTGCGGGTGGTGCTGCCCCGTCGGGCGCGGGCGTTGGTGCCTTGTCGGGCATGGCCTGTGGTGCCATGTCGGGCGCGGGGGCACCCCTTCAGTCTGGCATCGGTCGGACCGCCTTCTCTGTGCTCTGATTGGCGAGGCAGCACGCTTTCCGGTGCCGCCGCGCAGCGGTGCAGACGGTCATCCGTGTGAACCGAGCAGCAGTTGTGCGTCAACTGGCGTTGGCACGGCGCTCGGCCTCTGGCAGTGCCACGGCTCCTGTGCTAGCCACGCTCGACCTCGTTGAGAACGAGATAATCGATTGCACTCCCCCATTGGCTGATTGTTGGGCACAGGCAGCTGTGGACGTCTCAACGACCCTTGGTCGGGATAAAGATGCCCTCGGCCGCATTTGCGGCGACCGATGGCGGAATCGGAGGGGGGGGATTGGGGGGTCGAGTGGGGACCGTGGGCATGTCGATGTGCCGTCATCATCAACCGCAGAGCCCCACAATGAAGAATGCGACGGTACATGGGCGACGTGTTCCAGTCTGCCGAAAAAGTGGCGAACGGAGCCGGATGCGAGTCCGGAGTTCCAGTCGGGCGTACACTGCAGCGGGGGGCCGCAATCGGGTCAGCGGCACGGTCATGCGCCCGTGGAACCGACTGGCACGAGTACAGCGGTCTGCTTGAGCGCGCTGGTCCATTGCATCTACCCGTCGGTGCCGTACGTGTCACGCGCGTGCCGGCGGTGGAGCGGCTTCCGACGTATACGTTTTACGTAGCGGTGCGTCAGTCGTGGCGGCGAGTGGAGGATGCCCCAAGGCACATATTTGTACCCCACATGGGGGACCGCGTTGGGAGCTTTGCCGACGCCGCCAGTGCGGCGCTGCAGGACCAATTGGTGCGGCGCGACGACAGCGACGGTAGTGACGCGTGGGAGAATGGCACAGGTGGCTATCCCGTCGACTACTTGCATCTCTATTCCAGGCCGCGACGTGCTGCAACTCGACGTGGCATCTGGTCTGTCTTGAAGACGGTTGGGGACGGGGCGGCGGTGGTGGACGCATTGGCCACCCTGCTCGACTCCAATGCAGCCAACGTCAGGCGCACGATTGCTCTCATTGAGAGACGTGCCCGAGACAACGAGACGGCGCGCGAGGAGCAGGCATCGACCAGAACCCGTCGCGAGAGCTTTGAAGAACTCACTGGTGGTGTGAGCCTAGCTGTTGTTCTCGGCAGCGGAGCGCCCCTCTCGGTGCCCCGACAACCTTCAGGGACACATCCAGTTGCCGACTCTTCCGGGACCAGGCTTTCGCTCTGCTCAAGTCTTCCGGTGCTGGGCGCCCCGGCAGTGCATCGCGCCCGTGCGTGCCACAACGCCGCTGTCGATGCCACGGCCGCCGGTGTTGGCCCCTCGAGCCGGGCCTGGGCAGTTGTCCAAGCCGGCGCCGTTGTGGCGGCGTGTGAGGAGGGGCTCCGTCTCCGCGCGGACGCGTCTTTACTGCGAGAGTTGCGCTCGGCGTTGCGGTCGCCCGGGGTTGGTGCTGTGGCAGCGGAAGCGTCCCTAGGCGGGTCTCTTCTCGACGTAGTGGCTCGACGTGTCTCCACCGGAACGCCTATTTCGGTGCCCATCGTGCCACCTCGGACGGACACGACCGTTTTTGAACGGGACACGTTCTCTCGACTGCTCTGCCGCGTTTGTCTGCGCTACGCGTGCCGCTTGCATGGTCCCCCATGCAGGGAGCGATTGCCGAGTACCCCTGGCGTTGTCCCGGTTCATCTTCCGCCCGATCCCCACGTGCTTGCCTCCCTCCAGGCGCACGCGAGGACGTCGGGCGCGGGCCATCCCGTCGCGGGGCAGGAGGGAAACTCCCCTCCGGCCGGGCAAGGTGCGGCGGTCAGCGCCCAAGTCGATGTCGGTGTCTCGTTGCCATCTCAGTCGGCAGTGCGTCGCGCGCGACTGGCCGGGGCCATCCACGGGGCCATCGGTGTCGCCGCCAGTGCGTGTCCCGACTGCGTATTGGATCCCTGCCGTCATCTGCGTGGAACCGCTGAGGGGGACGACGGGTGGACGGCCGACCAAGTTGCTTTTCTTAGAGCTGGTTGCGGAATAGTGGGTGAGCACGACAGTTGTCGTCTGGCCGCATTCGTACCAGGGCAGACGTGCCGTACTGTGGCGGCCTACATCGCGGCAGTTGGGCTGCCAGAGGAACGTCGCCGGTTCGCGACGCCTCCACTTGAGGATGCGCCGGAGATTGACTCTCTATGTCGTACGACGAGCGCCCCGACGTTGTTGTCCCAAGCTTCTTCTTCCCAACGCCCGCGACAGCAAGGCGCCACCCTCTCCCTTTCTCCGAGCGGCGTCACCGACGACGATGGGCGTGCTGTGGACTATCTATCTTGCTATCATGTCGGCCGTTGCAGTACAAAGGTGTGCAGGTGCGCTCGGGTGAACATTCCCTGTGAGAAGAACTGTGGGTGCGCTCGGGTGCGGTGGGTGGGAAGCGCGGACAAGACGAAAGATGCGCAAGCGGCTTCGGCAGCCCCTAAAGCGGCCGCCGCCTCTCCACCATTGTCGGATGCTACAGCGTCTGCGGTCAGTTGACCACAAGTCGTCAACGATGCGGGGCGGTCAACAGCTGACAGCTCCTGGGCTGGACCTCTTTCGGCCTCCTGTGCATCGCAATCGGGGCCGTCATCGGCGCGTGGGTCGCGCCTCTGCTCGCGGCGTGTCTGGTGCTCGTGCGTTTCCCCCTCGCGTTGCGATTCAGATGATTGCCCGTGCTTTGCAGTCGACCCGGAGTGCGACCCGGACGCTTGTCGGATGTGCGGGGCGCACTTGTCTCCATCGGCCGCTGCCGATTGCGAGTCCGGTACCAGGCGCTGTCGAAATTTTCAGGTTCAAGTTGGCTTGCGCGGTCGGCTCGTACTGGGCCGGTCTGACACGCACGGCTTTGCACGCGGGTAGACATCCCGACACCATAGTCGTCTGTTTGCTGTGCTTCGACAACATCGTCGCACGCCACCGGTTCCGGTGTGTCGGTAACCATGTACCTCCCCGTCCTCAAGCCGTTGGCCGTCTCGGCCAATGCCAAGCAAGGTACATCATTTTGGTTATCTTCTTGCGACGCCACCGTAGAGGCGCGTGACAGGAAGTCGGGTAAGTGGTGCGATGCACCTGGTTTAAAAACCATATCGAATGTGTATTCGGAGAGGCGAAGTCGCCATCGCATCAAGCGTCCGCTTGAGTCAGTCGTGCTGTAGATGCTGCTAAGTGCTTGGTGATCCGTTTGGATGAGGAACCGTTGCCCATCGGTCGTAGGAATACCCCCGATCCGTCGGCACGGCGTCGTCATCTTTCTATACGGGCTCCGTTCGCGTCGTTTCCGGCCAACCAGCGACCGTCGGCAAGGCAGGTCCGGTGCCGATGAGCGGCGTGCCATCATGTCCGCCAATCATATGCCCGTCTATACGCCCCCAGGGGCCCCTTGAGCGGCCTCATGGGCACCCCCTAAATTGGGCCGCTCGTGCTCAAATTTCAGCTCCTTCTGGAAAATCGACGTAGCCCCCCTGCCACTTCATGGCGGGCCGTTCTCCTTACACCGGTCGTTTTGGACAGCGATCCTTGCACCACCATGGTTCCTCGCCACGGGGGCTCTTCATGCGTGCTGGCTGGCCCTGTTTCCGACCCTCGTGTGGCCCACCAATTCCCGCCCTGCAACATCAGCTGCCGGCCCACTTCCGGGACCTCGGCCCACCACTCTCCTCGACCGGCGTCGCGTCCCCCCCATCCCCATCGTCCCCCGTCCGGCTCCCGGCTGACGCTGACCCGCCTTCGGATCACGCGTCAACCCAGTTGCCCCCCTGGACTCACGCTAGCCACAGCGTTCCCCGCTTCTCCTTTCCCCCCGTTCTTCCCCCGCCCGCGTCTCTGGGGCGCCAACGCGGCACCGTCGGCTCTGCTCCGGTCCACCATAATATCGCCTCCGGTTCGGGCGACCGCGGCCAAAACAGGCTCACATCTTCGGCGGATGCTGGCAGGGAAGCGCATCACGGACGTGACGCTTTCCAAGCTCGAGGTCTTGCTGGACCTCGTGAAGCAGTTCGCGGCCGCCACGCCCACCATTAACTTCCACCTCCACCTGTCGGGCCACGACGTCGAGGGCAAGATGTTTTTGGCGCCGCGTTTTGAGGACCAGGTGGTGTTGTACAGCCCCGCGAGGCGGGTCCTGTACCTAGTGTATCGCTACATCGAGAGGATAGACAGCATGCTTAGCGGCTCGACGACGCTGCTGACGACGCCTGTCCCCGCAACGGCAGCGCCTAGCCGCAGGCCGGCCGGCTCCGGTGCGACCGCGGGTACGACGCCGCCACCGCGGCCGCGCCCGTGCCCACCCCCCTCGGCGACGTGTTCCACTCTGACGGCCTCGACGCCGGCGTTGGCGGCTACCCAAAGAAATGGTACCGTTCCACGTGTGGCCGGTGCTGCTCCTCCGGCGGACGGAGCGCGTGCTGGCCTCTCGATTTCAAGCGCGCCGGCGGCTGCTTCCGGCTTGGGTGCTGGTGCCAACTCGGGCGCTCGTGCCTAATCGCGCGCTTCTGCCGGCTCTGGCGCTGCCATGCCTCCTTTCGCTGCGGCTTCCACGTCGTTAAGGCCGCCGGGCTCAAATGGAGCGGGCAGCCATGACAACCCGGCCGCTGGAGCGAGCGATGATGACGGCGACGATTGTGCGGGCTCCAACATCGACGGCGACACGCAGACGAAGGCGCCGTCGAGTGGCCGCCACCGTAAGTCGGTGAAGAGCTCTCCCAACACAGAGCATCAGCCTCTTCCCGTCATTCCGAGCGCCAGCTCCAATGAGGTTGTGATGGACTACATGTGGGCGTCCAAGAAGCCGCTCACAGACATGCGGGAGGCGGTTAAGGCCATGTGCAACGATGTTCGCAAGGGCGATTCCGTCGCAAGGATGCGCGTCACACGTTACTGGTGGCCCGCGCACCCGGATGGCAAAACGCTCTGGCCGCTTCTGGTGGAGGTGGAGCATGCCATGCTCAATGCGGCGGACAAGACACATGTTGTCAATGTCGGTGAGAAGCTGGTGCCTGTGCGGCGGATGAAGGCCTCTCGCAATTCTGGGGCCCAGGAGAGGGTGGCGGACATGCTTCTGATGGTCGAGAAGGAGCCCGTGCAAAGGCCGCCCTCATCAAGTTCAAACTGCAACTACGGCCGTCATCTCTGCGCCGCACGGTTGCGATTGCCCCTATTCCTGTAGAGGCCCTCTCTGGCGGGCAACGTTCCCCTCGTGCTCGCGCACCGCCGCCGCCGGCACAAGCAGCTGTGCTGACGTCTCCAGCCGCTCTTATCTCTGTCGCAGCTGCTGCGGCGTGCCATGTTTCACCGGCCGGGCAGGCCGTCCACGCCAGCGGCGGTCCAGTCTATGCAAACAGATTGAATGTTGCACAATCGGCGGCAGCGGCATCGGCAGCCGCACTCAACCGAGACGCGATGCGGTAGGCGCTCGAGGCTGCCAACGCCGTCATCACAAAGGGCACCAAAACGTCCGGTGGGGGCGCCGCGAGTGCATTTGTCTCGACAAGGGTGGCGTCAGGGGGGAAGCAGCCTCGCAACGCCGCCGCTGCTCCGACAGCGCGGCGACAGAGAGCTGTGGCATCGACGGCTGCCGGAGCGCAGCGGGCATTTCCAACAGCAGTGGCAACGACCACCGCACCGCCGGTATCAAGACAGGGGGCGTCATAAGCGCCTACCACCGCGCCGGCTGCAGACCCAAGACGGGGGGCGGCTTCAGCGCCTGCCGTCACCGTGCCGGCTGCCAAAATAAGAGTTGCGGCGGCATCAACGCCGGCGGCCATATTGGCTTCCACGCAGGCCGCATTGGTGCCGACGGCAGCAGCTACTCCGCCACTGGCACCACCGCCACATCTTGCTCCTCTTGCGGCAAGCGCTCAACGGCCGGCAACGACACCGTCGAGGCCGCCGCCAGGGGCATTCACGGTGTCGAAGCCATTTGGTGCTTCCACTTTGTCTTCCACTGCTCGCCTCATTGCCGGTCTTCCGCGTGCACCCACTCTGAGACTGCCGCCGGATCCGTCAAGGCCTGTACCTACAGCGTTGATGAATTGCAAACAGTTGGCTCCGACGGCAAAGGATACCGCGGTGGCTAAGCCAGCGCTGCTGGGCAACTGTAACCGCGCGGCGGGGCTAGCCGCTAACGCCAAGACCCCTGGACCAGGAACGGTGCCGGGGAGCACAACCGCAGCAGCAAATTTGTCGGCGGCGACGCGGTCTGCAAGATCCGTGTCGTCATTCAATGGGACTACTGCGGTGGCAGTGGCGGTAGGCGCGGTGGCGCCTGTCGCAACCGCTGGCAGTGCCACGCTTCTCGCTGCCCCCGCTGCACTATTTCTTTCGGCAGAAGGCGCAACGCCGGCCGCTCTCGCACACAAGTCGAGCACTCCTCCCATCGAGCCAGCAAGAGTGACGCCCCGGAGCGCGCCGCTGCTCGAGACGACGCCTTCCGGGACGCAGGCGCTCGAGACGACAGACCCCGAGGAGCAGCCGCTCCAGACAACGGATCCCGAGGAGCTGCCGCTTCAGTCGACGCTTCCCGTGGGGCAGCAATCCACTACGCCGGCGCTTTCGAGCAGCCCGTCGCCTCCAGCGGGGCCGTCTCCGTTGGCCTTGGTCGCTCCGGCCGCGTCGGCGGCCAACGTCAAGCGTGCGTCAAATACTTCTCCGAAGGAGACGCCACCGTTACCCCGGGCCGACCAGCCCCTGCCCCACACGTCGCCGCCTGCCACGCCACAGCTGGAGGCGCCGCCATCTGAGGAGAGCAACTCTCCTGGTGGGGTGGGGTCGCAGGTTGCATGCCAACGCGCGGCTGAACCGACGCTGACGGGGACCGCCACGGCAGTGGCAACCGCGGATGCGTCACTGCTGGTGTCACCAACACCCTCGTCGGCGACAGCGTCAATAGTGACGACAGAAACGCTGCCGGCAGCGTCCGCGGCAACGCCTTCTAGGGAAGCGTCAGCCGCCAAGCCGCCTCGGGGGCCAAGGCCGGCGGTGGCACCCAAGATGGCACGCACGCGGCAGACAACAACAAGGACGCGACAAGCACCCACTCCACGGTGTTGGACTGTGATGCTCGTCGCCGACTCCACTGGCGGTTCGCGGATGGATGATGGTCGGTGACCCTGATGGTACCCCACATGGTACATTTGGAAGACGTGGTCAAGTTGCACACACTCGTGTTAGGTGATCTTGGGGCGATACTTTTGGCATGTTTTGGATTTGATCTTCGCTTTGCTCTACTGGATTTTGATTTGCTGAGTGATTCGATTTGGCGCGAGGGCGTGGGCGTCGGTGTAGGCGCGAGAGGAGGGAGTACTTGGGCCGGTGGGGACTATTTGAGAGGTGCCCTTGGTTGGAAGAGGCGGGCGAACCTTAGGACAGCCAACAAAGCACGTTCGCACACACACACACAAGCTCAAGCCACGCAACCACTTCACCGTGGTCCCCCAACCCCTATCCCCACTGCGTTTCAACACACGGCCCCCGCTCACATCAGGGCCGACGCCACCGCCGCGGAAGCGGCAGCGACCGCTTTGTACGCCGCCAGCTGCGACGACCCCGAAGCCGAAGGCGCCGCCACGGAAATGACTTCAGCCGCCATGGGCGCCGCCGACTGCGACGACAACAAAGCCGACGCCATCTTCGAGTAGAAGACTGCAGCTTTCGACGCAGACGCCGGCGCCGAGGCTCGCCACACCGTCGAAAGCGACGCCGCCGTCGGAAGCTCGGCCGTCGAAGGCGCCACGACGGTCATTGCAGCCTACGCGGTCGGCAGCAGAGCCGTCGACAACGGCGGCAAAGCGAGCGCTCGCCGTGCGGTCAACGGACGCTGCGTCGGCGACACCTCCTGCATCGTCTACTCGGGGGGTTGCCGTGCGACAGCTACGTGCCACTGCAGCGACAGCGGCTTCATCCGTGCAAACGCCGTCCACTTCGAGAGCTGCACCGCAACGCGCCACGCCAAGTCCAACTAAGCCTTCTACGCGTCGTCAAGCAGCGGACTCTCTTCCGCAGACGTCCCCTGGCACAAGGGTCTCTGGCATGGCGGCGGCCGTGGCAGCCATGAAGGAGGCGATAAAGCCGCCGAAACCGGCCCCTGGGCGACGAGCGCCGTCGGGAGACGGTCGTAGGGCGTCTGCCGCCCCGACGGACACCGAGGGAGATGAAGGGCCTGCTCGTTCGGCGAGAAGTAAACGCACAAGGGACGACGGCTGGGGTGCGGCAATCGAACTACCGCCTGCAAAGACAGTGCGCCGGTCGCCGCGCAAGAAGAAGCGCGACGAGGGGGTTGATCATTATGGGCCCACGTCTGCTCTCTTTGTGCTTTGTATTCTTTCCTTTCCGTTGTATTTGCTTCGTAAAGCGGCTGCCATGCACTCTGTGGCTTGTTTCTTTGACACCGTCTCGCACGTGTCGTACACGCGTCTGTGGTGGTGGCCGTATTCTGCAACAGAGGCACGATTGTTGTTATGGGCGTTTCCTTGTTCTTGGTTCTTCTGTCTGTTGCGTACATTATGAGCGTAGGCAACTCCGAGCTCTACACAGCCCAACAGGCACTTCACTAAAAAAGAGTCGGTGGATGGCTGTAGTCTGCCCCCACTTCCGCGCATCGAGAAGCAACACAGCCAGTGACGCACCTCTGCGGCGGGAAGATGGAGCACTGCAGAAGTCGTTCTTAAATGTATTTGGAAAGAGGTGAGGATGCATCACAAATACTTTGGAATGGCTTGGTACAGAACTCTTTCAAAAGCTGCAGTTACCCAACTCCGAAAACCTCGGAGTACGACCGTCGCAAAACGTCGCGCGCCAAACTTGAGGCGCACGAGTGACGCCCTCCTCCAGGTACTCCAGAAGGGCTGCGCAACAAACCGCCCGCGGGAACGTCGGACGGCTCCTCTTCCAGACGCTCTCACGGCCTCTTTGAGACAGACATGTATCTGCTCTTTTACCGACTTGCACGGGTCGCTGACGTCCTACCGTCACATCCGTACACTTGCCGCGGTACTGCAACGTGCGCTCCGCTTTCTTCTCCTTCTACCTGCTCCACAACGTCCTCAAAGCCCCTGGATGCCCGCCTCACCACCGACCCATGCGCTTCTGTGCGTCTGACCTCCCACTCTCCTCCCACTTTCCCGGCCCACCACCTCCCTTTGTTCCCTTAAGCCTCTCAGCGCCCTCCGCTTCGTCTCTTCTGCGCGAGGAATGGAAACCTTTTACTACAGCCCCGCAGGAAAAATCATAGCTCGCAAGCTCCAAAATTAGAATCTTTAATGCGGGCAGCAGAGAAGTTAGATCGCTTGTTAGTAGAAAAAGGAATTACAGAGGACGAACTGGTTGAAGAATTTCGTCAATTACGGCGTTGAATTAAATATAGAAGAGAAAATCTAAAATGGTGTATGCTTCTATCTCTAAACCACTAGTGGTTTATGGATATCACGGAACGAGTCTGAAAGCAGCTCGGGGAATTATCGAACGCGGATTTGACTTTAGTACCAATGATTATGATTGGTTGGGAACGGGAGTATATTTCTTTCAAGATGCGCCGATGCGTGCTGCTGGCTGGGCAAGAGAAAGATATCCAGATTCACCCGCCGTCATTAGGTCGGAATTAGTCTTGGAAAACTGTATCGACTTACTCGATATTTCTTGGAATCCGATTATTGAGGAAACCTACAGGATGCTTGTCCGAGAGTATGAAAAAGCTAATATCCCCTTACCCAGTCAAAATCCCCAAAGATCGAAGGCACATCGATTGGACTGTGCTTTTTTCAACTACATAGTGGAAAAGGTTTTGGCTTCGCAAAACATAACTATTGATTCGATTCGTGCCGTCTTTAATGAGGGCGATCGTATTTATCCCAGTTCCGCTATCTTCGATCGCGCTCATATTCAGATTGTAATTCGCGATCTATCATCGATCCAAAAATCCTGTTTGATAGAAGAAGATACAATAAACTAAGAAGCCTTATTTGGGGGCTAGCTTTCAAAATATAGAGAGAAAAATTATGGTAGATCCTA
>ENA-ORXT01005852-ORXT01005852.1-marine-metagenome-genome-assembly--contig:-NODE-5852-length-11802-cov-8.468486_pt1 | contig 11802 bp, 7 predicted proteins | sample MGYA00237868_ERZ511482 | MGnify/ENA metagenome assembly ERZ511482 | reverse complement strand
CTGAAAAGATCTTTGAGGAGGACGCGCCGGCGGCCGCCGAAGGCGCCCCCCCCCCCCCCGCCCCCCACCATGTCGACCAAACGCCGCGATGAACTCCTCGTGCTGCAGGCCGAGGCGCAAGCCCGCTGGGAGGCTGAAAAGATCTTTGAGGAGGACGCGCCGGCGGCCGCCGAAGGCGCCCCCCCCCCGCCCAAGTTCCTGGTGACCTTCCCCTACCCCTACATGAACGGCTTTCTGCACTTGGGCCACGCCTTTTCCCTCTCCAAGGCTGAGTTTGCCGTTGGCTACCGCCGCCTCCGCGGCGACCGGTGCCTCTACCCGTTTGCCTTTCACTGCACGGGCATGCCCATCCAGGCGTGTGCCGACAAGCTGCGGCGGGAGATGGAAAAGTTTGGCACCCCGCCGGTGTTTCCCCGCGATGACGAGGGGGCGGCGGGGGCGTCGGCACAGGCGGCGGCGGCAGGCGCGCCCGCCGCCCGCGGCGGCAAATCCAAGGTCGCCGCCAAGGCCGGCAAGGCCAAGTACCAGTGGGAGATCCTGGCGCAGTCGGGCATCCCGGCAGTGGACATCCCCTCGTTTGCCGACCCGCTGACCTGGCTCCGCTTCTTCCCCGCCGAGGGCGTGGCGGACGTGCGCGCGCTCGGCGTCAAGGTCGACTGGCGCCGCGCCTTTATCACGACCAACGTCAATGCCTACTACGACTCGTTTGTGCGGTGGCAGCTCAACACGCTGCGGGGGCGGGGCAAGGTCAAGTTTGGCAAACGCTTGGCCGTTTGGTCGACCGTCGACGGGCAGCCGTGCGCGGACCACGACCGCGCGTCGGGGGAGGGCATCGGCCCCCAAGAGTACACGCTCATCAAGATGGAGGTTGTGCCCGAGGAGTGCCCGGCGGGGCGCCTGCCGGCCGCCTTTGAGGGGAAAAGGGTGATTCTCGCCGCCGCAACGCTGCGGGCGGAAACCATGTACGGGCAGACCAACGTGTGGGTGCTCCCGACGGGGCAGTACGGGGTCTACCCCGACGCGGCCGGCACGCTGTGGGTGGTTTCCCCGCACGCGGCGGCCAACATGGCGCACCAGGCGCTGTTTTCCGCCGACGAGGCGGCCTTTGGCGTCGTCCCCGACCCGGTCGCCACGCTCACCGGCGAGCAGCTGCTGGGCCTGTCGCTGCGCTCGCCCCGGGCGCCACGCACCATCCGGGTGCTGCCCCTGCTGACCGTCTCCATGGCCAAAGGCACGGGCGTCGTCACGTCTGTTCCGTCTGACGCGCCCGACGATTATCGGGGCTTGCGGGACTTGCAGGAGAAGCAGCCGCTGCGGGCCAAGCTCGGCGTCGACGACGCGTGGGTGGAGGGCGTGACGCCCATCCCCATCATCCACACGCCCGGGTATGGGGACCTGGCGGCGGTCGCCGCGTGCGACCAGTTTGGGGTAAAGAGCCAAAACGACCGCGTCGCCCTCGACGCGGCCAAGGAGGACGTGTACAAAAAGGGCTTCTACTCGGGCACCCTCCTCGTCGGCACCCACGAGGGGATGGGCGTGGAGGCGGCCAAGCCGCTCATCCGCGCCGAGATGCTGGCCGACGGCACGGCGGTCTCCTACGCCGAGCCGGAAAAGACGGTCATGTCCCGCTCGGGCGCCGAGTGCGTCGTCGCGTGGAGCGACCAGTGGTACCTGACGTACGGGGAGGACGAGTGGCGGTCGGCGACGGAGGGCGCCCTCGCCGCTATGGAGACGTACGCGCCCGAGACGCGGTCCCGCTTTGAGGAGGCCCTCGCGTGGCTCCGCGAGTGGGGCTGCTCCCGCCAGTTTGGCCTCGGCACCCGCCTGCCGTGGGACGAGCGGTGGCTCGTCGAGTCGCTCTCCGACTCGACCATCTACATGGCCTTTTACACCGTCGCGCACCTGCTGCAGGGTGGGACGTCCAACATGGACGGGGCCAAGCCGGGGCCCGCCGGTGTGGCCGCCACCGACATGACCGACGCGGTTTGGGATTACGTGCTGCTCGGGCAGGGCGACCCGGCGGGCCTGCCCGTGCCCGCCGACGTGGCCGACGCGCTCCGCCGCGAGTTTTGCTACTGGTACCCGGTGGACTTGCGGGTCAGCGGCAAAGATCTCATTCGCAACCACTTGTCCTTCTTCATCTACACCCACGTGGCGGTCTTCCCGAAAGAGCACTGGCCGCGGGCGGTGCGGACCAATGGGCACCTGCTGCTCAACGCGGACAAGATGTCCAAGTCGACGGGCAACTTCATGACGCTGCGGGAGGGCGTCGCCAAGTACTCAGCCGACGCCGTGCGCTTTGCGCTCGCCGACGCGGGGGACACGGGGGAGGACGCCAACTTCGCCAAGGCGACCGCGGACGACGCGGTGCTCAAGCTCACCGCCCTCCTAACGCTGGTGACGGACGGCGCGTCCGTTGCCGACGGCATGGTCGGCGACGAGACGCCGCCGCGGTTTGCGGACCGGGTGTTTGGGGCGCAGTTGGAAAAGGCGTTGGTCGCCACCAACGTGGCGTACGACAAGATGCTCTACCGGGAGGCGCTCAAGGTCGGCTTTCACGAAATGCAGGCCGCCGTCGGCATTTACCGCGTGGCGGTCGGGGCGGACAAGACGACCGACACACTCACGCGCATGCGGCGGTCGCTCTTCCGCCGCTTTGTCGAAGCCCAAACGGTCATGCTCGCGCCCATCTGCCCCCACGTGGCGGAGAAGCTGTGGGCGGTCGGCCTCGGCAAAACCGAGTCGGTCATGCACGCCCGCTGGCCGGCGGCGACCGTGTCGGACAGCGACGGCGCGCTGCTCGAGGCGGCTGCCTACCTCGACGACCTCCTCCACCGCGTGCGCGTCGCCCAACAACCCAAAAAGGCGCGGGGAAAGGGCAAGGGCGCGCCCGCGGCGGACGCGCCTCGCCTCAACACCCTCCGCGTGCACGTGTGCGTTGAGACGCCCACGTGGCAGCGCGCCGCGCTCGACACCCTGCGCGGCGCCTGGGACGGAGAGGCGGGATCGTTTGCGGCGGACCTTCCCGCCCGCGTCAAGGTGGCGATGCCAGGCGACATCCAAGCGGGCTGGAAGAAAAACATGAAGCGCGTCATGCCGTTTGTGGCCATGGTGCGCGACGAGGTGCTATCGACGGGCGTCGGCGCGCTGACCCGCACGCTGCCGTTTGTGGAGCGGGACGTGCTGGAGGAGAACCGCACGTTTGTGGTCGATCAGCTGGACTTGGTGGCCCTAGAGGTCGTCGACGCGCTGGCATCGTCCGAGGGCGCCGCCGCCGACGCCTTGCCTGGAAAACCGGCGTTTGAGCTGCGGCACGACCCGCAAGCAGGAGCGGCGTAGTGTAGGGGCGCTGACGCGTCGAGCGTGTGTTTACGGGGGATGCGTGAGGGTCTGTCGAATGTTGGAGGTCCCCGTCTGTTTGTGTGTACGCATCGTTTGGCCTCTGAATTCTTGGTCACTGGACGCTGCGCATTCCCCAGTAGCTTTTTTGGGCATTCCCCACTCGCCCGGCTGGCCGGCCCGACAAACAAGGCTACTACACAGCCGCACGTCCTGTCGCTCCACGCAGTCGGTGGGTCTCCGCTCCCCCCCCCATCTCTGCAACTGCTACGGATTCGAAGCGTGCAGCATCTCGTGCCGATCAATGTTACCAGACCCATCCCGGTCCAGGCGGGCGAAGCTGCGCTGGATCTCATCAAGGTCCTCCTGCCGCACCTTGCCAGTCTTGAGCAGCATCATTCTCATGTACTCGAGGTTGCTCACCGTCCCATCCCCGTCCTGGTCGAGCAACTGAAAGTCCGACTCGGTTAGGTTGGCGGAGAGCAGCCGCGCCGACGCGCGGCGCTGTTTGGCCCGCAACCGCGTGTCGGTGTAGTCGGCGAGCACCTTGGCCAGGCCGAGCGTCGAGAAAATCAACCAGACGGTGGCAAAGAGGCGCGACGTGGGCGTGGACGGGTCGAGGTCTCCAAATCCAATCGTCGTAGCGCTCATGCACACCAGGTACACAGCGTCGACGACCGAAAGGCCCTGGAGGAGGGAAAAAACGACTGCGCCACAGACGAGAACGAGCAGGTACAGCGTCGTGGCCACGATCAATTCGTGTCGCTCCCCCGCCGTCACGTAGTCGGCGGACGCCGCCGCCTCGTCGTTGTCGTCAGGGTTCTCCACGTCCGACGCCACGGTGGAGAAGGAGTTTTGGGGGTGGTTGTTCGTCTCGCCTTCGGCAGCGGCGGCTTCCCTGTCAAACAGGCTTCCGAGCACCATCTCCTCCTGCCGGTCGACGATGAAGCCAATGATGAAGTTGAGCGCTGCGGTGATCAACGCAATCGACACAAACGCGAAGCAGCAGGTAAATATCTTGGTCGAGTTGTGCGTCGGCACTAGATCACCAAAACCAACAGTGAGGAGCTGAAGATTGACAGCGGAGGGCGTGTGCGACACGTGTAGAGACACCAAACCAGCCAGGCACGGGACAAGAAAGGAGCAGAGCCAACAGGAGCAAGAGGAAAGGTGAGCTTTTGGCACGCCAAGCGCAACACTGCACGACGAAGAACATACCCCCACAGCCCGTCCACATGCTCCACGCGCGTTCCCTCGCACTCCCCACACCTGCTCGCCCTTTCACCGCAACGCACCGACACGACAGTAAAGTAGACACAGTCCGTCCATGACCACCCCTCCAACACGTGGTACACGACCACCGCCGTCGCAATGTGCGCCGCCACCGCCGCCGTCGACAGCGCCAGCAGACGTGCGGTGCTCTCCTCCTCCTCCGCTAGAGAGGAGAGCAGCGCTGCAACGCGCTCGTCAACGTCCTCGGCCACCTCGTCGCGGCCTGCGCCGGCCACGCTGCGGACATAGTCGTCACCTCTGGCGTCTGACCCCCCGTCCACCAACACGGCGCCAGAGCCGGCGGCCGCCTCAGGCTGGCCCGCCGCCTCCAGTTGGGCGTCCAGCTTTTCCCGCGCCTTGGCCGAAAGGCCGAGCCGCGCAGCCATGCGTGCGACCCGCTGGCGCCGGTGCGCCGACGGACCGTGACCGCCGCCGCCTCCATTGACGCCGCCATCACCACTGCCGAAAGGGGCCAAGCCCCCGCCACCCGTCTGAGAGCGGCGGGCAAAGTAGCGCTCGCGGGATTGGCCACGCAGGGGGAAGAGGGTGAACGAGCGGGTGACGGCGCCCGCGTCCCTGCCGCCACCACCGCCGCCGTCGTCGCCCGCCTGCCAGTCTGGGCCTGCCTCGAAGGCTGCAAAACCTTTGCGGCTCGCCTTGTCGGCCACCCCTTCCGCCGACCGTTGCAGCAGGGACGACCGCTCATCCACCGGCAAGGGGCTGGCCATGGCGCCCGCACCAGGCGCTCTGCGGAATGCGACACCGGCGACCACGGTAGGCAATGCGCGCGTCGGCAACCACAAACACTTAATACTGCAGGCCGTCTTTGACGCACCGATGGGGGAGAAGCAGCCTGGAACAAAGACGCGTGAATGTCCCAGACCGCAGCGGTTGCGCGCGGGCGGACGCGATGACTACACCAAACAGCAAAAGGCAGCACGCGGCAGGAGGAGAACGAAAGGAGGGCAGGAGGAGAGCGGGAGGACGGCGGCCGCGTCTGCTGACCATAGGGCGGGCAGCACAGGCACCTCGGCAGCCGTGCCACCTACCAAGCTGGCCGCCCGATGGCAAGCGACAAGCGCGATGGACCACGCCGAGGGGCAGCCAGCCCCCTGAGGTTGCGCACATGCGCCACAGCACAGTGAGGCCCGTTCTTAGTTGAGCTTCCTGTGCTGTGCCCGTTCGTGTGATGGCAAAAAATCTAAGAAACGAACACGCGCCAGTGCCTTGGTGTGACGCGGTATTAATACGGAGAAATTGTTGCGAACAATGATGGCACTTGTAACGCGAACTGCGATCCACACTGCTTGTCCAGTCCTCGCTTCGGCCAAGGCCAGCCGACCAGCGCCCGCCGTCTACCCCTTTTGTCGTGTAAACCCCGCCACGTTGACTGTCAGCGCCATACGCCCCCCCCCCCATTCCCTTCCGTGACGTTCTCCCTAGCTGTGCTTCTCCCCAGCTTCTCCCCAGCTGCGGCGTCAGGTGTGCCGGCGCACACCTGACGCCAAGCTGGGCGAGAGGGGCACCTCGGGTCCGTGTCCTTGGGGTGGGTGTTGCGTCCGCCGTGGCGTCTTCAGACCGCAAGTTTGAGCGACGCTCCCACCTCGACAACATTTTTGATCGACAGCACGTATTGCAGTCTGCTGAATTTTGCCTGCCTGAGCCGGAACAGAACGCAATCAGGACGGAATCCTATTGGCCATCAGGTCGTATCCGGCTGAGTGGATGGCTGAGAGTCTGTCCTGATTGCGTTCTGTCCCGGCCCGGACCGGCAAAATTGAGCAGACTGCAATATATGACGCAAAATGGGCGATCGTCTCGATAAACATCGATCACGTGACACATGGCAGCACTGCAGGCTGCCACCGAGTAACCTCGTGAAGGCCCATCACCCAATCATACATGAGATCCCGAATGGCACGCCAGCAGCACACAGTACTCTGCTACGTCTCCTTTGTGGCGTCGACGCGTGGCGACTGCCGCCTGCGAGAGAGTTTGTCAGGAGGTGTGAGCACAGACGTGTCAAGGCCACGGGCCCGTGTCGTGTATGGCCCTGTGTCGGCGTGGCCAGGGGCTCTCCAGCAGGCAGCATCACGGCGGGGTATGGCAGCCACTGAGTAGCCACTGAGTGGTGCTTTTGAGTCGGAGTGGTGCCGAGGATACTCGCGATCCGTCATTCGACGAGTCGCGCCGGCCTGGAAGGCAGCAGAACTGGCAAGGAAAGTTTCACGAAGCGCGGTCGGACGTCATCCTGCGGTGCACGAGGCGAAAAAACGAAGTGGAATGAGCCACCCATGACGTGATAAATTTGACGAGTGACCACGAAAGAGGGTGGCCAGGAGCCTGGGCAGGTCAGAAAACAGCGCGTCAAACGCTGCACTGAATGCGAGCAGAGTAGCCAATGAAATGGTTGGACCAGCCGTCAGAGGCAACCTTTTTTTCGCCGATTGTGGCCTGTGGCGGCGCATTCTGTCTGCCAAAGAAATACTGGCCAGCTGCTAATCGTGCATTGTCTGTCCCCACGTATCGTTCGCCCGGCATTGCTGGCCGGGCCCGGCCACTTTTCTGAGTGAGGCGGTGCGGCAGGAATGTTTTCGCTGGTGTCAGCCGCGAAAATGAGCCACGGCGCGGCTGAGATGCACGTCGCTGGGCGGACGTGAGGCTGTATGGGCAGGATCGGCGGGGGGGTGTGACGCACCCGCTTCGCGTCGGCCGCACGAGCCAGCTGGTCAGAGAGCCGCAGGCTGCGGTCGAACCCCGCGAGCCTCTGTCCGCCGTGCCGAGCATCGTCACCCTGCGTTATATTGCCTCGCTCGAGGTCGGGCTGTCTGCTTCGGGGGACAGCGACCATCGATTCGCTGTGCCCTCACGCGGTGTGGTTTGGGCTGCTGTGCTGCGCGTGGGGTGACTGGTTGCGTGCTCGTGCTCGTGCGGCGGGACGCGCCCGCGCCGGGCCATTTGGCACGGGCGTTCATGCGTGGAGCGGTTCTAGACACCACCTCGTTGGTTCCTCGTCTTGCCGAAGTGACCTCTTGATCAGCTCGGTCCGTGGAAGGAACTGCCCCGGAAATCGACCCACAGCCCAGCCTTCCCCCAACGAGAGGAGAGGATCACGTCAAAGCCCAGGGGGTAGTCGTAGTCCAAAGCACAGTTGGTTTTATCAAACGGCGACGGGGACGGCGCCCCCACGGTCAATAACCCCTCCCCAATCTGAACGCCGGCGGCCAAAGTAGCCGCCCCAAATGTACCAAACAGATAAATCCCTCCAAAGCGAAAAGTTCAAACAAGTAGTAGGGGGGCCGAGAAAACCACAGGGGAACAGCCCCGCCCCCGACCGAAGCCAATCTCCCCGAGATCTGGACAGGTCATTCCCTTGCTGGCCGGGATCGGGATATTTTGGGACGGCCTCCTGTGGGTGTGCTGTTCACATCTGAGGGGCCACGCCCCTTCCAACAGTGGGACCCCCGAACGCCACACAGCCCCCTCGTCGCGTGACGTGGCGTCCCTGCCCGTCCCGCGACGACCCCTGAGGAGGGGGTTCCGGCCCGGCCCCCTGGCCGGGTGCCGGCCACAACCGCCACCCACCCCCCCCCGATCCTCGCCCCAGAGGGGTTGTCGAGGTCTGTCCCCGGACTGGATCGGCCCCACGCCACACCGGCGTGGCGTGGCGCGCGGCCCACATCGGTGTCTCGCGGCTCGCACACCCCCCGTGACGCACGTTGGCCCCACCCCTCCCCGTGGGCCCACACACACACCCCGGTCTCGCCCCCCCCCCACGCGCGACTCCACGACTCCTCCGCGCCGCCCCGCGACGTAACCCATCCGCGCTCGTGGCGACGCGGTGTTCGCCGACTCGTTCCTCCGCCCACCCCACGGCGTGCTGTCCACCCCCCCCGTGGTGCCCGCAGCTTCTTGCTTCTGTTGGACCTCGGGGGTCCCCCCCCCCCCTTCACAACGTGGTTACCTTCGCTTTCCCCTCATCGGACCGAGGACCCGGCGGCCGCCCGACTACGAGGTGTCTGTGCCCGCGTCGTCCTCCGCGATGGCCGACGAGGAGATGCGCTACTCCACCGCCGTGGGCCCTCTGCCCGTGTTGTCCGACCCGTCGACGTGGGCGCCCGCGTGGGAACGCGAGGAGGCCCGCATGGGCGTGGCGGACACGCTGGCCCACGCGACGTTCCGGGGCATCGACTCGATGCGCCCCGCCAACCCGTTCGCCAAGCACATTGCCGATATTCCGCACGCCATCTTACCTTCCCTCGACGACCGAGCCTCGTCAATCACCGTGGTGCGGCGTGGCCGCGAGGCGGGGTACCGCCGTTCTTACCTCAGCTTCATGGACAAATCCCCGGTGAACCCGCCGTTGGTGCCGACCTTCGACTACATCCTCACGTGCCCGCCCTCCATCGTCGTGTCGCACCCGGAAGGCCCCACGTCGGTTCAGCTGACGACGTCCCGTGACCACCGGGGCAGCCTCACCGGGCACCTCGTGGATTGGCACCAGGCGGAGTACTCGAGCTGCGCCACGGCAGCCCACTCGCGCTTCTACCTGCCGACTCCCGCGCGGTGTTCCGGGGTCGAGGTCCCGTACGGTTGCATGGTAGATCTCCCGTGGGTGCACGCCTACGCCACGGACGACCTCTACGCGGGACGGCGCACCCCGTGGGCCATCTTCCGTAGCGAGTGGGCTCTCGCGGCGGCCGTCGTTCTCCTCGAGACCTTCCGCACCCGTCGGTTCTTGTGGCGCTACCCCCCGCGTCTCCTCGACTGGATCCGCTTCGTCGGGCCGTCCAACATGTGCGACAACGCCGCGGGTCCCGACGTGGAGGCGACAGACATCCTCGGGGCGTTGTTGGACCTCGCGGACCAACTTCCCGACACGAAAGCCTTCCGTCAGCGCCTCCGCGCTCGTAGCACCGACCGTCGGGACCGCGAGGGTTTGATCAGGGCGTCCCTCGAGGCGAATGACGACGGAACCCGCGCCAAGGTCGCCGAGGATCTTCGCCCCTTCGACTTTCCCTACACCGCGGACATCCTCGAGGCGCGTGGCTACGGCCCTGCTGGTGGGGGTTGGGCCGCCGCCGTCTCGGCCGCCCGTAGCCCACGTTACCCCGGGGGTGGGACCGAGCCGCCTGCTTCCTCCGTAGTGACCGGCGCCGCGGGGTCGTCTCGTCCGGGCCCGTCGCCGCCGGCCGCGTCCGCCGCCCCCTCTGTGGGCAACTCCGGGGGTAGCCTCATCGTCTCGTTCGACCCCGTGGAACACCGTGACATCCCCGACGTGGACTTCGACCAACTTGATCACATCCCCTCGGATCGCGTCTCGCAGGGGTTGGCGCGCGTGGTGGCCTGCGACCCCGGGAAACTCCGCGGCTACACCACGGGGACCTTGGTAACCGGCTTGTGCCACACTGTGGTGTCTCTTGGCGACTCGATTGCCCAGTGGGCCCGAGACCACCCCGGGGTTCCGCCTCGTCATTTGGAGGAGTTGCTCCAGCTTGTGGGTCGGCGTAACATCCGCGCGGTTCTCCTTCGCGAGGTCGGCGTGGCCGCCGGTGGGGCCAACCGCCACCAGCAGCATCACCGCGACCATGACGTCTACCACGAGGAGCCGCCGGCGCAGCGCCCCCGTGGTCCGCCCGGTCCCTGGTGGGGTGGGCCTTCGTCGGGCCGCCGTTGACCAAGGGGAAGATAGCAATGACAGGATGGGGGGGGCAGTGCCCTCGGGAGTCGTAGCGCGTAGTAGTGTGGAGGGTCTCGTTTTGTCGACGGTGCCGTGCGGCGTGTCAGAGACCACCAAACCCCACGCGGGTCGTGTGCGTATCACCCTTGGGAGAGCCCCTTGTTCGTCAGGCCGAATCCCGATCCCCCCTTGTGGTGCAACGTCCGACAGGTCCATGCCGGTCAGCCGTCGCGTACCACCGCCGTCCCCTGAGACCGTCCATGCGATCCGATCGCATTGGTTCGCCCCCGGGTCGCGAGGGAGGCTGCCGTCCCGCCATGTGGCAGGGACGGTCGCCACCACGGCCACGTGGCTCCGACCGGGACACGTGTTGAAACCCGAAAATCGGCCACGACTCGAAACTTGAAAACCACGTGTTTCGCATGGGAAATGTCTTGGGCGAGGAAGTCGATGGCCGACCCGGCTTCTTCGACTCGTAGGCTCACACGTTGCATATACTGGTGCACCTTACGTAGGTCGAACCGACTGGCCAACTCTAGGGTGTCCTCCTCGGGGTGGTACCCCCACCAGCGGGTCCACAGTCGTAGCGTACCATCGTCAGCGACTTCATGGCCCACGAAGGCCTCCCAGACGAGCTCCTTGCCCGTGTGTTGATGTCCCTCGGGGACCAAGATGTCTTGGGGCACCCTGAGGTTCTGCAGGAGCGTCTTCGGATCCCCCGACGGGCCCGGCGTCGCCGTCACGTGGTCGCTGCTCACCGTCTCGGGGTACCCACAGATGTCCAACCGGAACGTGCCCTCTCCGCGGGACAACACCTTGTACGGTCCGAAAGCTCGGGTCCCGAGCTTGTACTTGGTGCGCGTGTCACCATCGACGAACACCCAGTCCCCCGCGTGGACGTCCTTGTTGACCGGCCGCACGCGGGCGTCGTAAGTCCTCTTTTACCGCCGCTGTGCCAGCGTAAGGGACCGCCGTACCTTGTGGATCAGGTTACGCAGCCACGCCTGGAGGACCTCGCGGATGGCTCATGGGCGGCCGTCCGCTTCCTCGGGTGTCGGGGACCGCGCCAGCCTCCCGTGGGCCCCGTCCATGTGCAGCATCCACTTGAGCGCCGCGTGGTCCGTGCGCAACGTGAAGCGAGTCCCTTTGACGTAGGGGCGGAGAAGGAGGGACGCCCACACCACCGCTACGCACTCCCGCTCCGTCGTGCTGTAATTCCGCTCCACAGCGTTGAGGGAGCGGCTCCAATAGCCCACGGGCCGCGTGGACTGGTCGGGTTGTTCCTGCAGTAGGACCGCGCCGACCTGCCCGCGCTTGCGTCCGTGTCCAACGTGTAGGTCCCTTGTCGCCGCGGTAGGGCGAGGATGGGGGCCTCCGTGAGCCGCCTCTTGAGCTCCTCGAATGCCCCCAAGGCCTCGTCGGACAACGTCTTCCACCGGTCGGGCCTCTTGGGACTCGTCATCGCGGCCAACGGCCGCGCCACTTGGGCGTAGTCCTTGACGAACCTCCGA
>ENA-ORXT01005851-ORXT01005851.1-marine-metagenome-genome-assembly--contig:-NODE-5851-length-11803-cov-12.463841_pt1 | contig 11803 bp, 9 predicted proteins | sample MGYA00237868_ERZ511482 | MGnify/ENA metagenome assembly ERZ511482 | reverse complement strand
CAGCAAGGCCAGCAAGGCCAGCAAGGCCAGCAAGGCCAGCAAGGCCAGCAAGGCCAGCAAGGCCAGCAAGGCCAGCAAGGCCAGCAAGGCCAGCAAGGCCAGCAAGGCCAGCAAGGCCAGCAGGCCCAGTTAGGTCAGGGTTCGGGGCAGCCTTCCGGCAATTTAACCAGCGAAGGTGCTCAGCAAGGGTTCGTGCGTGAAGCTGATCCGCAACGAGGTGAGCAAACCGCAGAAGCGCTGGATAATCTGATGCCGCGACTTGATGCCATTGGTGTATCCCCAGAGGATCTTGAGGCATTGCAGCGAAGCGCCAGTGTGGTACGAGAAGGTACTGGAGAGATCAATGCAGCTAGAGTGGAGGCTGAATACCGGTCTATTCTCAGGCAGCTCGAACAGCTGGAAATCGAGATTGCCAACAATGCAAGCCCTGAATTAACGGGCTCTGAATCTCTGGTTAAGCAGGGGGATTTGAGTGATTCCGCTGCAGATTACTACCGCAGGCTTAGTGAACAACCTTTGAGGTTGCAGCGCTAATCGTAGCGAGCGCTATTGTCACGATTGATGACACGATGACTTACCTGCTGTTGGACGGCAGTGCAGCTTTGCTTTAGAATATAGTCTTTAAAGACCACAGGTACTGCCTTCGTGAGTGTATATCTGATTTACCTTAATACTGCACAGAAGGTGGAAACCGTTGAGCATGGCATGGTCCGCGGGCTGGCAATAGCTAACCCCGTGACCTGTGAAACCCGTGCACTGGCAAGGGACTACCTGGCCATTGAAGCGGGTGATGAAATAATTGGTTGTAACGGCGACGGAATCCGTTGGCAAGCCACGATTGACGAAGTGATAAATGCAACCAGCCAGGACGAAACCGGAGAGGTCGGTGATCCTGTTCGCATCCTGAAGGGTTCGCTTACAGCCAGAGGCGGTAGATCTGTCGCAGCGGCCTGCAAGAGAATGAAAGATCACGGAATAGACCTGCCAGAGATCATTAACTCTCGTGGAAGTGGCTTCAAGCAAGGCGCTTTAGCCAAATTATTGACTGACGTGCAAGCGGAAGAACTCGCGTCAGGTCTGAACTAGATTCATTTTTCCGGCAAGCACGTTGTCGGACTGCTGGTCGCGTCAGGACGTTTGACGTCTTGATTGGTACAATGCCGGGCTCAAGAGTGGCATTACCCTGATGGCTTATCCGGCGTGACGGTTGCATGTCTATTCCCGACACTATTCCTCTCCACATTATTTCAAGAGAATTCCAATGAGCTTTGACGATCTGAGCCCAGGCAGTGATGTGCCTGACGAAGTCAATGTAATAATCGAAATTCCAGCCAACAGCGATCCGGTCAAGTACGAGATTGACAAGGACAGCGGCACCTTGATGGTAGACAGATTCATGGCCTCGCCCATGTTCTACCCGTGTAACTACGGTTACATCCCCCATACGTTGTCAGAGGACGGTGACCCAATTGATGTACTGGTTCATACACCGTACCCGCTGGTGCACGGGAGCGTCATTGCGTGTCGTCCTGTTGGCGTGTTGAACATGAAAGACGAAGCCGGACCTGATGCCAAGCTGGTTGCAGTGCCTAAGAAAAAACTGACCTCGCTATACGATGATATCAACGATGTCGACGATCTTCCCGAATTGCTCAAGGCGCAAATAAGCCACTTCTTTACTCGCTACAAAGAGCTGGAAAAAGGCAAATGGGTAGAGATCGAAGGTTGGGCTAACGCGGCTTCCGCCAAGCAACAAATTCTGGAAAGCATAGAACGCGCAAAAGCGTAAGCTTCTTCGCGTTACCTAGTCCGGTCTGATGCTTCAATTCAGACCGGATCTCCGGAATACTGTCAGAGTCTTTCTGGCAGCGCAGTCAACTTCGTATTTTCTTGTCCGGCAGTTCTGGAGAAGAGCCGTGTTACCAATATCCGGTTTTAGCGCTTTTCTGCTGGCGAAAGCACCGCCAGCATCCAGCCAGGCTTCAACGTGATTCTCTCACCAGCTCCATAGACAAATAACTGTCCGTCCTTGTCTGTAGCAAACAGCTTCAGATCATCGTCACCATACAGTGGAGCGGCAGTTTCAGCGCTCTGTTGATCCACGGACTCAACGTCGTCTTCCATCTTGCCCTTGGTAACGGCATCGGCAGCTTCGGTAACAACCTTGTCGACAGAACTGATTATAGTATCGGCGTCCGTATCACTCTTGCGTTTAGCATCGCTATGCTGTTTGTCAACGTCAGGGGACTGAGTGTCGACATCTGTCTGCGTGTCACTGCTGCCTCCAACGCTGGAGCTGACGTCGGCCTCATCACGTTTTTCTGACTCATCACTGACGGCAGGTGTGGTTATGGATCCTGTAGATTCGGGGATTGTGATATGGCGAATTGTGCCTTCGCGTAGCTTGCGGGTCAGCCCACTGTGAGACAGTGAGGCATCAAATAGCGGGTTCGCTCGATTGCGATTCGCAGTATCAAATCGCTCATATGCCTCATCGTCGGAGGCCCCTTCAAGCGTAAATACAGAGTTTGCCCCGAATTCCTGCTTGAAATGAATGCCAGCCAGAGCATTGGCATCTCGATTGGACGAGACGGCCAGAAGCTTGCCGATACCCTGCAGATCCAGATTTTCAGACGCATGTCCGGAGGTTGGATTACCGTGATAAGCGGAGAAACCTTGTTGACGTGCCTGACTGACACTACGCCAGGACGTGTCGGATAGCATAACCTTCACTGAGTGTTCACGTAGCGCCGCGGCAAGTTGCAAGGCGATATCGTTGGCGCCGAAAAACAAGACACCATGAGGTTCAGGGTTGCTGATGCCTAACTTGTCAGCAACCATTTTTGCGGTAAGGCTCTGAAAGACAACGGTGCCAATGATTACGCTGAATGTCAGCGGCACAAGGAGTTCTGCCATCGGCATGCCTTGCTCTTGCAGTCGCAAGAAAAACACGGACGAAACGGCTGCTGCCACGATGCCTCGAGGTGCTAACCAACCGATGAAAATCCGCTCACCCATGGTCAGATCAGTGCCCGTCGTGCACATAAAAGCGTTGATGGGACGAATAATGAACTGCGCAACGGCAAGCAGACACAATATTTGCCACCAGTACTGGGGGATGACACTGATGTCTACCCGCGACGCCAGCAGAATAAAGAGGGTGGATATCAGAATGACACTCAGATCTTCTTTGAAATGAAGGATTTCATCGACGTGTAGTCCTTTGGTGTTCGCCAGCCAGACACCCATGATAGTGACTGCGAGCAAGCCCGATTCGTGCTGCAGTGTTTCGGCGAGTACAAACGCACAGACCACTGTAATGAGCGTAAGCACATTGACAAGGAAATCTGGCACAAGGTAGCGACGTAGGGCCAGTGCAGTGAGCGCGCCGGAGGCAATGCCAATGACAGAGCCGATGGCCACCAGTTTGAACAATATCCACGCGACGTGACCGATGCCGTTGCCCGTTGCATCCAGCATGACAAGGTCGAATAGCAATAGTGCGAGAAATACCCCGATGGGGTCTATCAGAATGCCTTCCCAATGGAGTATGTGTCCAACTTTGTCTGAAGGTCGTACTGCCCGCAAAAGAGGCTTTACCACTGTAGGTCCACTAACCACCACGATCGAGCCGAACACGAAAGCCAGAGACCATGGCATATCGAATAGATAGTGGGCAGTGATCGCCAGTAAGCCGCAAGTAAGCAGTACGCCGATACTGATGAGTCGCGTCACCACGCTACCGTGACCCCGGATATCCTTGAACTTGAGGGTCAGCCCGCCTTCAAAGAGAATAATGGCGACAAATACTGAGACCACCGGGAATAACAGATCACCCAAAAACGCATCAGGATCGAATAACCCGAGTATGGGGCCAACCAGAATTCCTGTTGTGAGCAGGAAGAGTATGGATGGTAGCTTGAAGCGCCAGGCCAGCCATTGGCAAAAGCCGCCAAGTGCGCCGACAGCGGCAATGGCAATTAGTGGGTTGTCCATACGTCTTACGCGCCTTCAAAGTTCGATGAACCGGTTAGTCAGTAGACCTTTTCCCGGTTCTATAGCAAGAAGCTTAGCAGAGCTACCACTTTGGCGATTGAATGCACAGTAATTTACAAAAACTACCGTTGTCTTGTCACTGTAGTGTGGTCAGAGCCGATCCCTGACCCATGACAGCTCACAGGCGATGGCCTCGCTGACAGATTGCTGTCGACAGGCTTCAGGTAGAACATTCCAGGTGTAGGTCTCGACTTCAAGATGGCGGCAGAATCCACTCATTTGTTGCAGCTGTAAAACCTGTTTCAGACTGGACTGTGTTGTCGTGAAATGTTCGGTGTGCTCCATGTACACGGGGACATGAAAATGCACTCGCCAGCACGCCTCGTCTTCATGAACAGGATTGAATGCAGGTTGTGAGTTGCACATCGTGTTGCCGTTGATGGCAATCTGCAGGTTCGGGTCCAGAGCTGAACGTTGTTCCATTCTATAACGCAGGGCGACAGTGGCTGCACTGATATCGTTGTATCGGGTTATTCTGTCACCTCGTTTTTCCACTACCTGATGCAGATAGACAGGTTCGTCATAACGTGATAATTGTCGTAGTGAAGCTTCGTTTACATTAGGAATCTCCAGCGCCGAGCTGAGCTGTATCTTGATGATTTCAATGCCGGCTGATTGAAGCCTGGCGATGGCGTGTGCCGGATTTTCAAATTCCACTGCAGAATGACAAACGTCATAGCAGACACCGATGTGTCGCTGCATGGCAGCCTCCGCCGCTGATGGATCAAGACCTGTCTGCTGAGCAAGCGCATCTATAGCACCGGAACAAAACAATTGCTCTTTAAAGAATGCAATAGTTTCACTAACAGTCTCTAGCATGCAACATGGTTCTGGCTCAATCGCTAATGCAATGGTGACACCTGTGGTCTGATGTAGTCGAACACAATGGGCAACGGCCTTGATCATGTTTTCGCTGATGCGCTGCTCCGTACCGGGCATCATCCAGTCCTTGTACGTGCCGGGCAGCGTGCTTATTGAGCCATAGTTATCAGGTGGCTTGAGTTTGCACAGGATGTCAGCCAATGCACAGGTGTACTCCAACCGTTCAGGTTCAGTCCAGTCGGGCTTGTACACGTCCTCCTTGACTCGTTGGCCATGGAATGTGCCATAGGGAAAACCATTGAGGGTGTAGACGTAGTAATCGTTCTGTTCAAGCCAATGACAAAAAACGGCTAGCGTGTCCGAGTCTTGCAGCGACTTTGCGCTACTGGATGACAACCTCAGACCAATTCCCATCGGTTGCATGTAACCCATGACTGAGCGTACCTGAGGCAGTTGGCGCTCAAGTTCAGGCAGAACATCACACCAGGTGTCACCGGTATGAACGTTGGTGCAGTAACTCAGGTGCGTGGGTACACCTGCACAGTCCAGAATCATGATTTCAAATCAATCGTATAAGCTAGAGCTTGGAATAATCCCAGTTTCATGCCAGATCCGGAGTTTTAACACATGCATTCGATAGTATGGCTAGCGGATTGCTTGATGACTCTGGTCAGAAGGGTATTTTGACCGCGTTACACATGAATACGTACGCCATAGAAATACGCAATAGGGTCCTTAATAGCGGATAATGCCGCTACCAGTGAAGTTTCCAGATATATCGATCACCCAGCATCAGAATATGGACGATAGCTCGACTAAACCACAGCCTCGATTGGGAATCATCATTTCGATGTTCCCGGAATTACATGAGACTTTCATTCTGCGTGAACTCGTTGCGCTGGAGAGGCGTGGCGTGGCTTTCGATATATTCTCGCTGCAGTATCCCCGGGATCCGATAACTCTGGACGATGCTATTCGACTTTCAACCGAAAGAACTCACTATTCAGCTTTGATCAGCATCTCAACGGTGTCGGCCTTCATGCGAACGCTGTTTCGCCGCCCGGGCAAGCTGCTCGCTGCAATGGCGAAGGTTATCGTCCATGGGCGTGATCGACCGATAGATATCGTCAAGAATCTGGCTATCCTGCCTGTCAGCTTGCACATCGGCGAGCAGGGCAAAAACCTGGGCATCACCCACTGGCATGGCCATTGGGCCAATATTCCGACAACAGCGTGCTGGTACCTTCAGCAGATCAACGCAGAGAGCTGGTCTGCAGCCATACACGGTGAGGATATTTTCTCCGCCAACAGGTTCCTTCGTTACAAGCTCGATGAAGCCAGTTTTTGTGTCGTTTGTAGCGGGTATTTCTGCAATCATCTGAAAACAGAGATGCAATTAAGTGCGCCAGAAAGGGTGCACCTTAATTATCATGGGCTCGATCCTCGTGTGATGGATCACGTGCCTGCCAGCGAATTCAGGCAACGCGATGCCGAGCAGTGCCTGTCGCTGATCAGCATTGGCAGGCTGGTTCCGACGAAGGGGCACGATGTGTTAATCAAGGCGTGTGCCGCGTTGATCAAGTCGGGGCGCACGCTTCATCTGAAGCTTATTGGTTCGGGCCCGCTACAGGCTGAACTGCTCGAGCTGGTGAAAGAGCAGGGTGTTGAGGAGCATGTCACCTTCAGTGGCGCGCTACCCTTCGCAGAAGTGCTGGAGAACCTTCGATCCGCCGATATATTCTGCCTTGCACCACGAATGATTCCCGGCCAGGCTCCAGACGGTATTCCCAACGTCATCGCAGAGGCAATGGCTCTGCGCATCCCGGTAGTTACTACGCGCGTCAGCGCAATCCCAGAACTTGTCACGGATCAGGTAACGGGAAGGCTGGTTGACGTGGATGATGTCGCGGGTTTCACCCAGGCTATTGAACATCTGGCTAGCCATCCGGATGAAGCACGCCGCCTGAGTGACGCTGCTGCACTTCGAGTGGCCGATCTGTTTAACCAGGATAAAAATATCGACGACCTCTTGTCCTTGTTTCATCGCTATATTCCCAACAGCATAGAACAGCCCGACAAAAATGCGGTACCGGCGTAATGACTGATGCAGGGAAGCCAATCAGCGACGTGCCCGGAAAAACCATTGCCTTTACGATTGAGGCGCTGACGGTAGGTGGTGCTGAGCGAATGCTGGTTGCCATGGCCAATGAGTTCGCCAGGCTCGGATGGCAAGTGCATATGGTGTGTCTGACTCGGGCAGGTGAGCTTGCCGGAGAATTACACGAAGACATAACTGTGCATGTTCTGGACAAGCAGCCAGGGCTGGACTTCAAGCTGTATTTCCGGCTTTACCGCTGCATCAAGGCGATAAACCCAGTCTGTGTCAACAGCCACCTCTGGGTAGCTAATACATGGACGCGCGCTGTGCTGTTTTTCAGCCGGTTCAAAGTCGTCGCAACCGAACACTCTCGAGATACCTGGAAACCGATACACTACCGAATGATCGACAAGCTGTTAGCCATGAGAACAGCCGCACTGGTGACAGTGTCCGGTGATACTGCAGATTTCTATCGGGAGGATATCGGGCTGGACGATGCGCTGATAAGAGTGATCAACAACGGCGTAGACACTGTGCGCTATGCCAACGGTTCTGGCGAGACGTTGAAAGCAGAGTGGCAAGGTAAGGCACTTGATTCTGATGGGCAGGTGAGAGAGTCGATCATCCTGGGTACCGTGGGTCGGTTGGTCACTGCCAAGAACCACACACGATTGATCGACGCGTTGCATAGACTTGTCAACGACGCAGAACTGCAGTCATGGAATATCAGGCTTGTGATAGTAGGAGAAGGATCTGAGAAAGCGGCGATCGCTGAGTATGTCAATTTACTGGGGCTGGATGATCAGGTGATATTTACGGGTACACGTCACGATATACCAGACGTGTTGGCCGCTTTCGATCTGTTTATCCTGTCGTCTGATCGAGAGGGGCACCCGTTAACCGCACTGGAAGCCCAGGCTGCAGCGACACCCGTGGTCCTGACGGATGCAGGAGGATCTTGCGAGGCCATAGCTAAGCTTGGAGATCAATGTGGCGGCGTACTGGTTGAGCGCTCTGCCGAGGCTGTGGCACAGGGCATACGAGAGATGATTCTCGACTCTGATTTGCGTCTACAACGTGGCGCATTCGCTCGCACGTTCGCTTTGGCCAATTTTGATAAGCGTCAGATGGTAGAGCGCTACGCCTCGCTGTTCGACAGTTTGAGTCAATAGCCGAACTGATATTTCGCTGGTTGACACCGACCAGTGATCGGCACTTTTGTTATTGGTGATGGTTTGCCAGTCAGCATTGCGTCAGTGTTTGCCTGATCTGCGCTCAATACCTGTTGACACTGACTCTGATTTCAGCAAGGCTTACACGTCAAAGACTCCCGTGTCTCTCGGTTGAGACAGGGCCAACCACTGGAGGAATTTTTCGTGAAAAAACAAATCGGTATACTCAGCGTTCTCGCAATGAGTGTTGCTCTGGCAGCACCCGCGCAGGCTCAGGATGAAGTAGGCGCCTGTCTGATCACCAAAACTGATATCAATCCCTTCTTCGTCAAGATGAAAGAAGGCGCGTCTGCAAAAGCCGAAGAACTGGGCATCAAGCTTTCAACCTATGCCGGTAAGGTAGACGGTGACCACGAGACTCAAGTACAGGCGATTGAAACCTGCATAGCCTCTGGCGCTAAGGGCATACTGATTACGGCCTCAGACACAAAAGCCATTGTTCCTGTCGTACAACAGGCACGCGACGCCGGGCTGCTGGTCATTGCACTGGATACGCCGCTGGAGCCCATTGACTCTGCAGACGCTACGTTTGCAACTGACAATTTCAAAGCAGGTGAGCTGATTGGTGCCTGGGCTGCGGCTCAGTTGGGTGACGCTGCTGCTGATGCAAAAATCGCCATGCTGGATCTGGCAGACAGCCAGCCTTCGGTCGGCGTATTGCGTGATCAGGGCTTCCTGCAGGGCTTCGGTATTGATCTTGTCGACCCGAATCGCTGGGGCGACGAAACTGATCCGCGCATCATCGGTAACGAGGTGACTTCCGGTAATGAGGAAGGTGGTCGTACCGCTATGGAATCTCTGATGATCAAGGAACCCGGTATCAACGTGGTGTACACCATCAACGAGCCAGCGGCTGCGGGTGCTTACGAAGCGCTGAAAGCCTTTGGTCGCGAAGACAAAGTACTGATCGTTTCTGTGGACGGTGGCTGCCCGGGTGTAGAGAACGTCAAAGACGGTGTGATTGGCGCCACATCACAACAGTATCCATTGCTGATGGCGTCTCTGGGTGTGGAAGCCATTGCGGCTTGGGCGGCAGACGGCACCAAGCCTGAGCCTACAGAAGGACTGGAATTCTTCGATACCGGTGTGTCTCTGGTAACAGATCAACCGGCAGAGGGTGTTGAGTCTATCGATACGACTGAAGGAACAGATCGCTGCTGGGGTTAAAACTCAGCAGGGTGTTGTTGATAACGCCTGAAGTGCTTTGAAGCACTCGATGGCGACAGTGAGGGTGGCCCAAGAGGCTGCCCTCACTCGTTTTCAGCCGGATAAACCCGCTGAAAAGAGCCGTGAAAGACGGATAGATAGTCAGGTAGATTTTTAAGCAACCGAGATGGATTTTATTCATGAGTGCCACTACCGACAGTGAAAACCATGCCCAGTTCGAGTCTCGGCGGGGCCCGTTGCAGATGTTGCAGCATTTTTTGCATGGCGCACCCGCCATGGTTCCCGTTATTATTCTTATCGTCAGCGTCATAGCGTTTGGCTTTATCGCAGGTGAGCGCTTCTTCACCGCTTTCAATCTGTCCCTCATTATTCAGCAGGTCACCATTATCGGTTTTCTGGCCTGTGCACAAACGCTGATCATATTGACAGCGGGTATCGATCTGTCTGTTGCAGCCATCATGGTGCTAGCCTCAGTAGTAGCGGGTAAGTTTGCGGTAGTCATGGGAGTGCCAGCCGCAGTGGCTATACCTGCAGGCTTCCTGATCGGAACCATCTGCGGCACGATCAATGGACTACTGGTTACCACGCTACGCTTGCCTCCTTTCATCGTGACGCTGGGTACGTGGAACATCTTTTTCGCACTGAATATCTGGTACTCGGGTTCACAATCCATTCGTAGCCAGGACATCGATAAAATTGCACCTTCACTGAAGTTTTTTGGAGAACGGGTCAGCGTAGGGGGAGCGGTGTTTACCTACGGATCGTTCCTGATGGTGGGCATGTTTTTTGTTCTTTGGTACATGCTGAACAATACGGCATGGGGGCGACACGTTTACGCTGTCGGGGACGATAAGGAGGCCGCTGAGCTTGCGGGTATCAACACCAATCGATTGCTGATTTCAGTTTATGCACTAGCAGGTTTCATCTGCGGCATTGGAGCGTGGGTATCGATTGGGCGGGTCGGTTCTGTCAGTCCACAAAGCTTCTACGATGCCAACCTGGATTCCATCACGGCAGTGGTTATTGGGGGTACCTCTCTGTTCGGGGGGCGGGGATCCATACTGGGGGCATTGTTTGGTGCGCTCATCGTTGGCGTATTCAGTTCGGGACTGAAGCTGGCTGGTGTGGATGTATTGTGGCAACGTTTTGCCATCGGCTGCCTGATTATCCTGGCGGTGGGTATCGACCAATGGATACGGCGGGTGTCAGCATGAGCGAGCCAGAAATCGTATTGAAGGCGCGCGGACTGGTCAAACGATACGGTCGAGTGGTTGCACTCGATCATGCAGATTTTGATCTTTACGCCGGTGAAATCCTGGCTGTTATCGGTGATAACGGCGCGGGCAAATCCACGATGATCAAGGCCATTTCCGGTGCGGTGGTACCTGATGCAGGCGTGGTGACTCTTGATGGTGAAAGTGTTCTGTTCAAGTCGCCCATGCAAGCTCGTGAAGCCGGTATCGAAACCGTTTATCAGAACCTGGCGTTGTCACCTGCGCTATCGATTGCAGACAACATGTTTCTGGGACGTGAGTTACGCAAGAAGACAGGTCTGGGCAAGTTCTTTCGTGCGCTGGATAGGAAAGCGATGGAAAAGCAGGCGCGCGAAAAACTGAGTGAGCTGGGTTTGATGACCATTCAAAATATTTCTCAGGCGGTAGAAACATTGTCTGGAGGGCAACGGCAAGGCGTTGCAGTTGCGCGTGCCGCAGCGTTTGGGTCACGCGTCATCATCATGGATGAACCCACGGCCGCACTGGGTGTAAAAGAGTCGCGTCGTGTTCTGGAATTGATACAGGATGTGAGAAGCCGCGGAATTCCCATTGTGCTGATTTCGCACAATATGCCACATGTATTTGAAGTTGCCGACAGAATTCACGTGCACCGTCTTGGTAAGCGAATGTGCGTTATCCGACCAAAGGATTTCACTATGTCTGATGCTGTGGCGTTCATGACCGGAGCTGCAGAGCCACCTCCCGAGTCTGTCGGTTGAACCCTGGAGCTGGGTTGACTGTTGGTGTGATCCTGGTGATCTTGCAAAATTACAGACTGGCTACGACGTCTATACGGGGCTTGAAGGGATGACTCAGATAGAAGTTAACAATTCGGAGGCTCTTGCCGACCTGTTGTTTCAATCCAGAGTGGATCGGGCTGATTCTCCCCGGTTGATGATCGCTCTTGCGGGGGCTCCGGGTTCTGGCAAATCGACCCTGGCTGAGACTCTGGTTGCACAGCTGAACGTGTTGCTATCAACGCGTAACGAATCTGCGATTGTGGTGCCGATGGATGGTTTTCATCTGGACAACACCATCCTTGCACAACACGGTACTCGCGCGGTTAAGGGGTCGCCTCAGACCTTTGACATAGACGGTTTGCTGAATCTGGTCAAAAGGTTATGTGGTTCCACTGGCGAGACCGTTTACGCGCC
>ENA-ORXT01005850-ORXT01005850.1-marine-metagenome-genome-assembly--contig:-NODE-5850-length-11806-cov-51.463126_pt1 | contig 11806 bp, 8 predicted proteins | sample MGYA00237868_ERZ511482 | MGnify/ENA metagenome assembly ERZ511482 | reverse complement strand
TGAAGGTCTGTATTTTAACTAATACAGGCCTTCTCCTTTTTATACGGGAATGCTTCCTCAAGCGGGTCTGCGCACTTCGGCTGCTTCCTTCAGAATTAAGGTGCGCGCGGACAGTGACACACCATCCCGTCAGTTAGCTTTACAAAATTATAGGCCTTCTTGCAGATTCTCCTGTAAGATATCTACATTAGAGTTTATGTACATAAACTCTATTCACGCATTTGTAAATCGTTTAGGTTTTCCAGCATAATTACAACAGGCTGACTAAGAGTTTTAGAAAAAAATTCTTACTTTGCCAAAACAAAATGTTGTATGGATCAATTAAGAAATTTATCGGTGAAAATGGAGTTAATCTGGTGGTTAATAACGGCTATATTCGTAGTTGTGATTCTTTATCCTATTCTTCAGCATACAGATGATTATCCTTTTCTTACGCTCAATATTGTTTACATTATTATCTTCGTAACCTTCAGCAGATACATATTTTTACTAAAGTATACGGTGTTGGCAAATGCCCATCTTGTAAAAGTTGCCATCATTTTATTGAGCATACCGATTATTGCTTATCTAATTGGTGGCATTAATTTTTTTCAGACCTATATTGACGAAAATGGAATGGATTCTTTTTTATCCCCAGGGTCATCAATAACTAGCCAGGAACAAATAGGGAGCTTTATCAGAAATGAACTAATCCTGTTCGGGGTAGGTAGCGTAATAGCTGCAATCTTGTTACCATTTAGATTGGTGGTCTCGCTGTGGCGATGGAAAAATCGTGGAACCGTTTAGGAAAATATTATGCGTAAAGCTAAAGAATTTAGTATTTACAGAAAATGAACGAGAAGTTGCTGGCGAGCGACCATAATTACTTAAATATCCATTAATATAATGACTGAAAATACAGGTAAACAAGCAACATCAACTTACTTGAATGAGCTAAACGATGTACAAAGAGCAGCAGTTACAACCACTGAAGGTCCTGTACTCGTGGTGGCTGGTCCAGGTTCTGGTAAAACACGGGTATTAACCTATCGTATTGCTTATTTGATAGAACAAGGCACCGCACCGTGGGAAATTCTTGCGCTGACTTTTACCAATAAAGCAGCGAAAGAAATGAAGAACCGGATCGCTTCGGTGGTTGGCGAAAAAGCCAGAAGTGTTTGGGCGGGAACCTTCCACTCCATCTTCGCTAGAATTCTTAGAGTAGAATCAGCCAAACTGGGCTACAAGTCCAATTTTACTATTTATGATTCCGATGACAGTAAGAGTGTTATCAAATCAATCATTAAGGAGCTAAATCTTAATAAAGATAATTACAACGTTAATACCGTTCGTTCGCGGATTTCATCCGCTAAAAGTAACCTGATTTCACCGAAAGCATATGCGTTAGACCAACAGCTGATTACGCAGGACAGAGCTTCCAAAATGCCGCATTTTTTGGAAATATATAAAAAATATATGTCGAGGTGTAAGCGAGCAGATGCGATGGATTTTGATGATTTGCTTTATAAATTATTTATCCTCCTGCACGAAAATAAAGACAATGTTTGTGAAAAATATCAACAGAAGTTTAAGTATGTCATGGTAGATGAGTTTCAGGATACCAACTATTTACAATATAGTATTTTAAAAAAATTAGTAGTCTATAAAGATAGTCCTAATAACCTTTGTGCAGTGGGCGATGATGCGCAAAGTATTTACGCTTTTCGTGGAGCAACCATTGAAAATATTTTGGATTTTGAAAAAGATTTTAAAGAACTGAAAACCTTTAAACTTGAACAGAATTATCGCTCCACAGAACACATTGTGCAAGCAGCCAACGAAGTAATTCAAAATAACTCAAAGCAAATTCAAAAAAAAATATGGTCGCACAAAGGAGTAGGTGAGAAGATAAAAATCGTTCGTTGTGTTTCTGATACAGACGAAGGACGGAGAGTAGGGGACATGATCGTGGAGCAAAAGAATAGAATCCACTTTAGAAATAAAGATATCGCTATTCTTTATCGTACCAACGCACAATCCAGAATTTTTGAAGAATTTTTACGCCGTTATAATTTACCATATCGCATTATCGGTGGACAATCTTTCTACCAAAGAAAAGAAATTAGAGACTTCATCGCTTACCTCCGCTTGACAGTCAATCACGCTGATGAGGAGGCTTTTCGGCGAATTGTCAATTATCCACGAAGAGGAATTGGAGCAACAACAATCAGCAAATTAAGCACCCACGCAAGTCAAACCGACTCGACTATTTGGGAAGCCGTAAAAAGTTTTCCAGCCAAAGGAAGAGCTAAAACAGGGTTACTGGATTTTAAAGCAACGATCAAGTTATTCGCAAGCCGAATGGAGCGACACAATGCACACGAAGTAGCTTCTTATATCGCTCGCCAGAGTGGACTGTTGGATTTGTTGAAAAAGGATACAACGATCGAGGGAATGGGGCGGCTAGAAAATATCAATAGTTTGCTGGATGGAATTAAAGAGTTTGTGGAAGATGATGAAGTGCGAGAAGATGGAAGTTCCGAAAAATCACTATCAGCTTATTTGCAAAATATCGCTTTACTCACCGACGCAGATAAAAAAGACGATGATGACGATTACATCACGATGATGTCCGTGCACGCTGCCAAGGGTTTGGAGTTTAAATCCGTTTTTGTAGTGGGGCTGGAAGAAAAGTTATTTCCTTCTTTCCGGGCGATGGATGATATGGAACAAATGGATGAAGAGCGTCGTCTGTTTTACGTAGCCATTACGCGAGCGGAAGCTAATTTGACGCTGACTTTCGCCAATAGCCGCTATAAATTTGGTGAAATGAAATATAATAAACCAAGTCGGTTTTTGTTGGAAATTGGGCCAGCACACTTACATGATGCCGGAGCTGGATCGACTGTACAGGGTGGTGGTAGAACCATCGCTGCTAAACGGATGAACTCCGGCGTCGTCGGTAATTTCAAAAAGCGTAAGATGAACAGGGTTAATGAATTTAGAATTGATCCAAAAGACTTTAAAGCCAGTCCTGGCTCTGCCATTGAAGAAGGAATGGAAGTACTGCATATGAAGTTCGGTAAGGGAAAAGTGATTAATATAGATGGTAATGAAAAAAATAGAGTAGCCACCATTCTTTTTGAAAATATTGATTCTCCACAACGTCGTCTGATGCTCAAATTTGCGAAGCTACAAATCGTAGTATAACCAGATGATCAACAAACAAAAATATACCAACCTGATCAGGCAGATGGCCATGGATGCAGGATTTTATGCGGTTGGCTTTGCGAAAGCGGAGCAGATGAAACCAGAAGCCCAGCGATTGGAAGCTTGGCTTAATAAAGGTAAACACGGCCAGATGCATTATATGGCCAATCATTTTGAAAAAAGAATTGACCCCGGCAAATTGGTACCTGGTGCCAAAACGGTGATCTCTTTACTCTATAATTACCATAATCCAGATAAACAGAAAGATCTTGCTGCTCCCAAAATTTCTCAATACGCCTACGGAAAAGATTATCATTTCGTGATAAAGGAACGTCTACGAAATCTACTCGAAAGTATTCGTACGGAGGTAGGCCCGGTGGATGGTCGCTGTTTTGTGGATTCTGCGCCAGTACTGGAAAGAGACTGGGCTAAACGTAGCGGAGCGGGATGGATCGGAAAGCATACCTTATTAATTACTCCCAAACAAGGATCTTACTTTTTTTTGGCAGAATTAATCATTGACCTGGCATTGGTGTATGATCACCCCATCAAGGATTATTGCGGACGTTGCACAAAGTGTATTGATGCTTGTCCTACGGAAGCAATTTCTCCGGAAGGATATGTGATGGATGGAAGTAAATGTATTTCTTATTTTACAATCGAATTAAAGGAGTCACTACCAACAGCGTATAAGGGCAAATTTGACAACTGGATGTTTGGTTGTGATATCTGTCAGGAAGTATGCCCCTGGAACCGGTTTGCAAAAAAACACGATGAACCAGCATTTGAGCCGCATCCGGATTTATTGGAATTAAAAAAAGAAGACTGGAACGAAATAACAGAAAGTGTATTTCGGAAAGTATTTCAAAAATCACCAGTAAAAAGAACCAAATTTTCGGGATTGAAAAGAAATATTGATTTTCTCACAGACTCAGAATATTATTAGAAAATAAAAGTAAACATTTATTTACAAAAGTCTAACTACCTAAATTAGGCGTAGGTAGGCAGTACATTAATATTTCCCCAAAATTGGGTAATGGAATTAATTGTTCTGGTAAAATCATTGATGTCAATAGGCTTACAAACGTAGGCATTGGCACCATAGTCGTAACAGGTTTTAATATCATTCTCATGGGTGGAAGAAGAAAAAACAACAACTGGTATTTTCTTAAATGATTCATTCGTGGAAAAAGCACGCAATACATCTACACCGCCCATACGTGGCATGTTGAGGTCAAGCAAAATCAGGGCGATACCTTCCAAAGGACTTTCCTGAATATAATTGACCAACTCTTGTCCATCAAAAAAGTGTATTAGATCAAGCGGAAGACCTATTTCCTTCAGCGCCATTTTAGTGAGCTCTACATCAGCAAGATTATCTTCTGCTAGTAAAATTTTTTTTCTTTTGACCATTAGGTTGAAAGGTTAGGTAGTTATTTTAGGTTATTTTTAAAAATGTTTTTTATAGGCAGGGAATCTGGAAATATCTAAAGTTATGGCCAGTCTACTCAGTATGGTCTATAAAGCAAATATTGTTCTATAACTGCCACTAAAATATTGCAAAAATAGAAAATAGTGACAGGATAAGTATTAAATATCACCCTAAAAATACTTTATTACTAAATTTTGCACCATTATTGTGTGATAATTTAATGCAAACATTGTGCTAGTTAAAACCTCAGGTATTGTCTTTCGATCCGTTAAGTTTTCCGAAACAAGTATTATAACAGATATCTTTACGGAAGAACTTGGTCTGCGTTCTTACATCATTAGTGGTGTAAGAACCAAAAATGCAAAGGTCAGCGCAGGTTTGCTTCAGGTGATGTCACTAGTCGAAACAGTCGTCTATCATCGAGAAGATAAAGACCTTTGCCGAATCAAAGAAATCAAGGCAGCTTATCTGTTTGATTCCATTCCTTTTAATATTCAAAAGGGAGCCATTGGATTGTTTTTATTAGAAATAATGCAAAAAACAATCAAAGAGAGAGAACAAAACCAACCCCTCTTTACCTTTCTTTTTAATACTATCTGCTATCTGGATGAAACAACAGATCCTGTCTATAATTTTCACCTCGCTGTAATGCTTAAATTATCCGCTTATTTAGGCTTTTTTCCTTCTGGAATGTATACCAGCCAGACGCCGTTTTTTGATATGCAGGAAGGAACCTTTACTGCATCAACTCCTCTGAATAGTAATTATCTCGAAGGGGAACAGAGTCAATTATTAGGTGTTTTTCTAAAAACGAGTATCGAAAATGCCCACGAAATTAAAATAAGCCGTTCTAATCGGGAAAAATTACTCACCGGACTGATCAATTATTACCGCTTTCACGTGGAAGGGTTGCCAGAGATTAATGCGCACAAAATCTTAAAAACTGTATTAGAAGGATAATAAGCGTATTGCCAAAACGTTCTTTAACCTTCAAGTGGACGTGCTGCTTGTTGCGTTATTTCCTAATAAACAAAGCGGTAGAACTATCACGATCATGAATAATAGTCAAACAGAAAATAACCTGAAAAAACGTTTGACCCAGAAATGGGAAAGATTTCGTACCCAGTCTCCCCAATTGGCCAAAGGAATAAAAGCCCTCTCTTTTTTGCCGCTGGTTGGAATTATGTTTATTATAATACTCTTTCTATTGGTTTATTTTAATGCTTTTGGAAGAGTGCCAACTACGCAGGATTTACGTCTTATTCAAAATAACACAGCCTCCGAAATCTATTCTAGCGACGGCGTAATGTTGGGAAAATATTATACCGAAAACAGAATCAGCGTTCCTTACCAAGACATTTCTCCTTACCTTGTCAACGCCCTTATTGCCACGGAAGATGCCCGATTTTTCGAGCACAGTGGCGTAGATACAAGAGCCTGGTTACGCGTGATTGGAAAGACCGTTATGCTCAGCGACGAGTCTGCCGGTGGGGGCAGTACGCTTAGTCAACAATTAGCAAAAAACCTATACCCGCGTAAGCGCTACAAATTATTTTCTATTCTAATTAATAAAATAAAAGAAACTTATATCGCCCGTCGATTAGAAAGCGTCTATTCCAAAAATGACCTTATCAGCTTGTACCTGAATACGGTTCCTTTCGGTGGAAATATATACGGCGTGGAAGTAGCCGCCCGCCAGTTTTTTAATAAAACAGCCAAAGATATTGCACCGGAATCTGCCGCTGTTCTCGTAGGAATGCTAAAAGCAAATACCTATTACCATCCAGTGAGACATCCCGAACGCGCCGAAAAGCGTCGAAATATAGTCTTACAGCAGATGGAAAAATACGAGTACATTTCTGCTCGCGAACGGGATTCACTCCAGGCTATTTCACTAAAACTGGACTACCGAAAAGAAAGCCACCACGATGGTCTGGCCCCTTATTTTCGCGAACATTTACGGGGTGAGTTAGCGGAACTGGTCAAAGCATACAAACGCCCCAACGGCGATACTTACAATATGTATACGGATGGTTTAAAAATTTATACCACCATTCATTCCCGTCTACAGACCTACGCCGAAAAAGCGCTGACGGGCCATTTAGCAAAATTACAAAAAGACTTTGACCAGCATTGGAAAGGCCGAAAAGTATGGGGCGATGACGCCGTTATTGAAAAGGAAATACAAAAATCAGTTCGTTATAAAGCACTGGAAAAAGCGGGTAAATCCAAGGCTGAAATAAAAAAGAGTTTTGAGACACCGATCAATATGACGGTATATGGTCCTGCGGGTGAGGTAGAAAAAAAGATGTCTCCGCTCGATTCTATTCAATTTTATTATAGTCTTTTAAACGCCGGATTTTTGGCGATGAATCCGCAGACGGGAGAGATACTCGCTTGGGTAGGTGGTATAGATCATCACTATTTTCAATACGATCATACGCAATCCAAAAGGCAGGTAGGTTCTACCTTTAAGCCGATCGTCTATGCGAGTGCCATTCGCAACGAAGTGCTACCCTGTACTTTTTTTGATAATCGCCTGATCACTTATACCGATTACGAAGACTGGCAACCACAAAATGCCGACGGCGTTTACGGTGGTGTTTACTCAATGGCGGGAGGTCTGAGAAATTCAGTCAATTCGATAGCGGTCAATCTGATTATGCAAACGGGCGTTGATCCGGTGGTTGAGTTAGCGCACGAAATGGGTATCAAAAGTGATATTCCAAAAGTACCTGCCATTGCGCTGGGCGCCACGGATGCGTCTCTTTACGAAATGGTACAAGTATATAGTACCTTTGCCAATCGGGGTATTAAGCAGGAACCGATTTATTTGCTGCGCATTGAAGCTTCGGATGGTACAGTGCTTTACGAACGAACGAAAGATAAAGAAGGAACTAAAGTGTTGGAAACCTTCGAAGCGGATATGATGGTGAAAATGATGGAAGGCGTCGTGGATAGCGGAACGGCCCGTCGCTTGCGATCTGTTTATAAATTGAATGGTCGAATTGCTGGAAAAACAGGAACCACGCAGTCCCAGGCAGACGGTTGGTTTATTGGTTTTACGCCAGAGATGGTGGCAGGTGCCTGGGTAGGAGGACAGTCTCCCAAAGTTCGTTTTCGGAGTCTATCGCTCGGGCAAGGTGCCAATACTGCGTTACCAATCTGGGGTAAATTTGCGGTCGCAGCGGATCGGGATAAAGACTTTAAAAATTGGCAACGCAGTGTATTTCCCGTACCTTCGGTCGAAATTTTAGAGTTATTGGATTGCCCGGATTTTGAAGAAGAAAGGCCACCCGAACCTACGGAAGAAGAGGAGATTGTCGAAGAAGTAGTTAATGGGATTAATTCTCAAATAGATAAATTACTGGAGTCTTTAAAAAAGAAAAAGGCAGGCCGGGAAAACGAAAGTGATGCTGCCGAAAAAGCCCGAAAAAGAGAAGAAAGAGAAAAGCGGAAAACGAAACGGAAGAAAAAAAGGAAGAAATTTTTTGATAAGGTATTTGGTGGGTAGTGTCATGAATAATACTCGCGATTCTGGTTTGTAATGAATAATTGAAAATGGAGATTTTCCAGGAAAATATGTGGAATTTTCTAATAACCTAAATCACCTTGTTCGTATGGGTAATGCGTAATGCAAAAGTAATTAAATTAATTTTAATATATTAACAAGCGAAGCGATTCAACGCGTGAAGCGTCTCAATATTTCAACAAAACATGAAACTCTACCTCATCCCCTGCCCACTCGGCCCCGATAGTCTCCACACCCTGCCTGAAGTGGTCGGAACCCAAATTCGTGAATTAGAAGTTTTCATCGTAGAAAGGGCCAAGACTGCCCGACACTTTATCAAAGCCATGCAACCCCGTCTACCCATTTCAGCGCTAGCCATTTTTGAGTTAGATAAACACGATCCGCAGGCGGCACAACAAGCCTTTCAAGCGGCCCTGAAAACGGGGAAAGATATAGGAGTGTTGTCCGAAGCTGGTTGTCCCGGCGTGGCCGATCCTGGTGCACTCATCGTCAAATATGCGCACCAAAAAGGGATACAAGTAATTCCGCTCGTGGGACCCTCCTCTATTTTATTGGCGCTGATGGCCTCCGGGATGAATGGACAAAATTTTGCCTTCCGAGGCTATCTGCCCGCCAAAAAACCGGAACTCGCCAAAGCCCTAAAACAACTGGAATCCACCGCAAAAAAACAAAACCAAACCCAGCTATTTATCGAAGCCCCTTACCGCAATCGAGGCGTTGTAGAAGCCGCCTTTCAACAATTAAATAATAATACCTTTTTCTGTATTGCTGCTGATCTAACCCTTCCCACCGAATACATCAAGACTAAGATGATCAAAGAATGGAAAGCGACCGAGCTGCCGGACTTACACAAAAGACCCGCGATTTTTTTGATTGGGTAGAGGATGCTTTCCCGCTCTAACACCACAACTTATGACTTTCCATGATACCAAGAGGTGTAAACAAGCGAAGGAAAGTTGGTGCTTATGGTGGGCTAGCGGGTGTTTAAAACGATTAGTATCTGTTGTCGTAGCATCCCGAAGGGGGCTATGCAATATATACCTTGTGTGTGCTTTTGTTTTTTTAAACAGTAGTTTTCATTTTTAGTGTGATTTCTCCAATGTTGTAAGCATATATGGAAGCAGGAAGAAAAGTGAATTTCAAATCTTTTATTTCTCTCAGTCCTATTTTATCAATTGACGTGACAACAGCAGCTTCAAATTTATTTTCTTCACAAAACTTGATTAAACTTTTCAATTCTTGAGGTTTATCAAAATATCGGTTACTCCATTTAATTTCTACTCCCCAAACAGGTTTATAATTTTTGTCATCCACTAAAACAAGATCTACTTCTCCTTCATTTCTTCCATCTTTCCATCTAGCATATGTTAAATCTAGTTGCTCTCGATGCATCCATTGTGATAGAATTGCTGTTTCTACCATATTTCCCATTTCTTGGTCTGTTTCGCTTATTGGAGAAAATAATGCAGTGCGAAGTGATGGGTTAGTAAGATATACTTTGAAGCTTGTTATTCTTTTTAATCTTTTTGCATTGACACCAACTTTATTTAATACCTTAATTAGGAATGCTGCTTCTAAATATTCTAGATATTTTTTTAATGTATCCTTTTGAATCCCACTTTGTCTAGACATTGTCTCATATGAGAATTCATTTCCAGTATTATAAGCTATGTATGTAAAGAATCTGTTTAGCTCTTGAACATTTTTGATGCCATACAAGCTCGGTAAATCTCTAAGTAGAACTTTGTCAACAATATCGTTTTTCACATATCTACCCATATCGCCTTGTATTTTTTCAGATAATACTACCTCGGGGTATCCTCCGAAATTTAAATAATGGATAAATTCTTTATTTAATGCTTTTGGATCATGAGTTAAGCAATAATTTATCTCCTTGTCTCCATATTGAATAGTACCTTCAAAAATTAAATGGTCTAATTTTTTCAAATGAATATATTCCTGAAATGTTAATGGAGGCAACAAGAAATCAGTAAATCTACCCGCTCCACTTTCCGTACTGTGCCATTTCAAAGCAGCGGCTGCCGATCCAGAAACAATGAATTTAGTTTCAGGGTATGAGTCAACCAATACTTTTAAATGTCTTTCCCAATCTTTCAAGTATTGTATTTCATCAAAAAAGACATAACAACCGTCAAGGTTTTTAAGGTTTAAAGATTCTTTACATAGAGTTAAAACATCCTCTAAGCTTAAATTGACGTAAATCGGGTTGTCAATTCCGATAAAGAATAGTTTGTGAGAATTTGTACCTTCTTTCAGTAAGTTTTCAATACAATGAAATAACATTACAGTTTTACCGACCCTCCTAGGTCCCATTAGAACTAAAGCTCTATTAATGCTCCTTTCATTGACAAATGGATAAAAGAGGTCAAAATATAATCTTCTGGACATGGAACTATATGTGTTCGGTACTTCTTTCGTGATCCACCATGGATTTTCATACCGAAGTCGTTCAATAATTTTTTCTGTCGGGATAAGGTTTAGCATTGCCATTATTTTGTCTTAATATTGCAAATATACATAAAATAGATAGATTTAAAACTATCTATTTTATGCAGAAATTGATTGAATAAGGTGGATATCGGAGGTGAGTACGGCTAATTCGACAATCGAACTCATTATTCAATGAAACACAACAACATTCTATTGTCCATTTAATGGGATAAGCCGCTACTATTTTCCTCTTAGCCAGATGGTACTATACTTGAACAATTCATCAACACAATCAGCAATACTGTTGCACATGAAATAGGTCATCAATTCAATATGCCAGCAATGTCAAACGCAGCGAGTCATGTAGATAATTCTAATATAGGATTGATTTCAAATGACACTTGAACCAGTAGTAATCGACATCGAAAGACCACGTAAGACCCGTCTACATTGGTGATCCAGTGGGAGAACCAGGTAGTTCCAGCTATTTTTTAGACTTAGCGAGAATGACCAATATTGAAGAAGAAAAATTGAATGAACTTTCTGAAAAAATGGAAAATAAAATTTCCATCGAAACCAATAAAATTTTGACGGGAGGAACTTCCAAGTTTGAAATATCAAAGCAAGAGGAAATTAATACGGAAACGCTAATCCATTAATCATATAACAGAACCATTCGTTGCGGTCTAAGCTTACTACAATGAATGGTTCTCTTTTTATCTGGATTTGATATGTTTGTAAAAAAAATTATAATTACACTTTTTGTATGTCATTTTTGCCTTACAGTATCTGCTCAATCGACCGTAGTTGGCTTTAGTTGTCAATACGAAGTAATAGGAGACAATCCTGATAATCCAGAGGAGGTATTAATTAGGGTGAGTTCTACCAGTACTGGACGCTGTGGGTTTAGTTTAAACGCTGTAGATAATTTCAAGCCAGTCGTTAATGATTCCTGTTTGATTATTCCTGACCCTCCTTGTTTTGAGCGGTATTATCTAAATGCAAGAGACAATGCAGTATTCAGGATGCCTAAATGCACGGAAGAACAACTTATCTTACTTGCGGTTGATCGTTGTTGTAGAGATCCTGATTTTACGAATGTTGATGTAACTTCTAGTAACTATTTCCGGCGATTTTTAACCAACTTTACAGTTAGTGGAAAGGCACTTGCATCACATAATAAAAGCCCTGTCGTAGCTGAT
>ENA-ORXT01005849-ORXT01005849.1-marine-metagenome-genome-assembly--contig:-NODE-5849-length-11810-cov-11.802352_pt1 | contig 11810 bp, 5 predicted proteins | sample MGYA00237868_ERZ511482 | MGnify/ENA metagenome assembly ERZ511482 | reverse complement strand
GTGATTCGGCCTGACATGCCAGCGGGGCCAATGTTTCGGGGGGCAAGGGATTCGAATTGGGATGGATCGAAGGATTGAGATGATAAAGTATAAGTTATCATCACTAATAGTAGAGTATATGTTCGCATTTTACATCATTTGATGTTTGCGAAGATATGTAATAAAATAAAAGAGCTGATCTTTTCATGGAAAGATCAGCTCTGATTAACATATTATCTAGGCTTAGTATAGCTTCAGAATTTTATCTGAAAATAACTCTCCATCGATAACAATTCTATATATGTAATATCCTGCATTGATTTCAGTCCCCATGTCTATTTGAAATGAGTTTTCTCCTTCTATCAAGTCTAAGGATTGTTGGATGACACTTTTGCCATCTAAACTATAAACTTGAAATGTAGAGCTTTGATCAACAAGGGCATTCAAAGTGATATTCACTTGATCTGTGAAAGGATTTGGAAAAACCTCAATGTTCTCTGTAGAGACTTCAGCGATCTCATTTTGTATACTTCTATTCTCTCCAGACTGTAAGGAGAATCCATTTCTGCAATCCCAAATGACTCGACAGTCTTTGAAAGTATTTACAAAGCCATCAATATTGAGATTCGTCGTATAACTAAATGTAAATAGAACATCATAACTATCTTGATCTAACACCACACCTCCATTAATTAATCCCAGGTCATCTGTTTGCGTTATCTTGAACACACATCTTCCATTCCAATCGCAGCCTTCAATAACGGAATTGGTAATGATGGCATTACAGTTGTACTCATTGGTCAAACCTGCCACTGCCTTATGTGGGTCTGGAGGAAAGCTACAACCAGAACCTGCATTATGGCACTCTCCTCTGGTCCAGCTTGTAACCCCAGCATTTTGTGCTCGACACTCGTTTTGGTATGTATTGCCGTCACAACCGCATACGGGGTCAATGTTTAATGGGCAAAATGCGTTAGGTTCTATTAATTCTTCAACAACGCAATCATTAAGACATGGTCCAGGAACACTTCGATAACCGTTACTTTCTGCAATGCAATTATTCCTGTAAGTTTTGCCATCACATCCGCATACGGGATCAAATTCAAAGCTGCATGAAATAGTGAAGTAGCTCTCTTCCAACGATCGGTCGTAACAATTATCGTTGCAAATGTCTCGTCTATTCTCACACGTCCATATGGTACTCGTACTTTCTAATTCTTCTGCTAATCTATCACCCTCTGTCGGTCCAGCAGTAAAGCCTCCAAATGAGAAAAGCACATTGCCTTCACAATCATACACAAAGGAAGGGAAGTCAACTAATGAAAGATCTGATACTACATATACACATCTTCCTCTCCATCGACTTCTCTCAATAAGGTTTCTTGCACCAAATTCTTCTGAACATTCTGCTTCAGATGATGAAATAAATCTATTCAACCATGTCTGATCGTGACAACAACTTTCGAAACAATCATCCTCACAATAATCACCTTCACAAGTCCATATCAACTTACAATTTTCTAATCTCTCGGCAAAGAATTCAACATTCAATGCAGAATCGTAATCGTAAGAAAATAATGATCTACCTTCGCAGTCGATGACTCTTCCGCGCCCTCTTTGTTCTTGGACATACTGAATGTCAAGATTTGACACAATGGCTGGATATGGCACTGTCACCACATTATACACACATCTTCCATTGTAAGTACATTGGAAAATACTGACATTATTGGCATCCGCACATCTTCTTTTAGCATCTTCAATTAATGCATCACGGGTATGCGTATTATCGCAACAATCTTTACAATCTTCAGAATTTCTCTTCTCACATCTTACTTCTATGCTGTAGCTTCCCTGTACACTACTCGATGCACCATCTACGACAATGTAATATGTCCCTGCTGGTAAGCTACCTTCATCAGTCCAAATCTCACCATCAGGATCTGAAGGATTTGTATTTGAACCTGTGCCGATGCAGTCTCTTCGAGATGCATCACATCGGTCTAATATGAATAAAGTCAAATTGATACTTTGACTATGGTCCATTTCTATGGTGATCACATCGCTGCTACTGGTCTTTACAAATTCATAGACCTTATCTGGACCACTGTAAGGATTAGTGCCGACATTTCTACAATCAGAATAACTCGTATTACTCACTGAAAAGTTATCTCCTCCTCCTACAGTTGTTTCACAACAGAGTCGTTCGTTGCAAGGGATTCGACGTACATCTTTGCATAAATCTTCTGTCGGACATTCCACTTTTATTCTGTAATTACTTTCTCTACCTCCGTTACTCTCATCTGTATCTACAACAACATAGTAAGTCCTCCCAGATGTTAAATTTACGCTGACATCATCTGCTGAAGAACTGCTAGATCCATCCGTATTTGCTAAGCAACGATTGGCATCACAGCTGCTCAAAATGAAAATATCTAGATCTCTTCCTTGTTCTAATTCACTTAAGCTAAATCTGTACTCTCCAGTTTTACTTGGTCTGAATTCATAGACTACTTCGTTACCTGTAAATCCCCTGTTGTTATTGTTACAATAAGCATCTACATCATTCGATTCATTATAGGTCCCATACCTTTCATCAAAAGGACAACTCATAGTTCGTGTTCTTGTACAGTCTAAACCAGTGGGAGGTCGCTCACATCTCACTTCTATACTAAAGCTACCCTGTACACTACTTGATGCGCCATCTACAACAATATAATATGTCCCTGCAGAAAGCCTTCCTTCATCTGTCCAGATCTCTCCATCGGGGTCTGTAAGATTTGTATTCTTGCCTGTTCCAATGCATTCCATTCTGCTTTCATCACATTGATCTAAAATGAATAATGTCAAATTGATGCTTTGGCTGTGGTCCATCTCAACTTCTACGACATCATCATCATGTTCTTTAGTGAATGTATAGACTTTGTCTGGCCCGTTATATGAATTTGATCCGACATTGCGACAATCAGAATAGCTGGTATTATTCACAGAAAAATCATTGCCTCCACCAGTAGTCGTCTCACAGCACAAGCGTTCATTGCAAGGGATTCGACGTGCATCTTTACATAAATCTTCTGTCGGGCATTCTACCTTGACTCTATAATTACTCTCACTTCCACCTCCACTTTCATCTGTATCAACCACGACATAGTAGGTTCGGCCTGAAGTCAAAGAAGCCGTAACATTATCGGATGCTGAATTACTTGATGCATCCGTATCAGCAATACAGCTATTGGCATCACAACTGCTCAGGATAAATAGATCCAGATCCTTACCAGATTCTACCTCACTGAGTGAAAATGTATATTCTCCTGTCTTGGTCGGTCTGAATTCATAGACGACTTCATCCCCCGTAAAGCCTGTATTTGATCCATTACAGTACGCATTTACATTATTCGATTCATTATATGTGCCAAATCTCTCATCAAATGGACAGCTCATAGGTCGTGTTCTCGTGCAGTCTAATCCAGTCGAAGGTCGTTCACATCGTACTTCTAAACTAAAGCTGCCTTGTACACTACTTGAAGCTCCGTCTACTACTATGTAGTAAGTTCCTGCTGCTAGCTTTCCTTCATCTGTCCAGATCTCTCCATCGGGATCTGACGGATTGGTATTCGTACCAGTACCAATACAGCGAGGTCCTGTAACGATACTCGGTTGATTTGGTGTTACACCTACCCCACATCTATCTAATATGAATAAAGTCAAATTGATACTTTGACTATGGTCCATTTCTACAGTAACCACATCACTGCTGCTGGTTTTTGTGAATTCATATACTATATCTGGACCATTATAGCTATTAGAACCTACATTGCGACAGTCTGCATAGCTGGTATTATTTACCGTAAAGTTATTGCCACCACCGGATGTTGTCTCACAGCACAAACGATCATTGCAAGGAATTCGACGTGCGTCTTTACATAAATCCGTATTTCCACCATCTGAGCGAGGTTCACATTTTACTTCAATGCTGAAGCTTCCCTGTACACTACTTCCTGCGCCATCAACAACTACATAATACGTCCCTGCTGGTAATCTTCCTTCATCTGTCCAAATCTCTCCATCTGGGTCCGATGGATTGGTATTTGTACCAGTACCAATACATTCTCTCCTAGAAGCATCACATCTATCCAGAATGAACATGGTCAAATTAATATTTTGGCTATGGTCTATTTCAACTGTAACTACATCACTGCTGTTCGTCTTTACAAACTCATAGACTTTATCCAGACCATTATAGGTATTTGATCCCACATCTCGGCAATCAGAATATTCTGTATTATTAACTGTAAAATCATTGCCACTACCTGATGTCGTCTCACAGCAAAGGCGGACATTACACGGTATACGACGTGCCTCTCGACAAAGATCTGTATTACCACCATCATCTCCATCATCATTAGAGCACCCAGAAACACGTATGGTATAATTACTTTCAGAACCGCCAGCACTTTCATCAGTATCAACTACGACGTAGTAGGTGGTATTAGCTGATAGACTTGTACTAATAATATCAGAAGCATTAGAAGAAGATCCATCACTATTAGCAATACAACTATTTGAATTACAAGAACTTAAGAGAAACATATCAAGATCTTTGTTATTCTCGACATTGGATAATTCAAATCGATAAGTTCCACTTGTGGATGGCGTAAATCGGTAAACGACTTCATCACCTGTAAATCCTGTGTTATTACCATTACAATATCTATCTACATTATCAGCTTCATTATAAGTTCCAAAATTTTCAGTAAATGGGCAAGACATTGATCTTGCCCCGTTACATAAAGCTTGAGAATAAATGACATTACTCATAATAACAAAGCTTATCATGGTAAGTACTATACGCCAGTTTTTACAATAGGGAATTAAAAAAATTCTTTTAGGTAGGAATTGATCCATAACTCTTGGTTTAATGTTAGAAAATTAAGTAGAAGTAGGTCTTAAGATGATCAAAAGACGAACTCATTTCGTCCTTTATGTGGCGTAGTTAAAAAGGTAACCTTGGAAACTGAAAAGAATTTTAAAGTTGATCGTGCTAGAAGGATAAAGTAAAGTTGTTCTTTTAAAGCAATAGGAAAAATTAAAATGTGTATAGAGATTTTGTTCTTAATCTTAGAGTGGATGCCATGTACCATTATACCACCAAAGCTTAGGATCACCGTTAGGCCCATTAGCAATGAGGTATATAAAATGAACAGAAGGGGATGGTGGAAAATTTGGAAAAAGGATTAAGAATGGGACGCCAGGTGGGCCTTGAGCTCCTGTAGCGCCGTCTGCTCCAGCTGCACCAGTTGCACCTGTTTCTCCTTGTAAGCCTTGAACACCTGTAGCCCCAGTAGCACCGGCTTCACCGTGAGGACCCGTTGCCCCTGTAGCACCATCTGCACCAGTAGCGCCTGTAGCTCCAGTCTCTCCTTGAGGACCTTGGGCACCTGTGGCACCTACTTCTCCCTGAGGACCAGTCGCACCAGTTGCACCATTCGCGCCATCAGCTCCGTCTACACCAGCAGGACCAGTAGCTCCAGCTGCTCCTTTAGGGCCTTGCGGGCCAGCAGATATCCAAAATGAGCCTGTATAGCATTCCAACCTACTTAATGTAATATTGTAAATACATTGGCCTTGGACAGGATTTAGTAAATTTCTTTTTGCTGTGGTTAATCTAGGGAAAATGATGCCATTATTAGTAACTTCAGATTGAGGTATTGATTGGGAGAATGTCATTGTTGAAAAACAAAGGAATATTAAAAGGATGTAGTATTTCATTTTTATAGATTTACTTGAGGCAATAGAGAGTCAACTATAAATGAAATACCTTATCAATAGGTAACCCCTACAAATCGAAAAATATATCTCAACAACTACTTATCATGACCAGTGAACTATATACTTACCTTGTTCTTATCATTCTAATTAGTGTAGTACTGACATCTTGTGATTCTACAGTTCAAAATAGCATCAATACCAATAATTTAAAAGAATTAGCATACATAGATAAAGGCGATAGCTTACACTATAATGGTAATCTTCAAGAGGCTTTTGAGTACTATACTGCAGAAGATAATAAAGTCAATAATGATATAAGCACAAAAACAAAATTAGCAGAAATTAGCTATTGGTCTAAGATAATATATAGTCAAGATTATTTCAATACTCAAATAGATAGAAGTATTCTTAATATGACATATGACTCAACTAATCTATCTCATATAAAACTAAAGTTCTATACTCAATATGAATTAAACACAAAACTTCTCGAGAATATCATTAACCAAAATACTTCGAATTCGAACAAAGATCTTATTGAAAAAGCTACAGCGTATCAAATGATAGGAGAATATGCCTATAAACACAAGGGATTAATGACTAAAGGTCTTAAATACTTTGAAAGCTCACATAAAATATTGCAATCTCTTCCATGCATACCGTACATAGATTATTGGAACATGAGAAGAATATCGGAAATAAATATGATGTTAAGGAGAAATTACAAAGCCCTTAACTACGCAAATCAGATGATTCACAATTACGATTGGTGCTTTTTTCAAGACAATACACATAAGGGATATGCATATGCTACCAAAGGATATCTCATGTTTCGATTTCAACTATTCGGACAATCCGATAGTTTAAATAATAAAGCAATTAAATTAAGCCAAAATATCAAAGGAAGCCCAATAACACAATATGCCTTAAAAGGTAAACTACTAACAACAATAAACAAAAACTCTGAGGATTCAATTACTTATTATCAAATTTTAAAAACACTCGAAAATGAAATTAGATCTAGTGGGTACGACTATTCAAACATACATAGGTGGCGAGCTCACTATTATTTTAAAAATAATCAATTCAAAAAAGCCTTACCTCACTTCAAAAGATCAATAAACTATCTAATAAATAGAGAAATACTAGATATACCAGTTTTTGACAATCAGTGTATATCAAAATCAATCGCGGAACTAAAATTAGGCCAATTTAAACAAGCACTTAATTCTACTATTTCCGCTGATCTATTAGAAGTGTCTCATGACTATTCATTCTATATATATGAAAATAATAATTTTTCTAATAGCATTTTTTCATTTTATTCATTAATGGCTTGTTCAAATATATATTTAGAATGGTATAAGAGTGAATTAGACTACAATAATTTAACTAGAGCAGAAATACTATTGGAAAATGCATTAATAAATCTAAATTCTTACAAATTATCTATGCTTGAGGAAGAGTTGCTAATAATGCTAGCAAATTCAAAATCAATTTATGAAGTAGGCATGAAGATAATGTATGAAAAATATTTAATAACTAACAATCCAAAGTACATTAATAAATTCATAGAATATTCAGAGAAGTCAAAATATTCCACCTTCTATAAACAATACTTAATTAAAACCAATTCTAATTATAGTATTTCATTACTTCAAAAAGAAATGAATATTACACAAAAACTAAAATCTCTTAAACTTAAAGGCTTCAAATCAGATATTCAACTTAATAAATATATTCATGAATATGATTTAATACAAGATTCCCTTAATAAAATAAATGACAGAATACACTCAGAGTTACTAAATGCTGATATTCCTACATTACATAATATTAATAAAATAAAAAATAAAAATAATGTCATCATATCCACTAATGCAATTAGTGATGAAATATATCTAATTATTTTAAGTACAAATTCTGACACAATAATAAAAAGAAATTTAAATAAAGAGTTAAAATCTCAAATTGCAATTTTAAATAACTTCTTACATAAAAATAAAAAACTGAATCCTATTGATTATAGTGGCCTTTCTTACTCAATCTATAATAGTATTTTCAAAAATATACTCAATAAATTTACTTGTCAAAATATTCACTTTATAAATGATCCGAATCTAAATATTCCCTCATTTGATGTTTTGTGTTACAAAATTAATAAGAACTCAATTAGTTTTTCTGAAATAAATTATCTAATCAAAAAACACAATATCATCTATTCTCCATCAATCAGATTCCTAATTAATGGATATAAAAATCAAATACTCAATACTGATAATATAAATTTAAGCGCATTCTCCTATTCGGACCATGAAACTATTAAAACCGGCTGCAATAATCAATTAATTGAACTACCACACTCATTTAAAGAAGTTGAACAAATCAAAATCCTTTATCCAGAAAGCAAAATATATAGCGGGTTAGAAGCCACTAAATCAAACTTCACTAATTGTTTAAAATCAAAAAGTATAAATATAATTCACATAGCTACTCATAGCATATCAGAAACTGAAATTAGAGATAAAACATCAATATACTTTAGAAATGGTAAATGCAAAATAGATACTATGTATGGATTCGAGCTACTAATGACAAATACCAATATTGACTTAGCAATCATATCAAGTTGCCAATCTAATATTGGAAATATTGAATTTGGTGTCGGCTCTTACTCAATTACTAATTATCTCAAATCAAATGGAGTGCAATCAGTACTAGGCACAACATGGAATACGAATGATTATGCTAATTCCATATATTTCAAATATTTTTATGAAATATTACTTTGTAATGATCTTCACACAACATATACAAATGCTAAAATCAAAATGATTGAAACACCGAACCTATCTCATCCATACTATTGGGGTGGATTTATTCTACAAATTTAAATTTAGAATATTAAAATGCATATACGATATAAAATTAGTATTTCGAAAATAAATATGATTCTCTATTCCTTAATAATAATATCTCCATTTAATACTATCACCTTATCATCAAATTTTTCATAATTTACAAATGAAACCTGATCATCTATACCTGAACTACTACTTTGCAAACTAACACCTGCCCCTTGTATTTTTTTCGGATCTATATCCTTATACCTATTTTTAAGCAATTCATTTATCTGGTTGAAATAGTCTTTACTAATCCGACTTAATCTTGCTTCAACAACAATAGCATTATTCTTACTTGAATACTTATTTTCTAATTTACTCACATATTCATATTCTTTATCACTAATTCTCATGTCAAAATTTTCATATATAACAGGAGAAATAATTTCAACATAATCGTCAGTTTCACTTAATTTTGATAATTCATAATAATGATTATCCTCATCGATAATTATTCTATTAACATAATATCTAGGATCACAATTTGCAATTTTAGGATTGGTATCTATAATATCTGTATTTTGAAGAATCAAAATTTGCTCAAAAGTGCCAATTGATGGGATTCTAACATCTACATTTAGGGGTTTTTCAATAATAAACCACTTTTCCGAAGAAACTTTTTCATCATCAAATTTAAAATAACCAGAAAATTTAAAGTACTCTCCTATTCCATCAGAATCCGCATTTTTCAAAGTAGAATTCTTCAAAAAATAATATTTCCTAGTGTTAATTAACCAGCATCCTAATTTTGCTCCTCTAAACTCTCTTTCCGTACATTTTATAATTTTTTCATACTTTCTCTTCTGCGGTATATATTCTAATTTTAACAGAAAGGGAGCTAACGGATGTGTGTGATGTTTCGATAATATCATTTTACATATTTTATTGTAATAAATTACTTTATACTCGTTGCTAAAATTGGATAGCAATTCTACCAAACTATCAATTTCTAATGATGGATCAGATAACAACAAATAACTAGCAATTCCAGCAACACATGCTGTAGACCAGCTAGAACTCTGACTTCTTACAAAGAATAAATTAAGCATACCGCTTCCGTCATATGCTTGATTTACCGGGTATTTAAATTCTTTATCATCAAAATAAACAGAACCAATTGGTACAACTGGGTTAAGCCTATAAATTAAACTTAAATTATCAGCACTAATATCAACTGGACTATCATCTGGTATTGACCAAATAATGGGAATCCCCTTACCATTTCTAGCATTTGATAAATTATCAATTGAATTTAATAAAAGTGAATTACATGGAGCCTTAGGTGCTGTCATAGAAATAGAAATTATATGAACCCCTAACCCACCGGTTTTGCCAAATTTTTCGATTATAATAGATAATTGGTCGACAAGATTATTTAAAGAATTGGCCTCGCAAATAGATGCTGGCACAATAGTAGCTCCTTCACACACACCCCTAAACATTTTCTTTTTACCTATTCCAGCAATAATTTGAGAACAAACATCCCCATGGTAGTAGAAACATGCATTTCCATTTTGGTTAATTATTATTTTCTTGTCTCTAAGCACAATGGATTCACTTGAATATTTTACATTCTCGAATTTAAAACCAATGTCGACAACTCCAATTTTCAATTTGTTGTAGTTTAATGCTCCAGTATTTGTCCACAAATTGTCAATTCCTGAATATTCCAAATTTATAAAATCCGCTATCTCATAATCTACTAAATTATCATCATACGAAATGAACTCATATATTATTGGTTCAACAAAATCAATCAGGCTACTATTTATATCAAGATTATTTATATATTCTATAGCACTTATATTTCCTGTCAATTTAGCATTAAAAACATTTTCAAAATGTTCATTTTTTTCAAAATTTGTAAACAAATCATTATTTTTCCATTCATTTATGTATTCGGAATTGGCTTTATTCTTAAATCTGATTTGAAACTGCTCATTTGAAAATAATAAATTATCCTCTCCTTTGAGCTTTATTATTGAGTAACTTTCAAAATAACTAAGTAATCCTATTTCATTTATTTCTTGAGTTGGTATTACTTTTAAATTTTCATTCCGAGACAGCTTTTCTTTTCTTCCTTTAAATAGAATAGCTTCATAATTTGATAATGATTCAAACTTACTAAAGTCAATTCTTGGAATTATCTTTTTTACAACATAATCCTCAGTAATAACTAATTTATTTAGTTCGTCTATTTGAAAATCATAATCTCTATCAGCAAATTTTAATTTAATATTGGAATCAGAATTAATCATTGTCAATAATTATCATTACTCATTACATATTGTAGACACTAAAATCTTCATGTCAATTGAACATGAATTGCAAATACAGAATTCTTTGATATTTTTAATATGCTTTTCTTGTAATAGATCAATAGCACCTAAATAATAGTATTTAGGGTAGCTATCGTTATCTACATTTTGTAAATAATTCCTAGCAAGATCATATTTTTGAATACCCAAATATGAAATACCTGTGTAAAAATTGATATCATTTGATTCTATTTCAGTTAACTCAAATATTTCTAACGCTTTCGAGTAATTCCCAATACTATACTGAACCATAGCTTTACTAATATGACTTTGATCATTAGATCTGACTGATATCAAATCTGGATAAGGAATGAATAAGTCTGCAAATAATTTTTCTTTTACATTTCTATTTTTTACCCCATCCATCCACAACTTCCCCACAAACAAAATACCTACAAAAGAAGCCGCCACCACCACATACTTCAACCAAGGCAACTTCCTCACTTTCGAGTCCTCTTTGGATTCACTAACTTCACCATCCTCCACCTGCTCTCCTTCCTGCACCTCCCCCATCCCAGCATCCCACTGCTGTAACATCTTCATCTTATCCTGAAGAACAGAGGCTTTGGCGCTATGTCGTAATGCTTTCATGGATACAACTTGATGGGCAATAGTTTCCTCTTGCTCGAGCCTTCGCTCGAACTTCACCAGATCATCTCCTGATAAGAGACCATCTACGTATTGTTCTATGGTTTCAATATCCTTATCTGTTATTGCCAATGGTTATTACTTTATGTTCACTAATCGCCTTTTGTAACCTCTTGATGCATTTATATTTTAAATTTTTTGTGGTATCTCTGTTTTTATAGCCCATGAGACTGGTGATGTCATCCATACTCAT
>ENA-ORXT01005847-ORXT01005847.1-marine-metagenome-genome-assembly--contig:-NODE-5847-length-11811-cov-59.409920_pt1 | contig 11811 bp, 13 predicted proteins | sample MGYA00237868_ERZ511482 | MGnify/ENA metagenome assembly ERZ511482 | reverse complement strand
ATAAATGAAAAACATATTTGGAGTGATGCTCTTAAAGAATATCAATTAATAGAAAAGAATAAAAAAAACACCTAACATTAGATAAGAAGGAAGAGCTCCTTCGTCACTCCTCCTCTTATCATTATACGTTGTGCTTCATTAAAAAAACGATAAATGAAAAGAATAGTCAATTTTGGATTTCTGATTTTAATACTAATGTTTTCAAATTGCTCAAGTGATATAAAACTTGAAAATTATATAAATAAAACAGAACCATTAGTTTTGATTATAAATACTACAAATTCAGACACTAAATTAACTGAAACAAAATCAGTAAAACTTGAAGTGAATTCTGATAAATGGAAAAAATTGGTAGATTGGGGAAATAACAACCAAGAAGGTTGGACTTCTTCACCAGCTTCGCATATTGGAGATATTTATGTCTCGCAAGGTGATTTCAGATTGACTCATTCAATAGATTCAAAAGGAATTGTAATAGCTTTTAAAGATAAAGATGGAAATCCAAAACAATATATCAACGATGTTAAAAAAGGAGAATTAAACTTCTTATATGAATAAAAAAAACGAAAGCACAACAATGGCTAAAATTAATACGGGTTTTGGTGCTTAACCCAAGTTTAGTGTATTTTTATAAAGTCCGCCAAATCTTTTGATTTGGCTTTAGAACAAAAAAGATAAAACAAAATAAAAAGTTTTGGCTAATCGCTTAATCCGAAATTAAATGTTAATTTAATCCCGTACTAACATTAGCCAAGCGTTATGTGGCATTAGTAATAAACAATATGGATACAGTAAAAGCAAATAATAATTTATACGAAATATTTCCTGATTTGGGTCGCTGTTTTGAACTTATAGACAGAGGAATCTGCGAAAAAGAAAGAGAACATCAACCAATTGCAGGTATTAATGGAATTAAAACGCAAATGAATCAAGTTCTTGAGCTCATTGAAAAAATGAATAATGAAACTATTTCGTACACCAAACCGACAACCGACAATATTTTTTATATTTTAAAGAAAATTGAAGATTGGTGCAAAAGTCATAAATTACTACATAGTAGAAAAGCAGATATTTTTCTAATTGCATTAAAAGCTGAATGCGACAAGTTCAGAAATATGCTGAAAAACATAGATAAGTAGAATGCAACTTAACAAAAGTTTCAGACTCGTTATATATTAGCAAAATCAAACAAAAAAACTATAAAATGAGAAAAATATTTTTTTCAAACCTACTTTTTATTTTTATTGCTACAGGACTTTATGCGCAAATTGAAGCAACGACAAGCGATGGTAAAAAGGTAACTCTTAACCAAGATGGAACTTGGCAATACAACGAAAATAAAGTTACTACTGAAAGTACAATACCTGAAGACTGTTCCAATTTTATATTTACACAAACAGATAAAATGACTGGTTCATCTTCAATCGCAGCGAAAGAAATACTAATGGTTTCTGATGATGGAGGTAAAACTGGTTTGAGAATTTATGTTTTATAAGGTTCAAATTCTACTTTGATATTTAATATACAAGCTGTTGGTGCTGGTAATTGTATTGATGATGACAACAAAATGAATGTACTTTTTAAAGATGGAACAAGACTTGAATTTAAAAATAACGGTAAATTTAATTGTGATGCTGAATTCACCTTGTATTTTGGCGGTTCTTATGGCAAAAGACAGGAATTGCAAAGCTTTATAAAAAAAGAAGTTGAAACAATACGAATTTGGACTTCTAAAAGTTATGTTGAAAAAGATTTTACGAATAAACAAAGTCAACAATTGATGAAAACAATTCAATGTTTAATTCACAATTAAGCAACTTTATTTTTCTTATTATGCAAAAATAATATTTACTATATATTGACATTCTGGGTTTCGCCAATTTAGTAAGCAAGAAACCTAAAGAAGTAAAGAAAATATATGAAGTAGTTAATGAGCTAAATGTTCATAGACACTCTGAGTTCAAAGCAATTATATTTTCTGATACAATACTAATCTATAATAAATACAATAATACAGACAAAGAATACAAAAAAGACATCGTTATGTTTTTGATTGAATTCGTACAAGATTTATTATTAAAAGGTCTATTGATAAATCTTAACTTTAGAGCAATAATAACATACGAAGAATTTGAACATTATAATCTTGAAAATGTTGAGTGCTATTATGGCGAAGCATTAATATGGGCTTATAGTAAAGAAAAAGAAATTAATGGTGTTGGTTTATTTATGGACAAGCAGCTGGAAAAATATAACAATATTTATAAATCTTGCAAGTATAATTCTGAGCTGAATTTTGTGTATCTCTTAAGAACAATTTTAGAATTAAAAGAAGTGTCTGAAGATAAATTACCTTTTCCAGATGAATTAATTGACGAGACACTTGATTATTGTTGGTTGCCAGATGAAATTGCAATTTTACATAATTACTACAAGCAACTTAATGAACATAAATCTCCCAAAGTAAGCGCTAAATATTTGCAGACCTATCATTTTTATAGAAAATTGTTGCCAAATATATTTACAGAATTAGAAAAAAATAACTTTTCAATTGAAACTATTAGTCCTTATGCGGATTGGAAAGAACAAATTGAAAGTAGATAAATTAACAACATTCCCATAAATTGATTATTTTTATAAAATATGAAAGTTGAAAGGATAAATAATGAGGTTTTAGTTCGAATTAAATCTGAATATGATTCCGATAAACTACAGGAAATACTTGATTTAATTAGATATGCAGAACTTACCTCAAAAAGTAATGCAACACAGGCGGAGGTAAATGATTTTGCCTCAGAAGTAAATAAATCTTGGTGGACTAAAAACAAAAGCCGTTTCATTAAGTGAAGTTAGTTGTAGACACCAATATTGTATTTAGTGCAATTTGGAACTCAAATGGAAGAATCGCTAATCTTCTCATAAGAAAAACAAGTCTCAATTTATATTCTCCCACTTTCTTGTTAGTCGAATTAACTAACCATCAACATAAATTGTCAAAAAAATTATGTCTTGAACCTTCACAGTTTCTCGAATTAAAACATTTAATAACTCGACAAATCAGATTCGTTGAAGAGGAAAGAATATCATCTCAAAATTGGATTAAAGCCAATGAATTGACAAAAACTATTGATTCGGATGATGTAGCATTTGTTGCATTATGTCTTGAACTAAATTGCCCATTATGGACAGGGGATAAAAGATTATCAAAATCATTGACAGAAGTAAAATCTCTCCAAACATACGAAATTTATGAATTGCTACAGTAGGAGAAACGCCACATAACAAAAGCTAAAACACCATGCAGTCTCGGTCGGAAATTGGAACATTAAAGCAACCCAATTGCCAAAATTTTATTTTGACAATTTGTGGGGAAATAAATTAAATTGCAAAAATAAAATTTTGGCGCGGTGCGGTAGGTTTGCCAGTTTTGGGCTTCGACAATCCGCACGGTGTTTAGCCAAATCGTTGTGAGTAATAATAAAATGATTCTACCAAGTAAATTAAATAGAGGAGATAAAATCGGTTTTTACTCGCCTTCTTCGGCTGTGACTAATTGGGCACCGAAGAGGTTTGAAAGAGCTAGGCAGTTCCTTGCAAATAAAGGCTTCGAATTAGTTTCTGGAAGTTTAACAGGGAAGAATGATTTCTATCGATCCGGGACTATAAAAGACCGAGTATTTGAATTAAATCTCTTAATCCGAGATCCTGATATAAAATGTATCATCACTACAATTGGTGGAAGCAATTCAAACTCTTTACTTCCATACATAGATTATCAAGCACTTAAAGAAAATCCAAAAATAATTATTGGCTACTCTGATGCAACAGCAATCCTTTTTGCAATTTATAGCAGAATTAATCTGGTCACTTATTATGGACCTGCCTTGGTTGCTTCATTTGGTGAATTAGGAGAAGTTGTGGAATCTACTTTTAGTTACTTTGAAGATATTTTGATTAATCCCAACAGTCCATATGTGATAAATAATCCTTCAGAATGGACTGAAGATTACATTCCTTGGGAGGAACAAGTAGAATCCAAAAAATTATCAAATAATGCCTTGATTACGATAACTGAAGGGGTAGCAACTGGTAGACTAATTGTTGGCAATTTAAATACAATGTTAGGAATTTGGGGAAGTAGATTTATGCCAGAAATAAAAAATGGCGATATACTAGTAATAGAAGACAGTTTGAAAAGTGCAGATATTATAGAGCGTTCATTCGCACATTTAAAAATAAATGGGATTTTTGACAAAATAGGAGGTTTGGTACTTGGAAAGCACGAAAAATTCAATGATTGCGGTTCAAGTAGAAAACCATATGAAATTTTAAAAGAAGTAATCGGTGAAATTAATTTTCCATTCTTAGCAGAATATGATTGTGCACACACTCACCCAATGATTACTTTACCTATTGGAGTTCGTGCGAAATTGGATACTACTAGTCAGACAATAACAATTTTGGGAAATTGGATAAATTAGAATAGATACTACTCACAACATTGTATATGAAATCATAGCACCCTTCGGGATGCTACGCTTCATATACTAACCGTTAGCTATCATTAAAACGAAAAACAAATAGGGGAAAAACCTTTGGCAATTGTCATACAATACAATAGTTTAAACCATAAATCACGTAGAAAAGTATGAAACAAAAATTCATTCAAGCGTTCTCAATATTACTGGCGTTTAACATTTATGTCAATCATGGATTGGCACAGACTCCCATGCAAGTTGCAGGAACTGCTACAAAGACAGCTACCTCTTCTGGAGATTGGAGTTCAGCACCAACATGGGGAGGTATATTGCCTTCTAATGATGACCGAGTATTAATACCAAATGGCATCACCGTAACTGTCGATGGTATGATTGCTGAAGAATTGAAGTCTGTCCGAATTGAAAATGGCGGAAAACTACAGTTTGCTACCAACGTCAATACCGAACTGAGAACAGAATATTTGTTTAGTTCGATGATGGCTACATTGGAAATAGGAACAAATACAAACAAAGTTTCATCCGATGTAAAGGCAAGTTTAGTTTTTGCCGAAAGAGGTGGGACAACAAGTTCGTTCGACCCAGAGCGATTTGCGCCAGGAGCGGTATTGATGGGAACTACTACGATGCATGGAGCGGACAAAACCAGTTGGCTGACACTTCAAACGCATCCATCGGCAGGAGCAATGCAATTCGTATTGAGCACTGCCCCAACAGGATGGCAAGTCGGTGATAAATTGGTGGTGGCTGGAACCGACCCTATTACAAATGCTTCTATTTCCAATACCTCAGAGTTTGAAAAAGATGAAGTGGTTACCATTACTGCCATTTCGGGAAATACAGTAACATTTACACCAGCTTTGGTCAGAGACCATAAAGCACCAACACAGGCTTCCGATTTGGATGTGCATGTTGCAAATTTGAGTAGGAATATCGTGGTGTCATCTGAAAATACAAGTGTTTCTTCTATTAGTGGGGAATTTCATAAACCCAGAGGACATCTGATGTTTATGCATACTCTTGATGTAGATTTAAAATATGTAGAAGCCAATAACTTAGGTAGAACGGATAAGTCTGTCATATTAGACGATTGGGATTTTGAAGATTTAGATGCTAATCAAAATACAGGACAAGCGATTTCAAACGGAGGAAAAAATCCAAGAGGTCGTTATTCAATTCATTTTCATAGAGGAGGATTAGATGTGTCCGTTTTTCCTGCTAAACCTATCACACCACTACCAACTCCTTCGAAAGTAGAAGGCTGTGTAGTCAATAATGACCCAGGATGGGGATTTGTCAATCATTCAGCAAGAGTAGATTTTATAAGAAATGTAAGCTATGATGTAGTTGGTGGTGCATTTAATACCGAAGCAGGAAACGAAACAGGTTCTTTTATCGAAAACATTGCGATTAGAACGGTTAACCCAGCAAATCCTATTTTGACAGCTCCTCGTCCGAGAGATTCTTATACAGATGGTGAAGTAACACAAGCATTATCAGATATTAGAGAAAACAGACAAGATTTTGCTTGGCAAGGAGATGGTTTTTGGTTGCATGGTACGGGTGTAACGGTACAGGGTAATGTCGTTTCGGGTTGCACAGGGCATGCCTATGTATATTGGACGGATGGTCTGGTAGAAAAAGGCTTGGGCATGGCACGAGGCGATATTGATGCTCATGTGCCTGCATCGGAATTTCCCACTCTAAACCAAGCCTTGCACGATTGGAAATCGACTTATCCCAACTTTGTACTCGATATTTGGTATTTACAAGCCAGACCTTTTTTGAATAATATTGCTTACAATTTCGTGAGGGGTGTTCAGACTTATTATGTGCATACTGAATTTCATCGCAAAACAGACCCTACAATAACTGAGCCTAACGAATGGATTAATGACTTGCCAGATGTGTACAAAGACCAATTGAATTTGGTTTTCGATGGCACGATTCTCTGGAATATCGGGAAAGTTGGTTTTGAGCATAATTATACGACCAATGTTACCATTCAAAATTCGAGATTAGTTGGTTATGGCGGTCGTTCGGGCATCGAAGACTATGGCACAAACCCTTCACCTGATTATGTACCCGATGAACCTGAAGTAATAGGGTTAGATTTGGATTATTTTCATAATACGCATCGTTGGACATTAAATAATAATACCATAGAAGGTTTTTCTGGAAATGCTGTTGGTATTGCTCTCCCTCAAAATGCTCAGGTAACTGTAAATGGCGGAATCTTTAACAATGCTGGAACTGATATTTTAATCAGTCCTCCCAGTGTGCCAATTGACGATGGGGATGAAGGCGAAGGGTTCGGAATAGGAATGCTTTCTACTAATCCCACAAAGTCGGACATTCTGATTGAAGGTGCGATTTCATTTAATAACCCAAACAATAATATTGTTTTGGATTCCCATATTTTTTATGATGAAGTGGGACAAAAAGGATTTCCCTTGTTGGATGATGCTAAAAGTGATTCGGAATTTTTCTTAGCACCTCAAAGAATCTTCTTGAATTTCGGACCCTTTAGTAATAACGGGGTTTATTATAATGCTCAAGATGCGGACTTTATTCCGATAGTATCTGGTAGTTCGGGAAATGCCTGTAGTTTTAGTGACCCCAGTGATTGTATAGATGATGAGTATGTCGGTCAAACAAACACCCAATTATTTGCAGAACACGAAAACTCCTATTTAGGAGTTATCACCCCTGTTAGTGCAGTCCCGCACCCAATCGTAGTTGGTGGAAAAGTTGATAGTATAGTTAACAACATTGTTGATTTAGAAGAAGAGAGTGATTGTTTAACATTGTACCCAAACCCAACGAGTGATTATTTTAAAATAGAAGGCGATTTTAATAATTATTCCATTCAAATACTTTCTTCAGATGGCACACTTTATCAAAATGTATCGAATCAGAATAGTCCTATAGAAATAGACTTGAGCTCTTTACCTAATGGTTTATATTTTGTAAAAGTTGTCAATCTGCAGAATAGTGATATTTGCATTCAACAAATTATCAAGACGAATTAATAAATGGCAGGTAAATTCAAAAAGAGAAACGATAGCTAACAATGTATATGACGGTCATGCCCAGCAAAAGCTGGTCACGCCGCATATACGAGACCGTTACTTGCAAGCTGAAAATAAAAACCGTGCAACCAAAAAGCAATATTACACATCATTAAATCATATAATTTTATTTTTTAACCATAAAAACATAAATGATTATGTTAGTAAAAACAATTTAATGCTCTTTAGTTTACTTATTACACTAAGTATTTCTGCGCAAAACGAATTGATAAGCCCTTTTTTGAGCCACATTTCACAAAACCAGGCAGCCACCACATTTTTATTACAAAAGCCTGAAACCGTTAGTGTGAAATACATTAACTTAGATTTAAACACACTACAAAACGCTAACACACTTCAATTAACATTTGATGACCAAAACTACAGCGTTACCAATGACAGCATTGTAGAACGTGGACCACAAAACTATAGTTGGTTTGGAAGCAATATTAATGGCTTCGGCTACATTATCATTAGCATTTTGGGTGATGAAGTACAAGGCATCATAAGGAAAGATGGTGAAAGTTACCAAATATTTACCACCGCAACCAATAACCAACAAGTGGTCGTAAAAATTGACCAAAGCCAATTCCCTGCTGAAAATTGCATCGACAATGTACATAATCCTATTCCAATTACAAACCCCAGTACAGGAGCCAATGTGGGTTGCCCTATACGAGCTTTAATAATGTATACACCCGCAGCCGAAAGTGATTTATCTGGCGGTGGAGCAATGCTTACCGATGTAACAACTACAATTGAAACAACTGTTGCAGAAATGAATTTTGCTTTTGAACAAAGTACAATTACAAATTATCCAGCAGTAGAAATAGCCTTAATTGAAAAATGGAATTATACTGAGACTGCCGGTAGCAGTATGTCTACCACCAAAAGCAATTTTAAAGATAATGCTTATGTAAACCAACTAAGAGATGATTATGATGCAGACTTTGCCATTTTAATTGCGGACGATAGTGGTTTTTATGGTCCCTGTGGGGTAGCCGATGGCCTTCAAGTTAGCCGCTCAAAGGCATTTGCGGTAGTTGCCAATAATTGTATGCAAGGATATTTTTCTTTTGCGCACGAATTAGGGCATTTATTGGGCGCTCACCACGATGCTGTTAATGCTTCCAACGCTCCATATCCTTACGCACACGGTTATGTAGAACCCGGTAAAAAATGGCGTACTATTATGGCATACCCATGTGGTTCAGATTGCGAAAGATTAGGATTTTGGTCGAATCCAGACGTATTGCATCCTATTGATAACATTCCAATGGATACCGATAGTTTAGAAAACAATGCCAGGGTTTTAAGAGACTATAATAATGATTTTGCCCAATTTGAGCAGCCGGGTACTAACCTTGTAATCAATAATTCAAATTATAACACCACCAATAATAAAACTGCCAAGTTAGAAGTAAAACAAACCATTAGCACCAATGGCAACGTTAATGTAAACAACGATGCCTGTTTAAGTATGAAGGCAGCACAAAGAGTAACAGTAAACAAAGGTTTTAAAAGTCAAGCCGGTGCCACTATCCATAATTCTAATCAAGAGTTTAACAACTGTGAATAATTTATTAACTCAAAATAATTAGTAATATGAAAAAGATATTTTTTTATCTCCTAATATGCAGTTGTACTCAATTTCAAGTATTTGCCCAATGCCATATTGATGACTGGACAGCCCTAAAAGCACTTTACCAAACTACCAATGGCGACAATTGGGACAATAATGAAGGTTGGGAACAAATGGAAGGTGAGGAACCACCAATAAATTGCGACCTAAGTAATATTGTTGGTGTAATTAAAATGGATGAGTACGAGATTAGAATTGAAGAACTCTTCTTATCAGGAAATAATTTGGTAGGAAGATTGCCAGATGAAATTTGCAAAATGGTAGGCTTAAGAAAACTGGGACTATCATTCAATAGTTTGACAATGGCTATTCCTAACTGCATAGAAAACATTACCGAACTATTTCATTTGTTATTAGACTTTAACCAACTTACTGGCAGCATTCCTCCAGAATTAGGTAATCTACCAAATTTAAGCTGGCTGGCTCTAACAGATAATCAATTGACTGGTGAAATTCCACCCGAATTAGGTAACTTACCACTTAGCAGACTTGAATTGAGTGGTAACCAACTAACCGGCAATATACCCGTAGAATTAGCAACTACAGGTAGAAGATATGTTTTGCGTTTAAGTTACAACCAATTAAGCGGTTGTATTCCACCCGAATTTGGAGATGCTTTTTTCGATTGGACAAACCTTAGCATTTTTGAAAATAATTTAAGCGGTTGTTACGATGAAAATTTGTTAAAAATGTGTGATCCCTTTGATGGCGTTTATGGCTTTATCAATCCATTTTATTTAAATGATTTAGATGTCACTTTTGAGGAGTTTTGTTTTGAAGGTAAAGGCATCTGCGACTCAGGTGTAGGTTGTCGTTCTGAAGATTCACCGCCTTTAGTTGGCACTTTTAATTGTGATTAATTTTAATATTTAATTTAACCATAAATTAAAACACCCAATTTTTAAAATGATAATACAATGAATTATAAAACAATAATAACAAACAAAATGCCACCCGTTTAGAACTGTTAATGCAACAACAAATGCCACAGCTTCAAATCGTTGGCAATGTACAATCACCAAACGAAGGTTTGGAGTTACTTCAAAACCATAAAGCGCAATTGCTTTTTGTAAACATTGCTGACCTAACTGGAGAGCAATTTATGCAATTGAAAGCTTTACAGCAAAAGTCGTTTTCAATCATTTTTGTGACCCCTTCTTTTGTGGAAGAAAACTTCAATCAGCTTCCAGACGGTTTATTCAAAATGAATCACCAAAAAGGAATCCAGTTACGTATAGAAAAAGCTTTTAAATGGATACCTTTAAAAAAAATTATTCGTTTTCAAGCCAATTCAAACTATACCAAAGTGTATCTGACCAATAATTATGAGGCAGTTTTGACATCTAAAACGTTAAAGCATTATGCTGACAAAATAGATGACAATGTTTTTATTAGTCCACATCAATCGCATTTGGTCAACAAAAATTTTGTGGATAAGATTCATAGTCAACGAGAACATCACCTGATTCTTAAAGATGGTTTTAAAATAAAAGTAGCCCGTAGGAAGATTCGTGAAATTAAAGAGCATTTGCTTAAACGATAGACATAGAGCCGCCAGCAAGTAACAAAGGCTAAAACACCATGCGGGTTCGCTCGGAAATTCAAATTTTAAAACATTTAATTTATGGTGGTCAGTTTGCTGGGTTTAAGGCTTTATAAATCTGCACGTCGTTTAGCTAAATCGTTATATGTCATTGTGTTTCGGCTCGCAGCCTTTAACAAAGGCTAAAATGATAATGCTTTGTGATAGTGGTTAACAAAAAGTTGTATCTTTGAAACTAAGGCAGTTGGTAATTAAGGTGTAAAACAAAAAAAATCCGCACGGTGTTTAGCCAAACCGTTGTAGCCAATTTAAACCAAAGAAAAGTTAAATGACAAAAAGTGAATTCGAAATAGCTTCTTATGAATTATTAAATGAAAATGAAAAAATATTGGTTTTTCTCAGGATTCCGAATTCTGGAAACAATAGACATTACTTCTTCATTGAAAATAAAAGAGATTTCTATGACTTAATTGGTAACTGTAACCCAAGTGATTCTTTAACTATTTTTAAGTCATTTAATGAATTATGTGCGGGATTAATTACTTTAGATTTTATTGATAAATCATTAGAACTTATTTCTGAAAAAGAGTCTTTAACAGAAGTTGTAATTTTGGAGGACTCTTATCAAGAATTCAAAAGAAAAGGTTACTCTGAATGGCAAGGTGTAGAATCTGTTAGTGAATTTAAAGAAATTTTGACAGAAAGTTTCGGCAAGAACGTTAGCATAATTTTAGAACCTGAATTTTGGAATACTGAAGAGACTTTTCATTTATATATCCCAGATAAAAATGGAATCAGCAAACCAGAAAATGCGTATTGATGAAAAACTGGCTACAACAAAGTATAACCGCAATTACGGCGGATTCGACTACGTCCGAATCCACTCGGAATTGCTAAATGTCAGTTCTTAACCAAAAATTATTAACTTTAAATCCGTAACCGATGGTTATACGAACCGTTATCTCTAAGCAAGAGAAAAAGACACATTAATTTAATAGTCAAGGCAATTTGCAAAAATTACCAATTTTTGGTAAATTTGTATAAAGTGATAGAATATGA
>ENA-ORXT01005846-ORXT01005846.1-marine-metagenome-genome-assembly--contig:-NODE-5846-length-11813-cov-4.136844_pt1 | contig 11813 bp, 8 predicted proteins | sample MGYA00237868_ERZ511482 | MGnify/ENA metagenome assembly ERZ511482 | reverse complement strand
CGCCGATGGTGGAGGTTTGGTTGACGACCAGCGCGATGCGCTGGCCCTGGAGCTTGGGCAGGTAGGTCTGGGTCTCCCAGGCGGCCGGGCGGAGAGAGCTTTGCTCTTCCACCTCCCCCTTCGGGGGCTGGCGCGGAGCGCCAGTTGGGGGACCCTGCACCTGCGTTAGCGCCCCTTCTCCGGTAACGGCCGCAGAAGACGTTTTGCCACAATTTGAGGCAAATGTCAATAGAAAACAAAAAATAATGTATACCTTAGCCATTGCAGGAATATTGATCAGGTCCATTCTCCTTTTCGAGTCAAACCAGAATGAATAACAAAGAATACGCGATCGTTGATATCGAGACGACGGGTGGACGGGCCAACCGCCACCGGATCACCGAAGTGGGGATCGTGATCTTTGACGGTGAAAAGGTACTGGAAAGATGGGAATCGCTGGTCAATCCGGAAATGCGCATCCCGGCAGGCATCACCGAATTGACCGGTATAACGATGGAGATGGTCGCTGACGCACCCAAATTCCACGAAGTCGCCCGCCAGATTGTGGAGCTGACCCAGGATCGAATTTTTGTTGCGCACAACAGCCGCTTCGACTATGATTTTATGCGGGAAGAGTACCGTCGGCTTGGCTATACCTACAGCCGCAAACAACTCTGTACCGTTCGCCTGACGCGCAAGACTTATCCCGGGCTTAAATCCTATAGTCTTGGTAATCTTGTGCGGCACTTCGGTATTGAACTCAAAAACCATCACCGGGCCTTGGCGGACGCTACCGCCACGACGGAGCTACTCAAGCTCTGCCTGGTAAACGCGGATTCTGATCAGGAAGTCAAGGCGCTCGTGAACCGGGGAATCACCGAGTCGAAGTTGCCGCAGAACATGAAACTGAGCCAGATTGAAAATCTGCCGGAAGAGTGTGGTGTCTATTATTTTCATAACAATGCCGGACAGGTAATCTACGTCGGCAAGAGTAAGAACATCCGTTCCCGGGTGGCGCAACACTTCAACGACCGGACCGCTAAGGGAAAAACCATCTCTCGCGAAGTGGCGGATATTACCTGCGAGCTAACCGGCTCCGAATTGGTCGCCCTACTATTGGAAAGCGAAGAAATCAAACGACTACAGCCTTCCATTAACCGGGCGCAACGGCACACGAAATTTGCCTATGCGATCGTCTCGGAAATCAATGAAAAAGGCTATCGTGTTTTTGACATCGCGAAGAACACCGCACAACTTCGTAAAGAAGCCGACGTGATCAGCGAATTCCCCAGCCTGAGCCGTGCTAAGGGTCGGCTCAACTTCGTCCGTAAGCATCTGGATCTCTGCGGCATTTACACCAAACTATCCACCGGCTCTTCGGCCTGTTTCTATTTCCACCTCAAACAGTGCCACGGCGCCTGCGTGGAGCAGGAATCTCCGGAAGACTACAACCTCCGGGCGGCGGAAGCCCGCCTGCTCCTGCGCAATGTCTTCGACTTCGATTTTCTCCTCTTTGATCGGGGGCGTACCCACGATGAAGAAGCGGCTATTCTGGTGCGGGAGGGGAAATACCAGGGCTATACTTTTATTAGTAAGGAAGACGCCAACGATGTAGCGTCGGTGGTAAATAGTGTGAAGTGCTGCCAGACACACCCGGATACTGCCCGGATCATTCAACGGTACGTGAGTGAGAAAGGAGGTCGGATGGTGGATTTGAAGACGGGGCGGCGGATGTCTTTGGTGTGATGGGCTGCTTCGCAGCTTTGGGGTGTAACCACAGAGGTACAGAGAGGTAATCACAGAGTTGCACGGAGGGCGGCTGTGCGGCTTGAGGTTTAACCACGGATTTTGTCGCTTCGCGACTGAGGTTTCACGCAGAAGGACGCAGAAGAGGAGAGGACGCAGAGGGTTCTGGTCGCCGCTGCGCGGCTCAAGGCATTCCTAAGCATCCTATTTTGATCCTGTAAATCCAACTTTCCCGGCCGTCATTCCCCCATTCTCTCATTCCCTCATTCCCCCATTCTAATCCTCTTTTGTTTTTTGTCGCTTCGCGACTGAGGTTTCACGCAGAAGGACGCAGAAGAGGGAGAGGACGCAGAGGGTTCTGGTCGCCGCTGCGCGCCTCAAGGCAATCCTAAGCATCCTATTTTGATCCTGTAAATCCAACTTTCCCGGCCGTCATTCTCTCATTCTCTCATTCCCTCATTCCCCCATTCCCTCACCGCCTAATCGCCTCCACCGGATCCAGCCCCGCCGCTTTCCGAGCGGGATAGGTACCGAAGATGATACCGGTTACAAGGGCCACTATACCGACAACAAGGAGTGTGTTAAAGGTAAAGACGGCCCGGAACTCCAGATCTTCAACGAACATATTCAGGATGGGGGCGGCGATAAGAGCCACCAGCATCCCAAGAAGAAGGCCGAAGAAGCATCCGATGGCCGATACGGCGACGCTCTCTGCGAGGAACTGGGTGATGATGTTTCGGCGGTTTGCGCCGACGGCTTTGCGGACACCGATCTCTGCCGTCCGTTCGGTAATAGCCATTAGTAGAACATTCATCACACCGACACCGCCAACGACGACGGCGATACCGATAAGGAAGCTCATTACCAGCCGGAAGACGAGGACGCCTTCGGCCAGTTGTTCGAGATAGCCGGATTGCGTCATGCTTTCAGTGGCATTCGGAATGTCGGTAAAGTGCCGCTCCAGCCAGCCATCGGCGAATTCCTGGGCGGGGAGTACATCGTGAACGTTGTCCAGCGCCAGATTCATGTCCGGATAAAGATTGGGCGCTTCCGCCAGGCTTTGTATGGCCGTCAGCGGACTGATGAATACCAGTACGTCTATGTCCGTTGACCGATAGACACCGCACACGGCAAGAGAGTCTCCGTAGAGATAAAACTGTTTGCCGATTGCATGCTCAGTCAGGGTATCGCCTTCCGGTAGGAGCCGCCGCGCAAGATTGTCGTTAACGAAAGCCAGTTTTTTTCCGCTGGCCGCCGCCGCTTCATCAAACAGTTGACCGTGCATAATTATGGAATCCTCCGGAGGGTCGAGTATCGGAAGGGTGGTCGCTACGTAGTGTATGCCAATTTTGCTGCTATCCGATGTATGCCCGATGGCGCTGCCCCGGTCCATCAGTTGACCGGTAGCGGGGTAGGGTAGGGAGTCGAGTAGTTCGGCCATCACCTCGGGGCTAAGGTTGGCAATGGTATCCCGATCAGTGTAAATGCCGTCGATCCGGGTTCCCGTTTCGCTGCGGATGATCAGGTTTTCCAGAGAGCTCTGTTCGGAGATCATTTCCCTGGCGAAGAGCTCCAGCCCATCGATCATGGCCAGCATGGCGACCAGTGCACCGACACCGATGATGATGCCGAGTACGGAGAGGAAAGTCTGAAAGAAATTGTTGCGCAGGTTGCGGAAAGCTTCGGCGAAGGCGCGGGTGATGGCTTGGAACATGGCGGGTATTTCGAATTCCCCGAATGTAACTGATGCTTCTTCGCTCACAGCCTTGGCTAGACCAACGGTGCATTTTACTCTACCAAGTCTGCCTTCTCCACCATCTTAAAGAACCACCAAACCAATAAGGCCGATTCTTCCAGATAATCACTTTCCCGCAGGGAGGCGGCGTAACGCTCCATCACGAGCTCATCTTTCACCAGAAAGCCGCGCAGGGTCTGGAGTAACTTGGTGTAGCGGGCGAAGTCCGCTGCCGGAGGGACGGTCTTGGCACCCAGCTTTTCGCAGACCTTCTGCAGTAAGGCAGTAGAGTAGGGGGCGTACTTCTCCGGATACTGACCCATGAGGTAGAGGGAGACCATATTATAGTCATCGTCGTGATTATGGCTGGGGGTCCGGTCTTTAGGGTGGGCATCGCGGAAACGATTGAACAGCTCGTTAATGTAAAAACCGAAGCGGCCGATGCGTCCTTCGAGGTCGCGGTCTTCGCTGAACAGATCCCGGAAGGCTTCGCGTACAAAGTCGGGCTCCCAGCGCATGAGGGCCAACATGGCGCGTTTGGGGTCGTAGCCGCCACGGCGGTAGTGGCGGCGGTTGGTTTTGCTGTCCAGCGCCAGATCGTAGCTTTCGGCCAGGTCTTTGGCTTCGACGTTGAAGTGCTCCTGCCAGTTCTTTTGGGTTTCCCAAAGGGGGAGGTGGGCGAGGGCTTCCTCGGTGAGCATCCATTCCCGGAAGGCTACAATGGCAGCGTCAATTTTAGGTACTTGCATGAGAAGGGGAGCGGCTTTGGTGCTAAGGTATGGGTTGGGGGGGAGAAATGTTGCTAATCCTTTCTGCCAGCCGACTAAAGTCGGGGCTGTGTTACGAAGCTCTGCGAGCTGTTTTTATCCCTTGTTGAATTGACCGGGTGAATTCTACAATTCAATCAATTCTGTCATTCTAATCTCCCGGTTATTGAGCTTGCGAATGGATAGGGGATATCGTAGATTATTCCAATGCAGCGTTCAATCGCATATCAAATATCGAGTCTCGCATATCGCATATCTTCTGGAGGACAGCCTGTTCTTCTCGCCGTACCTTCACGTCATGGCATCGCTTCCGTCCATCCCGATCCTCTACGCCCGCTACCGCGATTTCGACCTGCTCGTCGATTCCCGCCGCTTAGGGGATGCGGCGAAGACGCTGTTTTTTGCGCTGCCGGGGCAGCGCACGCACGGGAATAAGTTCGTGGGGGAGCTGTACCGGAGAGGTGTGCGGCATTTTGTGTTACTTCGGCAAGCTCAGGAGGGGCCGCAAACGCAGGTGCAAACGCCCCCGGTTGGCGCTTCGCGCCAGCCCCCAGAAAGGGGGAGGTTGGACAAGCAGGGGAAGTACCCCGAAGCTACTTTTCTCCTCACGGACGATCCACTGCGTCTGTTACAGCAACTGGCTGCTCACCATCGGCGGCAGTTTGATATTCCCGTACTCGCCATCACCGGCAGCAACGGCAAAACTATTGTTAAAGATTGGCTGGCCCAGCTGCTGCAACCTCACTTCAGGGTTTGTGCCAGCCCGCGATCTTACAACTCTCAGATCGGTGTCCCGCTTTCCGTCTGGCAACTCCGCCCGGAGCATGAAGTAGCCATCTTTGAGGCTGGCATCAGCGAAGCGGGTGAGATGGAGGTGCTGGCAGAAATCATCCGCCCCACCTGCGGAGTGTTCACCATGTTGGGTAGTGCGCATGATGAGGGCTTCCCGGATACACTGGCGAAGCACCGCGAGAAGATGTCCCTCTTTCGTGGAGCGGAGTGGGTCGTTGTGCCAGCGGATGACACTGCTTCGGTTGGCCTGCTCCGAAAGATGGAAGTGGAGCCGGTTACCCAGCTCGGCCACCGGGGGCGCTGGCTGGAAGTGGACGAAGTGGGGCTTGACCTCGGCTTCCCGAACCTCCCCGCCATTTACCTGGATAATGCCTACACCGCCGCTGCCGCAGCTTACACGCTGGGGATAAGTAAAGATGCTCTCGCCGATAGCGTGAAAGATCTCCAGCCGCTCCTCAACCGTCTCGAACAACGGGAAGGACTACACGACGGCCCGGTCATCAATGACAGTTACAGCAATGACCTCAGCGCCCTGGCTGCTGCTCTTGATTTTGCCCAGGCCAGGGCCAGCAGTGGGAAGCTGTGTTTGATCCTCGGGACGCTTCAACCCGGCTCCTTTACCGCTCATGGCACCAGCGTTCGCGCCCCTGAAGACACCTTACTGCCACTACTTCGCCCACGCCTCACCCGGCTGCTCACTATCGGCAAAACGAATGCCGGCCTGTCCCGCGCCATCACCGGTGCCCGTCATTTTACAAGCCCGGAAGAGCTGTTGGCCGAACTACCCAACATCCCCTTTTCCTCCGGTGAAGTCGTATTGATAAAAGGTGCCAGTCGTGAGCGTCTCCACCGGGTGGCCGATGCCCTGAGCCGCAAACAACACCGTACGGTGCTGCGCATCGATCTGGCGGCCCTGCGGCACAACTTCAGCATTTACCGTGCAGCCACCACCGCCCGGATCATCGTCATGGTCAAAGCCAGTGCTTACGGCGGCGGCGCGCCACCCGTAGCTCATGCCCTCGCCGAAGCCGGGGCTGATTACCTGGCGGTTGCCTACCCCGATGAGGGCCGGAACCTACGGGAGCACGGTCTGCAGTTGCCCATCATGGTGCTTAACGCGGCTGACCGCGACTTTGACCGCATGAGGAAAGACCGTCTGGAACCAGCCGTTCACCGCCTGGAAGACTTGCAGCGGGCAAAAGACGCGGGCCTCCGGGCCCACCTGGAACTGGACACCGGCATGGCCCGTCTTGGCTTCCGGCAAGACGATCTGGAAGAGCTGCTGACCGAGTTGCGGACCGGCCGATACGAAAGCGTAATCGCTTCCATCTTCACCCATCTGGCGGCAAGTGAGGATGCCAGCCACGATGATTTTACCCGCCAGCAGTGTGCTCGTTTTGATGCTGCCTATGAGTTAATATCCGCTGCGTTGGGAAGCACTCCTCCCCGGCATCTGCTGAACTCGAATGGCATCAGCCGCTTTCCGGAATACGCCCGGGAGTACGTCCGCCTGGGCATTGGCCTCTACGGTATCGGTGATGCCGGGAAAGCCGCTGTTTTGCGTCCGGCACTTCACTTTTCTACCCGCCTTACCGCCGTTTATGAGCTGAAAGCCGGAGAAAGTATCGGCTACGGCCGGCGCGGACGGATGACCGAGGATGGGAAAGTTGCCGTACTGAGCGTCGGCTACGCCGACGGACTACCCCGGCTGGCGGGCCAGGGGCGGTTCTCCGTCCGTTTGGCGGGTGGACTGGCCCCAATCATCGGTTCGGTCTGTATGGACATGACGATGGTCAACGTCACCCATCTGACCGAGGTAAGGGCGGGAGACGAAGCCATCCTTTTCGGAAAAGACCACCCCATTGAGTTGCTCGCCGAAGCCGCCATGACGATCCCCTACGAGATACTGACGGGCATCGGGTCACGGGTGCATCGGGTGTATACGGCGGAGTAAATGTGGAGTGTATAACAAATTGCACAAACTACCCCTCGACTTCAATCTCGACTCCCTGCGGTCGCTCGATCTCCGCTCGGGGACCGAAGGATAGGGATAAACCCGTCAACGAATTTCGCCTCAGGCGAAATTCGTTGACGGGCCCATTCTGATCGACCGTTCCCCGAGCGTAGCCCGACCTTGTGGAGGGCGAAGTCGAGGGGCCTTTTAAGCTGTTTGTACAATTTGTTACACACACGTAAAGATGGAGGTATAACCAATTTTGCGTAATATTGTCTATCACCCCTTTGATTCAGAACGCCGAATAAATACCCACCTATGATTGATTTTTTCCACCGTGCCAAACACTGGATGCTGTTCATCCCCCTCGCGCTGCCCACCATCATTCAGTACAGCGTCCAGGGTTCCGTTAACCAGAAGATGCAAAAGATGCAGCTGGACATGATCAAAAACCCTGAAATGGGCATTGATCTCGGCACACCGGACATGTCCGAATACGCTACTTACTGGTACGTTTACGTTGCGCTTATGGCCGTAAGTTTTCTGGTGGTAATGGGGTGGTACTGGTCAATTGGGTATGGTCTGAAAAATCGGCTGCCAACGGGAGTGAATTTGGACATCGGAAAATTCAGGATTGGCTTCATCGCTCTCGCTGCCACCAATATAGGGATCATTGTTGCCCTGTTTTTTAGCTTCGGCTACCTCAACAGTTTTCTTGGGATGATCATGAGTGACACGCCTCCGGATTTTGCGACCGATCCGGATTTTCCCGCTACTTTCCTTAAGATCTGGTTGACCGCAATGATTGGCGGATTGCTTTATCTGGCGGCTTTTCTCTACGTCGCCATCTTCAGCGCCAGAACACTGCGATCAATTGAAATGGGCAAAAGAGCGGGCGGCAGTGAATTGATCGGCTACGTTTTCTTGATGTTTATTCCTCTCATTGGTGTTTGGATTTTGCAGCCGAAAATTAACCGGCTGGTAATTACGGGCACTACGGAAAAGAGTGACGATTCGGAAGTCTGGTAAACAATCGTTGGTTCCGGTCACCGGTGTATATTTGCAGTGCAAAGCCCGAGAATATTATTGGGTGTAGCAAATAGATTTAGGGTGTTCCCTTTATTGAGCCATGGTCGTACCGGTTTTTACGAGCCAGCTCGTAAGAGCTTTGTAGCACAGGTCTGGGCTTTAGCCCAGATAAGGCCCCCAAAATCCGTTGCGGCTCAACTCCAATAGACGGAACAACCTGGTTTTAGATGTTTGGTTAACGGGAAGGTGGAGGTAATTGGCAAAACTCTCCCTGAGCTGACCAGGCGAATCATAGCAATAGATATACCATACTTATATGAGTGACCGACTAATTAAGATCGGCGTTTTTTACGACGGTAATTATTTTCTTCATGTTTCCAATTATTACAATTACGATCATTCCCGGCGTGCCAGAGTAAGCATTGCAGGGCTTCACCGTTTCATTGAGGCGAGGGTAGGGAACGAATACGGTCGGCCAGACAGTGCCCAAATCGTAGACAGCCACTACTTTCGCGGCCGCCTTAATGCCACTGAAGCTCAGCAGCGTGGCTCCGTGTTATACTATGACCGGGTATTCGATGATATCCTGATGAGCAGCGGGGTTACCACCCACTACAGCCCCCTTCGTACCTCCCACGGGCGACGAGGAGAAAAAGGAATTGATGTCTGGCTGGCGCTGGAGGCTTTTGAGTCGGCCATGCTGCGCAAGCTTGATGTTGTAGTTCTTATTGCCAGCGACAGCGATTATGTTCCGCTGGTTCGCAAATTACACGGGCTCGGTTGTAAGGTTCTCGTGCTGGGCTGGGACTTCGAATTCACGACCGATAATGGTTCCCGGATGATCACCCGTACCAGCCAGGAGTTGCTCGAAGCTGCCAGTCATCCCGTTCAGATGAATGAATTGATCGATAAGCCCGGATCTTCGGGTGAAAAAGACCTGATTAATGAGCTGTTCGTTGCTTCCAACCCCGATAAGAAGCGACGTGAATCAGCAGATGGAGCCAAGTCTGCCTCCTCCCGAGCGAAGTCACAAAAAGAAGTCGTTATTGAAGAACCTTCGGAGGGAGCGGTGGGAGATCGCCTGGAAAGCCAGATTTTCAGCCTCAAGAACGGCTACGGTTTCATCAAGTATCCTCCCAACAATCTATTTTTCCACCATACTACCATCGAGAATGCTGACTTCAGCGAGCTGTACGTAAATGATCACGTCGCCTACACCCTGGCGCACAATGACCGCGGTCAACTGGTGGCAATGGAGGTAGAACTACTGGAAGATTTTGAGGAAGAGTAGCGCTTAGACATCCTCTTAACCCAGCTCAGCCATTTTACGAAATTGATCGTTCATTTCTATCAATTCCTCAAAGGTGCCCGAGGCCAGAATTTTTCCCTGGTCGAGGAGATGAATCCGGTCAGCGTGCCGGACCGTTGAAAGCCGGTGAGCAATGATGAGAATCGTCAGACTTTCCGGCAACCTGTCCAGACTATCGATGATGGAGTGTTCCGTGATGTTGTCCAGTGCACTGGTTGCTTCGTCAAGGACCAATACCGTCGGCTTCCGCAATAGTGCCCGCGCCAGCCCGATCCGCTGTCGCTGACCGCCACTGAGTCGGATACCGTTTTCTCCCAGTGTAGTTGACAGGCCCTGCGGGAGGTCTTCCCGAACGAAGGCGTCCAGCTCGACGAGCTCAAGGACGGCCATTATGTCTTCGTCCGTCACGTCGTCCATGTGGCCGAAGGTGATGTTGTCCCGCAGGCTGCTGTCATAGAGGAAGATTGCCTGCGGTACGTAGGCAAGTTGTTTACGCCACGCCTTTACGGTATGACTGTCCAGTATCCGATCGTCCACCAGAATGTTTCCGGAGGTAGGCTGTAGCAGCCCCGTCAACATATCTACCAGCGTGGTTTTTCCGGAGCCCGTCTTGCCGACAAACGCAGTTACCTGGCCCTGGGTGATGGTGAGGGTCAGTGCTTCGAAGAGTGGGGTATCCATCCGGGGAAAGTGAAACCCTACGTTCTCCGTAACGATTTGCCGTTCAAAGGGAATTGCTTTTTGCGTAATCTCTTCAGATTCTGCCTGGAGCAAGCAAGCCTTCAGGTCGGGATACAAACGATCAAGCACCGATTTGTTAGCCCGGATGGTAACCACCGCTCCGTATAGCTGTTGAAGGGCGGGCAACAAGCGGTAGCCCGCAACGGCAAATAACGTAAGGGTAGGCAGAATCTTACTTAGCTCTCCGGCTTGAATGTAAAGGATGAGCGTAACGCTGATAATACCACAGTAGGCAATGATCTCAAGGATGAATTTTGGCGTCTTGTTGATTAAAGAAATTCTTGGATTCACCCTCACGAGGGTGTTCATGTCAGCCTGGTAACGATCAGTAAAGTGGGTTTCGTTGCCGTAAGTTTTTACGGTTTTAATTCCCTGAAGCAGTTCTTCAAGTGTGCGTATCCTCCGTTTTCCCGCCAGCATTCTCTCTTCGCCAAGCCGGAAGAGAAGTCGCTTTCTGAGCTGGTATATTAGCAAATATGCCCCCCCTAAGAGAATGCCTGCGCTGATGGCCACAGTTGGGTTGATGATGAGTAGGAGAATAATAATAACCAGCGTAATTCCTCCCTGTATCATCAGCCGGATAATCGGACTCAGAATGCCTGATACAATGACCATTATTTCGTGCACTACGTGAACCCTCAGGTCTGCAGTATTTCGTTTTAAAAAAAAGCGATAGGGCTGGCCCAGGTAGTAATCCAGAAGGCGTCTTCCTACCTGAAAGTATATTTCCCATTGAAATTTTTCCTGCCAGTAGTTAATGCTAACCGCCATCAGCCTTGAAAAAGCCAGCAGGAACATCACTCCCAGGCCGGAAGCAATAATGAACGAACGGGTATTCGTAAAGCCGCCAAACTCATAAATGCGATTGAGCCATGTATCAGTCGTTATTTTCTCAGGCTCAGCCAATAGTGCCATAAAGGGCAAAACGCTTGCAATTCCGATGATGTCCAGCATCGAAAGCAGTGCAATGCCACAGGACAGCCACGCAAACTGGCGGCGCTCTCGGGAAGTCAGTATGGAGAGGATACGTTTGATGCGGTAAAGATAGCGGGATTACCCGCAGGAAAAGCCCGCCTTACCCTATCTTCGCGCCAAATAGCACTAAATGAAGAGTAAGCAAATTCTCGGCATCGTATTTACCCTCGTGGGAGCCATCGGTCTGGCCGTTGGTGTAATGTCCGTCTTTAACAAAGGATTGGCCTTTGGCCAAAACCCCTGGGGTGTTGCCATCATTGGTGGAATCTTCTTCCTTACCGGTATGGGGCTGATGCGAACGGTAAGCAGTGACTAATTAGGTGCTTTTTTCCGGCCAGACCTTGAGGCCGTTTACAGCGGCAATACCCAGGCCAAACGCTACTCCACAACAGACTCCCGATATCCAATCGAGAATCTCCGAGGAGCCGAATAGGCCGAGAGGGACACCGATGATGATAAGCAGCACCGCCAGTTTTATCTGGTTTTTCCGCTGATTGAGAGGATGTGCGGGTGGTGTCATGGTTTTTAGGTTTAAGATACAACTAAGGTAATACTACTTCTTTATTTCCCTGTGCCAAATGGATGAACGCCAGTAGCTATTTGTCTGATATCTACGTTGACGTAACTAACACCCTGGAGTGTCCCCCCCTTTTTAGTTGCCGGAACGGCGCTTTTTACGAGCCAGCTCGCCAGAGCTTTGTTACACGGTACTAGTACAGTGTAAACTAAGTTTGTCTCTATTTGTGTTGAGGCCCTCGGCGCACTTCTCGGCTAGCTTCTCCTTCG
>ENA-ORXT01005845-ORXT01005845.1-marine-metagenome-genome-assembly--contig:-NODE-5845-length-11821-cov-2.585490_pt1 | contig 11821 bp, 13 predicted proteins | sample MGYA00237868_ERZ511482 | MGnify/ENA metagenome assembly ERZ511482 | reverse complement strand
CCTACCAAAAATGTCAAGGAAAGACTGTTGGCCGATTGATACAGCCTGCGTAAAGATTTAAACGCTTCGGGATACTCTACTTCCATATTCTCCAACTGATCTTTATCGGCTGATAATAAAAACCGTTCTACCCCACAAAATAAAATTAGCAATAACAAACAGAATAATAATACTATCAATAAAGCACCGACGGCACTAAACGAAATCGTAGACAATATTGTGTATAACGGGAGGCCTAAACTAAAGGGGTCTGAATCCAAGGTGAGTAATTTGAAAAGTAAAGATAGGTAAAAGAATCATCTACTCGCTAGCCTTGGGCTCATCGGTTTGAGCTGATTCTGGTTCATTACTAATTTCTTCTGCATCGCTCCGTTTATCAAGCATCACTAAGTTAGTTGCCACAATTTCAGTAGATTGTCGGCGTTGCTTTTCTTTATCTTCCCAAGAACGAGTTCGCAGGCGTCCTTCAATATGCACCAAGCTACCCTTGTGTAAGTATTTCGAAGCCAACTCTGCTAAACCTCTCCACAGTACTACAGTATGCCACTCAGTCTGTGAATTCAGTTTTCCATGTTTGTCCTTAAAAGATTCTGTGGTAGCTAATGGAAAGGTGGCGACTGGGATATTCCCTTCTAAGTATTGAATTTCTGGTGTTTTCCCTAAGTTGCCTATTAAAAGTTCTCGATTGACTCCGCGCATAGTTTTGTAGTTTTATCTCTGTATTAGGTAGAATGCTGTTTCTTATTAGAAACTAAATATACTCAAATTCTTTCAAAAATTCATAGATGCTTCGTGGGAAGGCTTTCTTATCTAGTTTCTTCAAGCTAATTTTTTCATAATCCGAAAGATCCAAGATAGGCTTCGGCATTTTTTTCAGAATATAAAAATGAATCTTAAGGGACTGATGACTTAGCTTCTGAGACTTTATAGAATCTGCTTTTTTCAAACCGAGCCACTTCGGTTTTGATTCACTTTCTACTAAAATTGGCTCATATAAACTTTGCCAAATGCCTTTATCTATTCGCTTCCGTAAATAAACGCCATCTCCTTCATGTAGCAGTATATAGTGAAACGATCTTTTTTTCAGAGCAACCTTTTTCTTTTTTGGAGGAAAATTTTCAACAGAATTTGTTTGAAAGGCCACGCATTTTCTTTTAAAGGGACATGCTTCACAATCAGGGCTCATTGGAGTGCAAACCGTAGCACCAAAATCCATTATGGCTTGATTGTACTTTCTCGCACTCCTTTTTGCCAAATAGGCATCTGCAATGGATTGATAAAATTTTTTATCTTGCGCGCTTACCATAGCACGATCTATTCCGAACCATCGACTAAAAACCCGAACCACGTTTCCGTCCACTACGGCATAGGGAAGATTGTAGGCGAAAGAAGCGATGGCTGCCGCAGTATATTCGCCAATTCCTTTTAAATTAATAATTTCATCATAAGTAGTGGGAAACTTACCTTGATGGGTATCACGAAGGTAGCGAGCGGTGTAAAGCATATTTCTACATCGGTTATAATAGCCCAAGCCCTCCCAATCTTTAAAAACCTGGTCATCACTCGCATTGGCTAATTCCGCAATGGTCTTGTATTTACATATAAATTTATTGTAATATTTAGTCCCCTGAGCAACTCGTGTTTGTTGAAGTATAATTTCACTTAGCCAAATTCTATAGGGGTCTTTTTCACCTTTCCAAGGCATCTTTCGGCGGTTCGTATTCTTGTGCCAAGATAATAATTTATACTTAAAGTACTGTTTATTAATGTTTTGCAAGCTGTAATTCGTTGTTAATGTGTACTCTATTCAAAAGGTTCCTATTCTTTTGACTATCTTTGGTTAATTGTATTATGAAAAAGGCAGATTTAATTAATTTGATCTCCGAAAAAACCGGGGTTCCCAAGGTAGATGTTCTTGTCTCTCTTGAAAGTTTCTTTGCAAATGTAAAAGAAACCATGTCGAAAGGCGAAAATATTTATATCCGAGGCTTCGGAAGTTTTGTTGTTAAGCAGCGAGCAGCCAAAGTGGGTCGTAACATCAAAAAAAATACGTCCGTATTTATTCCTGCGCACAAAATTCCTACGTTCAAGCCAGCCAAAGAGTTTGTAGAACAAGTGAAGGAATTACCTATTGAGGAAAGTGAGGCATCCAACCTTAGCAAAAACGCTAAGTAAGAAGTTTGGAGACAAAAGAAAGTAGCGCGTAGAATAAAAAAATTATTTTTTGGGTAAACAACAATTCACTCTAATCGGCGTTGGGCTCGCAGTCTTAGCCTTACTTTATTTTTTTGGTATTCGAAATCAAGAAGGCGGCGGTCATCAACATGAGGCTGGCACTGAAAAAGAAGCCAAGGGTGCTTCTGGGCCTATGATGCCTCAAAATGATGTAGAAGCTGCCGAGTTTTCTGATATTTATCAAGCTGCATTAGCTAAATTAAGTGCCGACGATGTAGTCAAAGAAAAACAAATTAGCTCCAAAGCCAACGGGCCTAGTCCCGAACTTTTCAGAGACCAAGCTGAGTTTTGGGAGAAAAAAGATTTAAACGTAGCAGCTCATTTTTACAAAGAAGGCGCTTTATTGGAAAATACTGAAAAAAGTCTCACCTTTGCGGGGAATTTGTTGACGCTGCAGATGGCTAACACCCCTGAGGCGGAAATAAAAGAGTGGCAGGCGGACGCGGCGATTGAATGTTTTACTAAAGCACTCGAAAAAAACCCTGAAAACCTTGACACAAAAATTGCTCTTGCAAGCTGTTATATAGACGGTACTGGTGAAATAATGAAAGGAGTAGGTGCTTTGAAAGAAGTAACTGCCGCGGATGATGACAATCTTCCGGCAAATCTCCTTCTCGGAAAACTATCAGTTCAGTCAGGACAGCATGAAAAAGCAATTAAACGTTTGAATGTAGTTCTTTCTCAAGATTCGAAAAATTCGGAAGCCATGTACTTTTTAGCAGAAACGTATAAGAACATGGGCAACAAAGAAAAAGCCATTGATCTCTTTGAGCAATGCAAAAAGATTGTAAACAACCCTGATTTTTCGGCAGAGATTGATAACTATATCAATACGTTTAAATAGATATATATATTTTAAACAAGTAAAAACAAAACATTATGCCTTGCGGAAAAAAACGTAAAAGACACAAAATTGTAACACACAAACGTAAAAAGCGTTTGCGCAAAAACCGTCATAAGAAGAAGAAGTAATTCTTTTCATACTTTAATTTATTAACTATTGTGCTCGCTGCGCTTGGGCGTAGATGAACATAGGTGTACTATATGTAAAGCGTATAGCACTGATACGAACGTTTTGAGTACAATCAAAAACAAACTTTCGTATGGAAAAAGAATTAATCATACAATCTGGTGAAGAAGGCATTGAAATAGCCCTCACCGAAAATAAAAAACTAGTTGAGCTTCACTACGATAACTCAGGTGGAGAGTTCAATGTGGGAGATTTATACCTGGGACAGGTGCGCAAAGTAGCCGCTGGCTTAAATGCTGTATTTGTAAATATTGGTCACAAAAAAGATGCCTTCCTGCACTATACGGATTTAAGTCCTAACTACAAGAGCCTACAAAAATTTTGCGATCATGCTCGCAAATATGAAAATTTTAGTTGGGATAAATTCAAAACTGAAGGTGAGATTCAGAAAGCTGGTAAAATTAACGAGGTAATTTCTACCAAACAGAAAATATTGGTACAAGTATTAAAAGAGCCAATATCAACGAAAGGACCGCGAATTAGTTGTGAAATTTCACTACCGGGTCGCTTCTTAGTTTTGGTACAGTTTATTGACCAAGTCAATGTATCTAAAAAGATAGAAAGCCGGGAAGAACGCCACCGTTTAAAAAGTATTATTACGAACATCAAAGAAGCGCACTATGGTGTAATTGTTCGTACGGCTTCTAAAGGACGAAGTACAGCGGAACTGCACCAAGACCTTACCGCACTAGCAGATTCTTGGAAAAGCATTCAACAAAATTTGTACAAAGCGGAGGCTCCATTAAAAATACTGAGTGAGCAGAACAAAACAACCTCCCTACTTCGTGATTTATTGAACGACGATTTTAATAGAATTGTTACCAATGATGAAACAGTACATTCTCAAACGGTAGAGTACATCCAAAAAATTGCTCCCGGTAAAGAAAGCATGGTGACGCTTCATAAGAATGGCAAACCTATCTTTGATCATTTCGGGATTAACCATCAAGTAAAATCCAGCTTTGGTAAAACCGTAATGATGGAAGGCGGCGGCTATCTTGTGATAGAACATACCGAAGCCCTGCACGTAGTAGATGTAAACAGTGGTCATAAATTTTCTGCAGATAATCAAGAGCAAACTGCTTTAAATACAAATCTGAGTGCTGTAAAAGAATTGGCTCGGCAATTGCGATTGCGTGATATTGGCGGTATTATCATAGTTGACTTTATTGATATGCGCTCAGCGGAAAATCGCAGAGCGGTTTCAAAAGCTATGCAGGACGCTATGCAAAATGACAGGGCCAGGCATACTATTTTAGGAATTTCTCGTTTTGGATTATTGCAAATTACTAGGCAGCGCTTGCGCCCAGCGATTAAAATAGCAACTGGAGAGCAATGCCCTAGCTGCGACGGCACAGGAAAAGCACGCTCAACCCATGTGCTGGTAGAAGATTTAGAAAAACATATAAAATATCTCACTCGCCAAAGTGGCGATACAATTGAACTAAAAGTTCACCCAATTGTTTTTAGTCATCTGACTAAAAAAGCAGGGCTATTCAAAGCTTCTATTTTTCAAAAGTGGAAGAAAGCCTATGGTAAGTTTTTATGCGAAAGCGATACTAATTTTGGCTTTTTGGATTATAAGTTTTTTGTAAAAGAAACTGGCGAAGAGATAAAGTTTTAGAATGCTTGAAAGCTTACTCCACCAATTTAAAGCAACGCAACCTATTGAATGGGTTGCGTTTTCTTTTGCCATATTGCAGGTTGTTTTTGCTTACCTTAATAGGCCGATTAATTTTTTATTTGGGGCTATTAGTGTTTGCTTTTATATCTATATTTTTTACTCGGCAGATTTAATTGCGGAAAGTATTCTCAATGTTTATTATTTTGTAGTCAGCGTATCGGGTCTTGTGCTTTGGAACAAAAAAAAGGTAGCAGAATCAAATATTTCAAAAGCTACGAAAGTAAATTGGCAAATCACTTTTGGTATCATCCTCGCCTGTTTTATTGCGGTAATTGGTATTTATTTATTCAGAGAAAAAACTATTGATGTTGCCATGAACGGCTCGCACTATATTGATGCCGTAGTTACTGCTTTTGCTTTTGGTGGTACCTATCTTCTACTCAAACGCAATATTGAAACTTGGCTTGTTCTTAATATTTCTAATCTCATAGCCATGCCTTTGCAATGGAGCAAAGGGCTTTATTTAACGGCTGTGCTTACATTTATTTTGTTTAGTGTGGCTTGTGCGGCTTGGTTTAAGTGGAGTAAGGAAATGAATAATATCAGAAAAGAAGACCAATTTAGCTTTGAAAAGGAATAGAAAATATGTTTCCCTTTAAATTTCAATCTGTTTTTATTACCTTAGGCTTATGAAAACTTCAACATTCTTACTTCTAGTGCTTTCTATTTTTGCTTTCGGTCCAATTCAGGCAACTGATTTCTTTGCGTTTAAGGCTGAAAATTGCGATTACAAAACGAAACACGGTATGCTCCATGGAGATTTTTCTCAAAATTATCCGAATGGTGAAAAAATGGTCGAGGGTAAATTTGATCATAACCAGAGAGTAGGAACATGGAATTTCTATAACCTAAACGGTCAGTTACTGGAGAAGAGACTTTATTTCAATAATTTATCTTATGCTATTATGCATAAGGGTAAGAAAACTTGGAAAGAGTTTGATGCAGATGGAAAATGGGATCTTATTAGAGGGAGGGATGTAAAATTTAAGCAACGCCTTTGGAAACAGGTGAATAAAGAAAATGAAGGTTACCTAAATATTGATAAGCTAGTTAAAACTATTAATAGTAGTACAACTGGAGACTTTTATGCGGAAGAGAGATTCATTGATAAAATAGATAAAACACAACTAAGCAATATCACTTCAATCCAAATAAAAGAAGATTACATTTATGATAATGAGCGTGAGTCCATGTTTGTGCGCACTCTTGGTATTGGTTTTGTAAATTCCAATAATGAAACGGTAGCATGGATATATTACCCTGATTGGATGGCCTCCTTTAAAAAGGTAAAAACTACATGGCATAACAATGATTTGGATTTGAGAACGCTGTACGATGTATTTACTCTGCGTGCTTATAATGCTAAACCCTATAGACAGGGAAAAGAAAAGCTGAAAGACAAATCCATGGCAGAACTAGAGCTAGAAATGGTACATCAGGAAAATATGTTTATAATAGCGAAGGCTTAGCGGAGATAACCTACTGAACGCCATTCAAGCTAGGAAATAAGTAACTTAGTAACACCGCCATGCAAAGAAAGTTATTTGTCAAATCTTGGGATTACTATTTATTAGTTTCTCTGTTTCTGCACAACGCTACCTATCACCCATATTTCCATCTTCAACTTCGCAGCTAAATATTCAATACGGCTCAAACTTAGACTATATAGGGAACTCTAAAAACCTACTCCTTGATTTTTACGAGCCTAGTGGTGATACCATTTCAAAAAGACTAATCCTAATATATGTTCATGGTGGCGGATTTACAGATACTAATCAAAGTAAATCGCTGATACATATTGTAGCTTTCGCTGACAGCTTGGCTTGCAGAGGATATGCAGTGGCTAGTATAAATTATCGTTTGGATACTTCAATTTCAAACCGTGCCGTTATTAATGCAATGCTTGATGCTAAGGCGGCCGTTCGCTTTTTTAGAGCCAATGCTAGTCTTTATAAAATAGATACTAATCTAATATTTATGGGTGGTGAATCAGCAGGTGCTATTACTTCTTTGACAACTACCTATGTCAACACTAGCGTGGAAGTAGCTTACCCTAATACGTTACCCTTAACAAACGACAATAGTGTAGAAGGAAATAGCGGCCATCCCGGTTTTTAATCTGAAGTTAAAGCAACACTGTGCTTCTGCGGAGGTACATATACTATCCTTAACGAACCGCTTTTTGATACGGCAGCAATTAATTCTGGCGACCAACCAATACTATTTGTTCACGGTACCCACGACTTTTTTATTCCCGTTTCAAATGCTCTAGAGATTGCACAGCGCGTTACTAATTTAGGTAACCCAAATCTATTTAATACCATGCCCGGCGCTGGTCATTGTCCATGGATTTATCCTTTGCCTAATTCTTGGAGCTATTTAGATACACTCATAGAATATTCCGTTGCATTTCTCTATGCCTGTGTGCAACAGAGCACAAGTATTAAGAATCATTCCAAAATTCAAAATCTCAAAATTTATCCAAACCCTAGTGCTGGTTTGGCAATTATTCAAATAGACAATTCCTTTTCTCAAAGCGCCGATTTATTCATCAGAGGAATTACAGGCAATTTGAAAGAAAAAAAATCTGTAGGGTTAGTGAATGGTAAAATAATATTAGATCTGAAAAATTATCAGAATGGTTTGTATTTATTAGAACCAAACTTAACTAAAACCAAATTCAAAGGCTCGCTGTTAGTCGCACACTAAATAAGTTGCGGACTTATGTTTTAGAATTTGTTTAATCTGAAAGGGGGGCTATTAATCCTTCTACCAACCATTAGCTGCTCAATAGCGTCTTTTGATTACCTTACTAAACAATTGTAACTATGGAACCTACAAATAGACTCTTTACACTTTTACTCGTGCTACTATCATTTAATAGCATGAACATCTCTGCTCAGGTCGTCGAATGGATTGCACCAGTACCAACAATTACCTATGGCATTGACTATGATCAATTTGATAATTCCTTCACTATTGGTTCTTTTAGTAATACGGTTACAGTTGCATCTAACACTTACACTAGCAACGGTTCAAGTGATATTATGGTAATCAAAAATGATGCCGCTGGTAACATAGTATGGGCTACTTCTTTAGGAAGCAATTTAGCAGATTATCCAGCAGACATAGTATATGATGGAATAGGGAACGTTTGGATTACGGGCCAAACCGAAGGCAACTTCTCCGCTGGCACTTTTAATCTTACCGCTGCCGGGCAAGGAGATGCGTTTGTAGTAAAACTTAATGCCGCAACAGGTGCTATACTGTTTGCATCCTTAGGTGGTGGTAGTGATAATGATCTTGGCACCGATATTTCTGCAGACGGCGCCGGTAATGTATACCTTGTGGGCGATTGTAGAAGCACAAATTTCAATTGGGGTAGCCTTACACTATCCACGCTAGGCAGTTCTGATGTCTTCTTAGTTAAACTGAATAGTACTGGTGTACCGCAATGGATTAGCTCGATTGGCGGCACAGGCGGTGAAAATACATATTGCATGGCTTTAGACGGCAATGGTAATTCTTATATTGCCGGTGCGGCTTTTTCGCCAAATATCCTTTTTAATAGCACATCGGTAGTTAGTGGTACAAATGATCATTTTTACGCCAAATTTGATAATAATGGAAACTATGTTTGGTCTGCGCTTTCGGATGGAGGTGGAAATATTTATGACCTAGCTGTAGATAATTTTGGCAACTGCTACTTTACAGGACCTGGCGGCACCAGTACATTCGGTAGTATTAGTATTCCCCCATTGCCCGTAGGTCATGGCGTAGATATCCTTTTAGGAAAAATAAATGCCAATGGTACTTTTTCTTGGGCACAATTGCTCGGGGGATTGGGCTATGCAGAAGGTAGTAGCCTTGACTGTGACAATGCAGGAAACGTTTTTCTAGCAGGGCATTTTCATAACCAATTGACGATTGGTACTAACTTATTGAGCAATTCCGGTGGATCTAGCGCTGGGGTAATTGCTAAAATTGATAGTGGAGGTAATGCAATATGGTCTATGGCATCACGAGCGAGTACTGGGTTTCAGTATTTTAAAAGCGTTCGACTTACGAACGCCAACAAAATATTCATCGCTGGTCTCGGCGGGGACTACATTGCTCTGGGTACAGATTCAGCTGCACTTTCTTTAGGCTTTGCTATTCGTATGGCCGATAGCGCTAACGAAATAAAAGGCAATGTTTTTGCAGATGTAAATAATGATGGCATTTTAAATAATAATGAAATTGGTATCCTCAATACAGTGCTGAGTTTAAATGCTAGTAGCTATTGGAGCAACTCTAATACTTTGGGAGATTATAGATTTTATACTCCTCTTGGAGTTCAGTCGGTGAGTATCCCTACTTTGCCATTATATCACACACTAACAACCGCCAGTACACAATCAGCAAATTTTACCGGCTTAGGACTTGTAGATTCAGCTAATCATTTTGGCTTGTACCCTACGCCTAATATGAACGATTTAAGAATTGACCTTACGGCCATTAATAAGCCAAAAGCAGGCAATATTTTGGCTTATAAACTTACCTACAAAAATATTGGCACCACTACACTCAATGCAAGCTTGAGTATGAATTCTGACATGAGCTTAACTTTTAGCGGTAGCAACTTAACACCTGCTACTCAGGCTGGACAAGCTACTACTTGGAATATTGGCAATCTGGCGCCGCAGGCCAATGGTGCTTTTAATGTTTATTTTACGGTGCCTACCACTATGCAAGTAGGCGACCCTATCACTACAAGCGCCACACTGAACCCTACTACAAGCGACCAAACACCAAACGATAATATAGCCAGCACGACCAAACTAGTCGTTGGGCCTTTTGATCCTAATTATAAGGATGTAGACATTGACACTTTTTATAATTTATCTGGCGTAAGCTATTTAACTTATGAAATTCATTTTCAAAATGTAGGTAATGCCGCCGCTGAAAATGTTTTATTAATGGATACTATTTTATCTACTTATCTTGATATGTCTAGCATTGAGCTAATAAGTTCTAGCCATAGCCCTGTGAGCATGCAGTTAGAAAAAGATAATCTCACGAAGTTCTATTTCCCAGATATTCAACTACCAGATAGCACTACAGATTTAATAGGCTCCATGGGCTTTGTGAAGTTTAGAATAAAACAAGATGGGTCCTTACCCGTGGGTAGCACAATTGACAACTTCGCTGATATTTATTTTGACTACGAAGCGCCTATCAGAACCAATACCATTACCACGGTGCACTTATTCCCTACTGGTACTGAGGATCTTAGTTTTGAAAACACTCCAGTAATTTACCCGAACCCAACCAATGGTAACTTTGCCATAAACCTCAATGAAGTTTACCAGAATGTAAAAATTATAATAACAGACTTGAACGGAAGTACCATTAAAGCTGACAATTATAGTAATAGCCGATTGATAAACCTTGACTTAAAGGCGCCTAGCGGTATTTATCTTCTGCAAATAGAATCGGCAGGTAAAAAAGCATCTGCTCGATTAATAAAGGAATAAGCATGGAAAATAACTCAGAGCCAGCCTAGTAAGGCTGGCTACTTTGCTTACTTTTGGCAGAAGGTACTGAATACAAAAAATTCGATACAAAAATTTTATTTTGATAAAGTTCCTGATTGACCAATACAATGTCACAATGGGTTTCAGCATAGCATTTCCCCATATTTGCATTAATTGTTGAAAAAAACCTTTTTTCTTAAAAAAACCGCTACATTTGCACTCTTTAAGACGAAAAATAAAGCCGTATATCATGGTAGCAATAACAAAAGAACGTAGAAAAGAAATCTTCGCTGAATATGGCGGAAGCGAAACAAACACAGGAAGCATTGAAGCGCAAGTAGCATTGATGACTGAACGTATCAACCACATTGCGGGTCACTTAAAAGATAATAAGAAAGACCACAGTAGTAAGACAGGCCTAATGACAATGGTAGGTCGTCGTAAAAGATACTTGCAGTATCTCGCTAAAACAGACTTAGAAGGCTATCGTGCCTTAATCGCTAAGCTAGGACTTAGAAAATAATTTAATATTACATTCCTCCACGCCTTGCGTGGGGGAATTACTTTTTTAACCCGAAAATGCTTTCCAATATTGGTTGGCATTTTTCTAGTTATATAGCCTAAACTGGGCAGATCAATTATCATTTATTAAAAACAAAAAACAATTATGTTTAACGTACACTCACAAACCATAGATCTAGGAGATGGCAGATCTATCAAATTAGAAACAGGTAAGCTAGCGCGTCAGGCGCATGGTGCTGTTTTAGTAACTTCGGGCAAATGTGCCCTTTTAGCCACAACGGTTGCGGCTAGAGAACCAAGACCCGGACAAGGATTTTTTCCTTTGACGGTTGATTATCAAGAAAAATTTGCGGCCGCTGGGCGTATCCCAGGCTCTTTCTTTAAAAGAGAAGGCCGCTTAAACGATTATGAAATTTTGATTTCTCGTTTAATCGATAGAGCACTTCGTCCATTATTCCCTAAGGATTATTTATGCGAAGTACAGGTAATGGTACAACTACAATCTTCTGACGAGGAAGTAACACCAGATAGTTTAGCTGGTTTAGCAGCTTCTGCTGCCCTAGCCGTTTCTGATATTCCAATTACTGAAATTACTTCCGCTGTGCGTGTAGCGAAAGTGGATGGTGCATTTGTGATTAACCCTACTCGATCTCAAATAGAAGCGTGCAGCCTTGAATTTATTATTGCTGGTACTGCCGACAATATTATGATGGTTGAAGGTGAAAGTAATGAATGTAGCGAAGAAGAATTAATCGAAGCGATTGAAGCCGGTCATGCTGCGGTTAAAGAGCAAGTAGAAAGTCTTCAAGCATGGGCTGCTAGCGGAAGAGCAAG
>ENA-ORXT01005844-ORXT01005844.1-marine-metagenome-genome-assembly--contig:-NODE-5844-length-11821-cov-4.120061_pt1 | contig 11821 bp, 11 predicted proteins | sample MGYA00237868_ERZ511482 | MGnify/ENA metagenome assembly ERZ511482 | reverse complement strand
CCACGATTGACAACTTTGATGACAAGACTGAAAAGCCACTTGAACCCGTGACCAACTTTCAGCCCCGTGATTTGGTGCGGTTTTCTTTGCGGCTCGAACCCTCAACATTCGCAATAGCCAAAACTGAGCAATGGAAACCGACACCCGCTACCCAAGAACTGAGGTTGGCTTTGGCATTTCATGCATCATCACGAACGAGATGAGAATCGCGCCAAGGCCAACCGACACAGGCAACATCACATCGCCACGATGAACAACGGAGTCCACGGAATCAGACTCGCCAAAATCGAAAAATGAACCTCAACCAACTCGCGACTCCGAACCAAACTTCCGTTTTTCGACCCCATCGACAACCCACGCAAAAACAAAAATCTGACCACACCGTCATGCCAGTTCGCCATTAAGTTTCCGAAGAATACGATCTGCATCAAGAGAAACATATTCATATAGGTCAGAGGCAACATCACCCAAGTCGAGAATTTCTTGATTAGTCGGCATATATGAGAAGGTTGAGACAAACACATCACCAGAACCAGCGTTCAAAATATTGACCTCTCGCTTATCTTTCAATGGCTTTCTATGTGCAACTAAACTATCTGCTAAATCCAAATATTTGTTATATGTTACCAGCTTTTGTTTTGATAGGGCTGAACTGGCTTTATTACGATGAATCGGATTATATGTCTGTCCACTTATCTTTCCCATAGTTGCAGCGTTTGCTGCACTGCGTCTTAGACTTATAAGAGCACTATGCCATAGTGCTCGCCCGATACACTCATCAAAATTTGTTTGAATATTTAGCAGGTGACTTGTACAATTTTGCGTGTGCTCTAAATCTTCGATAATTCCGAAACAGTCTGCTAGGTTTGCTTTCAGCACTTTGTTGGATTCTTCAGACATTTTTATTTTGTGTAGAACTACAAATCTTAGATGTTTCTTGCAGGTTCGCTCAGAAAACCCTACCCTAATACACTCGCAAAGCCCACCAATCAGCGAATCGAACAACCCAAAAGGCGGCAACGTGGCACTCAGCAGTTTCGGGTGCATCCCGTGACTCTTACCGAAGCGAATCACATCAATAACCACCAAAGATCCTTACGCGCCCCAATCACCAGAAATCTGCTGCAGTAACTGTTGGCGGCGACTTTGCCACGCGGAAGCAACACTGATTGGCTAGATTGCCCGCCCCAAAAACGCTGCCACGATTGACAACTTTGATGACAAGACAGAAAGGCCACTTTAACCCGCGACCAACTTTCAAATCCGTCGACATCGAAATATCAGCCTCAACCAACTTGCGGCTCCATACCAATCGCCGCGAGCCGATTAAGCTGCAATTGCCGGTTGAACTACATCCCAAACCGCATTAGGATGTTTATCTGCCACATGTAACAAAACTCGCGATGCACCATGAGGCGAACGTCGGCCTTGTTTCTAGTTCGGGTGCTCTCTGGGGCTGGGAAATGTTGTGCTCACGCTTGGTCTAAGGTAATTCGCACTACTCTTCAGTTCGCCCTACAGAACGACCAGAATTAGCCCTTCACTGCGCCAGCAGAAAGACCAGAGACCACATAGCGTTGTGCGAGGATGTAGAGGATAACCACGGGCGTCATGGCGATGATGGAGCCAGCCATCATGGGGCCGACCATATAGAAATCTGCGCGGTAGAAGTTGGCCAGACCGACGGAGATCATCTTGTGTGCGTCGTCTTGTGCCAGTACGAGCGCAAAGATGAACTCGTTCCACACATTGTTGAAGGTGAAGATCGCTGCGGTGACAATCCCCGGTACAGAAAGCGGAATCACAATATACCAGAGCGACAACATACGTGTGCAACCGTCGATAAGGGACGCTTCTTCCATCTCAGCTGAAATGCTGCGCAGATAGCCCATAAGCAGCCACGTACAGAAAGGCACACTAAAGCTCATATTGGCGATGACTAGCCCCGTGTAGGAATTTGTCAACCCCAATTTGACGATGATCAGGTACATGGGAATCAACATAAGCGAGCTAGGGACGAGGTAGACAAAGAGGACGCCGCGGGCCATTCCTGCTCGCCCAGGAAAGCGTAAGCGAGTCAGCGCATATGATGCCAGCACCGAGACAATTATAACGATCAAAGTTGTAATGCCAGCAACGATGAGCGTGTTGCGCAGGTAGAGCGGTATGCCAAAGTTGTAAAAGACATCGTAGAAGTTCTGGATCGTTGGTTCTAATGGAATCCACGTTAGCTCGGAATAGATCTCACGCTCGACCTTGAATGCCGTAATTAGCATGAAGTAGAGTGGGAAGATGATCATGAAGAGCAGTATGCCAATCACCGCGGCAGAGATGACGCGAAAGACGGATTCTGGAATGCGATCAAAGACGTTCGTCATTCGATGGCCTCCCGATCCATATAGCTTGCAACCCCCAGCACCAGCAGCGCAATCACGGGCAGCATCATAATAGGCAGCGCCGCGCCCTCACCCAAGCGGAAGTTTTGCAGCGCCAAGTGATAGGTCAGCAGCGGGAAGACCTCGGTGTCGTTGCTTGGGCCACCGCCGGTGAGCAGAAGTGGAATTTCTAGAGTGTTCATCGTCCAAATTGTCGAGAGCAGAATAACTACGCCCATGACCTGCTGCAAACCTGGCAGAGTGATATAGCGGAAGCGCGCCAAACGGCCAGCGCCATCGACTTTGGCTGCCTCATACAGATCTTTTGGAATCGTCTGCATCCCAGCCAAAAAGGTTAGCGCGTAGAAGGGGTAGCCCTTCCAGACCAGAACGAAGATCAGGATGCCGATGGCCGACCAAGTCTTTGCCAAGAAGGGGATATTGGCGTCGATCAGGCCCCAACTCATGAGAATCTGATTCAAGACGCCCGTCTGCCCGTCGAAGATCCAGCGCCAGACGAGCACAATGATATAGGTTGGCAAAATCCATGGCAGCATGAAGACACCGCGCAGAATATTGCGCCCACGGAAGTCTTGATTCAGCGCCGTTGCCAGAATAAGACCAACAACCGTCTTGAGAAAGACCGCCACAATTGTAAAGGAGACAGTACGAACGACCATCTCTGTAAATTGCGGCCATTGGATGATATAGCGATAGTTATCAAGGCCGACAAACTCGCCCGGACCACGACCAATCATCCGATCGGTGAAGCTAATACGAATGGCTTCTAGAAATGGATAGCCGACCATCCCTAGCACGATGAGCAGAGCAGGTGCCACGAGTAACCACCCCAGCCGCGTATCGCCAGAGAAGAGTGAACGATTTTTAGAGCTTGCTAACTGTTGTGGGGAAAGCGGCTTCCGTAGCGTTTCTTGGCTCATATATATTCCTAATGACGACCGATGACGGACAACTGTCGTTGGTCGTTTCCTCAATCTAGAAATACTTTTCAAAAACACGCTTCGCGAACTCGTCCGACTCAGCAATGGCCTCTTCTGGCGTCCAGCCGTCGATCAGCACGCGCACCATCATCGAACCGTGTGGATCATTGGGGCCAAGTAACTCAGACATGGCGGCATTGTCGAAAGGGGCAGGGAAGCCTGGATAGGTACCTATCTGTGCAGCCAAGTTAAAGGCGCCGCGTTTGCCCTCCCACATTGGCAGAGCGTTATACTCTTGCAACACGTTGGCCACAAAGCCAGATTCCAGCCATGGTGCGTAGATATTCTCATCGTAAAGAGCCTTGATCAAATCGCCTGCCGTCTCTTTGTCGCTTGCTTCACTGGACATGACCGTCGTATAGCGTAAATCAGTATTGGTGGTATCAAGAACGTTGGAAGGCTTTGGTGCAAGACCAGTTGCCTCGGCCAACTCCGGTCGATTTTCTGCAGCCCACACATAAATCGAGGCTGCGTTGATCACCAGAATCGACTGTTCCTCCTGATATGCCTTATTGTTCGATGCATAATCCCACGAAGCGGCATCTGCTGGGAAGAGCCCCATGTCGAAGGCCTCTTTGGTGAAATTCAGTGCGTTGGTTGCCGCCTCCATGCTCTCGTCGGCAAGAACAATTTTCGTCCCTGTTTCATCCCAAAGGTTGGCACCAAAATTTCGGAAAAGATCATGACACCAACCGTCATGCTGCTGTGACACAATGCCAAAACCCCAACCAACCATATTATCACCCGCTTCAGCAGAGTATTCTTGAGCTTGTACGCAAAGGTCGCGCGTCTGCTCCCATGTCCATTGGCCCTCTGGCACTTCAATGCCCGCTGCCTCAAGGACATCCTGACGATACTGCACCATTGGTGTATCGATAGAATAGGGCAAGAAGTGGATTTCGCCGTCACGCGTCGCGTATTCTTCAAGACGGGGCTGCCAGCCGCCGTGTGCTTCGCCAATCTCGCCAAAGAGGTCAGTGACGGGTGCAATTGCTCGTGCTTCCATCATCTGCAGGGCCACGACAGCGCTAGAGAACATGGCATCGGGCAGTGTTCCAGCCTCGATAGCAGGCATAATCTTCGTCTGCTGGTTAGAGTCGGAATCGCGCGATATCTCTACAGTTACACCATTTTCCGCGCCCCAATCGTTGATTCTCTCCTGCAGAATTTCGTCAGCGCCGGGTGCAAAGGTGTTCCACATCCAGAACGTGAGCGATTTGTCGCCATCTGGCGCGCCAGAACCGCTCGGTGCAGCAGCTGGCGCGCAGGCAGAAAGCACACCAAATGCTGTAAGACTACCGCTCAACTTCAGAAAGTTACGTCTAGACAACCCTTCTATGTTGGAATGCATAGAGACTCCTCCTCTTAAATTTAGTGAATAGGTAGTTTGGTAAAAAGCCGTCAACAAGTAGGTTAAAGTTATTTTGGGAGCGGAGCTAAATGTCTACATAGGCAGACAAAAACGTTTTTGGAGCTTACTTCAGCCAAGTGCAGAACTTCAGTTCGTACTCGGTTGCTATTGCAAAATCAATTCTTGAACCTAGATTGAAGCGGATTGTTCATTATGGTAGCATAGTCTGACAAAGTGCGCAATGCAAAAAAATGGGTGGATCGGGCAATCGAGACTTGCTCAGCGCCGAGTCCTATGAAACAAACGTAAACAACCACTGGCTGAAAAATTTTACTGAAGTATTGGCTGGCCTATGTCTGTAAAATGGTTTGGAATCACATGTGTAGTCGGGTGCCTTCTAATTTTACATAAAAAATGATAGTTTGGCTTCGGCAATGTCCAATATCGCCATCTTAGAGACCCAAATCTTGCACCAGATAAGGAGGTGAGGTTGCTCTCACCCCCTCTTCCTAAGAACGGCTCGTGCGCCTTTCAACGCAAGCCGCTCAAGCCTCTCGAACGCCCTGATGCCTAGCTGTCCAATTTATTTTCCAAGCGCCTGGTCTAAAACCTTCGCCTTGAGGCGAAAAGCTTAAGCAAGTAAACTCCAGTTCTACCCTGAAATTGGGACCGCTCAATATAAGGAAAGGGAAAAATGGAAGGATATAGAACTGGAGCACATACAGTATACAATATCGAGTATCACTTTATATGGGTAACGAAATATCGATCATGTATTAAAAGGCGAGATAGCACATCGAGTGGTAGAGCTAATTCGCCAAAGCTGTGAGAGCTGAGAGATCAAGGTACTAAGAGGACATGTGAGTAAGGATCATGTCCACATTTTGGTATCCTGTCCGCCGGATCTGAGCCCGTCAAAAATCATGCAGTCACTGAAAGGAAGATCGTCAGGACGATTGCAAGATGAATATCCAGCACTGAAGAAAAGGTGCTGGGGAAATCATCTGTGGGCACGGGGGTACTTCTGTGCAACGGTTGGAAGTACAAGCGAAGAGCAAATTCGCAAGTACATAGAAGGCCACGGAAAAGATAAAGGTGATGATTTCGGGACAGACGAATAACTTTCAGGCGTCAAACTTAAGGTGGCTTGAGCCACGGATTTTCAATAGGCTTTAGCCTAAATCACCACTTTCAGTGGTCCCAATTTCAGAATCCCTCGGTCTTTAGCCGAGGGTAGTTCAGTCCATTAAGGTCACCACTCCACCGACTCGACCGACCAGAGAGACGTCAACGCTGAACTGAAAGGTTTTGAGTTGGCCCCGTGAACCCCATCGGCGAGACCCATTTCATGAACCCCGAAACTCTCTAAAAAGCCCCAATCTCCAAAAATCCTTTCGAGTGATTTGTTGGCGGCGGCATTGCCACGTACAGACCACACCGCGCTGGCATCTTCGGCCAATCCCAAAACACAGTCAAACTCGATCATGCTTGTTAAGCAGACATTTCACAAACTCGCTTCGCATGTTGTTGCCGCACGAAATCGAACTGCGTTTCCTCTGCTGTACTCATATAAGTTATATGCATCGGAAATCGATGGGATACGATATCAAGGGCGTACCTAATCCTATCTAGTTCAGACGAGAATTCATAAACTACCAGTATGTCAATGTCGTTTACAATCGAATCTGGCTGGAGTATCGAACCAAAAATGTAAAGCTTGACTCTAGAAATTTCTGCGTCAAGAGATGAAAGCGCTGGAAGTAGAAATGTTTTGACAGTGTCACTATGCACGATGTAGCGACCCCAGTAGTTCACCCCAACTCAACACGCTCAAACCAGAGTTACTCGCTGCCCGTAACGCCTCGGTTGAGGGATGACAGTTTGGATTTGATGTCAGGATAAGAGACGGTATTCCAAATCGTTCAATTCCTTGCCGCACAGCTTCAGCCGTTAGATCATATTCATTAAGAGCAAGGACGGTAACAGGATCATGATTATTACGCGTAATCTGATAAGTACGGTTGTTTGCCCTCGTTACCGATGTGACTTTTGAGTGCTGTCTAAGTCCGCGAAGAATGAATTTGGTCTCTTCTGGCAGATACGTACGCAGCTCTCGTCCCGTGATTGCACGATACAGGTCACTAACCCCACCTATACCTACGGGCGTTTGCTCCGAAAAGTAAATTGCCGTGCGATCATAGTACGCATCCGCTTTTATATTGAGAATGAATTCAATCGAATTAGACGTATAGATCTCCCCGATCTCAAATGCTGTTACGTTCGCAACGGACATAGTTGCTATTTCCACATTGTACTCTAGCCCATTTGCTTCCAATTCTAGTAAGTTATCGTTGCGTACTTTTGTTGCGATGACCTTATCATGGTGCAGGAGTTTGTCACACGCCCAGCCCGCCGTCCAGTTATCAGTTCGAGTCATGATTTACGCTGCTGAAGACATTCTCCATCTCAGGTGGGAATTGTATTCCATTCCCACCTGAATCGTTGATATGCTTTGCCTCAAAATCATCCACGTGTTGGTGAAACCGCTCAACGGTTTCACGTTCACCATGAGTGAAATGTGAGGTGTTTACATCACAAAGATATAGAAGTTTTCTATTGTTTGGAATTACATGCGTTCTGATTTTGCGTCGCCACATGCGTGGCATAGTACTTTCAGGATTGAATCTCTCTTCAGTCATCGGGCCATAGATATCGAAAATAGTTTTGTTCTCCGAAAGCAATGGGACAATCGCCTCACGTGCCGCATTCCTTGATGGAAACGGCATTATCCCGAACGCAGTTGCTATCGCATTGCGGTGCGAAGTCTTCCATTGCAGAATAAGATCTACTGGACATTTGTCATCTACCTTGTCGATCACCGTGTGACAGGTTGGACAAAGTAATATCAAATTCTCGTAAATGCTTCTCTCCTCATCAGATAGCGCGGTATCTGCACGCGGCCCTTTGTCACCTGCACTAATGATGTGTGCAATTTCCGCAATATGTATTGTTTTATCCTCGAAGTGTTTAAAGATTTCTGCTAGACACTTCGGGTTTTGACAGTAACCACCCGAGTCCGCGAATAGACGTAACTTTGTCGTATTTGTAGGAGCGACGCGACCGTTTGAACATTTAGATGTCATTTTGCCCTAGTGTAGATCTAACCGACCCGTGAGCGGCCAACTATAAGTAGTGAGAGGCGGCGGTTGAAACCCGTGACTTTCATCGAAGGAGTATGCAACCGCTAACCACAAAACTTGCTTAATAGCCGAGATCGTAGCCATCTGCACGAGCGAATGTTGGCGGCGACTTGGCCACGCGGAAACCACATTGGTTAGCAGGATTGCCCCACAAAATTGACCGCCAAAAATCGACAACTTCACCGAAGTGCCAGCCCATAAGCCGATTTTAATGCAATTTTGACGGTTTCATTTTGAAGTAATTCGTTCGATGCAATCCGCATAATTTGCTCATAAATTGATACTTTTTAAAACTGCAGGATTGCCTTATTATAGCAGAAAAACTGGGCAGCTTCTACCCAGTTTCAATTTGTACCGCTCTGTAGATCTGACTGTCCCCGCAGCGGCCAACACATTGGAAATGTACCCGACCGTGAACACAAAAAAATTAAAGAACTCACACGATTCAAGCAACAGACTTACATCCTTTCGTTCTGTAATGGTCTGGTTGACTAACAAGTTGTATGAATGGGCCACCTATGGAATTTGAGTGCCATCCGAGCCTGAAATAGGGCCACTTATTTAGAAATGCACAAAGTCGAGCTTTGGCCGAAAATATCGACCCAACTCTCTTTAGCTGAAGGCTGATAGCTGATAAGCTGACCTGCTACCTAAATTCTAACATCTCAGCTAGGTCGAAAAGTAATTCCTTGCTTGTATCGCTACTGATTGACAACTCGTATCCATTTTCCTGCCAACTTAGTAAGTACCCTTGCTCTCCTAGAGGAGATAAATGTTTAACTGCAACAATGACCGCTTGGTGTTCTCGAATCAGTACGTCTTCGGCGAGAGCAGCCTCGTCTTTAATTCTCTCATGACGTGGATTGACAAGCGAAGAGACTGGCTCTTGAGCCAAAATAAATAAGGTGTCATTATCATCGGTTATAAAAAATATTGCGCGCTTAAAATTAGCATTTCCTGGCTCAATTGCATCACTTACCTGAATATTTAGAAGTTGATATTGGGTACTGGATGACGACAGTGATACAAGCGGGAAATCTATGGCTTCCTGTATTTCAGCGTTTGGCATAGATTGTGCTTGTGTTTTATCTACTGGCAAACGCTGGTCTGGAAGTGTGGAAAACGTACAGCCAGCGAAAAACCACGTGCTTGTTAGTAGAAAAAAAAACACGAGCCTCAAATATCCTAAAACGTGGCTCATCGTGTGTCTCCTATTATTTGATGTACAAAATCATTTCCGATAATGATTCATTTAATTCTTTTCGAATTTCGTAACGCACTTTGATCCGGTAATATAGCCGCAACCAGTAGGAAGAACTCTGTAACTCATCTTGATACTGCTGAGAAAGCTGCTTTTCAAGTGCTTTTCTTTTGATTGCTTTTACTTTTTCTGCTCCTGAAGCAATGAATTCTGAGTCTAGCATTTGTTGAACTCTCATATAGGGGAGGATGGATACCCATCCTCCGATTTTATTTTTTGGCCGATATTACTCTACACCTGCTTTCACTAGTGTAGTTGTAGGTACTATGGAGATATGCCACACACCCACTGATATCTTCCGCAATAAGTATATCCTGGTACATAGCAGGCTGCAGCACATGCAGCAACACAGGCAAGCCACTTGCCATAGTTGCGTTTGAATAGGCTTTTGCAACCTGCACTGCAAGCCCCCTTGCAATTCTGATCAGTTCTACCAGGAACAGTTACCCAGTTAACACATATTCGATAACAATTCTGTTGTTCGTGTGAATTTTGGTTGGCTGCCTGAACAGAAATTGCTGCGTTACTGGAAGTTTGTAATTGCTCAAACACCTGCGCGGACATATCAGCGACTTGATTATGGGTAGAGTCTGCTAGATTGAGAATAGCAATTTTTTTGCTGTTTACATCTGGTTGAGCGATGACAGTAACTATATTTTGGTACTGATCAATTGTAAAGACCGCATATTCTTGAATTGTTATGGAATTGGAAAGGACAGATGCATCTGTTAGCAAATCAAATACGAAGAATGTAACCCCTTCATCTACCCACACAGCACTAGGTTCATCAGTTAAAGTACGATTTTTGATACTCTGAAAATGTTCAGATGTATTGATGGTCTGTAGTTGTGCTTGGATTGCTTTGTTTTTAGGTAATGATGTGTTGATTAGAGGTAAATATGTGGAGTTTTGTGACGATTCTTGAGCTTGTAAACCTTTTGTCTCTCTACCAAATAAAACTGCGCCCATGATAAATCCGCCAAGTGTACCCAGTAACTGCCGTCGCCCTGAATTTGATCGATAGCTGGCACGGATATCGGAGACTAGCTGAAATACTTTTAGTGCTCGAATAGGGCCAAGAATCTTTAATAGTTCATACTTCATTTTGATACCGGTGAAAATTGTAACTTCATCGGTTCCTACTTGTTTCGTCAACAGAGTGGGTTCCCATTTCCACTCAGGATCTGCCTTCGTCAGCCATGATTGTACTTCCTTATCTCGAAGGCTGCGTAGCTTGATTAGTTCATCACTTAAAGTTTCAACATTGGATGCAATATCGTTACATATTGAACATCCCGAATCAAACAACAAATAATGCTTCATTCTCGCGTTCCTTTTTTGTGAGTTAACATGAATGTATTCTATTGAGCACTTCTTACAACTGTGTTGGCTAATGACTCAAATTGTCAATCCAACACGCTCAATGATAAAAAAAAAAAGCGCGAATTGTCAAATAAAAAAAATGGAACCTGCCACAAACAACATAAATTGAATTTCGACTGGTCAACCTACCGCGTAAGAGTTCACCTTGGTCAAGCTGGTATGGGAATAGGATTGCAGACCCGACTTGCCGTGAGCGGGCAACGCAGCCGTCACGGGACAAGCGGTCCACCAACCCGTGACATCACAAACCGAGCCGACATTTTTCACCACAAAACTTCTATAACGCGCCAGATCAGCTTGTTCCCGTGGACGAATAGTTGGCGACGGCATTGCCAAGCAGAAACTACTATGACCACCGCACTTTGCAGACAAACCAACGCTGCCAAACACACGAAAATTGATAACAATAAGCCTGTATTTCACCACACACTTCGGGAGCTTTTAAACCCACAAATCACTGCACCAGTAAGCCTGAGTTTTGCTACCCAATTTGAGGCACCTTGCTCAGTAAACCGGATCCAAAAACAGACATAAGATTTTCCCTTCAAAAGTAGACTACGCTCGAACGCATACGCAGGATTAAGTTGCTTTTGTGTAATGAGCGGACTTCTCAAATCTGGATTGCAGGCATTGGAAAAACATCATTTAACCTACTCACAGACCTAAATCAAAGTCCCTAGTTCCGACCTGTTCGACCATCCACAAATAAATCCTAAACTGATTATTTCATCATATATTCTTTTGGACTGCCCGAATTGACCAGACCTTCAGCCATGCCCATAATGAAATAGCAAATAAAACGGTTGTCGCAGTAAAAAACCATCCGGGTAATTTAGGATTAATAAGCGTCGCCAAACCCAGTACTCCGATGAAACCAGCAAACCCCAAAGCCCATTTTGCAGATTCATCTTTTCGCAAGACCATTACCAGATATATAGCGGCAATTGCGCAGCTTAAAATGAGCATTCGGGTGGAAGGGGTCTCAACAATACTATTAATCGTAACGCTAAAAAACGGTAGCAAAAAATAAAACCATATAGGTAAACCTTTTACCCTGACATTCTCTTTTCGTTCACTGCTAACATTTTCTTGCATAATTCGTAACCTTTTTCACCAATTCATTTCATCATTCACAAAAACCACTAATCTCAAGATCAACAAACCCGAAAGCCGCCAACGCAGCCGTCACGGGACAAGCGGTCCACCAACCCATGACATCAAAAGCCGAACCCACATCGACTCACCACGAA
>ENA-ORXT01005843-ORXT01005843.1-marine-metagenome-genome-assembly--contig:-NODE-5843-length-11821-cov-26.976499_pt1 | contig 11821 bp, 5 predicted proteins | sample MGYA00237868_ERZ511482 | MGnify/ENA metagenome assembly ERZ511482 | reverse complement strand
GGAGACTTCACAGCTACCAAGAAGATGATTGTGATTGAGTAATTATATAGCGTAAAATCGGTTTTTGGGATGGCCTCCTCTATTAATATAGAGGAGGCTTTTTTTTATCAACAGACACATTCCTGGGACCAGAATTAGGATTTGTTATAACACTTTAATACCAATTCTGTTTTTAGATGACGGAAAAAGGATTTAGAATTGTTCATAATGGATCGAGGCAAAAAACGTAGGCGAACCCTAGGTTCGGCGAAGCTTTTTAACATAGGAACATGAAGGACAAAATAAATAATTACCATCAATTTAACCCAGAAATGGTATAAGTCCATAAATAAAGTATCCGAGAAGTTGAAAGTGTCTTAATTGATGTCAATAATAACTAAGAGAGAAACTTATGAAAGATGACTTAATATCGTGATTACAGACAAGATTTAATTAGGTACTCCTCGTGTATATTTGTTAGTTCCAAAGTACAGATTTCATTGCATCCAAAAAGATGATAGTAATAGAATAAGATATTAATCTACTATTAAATTTTTATCAATTTGTGAACGATATGGTTTCTTCCCTTAGAGACTTCTATGAAATAAAACCCTGTTCTAAGACTTGACATATCTATCACAGCTTTACTAACTATGTTGTCTGTCATAAGCAATCTTCCTTTGATATCGAGCAGTCTCCATTCTAGAACGTCTTGGTAATCAGTCTCAATTGTAAGTTGATCAACTATAGGATTTGGGTAAATACGTAAGGCAAAGTCGTCAAGTTCGTATATAGAGCTCAATAAATCTTCTCCGTCGCAATCTTCATCAATTCCGTTATTAGGAATCTCCGCTATATCTGGATTTATAAAAGGATCATCATCATCGCAGTCTACCCAAAACTCAAATCCATCCTCATCTGCATCAAGGCTAGTGACAAGAATAGTTTCTGTTGTATTCGTAATTACAGGTTCATTAAAATCAAAATAAATTCCTGCTGTGTTCATCACATTGACCATTTCTGGAAGCCCTTCTTGTGTAAGAATCTGAAATGAAAAATAACCTTGACTTGCAGCAAAGTTGGTGGTAGAATCTGGGAGTATAATATCTTCAAATAACACCTCTAATACGCCAGTAGATTCATTAAATAAAACTCTATGTGCATGACTTGCGCTAATTGGTCTAAAGCTTTCCCAAAGCAAATCTGAAGAAAATTGATCCTCTAATCTTACTAGGAATGCCGTATCATTTCCAGTATTCTGAAATCTTATGGTATACTGAAGTGTATCTGCAAATAAGGCGTAAGTTCCATTATAAGCTGGCTGGACTAATTTATCATTTGGATCTATAGCACATCTTAATTCTGCTTCATAATCCACCGTTCCTATTGCTACATTATCTTCTATAAAATCTGCACGATTTTGTATCAAGATGCCAACAGAAAACTCATCTGGCATTACTAGCTCTACGGAGAGTAATTGTTGTTGTCCTGGCTTGAAATCTATTACATCCCAACAGTACTGTTCAGGAGCAGGTTCTAAATAACTGCCATCGATGAAGGCCGCCACTACCCTGTTGTCTATAGTCAAACAGTACGACCCATTAACCGTATTTGTACCTTCATTCGTAACACTTAACCAAGAAGTAGCATTCGTATTACAACGCATTAGTCCTGACTGGAGATTTAAACTCAGCTTAGTTTTGTCCAATTTAGGAACTACTGTAAAAACAAAGAAGTCATTCGTCATTTCAGGAACATTGATTGCGTAGCCACCTAAGCCTAGAACCTCTGTCCATAAGTCTGTGTCTATCGCCACCAATAAATTGTAACTTGAAGGCACAAGCGGCAAGGCAAAAGCACCATTGACACCAGTATATGTTGACTTAGTACCGGTTGTTATTTTAATACCGCTCAAAACTAGATCTTCAGGATCTAAATTTCCATTTGCATTATAATCAACAAATACTTGACCTTCTATTATATTATCTCCCGGTGGATTTACTAGTTCAATCAAGGCGATATTTGATGCTACAGAAGTACATCCATTTGATGCCTTAATTTTGACATAATAAAAACCTGTCTGCTGTGCAATCAAAGTATCTGCTACATAACCTACGATCAACTGATCATTAAAATACCATTCTTTCTCTCCGATCGCATCTGTATAAAGTAGAGAATCATTTTGTATCAGCAAAGGTGCATCTGGGATGGTCAGCATTGAAACTATCAAAGAATCTGAATAGGGACCCCAGCATCCATTCTGATCTTTGACCCTTACTTGATAGATACCTGAATCATAAATATCTAAGGTAGGAAGCGGCAATTCAGACGGTGTCCATTCTAAATCATATGCAACATCCGAAGAGGTGGCTGTGATCTTGTCACCTATACACATCTCAACATTACCAGAGGGCTCTATATTGGCTTTTGGAAGATCGTTATCATAGTTCTCTACGAATATCTCAAGCGGTTCCTCATCACTACATCCCGGTCCACGATATGCTATTGCTGAATAAATGCCTGGCTCACTGATTTCTAATGAATCATTATTTAGGCCAGTAGACCAGACGAAATAATCTGCATCTTCTCCGAAAGCAACTAAAACGTGCGAAGATAATTCACACTTATAGAAGGTCTTATTTATCCTATCTCCAGATTCTTCTATAGATTTCATTGAAGATTTAGCAAATCCTTGTACTGGATGTATTTCAGAAACACCTATAAGACAACCTTGATCAGTATATACTGACACCGTTAGTTCAGAATTACCCGTAATTTCTAAGGGAAGTGATTTACCTTGATGACCATTACTCCATACATACTTATAATAATCTCCATCAGCTTGCAGGTTAATGGTGTCTCCCCAACAGGCTTCTATAGGACCTGATATATTCACCTCTCCTTCTGTACAATTATCAGGAGTACCTATAAAAATAAGACTCCCTTCTAAGGGTACGATACTAGATGAACCTCGATGAGATATCGCAGCAAATCTTCCTTCGCTTCCTAGATGTATCATTTTCTGTGTAATGCCTAGAACATTAGGTATCTCAACTTGATTAAGCAGAGCATCTCCTGCGGGATTAATAACATTGAGGTAATATTGATTTGCACTATTGTTATAGTCTAATACATTGATACTTGCAGTGACAGGATCAATCTCTATTACTCCATATCTATAAGTATGAGGCATAATATTGTAAAAATTTCCGGCTGCTGCTGGAGGATCTGTACTTAGATCTAATATATCTCCTCTTCGATTATATAGCTTTCCATTTGCTATCTCAATTTCACCACGTGTCCCATTCGAAAAACTAAGTTCATCTTTGGTGATCAGACCATTTCCAGACAACTCAAACCTCACCATTCCCGACTGACTATATTCGTGACCGTAACCGTATATAATATCAGAATTCTCATCATAGACCAACGACCTTTTGGGATCTTGTGAGATCCTATCTTCTAAAGGTGTATTGCCTTCAAAATAGACCATATCATGTGATTCCGGTCTTGTAAACTTATCCCGCAATGCTATAATGAAGTGATCTGGTTTATTTGGAATAACTAATATATCATTTGTCATATAAGGACGAGCGGTGTACTGAGAAAAATTCTCAGTATACTCTAGGAAGTTAGAAATCACCTCTAAGGTCTGTGTTCCCACATTATATCTGTGAACTTGATTTAATCCTAAGTAACCTATGTAGAGGAATTGGAAATCATCAGAAAACCTAATGTCTGTTGGTTCTGCAGACACCTCAATCGTTTGTTCTATATCACCATTATAAGGATTGATTACAAGAATTGAATTTCCATTACTTTTATCTCCAGAAGTAGATCCGTAAAGTCTATCAGTGTTTGGGTTGTAGGCAATATCATAGAGCCGAATTTCTAGCACTAAAGATTCTTGAGCAAACAGTGATGATAATATTCCCCAAAAAACTAAACACACGATTATAGTTGTATATATATTTCTCATATTAATGATCTAAGGAATATTAAGAATATTTGACAGTGGCCCCCAGCATTTAGCATTACCTATTCTTAGTTGGTAATCCCCAGCTTGTGTCGCTTGCAAAACTGCTTGATCTTCTCCTATGATAACATCACCATCTCGATACCAAGTATATTTAATTGCTCCCTCATCGGAAGACAATAGATCTCCTATCTGCTGTATCTTAGGCTTAGGAGGTAATAGTCCATTTTCTATTTCCACCTGAGTAGAAAATGGTTCACTCCAGCAACCTTCTACTGATTTAACTTGAAGACTTAAAAATAATTCTTCGATCGTTCTGACATTAATTTCTTGATCAAAGCTAAATTCCTCCATATGTCTCCACAAATATTTATCATATCCATCAGGACCTTGAAGATCTACAGAGCTGGCGGCACATATGTTCGTATTGAAATTTAAGCCTGATATTTCTATATCTACAGGAGGAGTACTAGCAATATTAGAGATAAACAGTGTATCTGAGACAGCAGAGACACAACCACCAGGACTAACTGCTTTTACCCAAACAGATTCATCAGAATCTACTGATATATATTGTGTCGTGTCCCCTGTTGACCAAAGGTTAGTTACTTCATCATTATTGAAATTATACGCACCTAAGTATAATTTACCATCTGTACACAACTCAGCAGTTGTTGCTGAATTATAACCAAAATCACTTAAGACCAGTAAGGTAGGTGTACTAGGAATATAAGAAGAATTGAGCCTTATAGATTCTCCTGGCAAACTAGGACAACCGAACTCATCCATTACTCTTAATCGGTATACACCTTCGTAGATTATACTCATTGTATCATACACATTCCCCTGTTCATCTACTAAGATGTCAAATCCTGCTGGCGGTGTTATAATTATTGGTTCCACAACATTATTTTCAACACAAAGTGGAAGTTCTTGATCATAAACATCTGGAAAAATTGGTGCAGAAATAGGTGCGCCACAATCTTTCACAATAACTACTTTCTCCGAGGCTACATAGGCGAAATTTAATCCATCTCCAAATTGCACAAACTGACCATCATTAGACATCCTAGGAACGCTCAGCGTTTTTCTTTCTTGCAATGTCAATCGGAGTTTATCAAAAAAGAAATACTCTTGTTTATCTTGGAAAGATCTTATTTGAATTATTTGATTTTGTGATTGATCTATTAGTGAACCAGTAAATTCGATAGCAGAAACTTCCATATCTACTGAGCCACTTTGCAATGAATTGTTTATCCTCTTCGTATGTTGACCATAATATACTGGCACCTCTCCTGACACGTCTATAGTTGTCCCATCGGATGTGTAAACGAGCTCATCCCATAATTTTAAAAATGCACGTCCATCCGTATATTGGTAAACTGTATCTGGGAAATACGCACCCTGATCATCATACCTTACCAGATGAAAAGGATTGAATGAAGAGGTATTTCTGATGGTATACATATGATTCTGAGTAGTGGAGAATATCAGATCTGAATATTGATGATCCGTCGCTACTTCAGGCAGTACTACTCCATTTTTAAACATAACTAATCCATCGGACCTCACAGCAATAAGATGTGGATCCAGAGGAGAAATCTCAAAATAAAACAAGCTACTCAACTCTGATTTGAAATCATACAACAGTTCCATAGTAGCACTATTATAAACAAACATACTGTCTGCTTTATTGATATACATGAGTTCTCCGTTAGGTGAAATTTTCACATTAGAGATATTAGCACCATCCATTACCTTCTCGGGTATAGGATGGTCTAGATCTATTTTGTATAAAGCTCTGTTCGTAAAATTCTCATCGAGCAAAAAACCCAACAAGTACATTGAATTATTATTAGGGTTATAGGCAAGTTCGCTGGATGCGTTCATGCCTACCGTAATAGCCGTCTGAGCATTTGAGACAACAGTCATCACTAAGATTGTAAATAATACGATCAATGTATTCGAACAATATTCTAAAATCAATTGGCTTATTTTATGTTTCATCATTTGGGATTATTCCTAGGCTAAAACTATATACATCAGCGTATACGAATTATAATATTATACTAGTCTTATAGAAAACGAAATCATGAGTAACTATGTTACCCAATCCTATAGTGTGTGAAGCGTTGGAAGCTTGTACTAAAAAATTTAGATCTTAACTATTCAAAAATAGCCTAAAATATCCTAAATAGTTACAGTATAGGGGGGGAAAATCACCTTCTTGAAATCCTGAAGGATTTCAAGAAGGTGATAGGTTACACTAGGCTACTACGGCTTAGCTATTTCCTTTCCTTTATTTTTGACATATTTCTCTAACCACTGATCCTGCTCCCATAGCATGTGCATGATAGACTCCTTGGCAGTGTAACCGTGACTTTCTTTTGGTAACATGACTAATCGAACAGTTGCTCCTAAACCCTTAAGTGCATTGAAATAACGCTCACTTTGCATAGGATAGGTTCCAGAATTATTATCGGCTTGTCCATGTACCAGTAACAATGGCGTCTTCATTTTGTCAGCATGCATGAATGGAGACATTGTATTATATACCTCGGGAGACTCCCAGTAATTACGTTCTTCGGACTGAAACCCAAAAGGTGTTAGTGTTCTATTATATGCACCGGATCTCGCAATACCAGCTGCAAAGAGATTAGAATGACTTAATAAATTTGCAGTCATAAAAGCACCGTAGGAATGACCACCTACCGCTACTCTTTCTCTGTCTATATAACCCAACTCATCTACAGCATCTATAGCTGCCTTGGCATTCGCCACAAGTTGTTCTCTAAAAGAATCGTTAGGCTGATCTTCACCTTCCCCTATAATCGGAAAAGCTGCATCATCTAATACAACATATCCGCGATTGACCCAAAACAAAGGAGAACCATACCAAGGATATGTAAATTCATTTTCGGAAGATGTAACCTGTCCTGCACTAGACTTATCTTTAAATTCTCTAGGATATGCCCACATCAGCATAGGCATTTTTTCTTTCTTGTTCTGATCATAATCGACAGGAAGATATAGGGTCGCACTTAGCTCTACCCCATCTGGTCGAGTATACTCTATGACCTCCTTATGGACATCTTGTATCGCCTTGAACGGATTTTCAAAATCAGTTACACGAGTGAGATCCCCTGTAGTAACATTTCTAAAAAAGTAATTAGGGTATTCATTCTTAGATTCTATCCTTGTGAGAATAATGCCTTTTGACATATCCATGGCGGTGACAAGTGATTCTAATTTATCTTCATCATCGTTTTCGTATATTCTTTCCGTTTCTTTAGTATTGTAATTATATTTATCTACGAATGGATGCTTACCATCCTCTGAGTAACCTTCTCCTAGTAAGTAGAGATTATTATCTGCTACTGTAAGAATATATTTTCCTAGTTTATTTTTATGAGTTACAAAGTTACCTGGATCGCTATAGTTGTCTTGATAGTTTCTCTCGTTGTATAATACTGGCTCTTCATCAGCATCGCTGGGATTGAAAATTACTGTTCTCAAGTTCCTAGTGTTCCACCAATAATCATAAGCTATAGCTAGATCATCTGTCCCCCAGTCTATTCCGCTATATCTTTCTTTCGTCTTGATCAACATCTGCTTCGCTTCAGTAAAGGGTGCGGCCTGCTGATATACAATATCTCTATGTTCTACTTCTTTAGCAGGATCTCCTTCATCTAGTGCTTCTGCCCAATATAGACTAGCTGGCTTATCATCTCTCCATCTAATAGAACGCGGTCCTTTTCTGACTGACATAAAACCTTTTGGTAGATCCTCTATAAGTGGCAATTCTAGAAACTTACTTATAAGTTTACCAGAGATATCATAAATATCGATGGTACTTGGAAATCTGTAGTAAGGAACCAAATATGAAAAAGGTTCTTTGACAGTTTCTAACTTTATATAGTTTCGATCAGGGGATAAACTTATATCACTATACATCCCCGCTTCCATCCACTTTGATTGTTTACCATCTAAAGATACTTTCCAAATTTCTGATTGAGCTAAGGTTTTAAAATTTGCTTCATCAATTGGATTTTTCAAAAGATCTTGGTAGGTTCTATTTTGCGCTTTTTTACCATCATCATTAACAGAAATAGTAGGCCCTGAAGGAATTGATGTTTTCGCATCTACTAAAAGCTTTCGGTTAGAAGGGAGTTTAGTTATTAAAATACCATCTTCCTCTTTTAACCAATTAATGACCTCTCCCATATTAGCGTTCAGTATAGGATCCGTTAATTTTTTAGCTTCTGCAGATTTCATATCCAGTAACCACAACTCTACGCCTGTAGGTGTCGTGTTTGTAAAAGCCATATAATTCTGCTTGGGTGACCAAGAAAAATTTGTCAATCTAGCATCCACTGGAAGACCTTTGACAGCCTTCGTCTCTGAAGATTTAATATCTAGAAGTTTCATGTCAAACATATATCTAGCCCTACTAGAAATATTCGTTACAGGATTTATCCTTAAACCAGCCAATCTTAATTCTGTCTCAGACAACTCCTGAATGCTCTTGAAAGAACTTCTGTACATCAATACAGCTTTAGTTCCAGCTGCATTCAGTCGTATAGCTGGCGCTGGCGAAGCATCTGCAAGCACCATGATATCCTGATGTGGCGTTTGATATTTGAGGTCTAATTGAGCATCGGTATAAAATGGAACCATAAGCAGTATGAATAAGATTATATTTTTCATGCGAAAATAGTTTTTGTAAGATGATTTAGTTGAAGTTTCTACAGTTATTCTAAATATAAATAATAATTGCGATTTTAATTCAAGTATAGCATGTTTTTCAAAAGCGATCTTTTGAACTAACAAGAGTACGATCTAATGGCACAACAAGTTTGCAGACTATGAACCTTTAATTTCTTTTACCAAATTGACAATTTAAAATGTTATAAGAAATGGTGAATTGTTCGTTTTTGCTTCTAAGTTCTTCTCTCAAGAATTTTATTCGTAATTTAGGTTCAAAGCTACTGCTATGGATTTTACGAAACTAACTTCATGTGCCTCTTTGTGGGTAATTTTAATCTTACATTGCTTCATCACACAAGTCTCAGCTACGGACTACTTTTTCAATGGTTCAGGTAGCTATACAAGTCTATCTTTTTGGACACCATCATATCCTGGAGGCATAATTGATGCAGATGATAATGTAACCATTGTTGCGGGATCGGAATGCTTATTACCTACAGGTACTCTGCTACTCGTTTATGGAAGTTTTACAAATAATGCAGAACTAATCACGGAGAATAATTTCGGTGCTTTTGATGGTGGGCACATTATTAATAACGGTTATTTACTAAGCCGTTTCTCGATAGACAACCTAGGTTCCATTACTAATAATGGAGAACTGTATTGTGAAGGTAGTTTCTCAAATCAAGGATCTGGAGATTTTGTCAATGGGCCAAATGGTACAATTACTATTTATAGCACTTTCATCGCGTCTACCATTAATGGAGGATCGTATCTCTTCAATGGTGCTATGCAGGGAGAGGGAAATCTGACGGTACAGGACTATACTAATTTTGGGACTATAGCTCCGGGATTCTCTCCAGGCATTCTCACATTCAATAATAATCTAGTACTAGATAACACAGGAAATGTAAACATAGAAATTGCTGGAAATGGAGGTTCGGGCAATCCTAATGGGCATGATCAGATCATTGTCAATAAACCTGGTCCTGACCAAGGTGACGTATCTCTAAATGGCACACTGAATGTTAGTTTACTAAATGGTTTCGTTCCTGTTATAGGAGATGAATATGAAATCATTGTGGGTAATCCTAGTGGAACTTTCTCTAATTTACAACTACCCGCAGGAGTATTATGGGAGGTAGTAAACACAGGCACTTCGATAATCTTAAAAGTACTAGATGCTGTTGTGCCAGTTACTCTTCTAAGCTTTTCTGGCAATTATGTAAACGGTGTGAATATCCTTAATTGGGAAACCAGTATGGAGATCAATAACCTAGGGTGGACAGTACAACGCTCTGCGGATGGAAAGGCGTGGAAAGAATTATCTTTTATCAACGGTATGTCAAATTCTTCTAAAAAACAAGCTTATACTTTTAATGACAATTATCCTGAGAATGGTGCCAATTATTACAGAATCATACAAGAAGATGAAGACCATAATTTGACAGAAAGCAAGATCATCAATATCAATACTGAAAGTAACCTCGGAATAGCAGTGTACCCTAATCCGACTTCAGGTAAATTGTTTTTTTCTCAAGAAGTTGAACTAGTGTCGATCTACAGTTTGCAAATGGATACTATTAAAGATCCTAAGTTGTCAAATAAAAGATCTATAGATTTATCTTCCCTTCCAGAAGGCATTTACATATTAGCACTTAAACACAATAATCAAATAAACTATGAGAAAATCATAAAAAAGTAACAAGATTATAACACATTTCCTATCTACTAATCTTGTTAAAACCGGTAAGTTTGTGTCTTAAATAAGCTTATGAGAATTACATATATATTATTTTTTGTTCTACTATCCTTTTATATATCGGGCCAAGATTTAGATATGGTTATACAACAAAAGATAGATTCCATAGCACTTATAGATAAACAAAAGACGCGAATCAATTAGACCTAGAAGATCTTAAGCTAAATAGAATCCGTAGAGACCTTAAAAAGGTAGGCTTACCAAGTAAAGATTATATAGAGCATAGTGCAATGCTACTTAGCTATAATGAACAACATGAGCAGGCGAATTGGGTAGCTCACATCATCGTGCCCGATGTCATAACAGGTGTTGTCTTCAGATCCAATGATTTCAGAACTGATCCATTAGTCAAATCAGGCACAGCGGATCAAGCAGATTACTTCCTAACGGACACGCTGGCTGATGGTAAAGTTAAGTATGATGGATTCGGATATGACAGAGGTCATCTAGCACCTTCAGCTGATTTCAGATGGTCTGCTAAGGCACTTTCTGAATCTTACTTTTATTCTAACATGTCACCACAGCTTCCAGAATTAAACAGAGAAATATGGGCGGATTTAGAAAATACATTACGAGGATATATTCATAATAATTCAGATGCACAACTATATGTCGTAACCGGTCCTATCCTGAAGAATGATCTTCCGAAGATGGAACGTAGTATTCATAAACTGAGCATTCCGGAATCATATTTCAAAGTGATCATAGATCTTAAGAATCAAAGAGGTATAGGCTTTATCATGCCTAACTCGAGTGACTATGAGTCCATTGAAATCAACTACGAGATCAAGTTATTTCTTGGTTAAGAAGGCATCCACTGCTTCAGCGCACTCTCTACCCTCTGCAATAGCCCATACTACTAAGGATTGTCCTCGTCTCATATCTCCCGCACTAAAAATCTTTTCTGCACTAGACTTATAATCTGTAGTGAGAACATTTCCTCTATTATCTAGTTCTATTGCCAGCTGACTGAGCATACCTTCTTTTAATGGATGTAAAAATCCGACAGCTAGAAAAACTATATCACAGGGTATAATTTCACTAGTTCCTGTAATTTCTCGCATTTTATATTTCCCTTCTATATCTTTCTCCCAAGAGACTTTGACAGTTTCTATGCCAGAAAGATTCACTCCATCTTCTGAGACAAATCGCTTAGTAAGAATAGACCAACTTCTATCACAACCTTCTTCATGCGATGATGAAGTTTTTAAGGTCATAGGCCACAAAGGCCATGGATCATCAGCAGTTCTATCACTAGACGGCTTCGATAATAATTCTATCTGTGTAATAGTTTCGGCTTCCAATCTATTAGAATTTCCGATACAATCTGAACCCGTATCTCCACCTCCTATAACAACGATATTCTTTCCTTTTACAATAATTTCGTTTTCTATGTC
>ENA-ORXT01005842-ORXT01005842.1-marine-metagenome-genome-assembly--contig:-NODE-5842-length-11822-cov-8.574287_pt1 | contig 11822 bp, 9 predicted proteins | sample MGYA00237868_ERZ511482 | MGnify/ENA metagenome assembly ERZ511482 | reverse complement strand
ACTTCTGTTTTAAAACAAAATCTAGCGTATTTTGAATCTGCCAAATAAATTTGGCAATTACGTGGGACGCAAATACACTTAGAAAAGAAGTCAGACCTATGACCTGTTCCATGATGCAATTTAGAGCAGTCAGATCGTCCCACGTAATTGCCAAATTTATTTGGCAGATTCCACTTGTTATACTTCTGTTTTAAAACAAAATCTAGCGTATTTTGAATCTGCCAAATAAATTTGGCAATTACGTGGGACGCAAATACATTTAACTATCAATTTTTTAGCTGACATTCTAACGTCTTCGCATACCCGCAGTCGCCAATTTTAAATGTTTTCTAGATATTCAAGTACTTCGATATATTTGTGTCCACCTCTTTCTAAACTATCTTTCCAATCTTTAAAATTATGAGAGATTGCTTAATTAAAGAGAACTTAGATGTATAATGTGTTTCATGCTATACGTCTAATTTGCGCCATAGAACACGTCATAAATCTCACATCTCACAGAAAAATATAATTTTTCGGTCTCACCTCTCACTTCTCTTCAAGCAGTATAAACATATATATAATGAGAAGAATTCCTTGTTAAAAACAAAGTATTATTGACGATAGCACTGGTTTCCGTATCCTCAGGATATTGGTCCTTTGGACTTGCGACCTGTTCTTTAAGTGCTTTAATTAAATCAGGATCTGCATATTTTTGGGTCAGTACAACCTTGCCAAAATGATCTGCAAATAAAGCAACACCAACAGTACCATCTGTAGCAAAAATATAATTTCCAAATTTAGCAAGTATAGGTGGAAATTGGAAAGGACCGCCATAGCCTGCAAAACCGCCTACGACACCCTTGAAAATTCCTGCGTCGGCATTCAGCCAAGGATTTTGGAAGGCCACCGTCAATTTGCCAATAGGGGCATTTTTTAAAAAAGATTGCTTCAAGGTTTCAGAAAAAGTGTCATAACCAGCAATAGCCCGAGATCGTAAATGTGCCATCCCACATAGCCATGCACATATCCGTCCGCAATTTAAAAACGCTTCTACGGTCCGACAATAAGGACTGCTTTGTTCCATATGGTCAATCCAATCAAAAACTTTATCTGGTTGGTGTTCTCTAATAGAACGAACGGCACTATATAAAACGTTTAAAATTCTTGAAGGTGCTGCTGCGACACAAACAGGTGCATATTGAGCAATACCCAAAGCTGCCTGAACTTCTGTGGAATGTGCCACTACATAATTATCCGATAAACATTTTAATAAGGTAGAAAAAATGGCATTAAAGACAGTTGGCAAATATTCAGGATTCCATTCATCTACTTTTTGAACGATTGGTTCTGCTACTGCTACAGTCCATTCTATTAGTAAAGCACTTTCAATCGCTCCATGTTTGATTTCGTGTGCCTTGTACTGTTCATTATAAAAATCCGCTTGCTCTTTTAAATGAGCAATGAGTGGAGGATAAGTTATTTTTTCCATTGCAGCCATCTTCTGTAATCGCTATAACGTTGATGTAAAAATTTCAATTTCAAAATATCATCTGCCCGATAACCATATAATTTTTTTTCCTGCGACCATGCTTGTAATTGTTGCTCGATTGCTAGTAAGCGATGGTCTACTTCTCTTATAGAAACATTTTCTAAACCTCTATTGAATTGTTGCTCGAAAGCATCTAAGGGGTCATCATTATCTAAATTTAAACCTAGATATTCTTCACAAGATAAGTCAAATAATTTACGCAACCATTCAATTCTATCTACCCGATACGATTCATTATCTACTTGGTCAAAAAAAGGAGATTCTAAATGAGGGGTCAAAGTATCGTGCAAAACAAAGGGCAAAATTTGCCGAACATCTTCCAATTCTACCACCTTATTACCTCGAAAGTAAGCAATCGCTTTGGAAAATAACAAGAGCGTCATTATTTTCCGCACAGACAGTCCATTGAGTGTTTGAGAACCCAAATCTTTAATGTGATCTTTCCCTGTTTCCTTTCGGAATAATTGCCGCATATCTATCCCTGATAATTTGGCAATATCTTTTGTCATATATTCTATTCGAGTAGAGGCAGGTTCAAAGAATTCAAAATGCCGACAGAAAAATTCTATTCTTTTACGCAAACTTGGTTCTATTGCTACGGCTCGTATTTCTTTGTTTATTTGGTTTAATTCTTCCTCCGAAAAAATGATTTCTTCGGGAATCATCGACTCCGGTTTAAAGTCTAATTCTATTCGTTTTTGTAAAATTTCTATGAAACGAGTATTAAAATGCAAAGCCCGAATCACAATATCAATTCTATCTTTTAAGGCTTCTATTACTTGGTAAGTACCGCCACCTGCATCATCATTGGCGGTTAGATACCAAGCAGCTTCAGGGCATTCTACTATTTGGTCAAAAATTTCTGCATAGTTATCTGCAAGTACAGTGAGCAATGCAGATTGCGTACGAGTAGGAATTCGATTATATTCATCAATAATCTTTACTCGCATCTCTAGCCATTTTCGCCAAGCAATGCGTATATCCGATGCTTTTTCTGCTTTGACCATATCTGCGGGCAAGGGATGTCCCAATAAATCAGAAATAGTCATTTGTGGTTGCCCATGCTGAATCGCTCGCATGACATCCAATTTCGAATAGCCTGCTAACAAACCCATCAGTATCGAAGTAGCTGTTTTGCCTCGACCAGGACCACCAACAATCAAACACTTTCCTCGCACTGCTAAATTCAATAAAGCGATTAACACAAAACTAGAATAACTTTGTCCATTTGGTAAACTGACCGTTACCTTGCTATCTCCAAAGGTAAAACGTCGAGCATCTCCGTCATCATATTCTATATCATAATAAGGGCTGATAATAGCAGTCGTACTTATCCAAAAATAGGCTTGACGTAATTTATCATCTAGACCTGTACTAGCGATAGTTGCAGCTTCGCTATCTTCTGCTTCGTATAAGTCTTTTACCTCAAAAAGCTTTTTAGCTTCCGCTTGTTGCGGAGTCTTTGTTGGAGTGGGTGTAGGTCTAAAAACACCGAAAGCCTTTTTTAAGAAGTCAGACATTATTTAGGATTGTTTATTTGTTTATTTGTTTAGTTGTTTAATAATCACAGTTGGACAACAAATAAACAATTTTGAAAATCAGTAGAATATTTACACTTTAGTAACGATAAAATACAACAATTAATTCATTAAAAGTATACTAATATTTTGCTAAAATCTGTACACGTCCCGCTTGCCACGCCCCACTTGTCATTTTGTAAAAATCTGTACACGTTCCGCTAGTATACTAGTTAGACGTGTACAGATTTTTACAAAATGACAAGTGGGGCGTGGCAAGCGGGACGCGTACAGATTTTTACAAAATATAAGAGTGTAGAAAAAAATTAAGAAACCCTTCTCATTATCAACATTCGAGAAGTAGCTGTTGCCACTAGTACCCTACCCGCTTTATAAGCTCTTCCATGAAGCATCAAATAGGATTTCGTTAAACTAACTACCTCCACCTCAATAATAACTTCTTCGTCTTTAGGCCTCAGTGGTTTTAAAAAAGTAACATTTAAATCTAAGCTAGTAGTAGGTGCAGCAGTAGTTAAAGAAGAAAATGGTCCGAAAGCAGCATCAAAGAACATACCGAAGTAGCCGCCAAAAGTAACACCCATCGGGTTGTTATACTGTTCCTTAACGGGAAAAGAAACAGTCGTGGATTTCCCCTGCTCGTATGTCAAATACTCCATTCCTAAGCCTTCCATAAATGGAGGTGGAAAAGTTAGTTTTTCTGCGCCTTTTTGATTTCTAAGCGTTTCGTACAGTTGTTTTGTTAAGTCGTTCATAAATTAAATTATACTACTTTTTATATGTTTCTTTTAGTAAATCTTGCTATCAATAGACTGACAGCTAGTAAAAGATAAAGTTTTTATTTGTTCGTAAATATTTTTTGCTTTTTGGTACTCACCAATATAGGTTAAAGCAGCGGCATAATCTGAATAATATTATAAAGCATAATAATCTACATCAATCCAAATTGATGTAGATGCCATCGGTAATGTTGTGCATGAAATACCTCCAAATCTGCTTTTGTCAATTCGCCCATCATAGGATTATAGCAAACCGCATCTGGGTTATCTTCAAAATGCTGATAGAATCGTTCGATAGCCGGTGCGACTTGTTCAATAGCCTCTTCCAAAGAGTCATATTTTAAAGGAGGCAAATCCGCTTTGGTAGTCCCTGGTTTTGGTCGATATTCAAAAATGGCACCATTTGCTATAAATTTTCCAAAATATAATTGGCTTTTAGTCGGCTCTTTTTCTGGTTCTCCTTTTCTACCAATAGTAGTTTTCGTTACCCAAATTAAATGTTCGACCATGTGTTGAGGAGTCATTAAACCAAAACTAGGTTTTGCATCTGCGCTTAAGTTTTGTAAAAGTGGTAGAGCTTCCGTCTGTAAGAAAGTCTTGTTAGTAGTAGTTGGCATAATTTTTAGTAGTTAAATATATGAAGCTATTAAACAATGTCACACAGCTATGGTTTTAAAAAGAATTTTAGAGACAAAAAAAAATCATTCAAAAGTGACCCCCTAAGAAAAAATCGTCTTAATAGCAGATTCTTTACCTCTCTTTTTTCCCCTTTACTAAATCTAATCTTTTTGGTGTTTTCCTCCTTACCAATAAGTACTATTTACACAAATCAACAAAATTAAAAAAGCGTCTATACAGTTGCTTAAAATACTTTTGAGTATTTATGTATAGAATTTCCTTCCTTATTTTAATTATAAAAAAAGCTACCATAGTGGTAACGTTTTTTAGGTAATGTACACTTATGTACGTGTCTATAGATGATTAAGCAAATAAGAAAGAAGTGAAGATTTAACAAGAATTTAAAACAACACATCAAACATCGAAGCAGCTAGTCTGTTATTCTAAAAAGACTACAATAAAAAAATTAACTACGGGACAACTAAAAACGTAAACATTATGAATATTCGGGAAATAAAATTAGCCATAACAGTAAAATTAATGAACTTGGATACTGGAAATTATTTAAACACTATCCAAGAATTAATGCAAAGTTTGACAGAGCAAGTTGGTGCTTTTCTAGGATTACAAGTCCTTAAGGATGCTATATTGGATAGAGACCATTCTCTGCAAACGCTTACTTTGCAATACGAAAACTGTACGCTAAATATTGACCTTATTCAGAACAACACTACTAATAATCAGTATGTTAATCGCTTGGATGTATTTTAAGTGATTGACATGCCCCTTTTTTCCTTCCGTCTTCTTTCCTTCCATTAGACTTCTTATTCTTTAATAGCGTTTATTGTATTTTTTTGTGCGCATTTTTTAAATACCTGTAAACTTACATTCACGAGCTTAAAAACGCTATTTTTTCAATCAATTATCTACCTCTGATAGTGATGCTTTTCCACCAATTGGAAGATATTTTTTGATATTTACTTTCTTCAACCTGCCTTGCAGGAAGCAAGTAGTTGAATTTTTCAAAAATCTTGTGCTTGCTTACCGTTTTTTCGTCAAATATTAGTAATTTGTCCATTCCTAGCACCTACAACCGAATGGACAATGGTCTACGTAGCTTATTCGACTAAAGCCTAATATTTACGCCCTATTACGTTCCATTTTATTCAAAATTCAATCATTCAAAATTCAACATGAGTATAGAGCATCGCTTAAAAAAAGGAATAATCCGTTAATGGTTTATTTGTTGATACTGTTTATTTGTTTAATAGGCACGCTGCTAAACAAATAAACAGTATCAACAAATAAACAAGTTGGAAGTATTCCTTTTTTAGGCGATTGTCTACTTAACTATTCAATTCTAAAATTTTGAGTTTCATTTAAGGGAATGTTTTCTTGTGTAAGTTCTATTTCCACTTTGTAATTACCTACTGGCCACAATCTATCAATTCTCCGGCTTACACCTGTTGAAGCTCGAATCTTTTTCTTATCCTCATATCCTTCAATATCTCTAAGGGCAGTTGTCTGGGAAACAAATTCTGTAAAGCTGTTATTTTCTTCAAGGAAAAGTTTCATAGTGAGCTGGTCATCTGCGTCTCCATCTTTTATTTCGACACTAACCGTTAGATAATCGGCATCTTGGGGCAGGGTTGTGCTATTATCCGAACAGCCATCTGCCGTTGGTTGTGTATCACATAATCTAAAGGAACTAAAGGATGCGCAATCTTCTTTGCAACAACTGCTAATAAATAAACCTAGACCTAGCACCAAAAGAAAAAAGGAACTCTTAGAATTTTTAATTGAGTTATTCATAATAATATTTTAATGGTTTAAAAAAATCCGCTATCGGATCAGTTGGGGAGATAGGACGGCAACCAAAAAAATAAGTGAACTAGATTGGTAGATTTTTTTTTGGAAGATTACAATATTGTACTTTTTTAAAGTACCACAAGAGACTGCTACTTTAGCACTTCAGACTAGTATCGAACCTTAAGGAAAATAGCTAAAATAAGGATTCCAGTCCCTAAGAATAGCCAGTATATAGAAAGAGAAGTTTTTTGAAAAGGCAAATTGTCTACATCGCCATAATAAGAAAAGGCAGCCCAGTACTTAGGATGTGCATGGATAGAAGAACTATTTTTAAGGAAGGTTAGCTTTGCTTTCCTCAATGCCAAGGCGGGTACTTCATTGGTTTTTAAATATTTAAAGAAATTATATATTATTTCGCTTGAACTTCTATCGTCAACCAGCCAATTTGTTAAAATCAAATTTTGACAGGCGGCTAGTTGGAATGCTTTCGCAATACCTAAGACACCTGCGCCCAAAGATTCCTTGCCATTATTAGTTTTACAGGCACTCAAAACGACTAAATCACTTTTGAGCTGCATTTTTGCAATCTCGTGTACATGCAATTGGTTATCTTGGCCAATTGCACTGTCTGGTGCAAACTGGAGATAAGATTCCATAGGGAATTGGTCGTTTAAGATAGCGTGCATAGCTAAGTGCAGAATTTTATAATTGGCACTCTGTTCTTTAAAATTATTTTCAGTAGCCTCCGAGCCAATATATTGCTTGCCTTTAAATAATAGCGCAGTATTTTTTATTTCCTCAATATTGTAAAGTAGTGGAGCAATTTTTGACCGATTGGCTAAGTCTTCTCCTTCTGCAGTAGTAGTGATTACTTCCTGATAAATTGGTCCAAAACCAATATATAATTTTTCACTTTTGTGCGGAGTACTTAGACTTTTATTTGTTATTTGAGTAGCAGACCCGTTATAAATGATGGTATGTTTTTTTAATAAATAAGGCAGCGTTTTATAGGTAGAACTTGCATTAACTTTTTCAGTCAATAGTACTTCAAAAGGAAGATTTATTAATTTACCATCAGGCACAATGATAAGATTAGTTGGCAGTGAATTGGAAGGTTGATTAGTGAAAATATTTTCATATAACTGATTCGACATATTTACAAACAATTCTTTTTCTTGTATATAAGATTGTTCCCTCGAATTATTCGTATTATTTGTAATAATACTTTTAACGATCACTAGATTTTTTTCTATTTCCTCAGTAGCAATAGTTTGGAAATTAATCCTATCAGGAGTAATAATAAAACGATAAATAAAACGGTCGCTCCAATGAAAAATAAAGATTCCTTTTTTGGTTGTCTTAGCTAGTTGTTTAAGATTTGCTAAAGAAGTAACATTCAACTTGTATCGGCTTTGATAATATGCAGGATAATTGGATGCCAGATTGGAAAGAAAATTTTCTCGTTCTTGCTGCAAATCAAACATTTGTGCCGCATATTTTTCTTTCAAGCTATCTTGTTCAGGCGTCTTTTTGTATTTGTCATAAATGGTATTATAATCCTGTAGAATACTTTTTTCCTGTTGTAGAATATCTTCTGGTATACTACCTTCCCACAAGGAGTTTTTTTGAGTAAAATTTCTATTAATGGCAATAGATTTACTTTTTTCAATACAGTTAAATATTAAGGAAAGTAGGGTCGAATCTTGTTCTGTTTGGTATAAATTATTCAGCTTATTTAAAGACCAATCATAGAATTCTCTGACATTTTTTTGGAAGATTACTTCTGAAGTTTCAAAAAAATAATTAGCATTCATATCTTCAATTAATTGAAGCCCTTTGATTATTTTTTCTTTTATCATTTCCTGAGCAGTCCCCTCTATTTTTTCTTCTATTTTCAGGTAACTGAAAAATCCGACGAAACTATCCCATTGACTAAAATTAGGTACCACAGGATGTTTTTCTAGTTTATCTCCGATACTTATTCCTGATGCTGTAAGCAATTGATTCATATATAATCTAGCGGAATCAATTTGTCCTAGTGTTATATGCAGTTCGGCAATCTGTGTTAAAACATTAAAAGTTCTAGTGTCACTATATTTCGCCCCATTTAAGAATTTATGCGCAAAGGCTAATGCTTTTTTAGGTTGTCCTTTTTTCTGATATAAATTTGATAGATATTTATAGGTTAAAACAGTCTGTTCATTTTTATTTCCTACTTTTTCTTTCAAAATAGCTAAAGCTTCGTCTAACAACAGATTTGACTCCTCCAATTGATTATTCAACATATAAAATTTACCCAAACGAGAAAGTTCTAATGCTACATAAAAGCTTTGCTTAGGTCTAAATTCTTTAACTGTTTTAATAGATTTTTTTTGATAAAAAATAGCTAAGTCCAAATTACCTAAACTTTCATTAATTAATGCTAGAGAACCGTAGGTGGAGGGTAGTAGTACTCCTAAAGTTTTATAATTTTTTTCTTTTAATGCCTGTGCTTTAGTTACATAAATTAATCCTTGATGAAGGTTTCCAAGGGTTACATATTCATTCCCTAGGTTTTGCAGCAAAATACTGCGATTCCTATCTGTGCAGCCTTCTTGTTGTTCGCAGAGCAAAAGTGATTTTCTGATTAACTTGATGGATTCCTCCGAATCTGTTAAAAGAAGTGCTTTATTATGGTAGTATCCGATTAAAAGGACGACTTCTTGTTCTTCTTTTGCATAAGAAATGGCAGTGTCAAGATAATTTGTTGCCAACTCAAGTTCTCCTAATCTAGCATAAATATTTGATACTGAACTATAATATCGGCTAATACCTTTTTTTGATTGCGCTTCTGAGTTTTTTATTGATTCCAAAGCCAATATGGCATAATCACGGCTTTTTTTCATTTCTCCTAAACTCTGGTAGAGAATGCCGATTAACCGCCTTATTTTGGTTGAAATCCTATGATTTTTCCCCAAGAACTGATTGACTAAAGCAAGACCTTGCAAGAGAGAATCTAGTCCAGTTTGATAATTCGCCTGAAAATAGGAAAGACCACCTATCTCATATAGAGAATTTATTAAGTCTAAAGTATCCGTATTAGTTTGTTGGTAATTCAAAGTAATCGCCTGTTCCAGATAGGGTTTTGCTAAATCGTACTTTCTAGCACTTCGATATGCTGCGCCCAACTCGTTTAAAACGGGAATTATTTGAGCTTTACTATCTAGTATAGATTTAAAAAGTGTTAGAGATTGATTTAAAAAGTCAATTCTGAGGGTGTTATTATTTAAAACATCATTTTGAAAATTAGCTGCCAAAAAATAATAATTTGCTAATGTAGATTGATTGTTGGGCAAATCATTTTTGAGGTCTTGTTCAAGAGTAAAAATAGCTTCTTTACTATTATCTTTGAGCGAATCCAGCGTATTTAAAAGGAGATAATTATTGATTAAAGAAAAATAATAGTTCGTTTTAATTGAGGGAGTATTCCTATCTTTTAATTGTTGTTTCCAATAATTGAGCAAGCTCGTTGATTCTTTTAACGCTAAATCATATTTTGCTTTTTTTCGGAGTAAAATTATTTTTTGGGCTTGTTCGTCAATGGCTTTATCTGCTAATCCGTTGATGTAGAATTGTGCTGGGAGTTGAATGATAAAAGAAGCAAGCAATAAAATAATAAACAAATATTTCATTCTTCCTATTTTGTTAATTCATTTAAATATTGATTAAAAAATAACTTGGTCTTTTTGTTTTTGAATTGACCTTTTTTCTCATAGGTTTTCAACCTATTAGGAAAAAATCCATTTCAAAAACGACCAATTTATTTTTTAATCGTTACTAAATATTTTTGAGCTAAACGTTTTTTGTAATGCGTCTTATTATTTACAATAGCTTCAAGCTGCGTCTTTGCTTCTGCTGAGTTACCAGCATAATAATCACTTAAAGCCAAATACCATATTGCCTGGTCATAATAAGGATTCTCTGGCGAGATGGCTATCAAATTTTCCTTTGCTTTAGCAAATCGTTCCAACTTAAGATTAGCCACCCCTTTCATTAAAGTGTATTTGCCAAAATGGTCAGCTATAAAAAGAGAATCATTGGAGAGTGGTAATAAAATGGTGAGGGAAGTTTCGTACTTTTTAGCAATAAAAGCCTGTACCGCATTTTGCCAATTTTCGGCAATCTCACTGTCTTTCTCTGACCGAAGTAAATCGTAAGAAGGATCTTCCACCGTTGCCAAAATTGTTAAATTTTCACCTGCTTCCACACTCGCAATAGGAGGCAATCTTTTTATTGGAGGCGTAGATTTTGTGTAAAAGTAATAAGCAAGTATTGCCAATCCAAATAAGAACAAAATAGGCAATAGTACTTTGATTAACCGAGGTTTAGATTTAGTTTGCACAGCGATGGGGTCAAAACTATTAGCAAATTTGGTCCGCAATTCAGCTTCACCTGCTACTCTGATATTTGCTCTAGCCTGCACCTGTTGCTTCACTACTTTTTGGAGTAAAGGATCTTCTTTAATCGCTTGACGAATCTCCATTTCCTTTTCTTTATTCAACTTTCCATCAAGAAAATCATCAATTAAATTGATAAAGTAATCCATTTTATCTTGACTCATAGGCTATCCATCTTTGTATTAATTAACTTTTTAAGCTTTTTAAGACATTTGTATTTCATACTTCTTGCACTTTCTGCATTGCTAAGATTTGATCGCTCTGCAATTTCGTCCATCGAATAACCATAATATCCCCAATCCATCAATATTCGTTGGCAAGTGTTACCTAGTGTATGAATAAGGCGAACTACCTGAGCAGCCTCCTCTTTATTATCAATCATTTTAAGTAAATCCCTTTCTCTAGCATCGTACTCTAACAGTTCTAGTGTTAGTATATTTTTATTAGACGCATTCTTTCGAGAAACATCAACACAAGTATTGTAGAAAATAGTATAAAAATAACTGGAGACCTTGCTTTCTTTTCTAAAACTGCCGTTTTTGATGTGCCGAATCAACTTAACTAAGGAATCAGCATAGGCATCTTGCATTTGTTGTTGGGAGAGGTGAAGTTTATTTTTTATCTTAGGTAGGAATCCTTTGTAGGCATGAAACATATACGTAGATATATTTTCAAAATCTTTTCCTCCAGATTTCATGCCAGCTATTAGTTGGTCATCCGTATATTTTGATGGTTTATGCACGTAATTTTTTATAGTATTTGTGTAGTCCAGTAAGTTTAGGAACGGGAAGCAAATAACCGCTAAGATTTAGAATAGTCTATTTTGCTCTTAGTTTTTTTCTTGAAAGCAGGAGTTATGTTGATATAATAACTGTTTTCAAGAAGGAAAATAAGGACAAAAGAGACTATTCTAAATCTTAGCGGTTATTTGTTTCCCGTTCCTAATTCTACTTTGGCACTCTGGAATTTTTACTGGCATATAGTATTAGGTAAACGGCAGATGAAATAAATTCTTTAGAGACAGCAAATTTGATTTGTTTTTTATTAAAAAAAACAAATCAAATTTGTTGTCTCTAAAATTCCTATCTGCCAAATATACTTTTTACCTACTATC
>ENA-ORXT01005839-ORXT01005839.1-marine-metagenome-genome-assembly--contig:-NODE-5839-length-11826-cov-5.348625_pt1 | contig 11826 bp, 13 predicted proteins | sample MGYA00237868_ERZ511482 | MGnify/ENA metagenome assembly ERZ511482 | reverse complement strand
GACCGGGCGGCGCATCAAGTTCCTGGTCGTGAAACCGGGCCTCGACGGCCACTCCAACGGGGCCGAGCAGATCGCCGTGCGCGCCCGGGATTGCGGGATGGAGGTCGTGTACGAGGGCATCCGCCTGACCCCTGCCCAGATCGTCAATACCGCGCTGGAGGAAGGCGTGCACGTCGTCGGCCTGTCGATCCTGTCCGGCTCCCACATGCCGCTGGTGACCGAGGTGATGGACCTGATGCGGCGCGAGGGGATGGACGACATCCCCGTCATCGCGGGCGGCATCATCCCCGACAGCGACGCGGCGACCCTGCGCGCCGCCGGGGTCGCGCGGGTCTACACCCCCAAGGATTTCGAACTGACGAAGATCATGGCCGATATCGTCGAACTGGTCGAACGGGGGGAGGCAGATGCAGCATGAGGCCAGAGCGAAAGATCTGGAACGAGGGAATAAAACTGTTCGCCAATTTTCTCAATGCCATAGCTATTGGTGTTATCGCGTTTTCTTTCATTCGGCCCAGCATTGATGATGGGATGGAGCAAGCCTATTTTGTAGGCTTGATGGTAGGGATTATCATACACGCGGCAGCACAGTTTGTGCTTGGTTCGTTGATTGAGGAAAAATGATGAGCAGAGAGACATTACTGACTTTCGTTATTCCAATTTCACTCGCTGTACTTTCCTGGGTCGCAGCATTCCTGATACGGCGTCGTTCAAGCCAGTTGGACAGGGAACTTGCTGCAAGACAACAGGCAATAGAACAGATTCTCTCGGGTTCCGTAGATTTCGAGAACCAGATGATTTGGATAACATTGCGTGGTGGTTTGCGACAAGGTGCGTCTCTCAGCCAATACGAGTGGCTTCAACAGGCAAACGACCCTAAACGCTACAGATACAGGTTGGAAAACAGCAGCATTCACTGGGATGAGCTGGGAAAGAAAATTGATCTGGCTGATCTGCTTGGTAACAGCCGAAAGACCTACCCATTTCTGACGAGTAAATAGGATGCATCCGCGATGGCTAACGACAAAAGCGTATTGAAAGTTAACCGCCGTACCCTCCTCACCCTCGCGAGTAGCGCCCTCCTCGCCCCTCCCGCGATGGCGAGCATCTTCGATCCCACGCCGCAGGAACAGCAGGCGTCCCTCGCGGCACTGAAGACCCCCGGCCACGCCCTGCTCGTCCGCCATGCCCTCGCGCCCGGGCATAACGATCCGGCGGGGCTGGACCTGTCCCAATGCCACACCCAGCGCAATCTCGACGATGCGGGGCGCGCGCAGGCGGTCGAGATGGGCGCGTGGTTGCGGGCGCAGGGGGTGACGCCGAGCATGGTCTACAGCAGCCAGTGGTGCCGCTGCATGGATACCGCGCGCCTGATGGGGTTCGAGCCGATCGTGCCGGAAGTCTCGCTGAACTCCATCGCCGACATGCCGGGGACCGAGGCATCCAAGCTGCGCCGGCTCCGGCGCTTTCTCGGGGCGCTGTCCTCCGCCCCCGGCCCGGCCCTTCTGATGACCCATTCCACCATCGCCACCCACATGATCGGCGGCCTGCTGGGGTCGGGCGAGGGGGCGGTCGTGCGGCTGGGGGCGGACGGTGCGGCGACCTCCATCGGGCGCGTGCTGTTCGGGATGGAGCGGGTCTGAGGCGCTGCGGTAAGGCACCCCATTGCCACGGGCGGGCAGGCTTTGCATAACGGGGCATCTTTTCACGAACCCCCCGCCAGCACTGGAGCCGCGATGAAACCCGAAATCCTGATGATGGGTCCGATGATGCCGCATGTGGAGGCGGCCCTCGACGACGCCTACACCGTGCACCGCCTGTTCGCGGCCGACGACAAGAATGCCCTGCTCGCCGAGGCCGGCCCCCGCATCCGGGGCATCGCCACCGATGGCGGGCTGGGTGCGAGTGCCGACGTGATGGGCGCGCTGCCCGCGCTGGAGATCGTGTCGTGCTACGGCGTCGGCACGGATGCCATCGATCTGGGCCACGCCCGGGAACGCGGCATCACGGTCACGAACACCCCCGACGTGCTGAACGACGACGTGGCCAATATGGCCGTGGCCCTCGTGCTGGCGACCAGCCGCACCCTGGTCGCGAACGATGCCTGGGTCCGGCAGGGACGCTGGACGGGCGAGGGTGCGCCGCCGCTGGCGCGCTCGATCCGGGGGCGCAAGGTCGGGATTCTGGGGCTGGGCCGCATCGGCAAGGATATCGCCGAAAAGCTGGGCGTCTTCGGCTGCGAGATCGCCTATCACGGGCGCACGCAGCAGGACGGCGTATCCTACGAGTATTTCGCCGACCTGACCGACATGGCCCGGGCCTGCGATTTCGTCATCGCGATCTGCCCCGGCGGCCCCGCGACGGACGGCATCGTCAATGCGCAGGTGCTCGAAGCGCTCGGCCCCGACGGCACGTTCATCAACGTCGCGCGCGGGTCGGTGCATGACGAGGCGGCCCTCGTCGCGGCGCTGGAAAGCGGCAAGCTCGGCATGGCGGGTCTGGATGTCTTCGCCGCCGAGCCCGGGGTGCCGGACGCCCTGATGAAGAGGGACGACGTCATCCTGCAACCGCACCAGGGCAGCGGCACGGTCGAGACGCGCCGCGCGATGGGCGATCTGGTGATCGAGAACCTGCGCCGCCACTTCGCGGGCGAACCGGTCAGGACGCCGGTGGGGTGACGCAAGGCCCCAGCCCCGCCGCCGGGGCGCAGCAGGGGCGATCCGCTACAGGGACGCCGTGATCCCGCCATCCACATACAGGATATGCCCGTTCACGAAGCTGGACGCATCCGATGCCAGATAGACCGCCGCCCCCGCCAGTTCCTCGACATCGCCCCAGCGCCGGGCGGGGGTGCGCCCGGTCAACCAGCCGCTGAACGTCTCGTCCCTGACCAGCGCATCCGTCAGTTCGGTCTTGAAGTAGCCGGGGCCGATCCCGTTGATCTGGATGCCGTGGGGCGCCCAGTCGATGCACATGCCCTTCGTCAGCATCTTGATCGCGCCCTTCGACGCCGCATAGGGCGCGACGGAGGGGCGGCCCAGCTCGCTCTGCACCGAGCCGATATTGATGATCTTGCCCTTCTTGCGCGGAATCATGTGTCTGGCGACGGCTTTGGACACGTAGAACACCGAATCGACATTCGTGGTCATCACGTCCTTCCAGTCGCTGTCCGCGAAATCCTCCAGCGGCGCGCGGCGCTGGATGCCGGCATTGTTGACGAGGATGTCGACGGGTCCGATCTCGCGCTCGATCCGGGCCACGCCCTCGGTCACGGCAGCCGGATCGGTGACGTCGAAGGCCGCCTCCTCGACCGCGATCCCCTCGCCGCGCAGGGTTTCGGCGGCGGCCGACAGCTTCGCGGCCCCGCGCCCGTTCAGCACGATCTTCGCCCCGGCCTGCCCCAGCCCGCGCGCGAGGGCGAAGCCGATGCCCTGGCTCGATCCGGTGATCAGCGCGGTGCGCCCGTCGAGGCTGAAGAGGGAGAGGGTCATGCGGTTGTCCTTTCGGCAGGGATTGGTATTGAGGGCGTCAACCACCACGCATAGCGCGCCCGTCCCGAAAGGTCATCCGATGAAAGCCATCGTCATCCACGCCGCCCGCGACCTGCGCGTCGAAGAGCGCGATGCGCCGACCCCCGGGCCGGGCGAGGTTTCGCTGGCAATCAAGGCCGGGGGGATCTGCGGGTCGGATCTGCATTACTACACCCATGGCGGGTTCGGCGCGATCCGGGTGCTGGACCCGATGGTGCTGGGGCACGAGGTGGCGGGCGAGGTCGCGGCGCTGGGGGCGGGGGTCACGGGGCTGACGGTCGGGGACCGGGTCGCGGTGAATCCCAGCCTGCCCTGCGGGTCCTGCGCATTCTGCCTGCGGGGCGAGCCGAATCAGTGCCTCGACATGCGGTTCTTCGGCAGTGCGATGCGGCGGCCCCATATCGACGGGGCGTTCCGCGAGACGCTGGTGACGCAGGCCGCGCGCTGCATCGTCGTGCCGCCCGCGATGCCCTTCGCCCATGCCGCCTTCGCCGAGCCGCTGGCCGTGGTGCTGAACGGGGTGCAGAAGGCCGGGCCGCTGATCGGGCGGCGGGTGCATGTGGCCGGGTGCGGACCCATCGGCGCGCTGGCGGTCCTGGTCGCGCGGGGGGCCGGGGCGGCGGAGATCGTGGTGACGGATATCGTCGACGAGCCGCTGGCCATCGGGCGCAGCATCGGGGCGGATCGTGCCGTCAATATCGCGACGGACCCGCAGGCGATGACGGAATACGCCGCCGACAAGGGCCGTTTCGACGTCGTGTTCGAAGCCTCCGGCAACGGGGCCGCCCTGCGTACCGCGCTGGATGTCGTGCGCCCGGGCGGCACCGTCGTGCAACTGGGCCTCGGCGGGGACGTGACCGTGCCGCAGAACGTGATCGTGGCCAAGGAACTGACGATTCGCGGCACCTTCCGCTTCCACGCCGAATTCGCCATCGCCGCGCGCATGATCGCGGAGGGCAAGCTGGACGTCGCCCCCCTGCTGAGCGAAACCCTGCCCGTCGACCGCGCGGTGGAAGCCTTCGACCTCGCCACCGACCGAAGCCGCGCGATGAAGGTGCAGATCGCGTTCGGAGGGTAGTACGAAAAGAGGCGGCGCTAAACCCTCTCTAAACACCCTTGCCGTACACCTGACATGGATGGCGCTTCGACGCCCTTCGTGCAGGAGACCGACATGAACACCGCGACACCGCTGATCGCCGCCATCGCCTTGCTGGCCCTGTCCGCCTGTGGTGATGAAGCCTCCACGAGCGCCGAAGCCCCCGCCGACAGCCCGAAGACCGAGCGCGTGGCGGAGGCGGCATCCGCTGCCCCGGCCATGAAATCGGGCGAGGTGGCCGAGGTGACGGTGAAGGCCCCGACGAAGATGCCCGAACCCGACAACCCCATCATCGCCTTCGAGAGCGAGGACGGAAAACTCTCGCTGGGTCGCAATGCCCTGACGATGGTATCCCCGGTACACGACGCCGAAAACGATGTCTGGTCCGTCTTCGTGCAGCTCGACAAGCAGGCGGCGGAGGATTTCTACACCCTCACCACCGAAATCGCGGGCGAGGCCCTCGCGGTGGTGGTCGATGACATGACCGTCAGCACGCCGGTTCTGGAAACCGCCGTCTATGGCGGCGGCTTCGTCTTCCGGGTCGATGACGGCGAGGTTGCCAGCACCGTGATCGCCGCCCTCAAGGGCGAGAAGAGAACGGAAATCGTCGAGGTTTCGGCGGAGGACGCCCTGCCCGAAGGGGGCGAGGCCGAGGATACGGTCGCCAGCGCGGATGCCGAGGAAAGCTGACCGCGCCCCGAATTGCAGAGGGACCTGCAAAGCCCCGCACGCCGTCACGGCGGCGGGGCTTTTTCGTGTTCCCGAAGGCGGGCGACATGCGTAAGGTCGGGGCATGGACAGTTTCGAGATGGATGCCGTGGTCATCGGCGCGGGAGTCGTGGGCCTCGCCGTCGCGCGGGCGCTGGCGATGGCGGGGATCGAGACGCTGGTGCTGGAGAAGAACGCCGTCTTCGGCGAGGAAACCAGTGCGCGCAATTCCGAGGTGATTCATGCGGGAATCTACTACGATGCCGGATCGGCCAAGGCCCGCCACTGCGTCGCCGGCAAGCATCGCCTGTACGAGTACTGCGCCCGGGCCGGGATCGGCCACCGCCGGTGCGAAAAGCTGATCGTCGCGACCGATGCGGACGAGAGCGCACGGCTGGAGGCCATCGCGGCCAAGGCGGCGGCGAACGGGGTCGACGACCTGCGCGCGCTTGGCGGGGCGGAGGCGCGGGCGCTGGAACCGGCGCTGCGCGTGGACAGCGCCCTCGTCTCCCCCTCCACCGGCATCGTGGACAGCCACGCGCTGATGCTGGCCTATCTGGGCGAGGCGGAGGCGAACGGCGCGCAACTGGTCACCCGCGCGCCGATCGAGGGCGGATCGCTGCGCGCGGACGGGCGAATCGACCTGATCGTCGGCGGCGAGGCCCCCATGCGCCTGACCGCGCGGCACGTGGTCAACGCGGCGGGCCTGTGGGCGCAGGATATCGCGGCGCGGATCGAGGGTTTTCCCGCCCCGCCGGGCCGCGCACTGGTCAAGGGCAACTACTTCGCCCTGACCGCCCGCGCGCCCTTCACCCGGTTGATCTATCCGGTGCCGGTCGGCGGGGGGCTGGGGGTGCACCTGACCTTGGACCTGTCGGGACGCGCGAAGTTCGGGCCGGATACCGAATGGCTGGACAGCGACGACCCCGCCGCCCTCGACTACACTGTCGATCCGGCCCGGGGGGAGGCGTTCTACAGCGCGATCCGCCGCTACTGGCCCGCCCTGCCCGACCGTTCGCTGGCGGCGGATTATGCCGGGGTGCGGCCCAAGATCGCCGGGGATGCCTATCCCGATTTCCGGATCGAGGGGGCGCAGAGCCACGGGATGCCGGGCCACGTCATGCTCTACGGCATCGAATCGCCGGGGCTGACGGCCTCGCTGTCGATCGGCGACGAGGTTCTGGCGAAGGTTCGCGCCTGATCCCTACGGCGCGCCGATCGCATCGAGTATCTGCGTGAACACGGCGGGGTCGGATACCATGCGCGCATGCCCCGTCTCGACGAGCGAGAGGGATTTGCGCGGATGCCCGTCCGCATCCTCGAACCCGGCCACCGCGCTGTAGAGCGGCACCGTGCCGTCGCCGTCGACCTCGCCTGCCTCCTCCACCGCATGGTCGCCGACGATGCGCACCGATCCCAGCGTGCCCTCGCCCGTTCCCGCGATCAGGCGGATATCCAGCCCCTTCGGCGGGTCGATCGGGCGGTCGGACAGGCGGTGATAGGCCAGCCCCCGCGCGATGAGATCCGCCTGCCGGGCCAGCCCCCGCGCATCCGGATCGGCCCCGGCCCCGGTCAGCCAGCGGCGGTACTCCGCCTCCTGCGGATTGGCCAGCCCCCAGCCCTGCCCCTGCCACAGGGCGGGATCGAGACCGCCCTGCGCCACCGGCACCCCGCCCTCGCCCAGCATCGCCTGCGCCCCGGCCCGGGGCATCAGTTCGAAACTGGAGGGATGCGTCGCCAGCATCGTCGTCGGATAGGTCGGGATCAGCGGCCCGGCCAGCCTGTTGCCGTTGATGGTATTGCGCAGCGCCACCGCCGCCCCGCGCAGGGGCGGCCCGACCAGCACCGCGCGCCTGACATGCCGCGCCCCGGCCCAGGTCACGGCGGGCGGCGCGACGCCGGGGTCGAGCGCGGCGGTGCCGAACATCAGGTAGTGCAGCGCCACGGCCCCGCCCATCGAATGCCCGACGAGCACGACCTTCTCCGCCCCCTCGCCGCGCGATTCCAGCGCCCGGCCCAGGGCCTGCGCCCCGTCGACGATCGAGCGCCGCCAGTCATAGGGGAAGGCGGTCAGCGACGGCCCGCTCGCGGGAATGGCCATCGGCTGCGTCTCCGGCAGGCCCGCAACGGCCAGATTGTCGAGCGCGTCCTCGTAGATCGGCACGCTGAGACGCATGCCCAGAAACGTGCGCCCCGCCCGGCGCAGGGCATCGACGGGCCGAATGGTATCCATCGCCGCCGCATCGCCCTTCGTCGGGGGCGAGATCGGCAGCGACAACTGGCGCAGCCCCGCCGCCTCGCGCGGATCGACGGACAGGGATTCGTAGCGGCCCCAGACCCGCTCGCCCGTCTCCGCATTCTCCAGCGCCGCCGCCAGCGTACCGGGCAGGAACACCACGACCGGGGCCTGCGCCGCCACCTGCGGGCGCGCCTGTTCGGCCAGCGTCGGCAGGTCAGGTCCGGTGGAACAGCCCGCGACGAGGGCGAGGGCAGCGAGGGCGGTGAATTTCCTGACCGGCATTCCGAATCCTTCCGAGATGATCACGACGGCTTGCGCATTACGAGGGCAACGCCCGTGATGGCGATGACGATCCCTGCAATCGCGAAAATTCCGAAAGTCTCGCCGAACAGCGCCCAACTCATCAGGGCCGTGCAGGGCGGCACCAGAAAGAAGAGGCTCGCGACCCGCCCCGCCGAATCCTGCCGGATCAGCACCATCAGTAACCCGACCGCGCCCAGGGACAGCACCACCACCAGCCACCCCAGCGCGAAGACGAACTCCCCCGTCCAGTCGACCCGGTTCGTCTCCAGCAGCAGGGCCAGCGGGGCCAGCGCGAGAAGGGCGGCGGCGAACTGGATCGCCGTGCCGGATCGCATCGGGGCGTGGGCGCAATACCGCTTCTGGTAGAGCGTCGCGACCGAGATCGACAGCAGCGACCCGAGGCACAGGCCGATACCTAACGCATCCCCCGTCCCCATCCTCGCCTTCTCGCCCACCACCAGAACGACCCCGGCGACCCCGAGGGCCAGACCGGCCCACTGCACCCGCGTCATCCGCTCGCCCAGCACCCACCGCGCCAGCACGACCGTCAGGATCGGGTGCATGCTGACCACCAGCGCGCTGACCGCCGCCCCCAGCCCCAGCCAGATCGCGACGAACACGCCGCCCAGATACCCGCCGTGCAGGAACACCCCGACCAGCGACAGGTGCGCCGCCTCCACCCCGCTCGGCCACGGGCTGCGCGCGGCGAGGCTCCACAGCGCGAGGGCCGCGCTGGCGATGGCGAAGCGGATCGACAGGAAGGTCAGCGGCTCGGCATGGGGCAGGCCGAATTTCGCGCCGATGAACCCCGTACTCCACATCACCACGAACAGCGGCGCGGCAATCGTGCCGAGAAGAACGCCGGAGCGCCCTCCATCACTCATTTGAGGAAACGACTGGACAACAGCGCTTTCGCCTATACTTGGCCCGTATCACTCTTCGGGAGAGACAGAGATGTCGACCAAGGACCTACCACCGATCGGCGAGGATGCAACCCTGCTGATCGTCGACGACGATGCACCGTTCCGCACCCGGCTGGCCCGGGCGATGGAGGGACGCGGGTTCGAGACGACGGCCCTCGAAAGCGTCGAGGAGGGCATCGCCCATGTGCGCCGCACGCCCCCGGCCTATGCGGTCGTCGATCTGCGGCTGGAGGACGGTAACGGGCTGGACGTGGTCGAGGCGATCCGCCAGACCCGGGCCGATGCGCGGGTGATCGTGCTGACCGGCTACGGCGCCATCGCCACCGCCGTGGCCGCCGTGCGCGCGGGGGCCGTGGACTATCTCGCCAAGCCCGCCGATGCCGACGATATCGAGAATGCCCTGCGCGCACCCGACAGCGAAAAGCCGCCCCCTCCGGAAAACCCCATGTCGGCGGATCGTGTGCGGTGGGAGCATATCCAGCGCGTGTTCGAATTGTGCGACCGCAACGTGTCGGAAACCGCGCGCCGCCTCAATATGCACCGCCGCACCCTCCAGCGCATCCTCGCCAAACGCAGCCCGCGCTGAGCCGGGCTGAGCCGGGCTGTCATCCGGACATGAAAAAGCCGCCCACGCATAAGCGGGGCGGCTTTTTCCGTTCGCGGCCGGCGGGGTTCAGACGTCGTCGCCGAGCGCGCCCTGCACATCGCCCTTCAGCTTCTGGGCCTTGCCCTTCAGCTGCTGCGTCTCGCCTTCGGCCGTCAGCTTCGCGTTATCCGTCGCATCGCCCACGGCTTCCTTTGCCTTGCCGGCGATGTCGTTCGCGGCACCTTTGATCTTGCTGGTCATCTCGCCCATGATAGATCTCCGTTCTGATCGTTACGGAAGGCTCGTGCCATCCGTTCCATGGTTACACAACGCGGCGACGGCCGTTTCGTTGCATCGCCCCGCCGGACAGGCCCGGTGCGCAGGATACCTGAAACGAATCGAGAGAGACACGCCATGCCCCAACCCGATCACGTTACCCGATTGAAAGACATCGACGAATCCGTACTCGACGACGATCTGAAACTCTATTTCGAGAAATGCGTCGAAAAGCTCGGAATGGTCCCCAATGTCCTGCGCGCCTATGCCCTGCGCCCCGAAAAACTGCGCCGGTTCTCGCGCCTCTACAACGAACTGATGCTGGGCGAATCGGGCCTGTCCAAACTCGAACGCGAGATGATCGCGGTGACGGTCTCGGCAGCGAACCGGTGCTACTACTGCCTCGTCGCCCATGGCCAGGCGGTGCGCGCCCTGTCCGACGACCCGCAACTGGGCGAGATGATCGCGTTCAACTACAGGGTTGCCGAATTGCCCGCCCGCCAACGGGCGATGCTCGATTTCGCGTGGACGCTGACCCTCGCGCCGCAGGATATCGCGGAGGCCGACCGGGCCGGGCTGCGCAATCAGGGGTTCACGGACGAGGACATCTTCGATATCTGCGACGTGGCCGGGTTCTTCAACTACACCAACCGCGTCGCCCACGGCACCGACATGATGCCCAACCCCGAATACCATTCGATGAACCGCTGAGGCGCGCCCACCGACCCCGCAGATCGCGAATGAACATGCAGATCCATCGGTCCCGCGCCAGCCACACGCCATGACCGAAGCGAGCGCCTCCACCCATGATAGCCGAAACTGCCGTGATGCATATCGTCGGCGCGATCACCCTGACCCATGCCTATAAGCATGCCGAAGCCAGCAGGATCGCCCCGCTGGAACACAGTTATCTGACTATCGTACCGATGCTTACAGACCACCATGACCGCAACCGGAATGGACCTGATCGCGCTGGCAGGCGGTTTTCTCGCGGCGCGAGGGAACGCCCGTCAGGCCGAGACCGCAGACGCATGGGGAAGGGGAACTACCATGAACTACGAAGCAGCGTTGAAGAATGTCATGATACGCTCCTGAAACACGATCAATGCCCCGAACAATGCCAGAAGGGTTGCGACGATACCGAAGACACCGAACTTGGTCGGCATATGCTTCGTACGCTCGTCAACCTTTGCGATGTCGCCAGAAAGCCGAGCATCTAAAGTGTCGATCTTACCCGAAAGCCGCTGATCCATAACGCGAATATCGCTCGATAGACGTTCGGTCAGAACCTCGATCTTGCCACCGAGTTCCTTCATCGATTCCTTGGTCGCAAGGGTCGGTATGACAGCTTCGAGTTTTGCAACGCGCTTTTCCATATCAGTACTATAAGGTGGCCCGCCACTACCAGACAAGGCGGCAACTTGCCTTTCCAATCGGTCGAGGCGAGGCTCTTCATCGATAAGAATAGGCAGTGGCTCAACCAACTTCCACCTCTGAATCTTCTTCCAATATCGTTTTTAATTCACGCAGATCTTTATAGACACTCTCACGGTTAGTTGCGAGAGCATCTTTTACTTCATCAAGTGTTCCAGCAGCTTCTCCTGATATTCCGGTATGCATGCGCAAAACATCGATTTGTAACTGCATATATCGCTGTGAAGCTTGCAGTTTTGCCAGAATCTGCACGAACTTCTCCAGCTTTAGATCACGAGGTGAGTGCGACATACAGCATACCGATCCGTTTAATGCCCCAGAATCTGGCTCAGGAACAACTGCGTGCGTTCGTTCCGGGGGTTGGTGAAGAACTCTTCCGGCTCGTTCTGTTCGACGATCTGGCCTTCATCCATGAAGATCACGCGGTTCGCGACGAGGCGGGCGAAGCCCATCTCGTGGGTGACGCAGATCATCGTCATGCCCTCTTCCGCGAGGCCGACCATGGTGTCGAGGACTTCCTTGATCATTTCCGGGTCGAGGGCCGAGGTCGGCTCGTCGAACAGCATGATTTTCGGATTCATGCACAGGCTGCGCGCGATGGCGACGCGCTGCTGCTGGCCGCCCGAGAGCTGGCCGGGGTATTTCAGCGCCTGTTCGGGGATCTTGACCCGTTCGAGGAAATGCATCGCGATTTCCTCGGCCTGCTTCTTGGGCATCTTGCGGACCCAGAT
>ENA-ORXT01005838-ORXT01005838.1-marine-metagenome-genome-assembly--contig:-NODE-5838-length-11828-cov-7.347545_pt1 | contig 11828 bp, 6 predicted proteins | sample MGYA00237868_ERZ511482 | MGnify/ENA metagenome assembly ERZ511482 | reverse complement strand
GTGCAGCGGTGAGCGGGGGGCGGGAGGTCGGAACAGACGAGGTCTGGACGTGAGCGAGAAGGGGCAGGTGGGGGGAAGTGCGGGGAGTTGAGGGGTGGGGAGGGAGGGGCAAGGCGGGGAGGGGCAAGGCGGGGAGGCAAGAGGACCGGTGTCCTTAGCTTTGCAGTCTTAGTCATCATCAATATTAGAGAAATTGTAGCAACCGAAAGAAGTACTGTCAAGATGCGGCCGAGCTGTATTTCGGGCAGTAACGTCTGTCCGGACGAAAGGCGTTTCGTTCGGCCGCTCGTCTCACCGGACGACTGCCGATCGCTGGGACAAATGAATGCCGATTCGTCCGCTGGATGTAATCCGAACGAGAAACGGGCGAGAAAGAGCGTTCGTTCGAGGGCACCAGGTGTCCGACGATGGCGCGCTGCAGCGCGCCAGTTGACGCCAAGGCATCGACTGGACGCCTTGTTGCACAGGCACGAGGCACGCTGGGCCAGCCCCCCCCGTGCCCCACAACGGGGGCCCCCCGCCGCTTTGCAGGAGCAGCGTCGGCTCTGGCTGCCGCCCCCCACGGTTCTCCGCCTCCCCCCGCTCCCCTGCCTATTCCCGCGCTTTGTGGCGCCGTCGGCGCCGCCGACGGCTGCAGCAGCATCCTGCCGCACGCCGGGCGTTGCGCCTCCTCGGCCACCCGTCACCGACCGCGCTGCCGCGCGTCCGACGATGGACGGGCCCGCCAACGGACCTGCCGCCGCCGTTGCCACGACCAACGGCGGCCGGGGGGGGGGGGGGGGCCCCGGGGCCCCCCCCCCCCCCCCCCTGTCGTGTGCATCCGCGGCGTGTGTGGCACCGACGTGGCCGCCGTCACCGCCGCGGCGGCGGCAGCCCCAACCGGTTGGTCCCCCGCCGACACGTGGGAAACGCTCTCCATCGCCCCCGACAAGCGGCGGGCCACGTACGACGGCGTCGGCCTTGCCGACGCGGACGCGGCGTCGGGGCGCACGGACGTGCCCATCCCCTCGACGGCGGCGGGCGTCGTGGCCTACTACTATGAGCTCACCGTCGTGTCGGCGGGGGAGTGTGGCTTCATCGGCTTTGGGTTGTCCAAGGCGGGCACGCGCCTGCGGCGGTTGCCCGGCTGGGAGCCGGGCACCGTCGGCTACCACGCCGACGACGGGCACCGCTTTGTGGGCAGTGGCGTCGGCGGCAGTTATGGGCCGACGTGGACGACGGGCGACACGGTGGGGTGTTTGTGGGAGGTCCACCGGGGCGACGTGTCGTTTACCAAGAATGGGGTGCACCTCGGCGTCGCAAGGACGGGGCTGACCGCCAACACGCCGGCGGATGCGTTGTACCCCATGGTCGGCATGCGGACGCGGGGGGAGGACGTGGAAGCGTGTTGGGGGTTGTCGGCCGAGGACCGTGACGCGGGGAGGGGGGCGGGGGGGGGGGGCGCCGCCGCCGGGGGGGGGGGGGGTGGTGGGGCCGCCACGGGGCGCGGGGGGGGTGCCCCAACCAGCGTTGCCAGGCGTCGGGGGGAGGGGGGCGGCGGGCGCCCCGCCGCCCGCGGGCGCCGCATCCAAGGAGTAGTAGTCGGTCAAGCGCGACTTGCGTGGCGGGAGCGAGCCCGACAGGGCAGGCGATTGCGACTCCATTGGCGCACCGCCGACGCCGAGCTCGTGGGAGGACGCAGCGGAACGCTCGGGGGGTGAAGGCTGTCCACCCGACGGCGCAGAGTCGAGCGGCCCAGTAAGACACACACCACCAATAACGCGTACGGAGGCAATGATAAAAAAGGGCGAGATACAGCCGGGAACGTCCGCGGCGCTACGCAGCGGCATGCGCCGCCGCGTGGCCGCCGTCGCGCGGGGCAGATGGGCGAAGGGGATGCTGACAACAGAGCTGCCCGTGCACAGGCAGTGACGTCTCCAGACCGAAGCGAATATTTATGGCCATACATTGCGGCTGATGAACAGGTCACCGAAATTTGGTCATTGGTCGATGCTCTTGATCCGTGGCCATATCGCAAACTTGGGCAAGTCCGCCAACAGACCACCACCACCACCGAGTCACCAACGATGCCGTCCAGGTCGCGCTCTTGACGAGCTCCATGAACATGCCGGCGGTGCTCACCTGGTGTTCTCTTGGAGATAGCTTGGAGTCGGGCAAGCGCGCCTCCTGACACGTACAATGGGCGCACCCCATCATTGGCAGCAACCTCGCGCTCGGCTATGACGCGCGGTGGCACGGGCCGGCAGCGACGGCGTTGACTCTCACCGCCAGCCCCGACCACCTCTTCTGTCTGTCGCACGCTCAGGATGGCGGCGGGATGACAGCGAGGTATCACGCGGAGGGCGTGGAGACCGTGGGGGAAAACGAAACGCTAGAGTGGCGGAGGGTTTCCGCCGAGGCGCCGACATCACTTGTGGTCGTCAGGTGCAGCGCGAGAGTCGGAACGGCCAAACATATACGTCACTTGCCCATCACCCGCTGAGCGGCCGCTCGCACCACCACAGACAAGCAACAGGGTGGCTCGGCAAGTTGCTACCATTTGACTGCGGAGGTGCCAGCTTCGCCCGAGCGCATATTGTTAGCGAACCCTCGACATTGAATACGCAAGCGAGGTGCGTTTTGATTCCCTCGAAATTTACTGGGTTCTTTTCTACTAAAAGTCGAGTGACTTTGATGACTGCCTTCTTTGCCACTTGCTGACTGTGATCCTATCGCGGCGCATTGGCGCGTCGACCGCCTCGACGGTGCCGACCCCCGTCCGACGCCACCCGCGCACCCCTCTTGGCCCCGCTTCCCGCCGCCTTTGGCGCCCTATTTTTTTCAATTCACCTGACCTTTCTGTTCCCGCCCTTGTCTCTGGTGCCGCTGGTGTCCCACCGCTCTGCTGGCGCGGCACGATGGCGGCCGTGTCTTCCCTCCCCCCCCCGGCCCGTCGCCGCCGGCGCGGCGGTGGCCGCCCCCCAGCGGTGGCCCCATATCTGTCGCGGCTGATGGCTCTGACGGCCGCCACCCTGCTGGTCATTGTCTCTGCGGGTACCCCCGCTGTCGCGGCGGCGGCGCCCACGGATGCGCAGTTCTTGGCGGCCTTCAAGCCGCACTACAACTCCCCCAAGCTCATGGCCCTCGACGCGGAGCTGCTGGTGCGCGTGCTGAGCCTCAGCCCCCGCCCCTTTTCGCTCGTTATCACGCTCCTGGCCGACGGCTGCGTCGCGTGCGATGAGGCTGCCAAGCTCCTCCACGCGTCGGCCAAGGCGTTGGCCGCCGGCCCGCCGAGCGCCCGCCCGTCCACGCCCGTGGTGTTTGGGGCCGTCAAAGTGTCTTCGTCTGACAAGGCCTTCCTGTCGACCACCGGCATTACGCACGTGCCCAAGGTGTACCACCTGTCCCCGTCCGTCAAGTGGCCGGTGGTCATGGCGGGGGGGCCCAACGACCTGCCGGCCAAGAGCGAGTTGACCGATGCGGGCGTCCGCGGGTGGCTCAACAGCGTCCTGGGCTCGCGGCTAGCCGTACGGCGGTCCAACTACGCGGTCCCCTTTGTGCCGGTCATCAAGGCCTTTTCGCCCCTGTTGGGCGCTGCTGGCATTGCGGGTGCCGCGGCGGTGGGGTGGACGGGCGCGTGGCGGTCGCCGTGGCTGTACTTTGCCATGCTGATGGGCGTGTACACGTTTTCGCTGGCGGGCGGTCACTACGCGTGGATCCACAACATCCCGTGGGCGGTGGTGGACGGCAACGGTGTCACGCGCTATGTGGCCGACGGCAACCGCGCGCAGTACGGCGCGGAGGGCGTTGCCACTGCCACGGGGTGCGTACTGATGGGGGGGCTGTGGGTGGTTGTGCACGAGCTGCCGAGCTGGCTCGGCCAGGGCGCGGGGTCCTTGAGCAGGGCCGCATCCTGGGCGGCTGCGCTGGCCATCTGGTTTGGGTGGACCGCTCTGGTGGGGTTGTATGCAGGTAAGATGCCTGGGTACCTGACGTACACCTCCCAGTAGCCGGGTAGCGGAGTTTCGAGGGGTTTGCCATTGTGTGGGAAAGCAAGGCACATTGTAGACACAGACACCACGCAAACGACAGCATGCGGTTGGTTACCACAGCTTGCTGCTGTGTGTTGCTCTAGGAAGAAGCCAGAGTGGTGCTTTGGGCGGCAGCCCGACTCGCCATCACATCCGCGTCCTCTTCTGGTGTGTGTTGTTGTGACTGTGCCGCTCACGTGTCGCTGCAACGTAGAGTCCCTGTCTCATTCGAAATCTCCAATGAATATCCATCGTACAGGCATTCCAGTGGTCCTCCGCGCTGAAGGACGTCTACGTGGCCAATCAGGGACAGGCAGCACACTGGCTCTATTGGGTTGGGTCGCACCGGCAGAGCCACCATCTCTGTGCGTGTGGGGACATCGGAGACACGGGCGCCTCGACGCCATCTGCGGCGGGAGCAGCGGGTTTACCCGTGCCTCCCCCCCCCTTCCCTGCAATCAGCCGCTCCGTCCGCACCGGCTGGGTACTTTCACCCTCCTGCGAGACGCCCCACCTCCCTGCCTTGCTGTGCCGCCGCCTCAGCGACGGTGGTCGGCATGGCCACGCCGGCGGTCCCCGACGAGGAGGACGCCTTCGTCCTTGACGAGGGCCTCAACGACGCGGACGATGAGCTGGTGGCCTTTGGGGCTTCGGACAAGGGCGCTGGCGTTCAGCTCGACGGCGGCGGTGCGCACGAGGTGGGCGCCACCACCGGCGGCGCGCGGCTGGGGGCGGCCAAGGACCCCCCCCCTGCCGGCGCGCCGGCGGCCACGTCGGCCACGGGGCTGACGGCAGGCGGGGGTGGCGACCACCCCAACGGCGGCTCTTCCGCTGCGACCGCCGGGAGCGCGGCGGTGGCGGCGGACGTGGCGGCGGCGGCGGCGGCAGGCGACACCCCCCCTGGATCGCTGCTGTACAGCCTCGTCGTCAGCAACGTTGGCGGCGACGCCAATACGGAGGAGCTGTTGGAAATTTTGGGCTGCTGTGGCGCCGTCAGCGGTTCTGCCTTTGCGCCGCTGACGGATGGCACGCAAGTCGGCGTCGCCATTTTCGCCGAAGCCGAAGCCGTTGAGGCGGCGCTGACGCTCGACGGCTCCCGCTTCCAAGGCCGCACCCTGACGGTCGTGCAAGAGGCGCCCACGACGGGCACGGTGACGACGCCCGCCGCGGCGCTCGCCCAATTACCGGCGCTCGTGCGGCGCCACGAGACGGCGCGCGCGTCCGTGTCGGCGGGCGGTGGGGTGGCCGCCGCCGCCTCGGCCGCCGCCGCGGGCGTGCCCGACCTCTCCGCCGCCTCTGCGACGCTGATGCGCTCCGTGTCGGCGGTCGGGGAGGAGAGCCGGAAGCTCGCCGAGCGCATCCAAGACGCGCGGCTGACGCGCGCCGCCGCCGCATCGGCGGCTGACGCGGCGGCGGCGACGCGCCGCGCCTGGGCCGACGTTGACGCCGAGTACCACGTGACGGACCGCGTGTCGGCGGCGCGGACGAGCGCCGGCGAGACGGTCGCCACCGTCGACGCGCAGCTGCACGTGAGCGAGCGCGTCGGCGAGGCGGTGACCGTCCTCCGCCGCGGTGCGGGTGACCTCGACGCGTCGCTTGGCGTCACGTCGGGGCTGTCGGCCATGGCCGCGTCGGTCGGCGGCGCGACGCGCAAGATTGCGGGGGAGGTGGACGAGACGTGGAACGTGTCGACGCGCGCGCGCGTCGCCGCGGCGACTGCGTTGGAGAATGAGAGCGTGCGCTCCGTGTGGGCAACGTGGAGCTCCTGGGTCGCCCCGCTGTCGGGGGGGAGCTCCTCGGCGGCGCCGCCGCCCCAGCGCCGCCCGTCGCGCGCGCCGGCGCCGCCGGGGGGCCGGGGTGGGGGGGGCGACGGGGCTGGGGCGCGGCCGCCAGCACCGGGGGCGGCCGAACGGCAAGAGCCGTGACGTCCGAGCGCCCGTTTGTGCGCCGCTTGGAGCCGCGGGTGCCGGTACGTCTGTGCGACCGACGGCAGGGGTGGTTAGGTGGGGTGGGGGTACGGTGCGTGGCGGGGCGTTGCGTGGCCGCTGTTGGGGGTCTGGGACGAGCTGGCGACAGCAGTGTGGGCTCACACCCACAACCACGCCGCCGCTCTCGTGGCTCGACTCAGCAGCCGTTTGCCTTCGTTTTCTCGTGTTTTTCGAGTCGCCCACTGGCCCCATGGCCACGGCGCTCATCGACCGGTGGGCAAAGCGAGTGTCGAGGGCCATACGTAAAACCGACACAGGAGTAACAGATTCGACAACAAAAGAGACAACTGGACCCACATGCCGCCAGCAGCTATGAGACCACAGCCTGCAGACTCCCCATGCCACTCCCAGAAAAAGGCCCACCGCCCCCTCGTGTGGCATCCGGGACTAAGTCGTTCATCGCATCCAAACTCATTGCCGGTGAGTCATCTCCTGGGCGGGGCTCGCCGGCCATCGAGCGAGCAGCATGCGGTGGGAATGCCCCGCCGCAAGCCTCCGGTTCGCCCGCGTCGACACCATCCGCCCGTGTCTCGGACGCCGCCGGTGACCTCCCGTCTGCCGCGCAGTGTTCACCTTCGTCAGGTGCGCCCGCGCGCGCCGTAGCGGACTCAGAACCGTTCGCGGGCTCGCCACTACGGTTGCTCGCTTGGTGGCCTGCCGCAGGCCCACCATCACTGGCAATCCCATCACGGTCAGCTCCCGATCCGTCCGCAGCGACCCGCACCGAGTCGAAAAAAGGATGGCGCAACGCCGCCGCCGCGGTGACGCGTTCGGCCGGGTCGTAACGTAGCATGCGGTCCAGTAAATCCAGCCCGTCGTCCACCACCAGGTGCTGGTTCTCCGCGGTCACCAGCCGGTGCCATTGTCTCCGCGGCTGATTGCCGACCGCCGCCGCCAGCTCCGACGACATGCGCAGGCCATACTTGTCGAGGTAGGCGTGGAGCTGCTCTGTCCCCAGGATGCGCGCAATCTTGGCCAGCTGGTCCGTGTTGTCCCGTCCGTGGAAGAGTGGTTCCCGCCGCAGCGTCATGCCGCCAAACACGCAACCGAGTGACCACAGGTCCAGCGAGTAATCATAGTCCGTCTGGTCGCACAGCAGCTCCGGGCCCTTGAAGTGTCGCGATGCCACGCGCACGTTGTATTCCTTCTTGGGGTGGTAGAACTCGGCTAAGCCCCAATCGATCAGCCGCACCTTGCGCGCCGCGTGGTCGATGACGATGTTGTGAGCCTTGACGTCCCGGTGCATCACGCCGTTGCGGTGGGCAAAGTCGAGGGCCCGCAATATTTGGTAGATGTAGTACCGCACGTCGTCGAGGGTGAGGGTGGGGTAGAGCGTCTTGAAGTCCGAGTTGTTTACGTACTCAAACACCAGGGACGGCACCTTGGAGGCGCTGTCCCGCACAACGTCCAAGAGTTGGATGATGTTCGTGCCGCCCGCGAGCGACTGAAGGATGCGGATCTCCCTCTTAATCTTCTTCTTTTTGACCGGTTTGAGGATCTTGACGACGCACGGGGCACCGGCCATGACGTTCACACCTTCAAAAACGTCGCTGTACTTGCCGCGGCCGATTTTCCGCACGACAACGTATCTCTCCTGGTCGCTGTGCAGGAGAAGGCAAGCAAGTGCAGGAACAGCAAGCGTTGACGGCGCAGCGACGAGACCAGCGGCAAGATGCCAGGCGGTGGGTTAAGCCACAGCACAACAGCCACCCAGGGGCACGTAAGCAGCGACAGCGAGAAGGGCACATAGAATCATAGGTGAGCCCAGTAATGCACCAATAAAGACCAAGAAACAAATGGACCCACGCGTTAGAACATGGTACGGAACACAGGCCACGCAGCAAGGTCGACATAATGTACGAACCCAGATATCCGTAGGCAGGGGTGTTCCAGACCCGCCCACCGCGAGGTCGGCAGCACACGAGTGTCTCTGGAAACGTGCGGTGGCTGGCGCAACACCAGGCAAGGGAGCAACACTCTGACCATCCAGACCAGTACAGCTTCAGAACCCGGAGTGCCATGGCATGATGTGGGACAGAGAAAATTCCAGTGAACATGTCGACGGCACACCGCTACCAGCAGCAAAAAACACCAGCACATGTGGAGAAGCGACGTAAACGGACCCCCATGGCACGGACGTCATGTCATAGTCCCAATAGGCTGGCGGCCGATGGACATTGATGTCCGCATAGACGGCAGACACAGAGATGACGCCACCGCGGTCGAGCCGCGCCCGCATGGCCGGCGACGGGGGCCCCGCCGGCCCCGCGCCGGCGGGGTCGTAGCGTCGAGGCTGGTCGGGCAGCGCAAAAGCGGCACCGAGGCCCGCCATGGCGAGCAGCGACGCACGTTGTCCAACGGCAGTGGCGCCAGCGGGGACGGCGGCGAAAACCGGGCCGACGCAACTCGACGGGGGGTGTATAGATAGGCAACTGATCGAGGCCCGCGTGCGGCACCCCGTCGGCAACAACGTCAGCCGCAAGAGGCGCGAGACGGACACGTTTGCAAGCTCCGGCGGTGCGCACCGCGATCGCTCGAGCACGACCACGTTTAGTTCAATCGAAGGCGTATTGGGACACCTCGTCACCGAATTTAGCTGACTGTGACAACAAGTAGCCCCCCTCTGGTTCATGTTGGCTGAGCGAGCCCTGTGTGCTTGCTAGAGGCGCTCAAGGGAACAAGGCGACTTTGTGTGCGCCGGCCACAGAATTCGCGGGAGTCCGCCTCGGGGCGCGACTCGGTCGCGGAGTCACCGCCGTTGCCTGCGTCCCTCGCGCCGCCCTCACGGCGCGCGGGCGGTGCGCCCGTGTCGCCGCGTCCTACTGCCCGCGGGCGCGCTGGGCGACGAACGATTGCTCCTGCTGGCTGTAGCGGTTTGCAGAAGTTCCGCGTTCGGGGCGCGGCTGGGCAACACCGGGCGTCGGGCGCTTTGTTGGCGCCTTCACTCCTGGCGTGTGGTGCGTGGTTGGGGGGGGCTGATTTGGGTGCTTGCCGCCCAGTCGTCGCGCCCCGCATTGCTGGTCCCTCCGTCGCCCGTGTGCGCTGAGGCGCAGCCATGCAAATGGCCGCGGGGAGCGCCGCGGCGGGAGGCGGGGCCGCCGGGGTCCCCCCCGATGTCGTTGCCGCCGTCCCTCGTTATGACCCCGGCGGTGCGGGCCCGGCCGGGCCCCCGTCGGCTGCGCGGCGAGCCCGGCAGGATCGCAACGGTGTCTTCTCTGTTTCGAGGGTGTATGCCGACGTCAACGTTGACCGGCCGCCGTCCTACTGGGACTATGATTCGATGAACATCCACTGGGGGTATGTGGTCGTGCGCGCATGTCGTCTTGTTGTGTCCTGCCTCGGGATTTGGTGGGATCGAACCATTGGGGGGCTTACGGCTGTTCCTTGTTGGCGTCACGGGCCTTTCGCTCTGTCCGTTGTGTTTCATTGTGGCGTCCACGGCGGGAGCACACGTGGGGTGGTGGCGCGTCGTCACTGGTCGCTGTCTGTCGACGCCGTCTGTCGACGCCGTCGAATTTGAATCCCTGTTCTGACCGCTTGTGTGTTTGTTTGGTGTGCCTATTCTCTGGTTACTCTATGCTCTTGCTGGTGCTCTTCTTGGTGTTTGCTCGCTTGCTCGCGGCCTTCTCTATTGATACTGTTTGCTGCCACAGAAGCGAGCAGGACCGCTACGAAATTGTGCGAAAGGTCGGTCGGGGCAAGTACAGCGACGTCTTCCAGGGCATTGACGTCACGACCAACTCGCCAGTCGTCATCAAGATCCTCAAGCCCGTGAAGAAAAAGAAGATCAAGCGGGAAATCAAAATCCTGCAGAGCTTGGACGGCGGCACCAACGTCATCCAGTTGCTGGACATTGTGCGCGACACCGCATCCAAGGTGCCGTCGCTGGTATTTGAACACGTCGACAACACCGAGTTCAAGACCCTCTACCCCACGTTCACCCTGAACGATGTGCGCTACTACATGTTCCAGATCCTGCGGGCGCTGGACTTCGCTCACCGCAACGGCGTGATGCATCGGGACGTCAAAGCCCACAACATTATGATCGACCACGCCGCCCGGAAGCTGCGGTTGATCGACTGGGGCCTGGCCGAGTTTTACCACCCAAACAAGGAGTACAACGTCCGCGTGGCGTCGCGCTACTTCAAGGGCCCGGAGCTGCTGTGCGACCAGACCGACTATGACTACTCGCTGGATCTGTGGTCGCTCGGCTGCGTGTTTGGCGGCATGACGCTGCGGCGGGAACCACTCTTCCACGGCCGGGACAACGCCGACCAGCTCGTCAAGATTGCGCGTGTACTCGGCACCGAGGAGCTTACCGCGTACCTCCGGAAGTACGGGCTGCGGTTGAGCACGGAGTTGACGGTCTCCATTGGGACGCACGCGCCCAAGGACTTCAGGCGGTTTGTGACCGATGAGAACCGGCACCTGGTGGTGGACGACGGGCTGGATTTGCTGCGTTCCATGCTGCGCTACGACCCCGCGGAACGGATTACGGCAAGGGAGGCGATGCAGCACCGCTTCTTTGACACAGTGCGGGATGTGGCACACGACGACGGTCAACCACCAGGTTCATCCGGTGCATTTGGGTCGACTACCACTGGGGGTGGCAGCAAAGCAGCGGGGACGGCGTCGACGGCGGCGAACCCCGACTCGATGAGCGTCGCGTCTGCTTGAGCGCGCTCGGCGGTCGTGTGTCGGTGGGGTTGGCGCCGCGTCTCGACATCTCGGCCCCGTCATGAGAATTGGCTTGCTTCGTGCTGTGAGCGCCAGTGTGGCGCACCGGTGTGGCGAGGCACGTACCGGGATGGGCCACGTCGCTCAGCGCCAGGAGGTGCCGTATGATCAATGGCCGCGCGCAGCCGCACGCCCTCGCGCGTGAGGTGTCGGTGGGTCTGTCGTCAGGCGTGCAGCGCAGCGGTGCACGCCGGTGGGGGGCGTCCGCTCTTACTGTTTCCCTGTTCCGCTGTCGTGTGTAGACGTCTCTGTACCTCGCTGTGTGGCTGTGTGGCCGCCCTGTTCATCATCCTATCCCTTTTCTCGTCTTTTTTCATTTGTCCCGCGTTCCGTCCAACTTTTTGTCTTATATGCGGCTCTGCATGTTTCCCGATGCCCATGCTTATGGGGCTGTCTTGTGTACACGCGTCTGTGTTCAGCGGCTCTGCCTCCAGTGTTGGGTGTTTTCTGCCGACGGCTTGGTGCGTCCAGTCGGCTTCTGTTGCCATGGGCATGCGCGCTCGCACAATCTTGATGCATCAGTCCTGACAGGCGAGGCGCAGGGGCCTCGCTCAACTTGCAGTCGTCAGCTCACCACACGCGGACTGCAGCCTGTCTTGCAGAGACTGCTCACACTCGGTCAGTTGTTACTGCGTCGTGCTGCCGGGCGGGAAACAGGGAGGCCGCTTTACAGCTGCGCCATCCCCAGAGTGTGGCCATGCCAGCCGCCAGAATTTCCTGGCCAGCCCGCCGCCGGCGCCCGCTCTCACTCCCCCAACAGCAGCCGCTCGGGGCACTCGACGAGCGCCCGCCACGTCGCAGCAAAGCGGGCGACGGCCCCCCCCTCGACCACCCGGTGGTCGGCCGCCCAACACACCTGCACGACCGCCCGGCGGGTCACCCCCCCGCCCGCCGTCAGGGCCGCCTCCCACACCACGTCGCCAACGGCGCCAATGAGCACCTGCGGCGGCAGCAAGAGCGGCAGGCCGACCATCCCGCCCGCTGGGCCCGCCGCCGCCCCGGCACCGTCGTGGCCCGCGTTGGCCGGCGGCGGAGGCGGCGCACGGCCGCCGCCCAAGGCGCCAATGTTGGACAGCGCGACGGTGCCGCCGCC
>ENA-ORXT01005837-ORXT01005837.1-marine-metagenome-genome-assembly--contig:-NODE-5837-length-11828-cov-9.344907_pt1 | contig 11828 bp, 18 predicted proteins | sample MGYA00237868_ERZ511482 | MGnify/ENA metagenome assembly ERZ511482 | reverse complement strand
GGGGGGGGGGGGGGGGGGGGGGGGGTTGTGGGGGGCTGGGGGTGACAGGCAAACAGGACGTACCGGCGCGATCGGCACATACGGTACAACCGCGGCAGCAGCCAGACTGATGATGGTGCAGGGTGGCCGGTGGTCGCCGTGTCGGCGCCTAGCGGGGGTGGTCGCGGCGCTGCGCCGTGAAGGTGGTGGCGGTAGCGCCCGGCGACGGTGACAGCGGTTGAGGATGCATGAAGGCTGATCTGGGCAAGGGTTCGTGGCCGCTGCGGTGCCCCCACACCCCTCTGCATTAGCGTTAGAGGGGCTGTGGGAGAGGCGAAGCCCCGCACCCCCCTGCACTGGCGTGAGATGAGAGGTGGTGCCCCGCACCCCCCTCTGTTGGTGTGAGAGAGGGGGGGGCGCGCGTCAGCGCCTGCTCACGAAGCGCCTCCGGGGCCGGGATGTTCCGGTGGCATTTCGAACCGGGAAGCGACTCAGATACAGCAGAAATAATAAAGCTGGCGCCGCAGAGCCACCCATTGATTCAGATCCACCCGTGTCTCGTTTTAATAGTTCACGAAAGTAGCGCTAATTTAAGAGATCGTACGCTAGTGTGAAATTAGTAAGGAAGGACTCAGGTCAGCATATCCCGACCGAATGTTTAACGGTTGCGAAAAACGTTTCACAGGGTGCTACACTGTTCTTGATGCGAAGAGACGACAGGATCGAGAGACTCAATCGCCGCGGGGAGGCGCTCGTATTCCATGCGCTATGAAACTGTACTGTTGCGCAGGTACGGCAAACAAGGGCGTCCATGACGTCTGCTCACAGATAGATTGACCCGCAATAGGAGACACCACTCATACGCATCCTACTTATGCGACAAATTCGCGTGATATTTATTGTCACGCGCGAGCGGCTTCCTGATATCAAGCATTGCTCCACAACTGACTGATCATATATCTTACGTACATTGCTGTCTTCTCCAACAGGGGTGGGCTGCGTGTCCAATGGCGTCAGCTACTGCTCGAATGGGAGCTACGACGAATTGCAAGACGTAAAGTGGGCACCGTTCTGAGCAATCAGCGCGCCGATAAAGAGAAGATGGTGAGCGCGGAGAGGTTTGAGACGGACCGATAGACTCTGAGAAGCGCCCACTGCACGAGGCCGGCCGGCGACAGCAGTACGAAACAAAAGGCGAAAGAGACGCAGACACTAGCCTATCAACACTCCAGCACCTAACGCTCCAGCCCCACCCCACCTATCAAAGTCTTGCGTCCTTGGACGCGGTGGAAGCCCGAACCACCCGCCGCAAATGCTTGATTGGTCGGGCAGTAGCTTCATCAACACCATTAGCCGCATCCTCTTCCACAAGCTCCATCTGCTATGCGTCTCACACCTCAGCAAACGGGGCATGGCGACCGCGCAAAAAGCTGAGGTGGAAGGAGCGTAGCCGAGCAGCCGCGCCGCGACAGATGCGGGACACTCCGCGCTGCAAAGCAGCAGTCACGACGCCCGCTGCCACGTGAGACGCGTCATTGTCGCGACTTCCATCACGCGACGGCTCCTGCGAGCCTCGACCCAAGCGACGACGGACAGCCCAGGACTCCCGATTCAGCGCCGCCCCCGACCGGCCTTGACGGACGACACGGGAGCAGCCCGCACCAGGCGGCTCATCATGTGCCTTCTCAGCAACCGGACCTAATTCGAAAAGCCCAGCCGGCCCCCGATCGCCAGTTGCTGCTGATTTCACGAAAGCAGGCGCGCGGTCAGGTAGTTGGGCCGGCGGCAGATACAAAACGTCAATATCGGGCGCCACGACTGCCGGGAGTGCCTGCTGTAGCCGCAGTGCTCCTGAACGTGCTATGAGACACACCTTCACCGCCGCGCTTGGCGGCGAGTCGCCGGGGTGGCGCGCGAGAAGGTTCTTGCCCAGCAAGCACTACAGCGTTCCCAGCATTGCCATGCGCGCCACGACCGTCGTGAGGTGTGCGCTCAATGTCCGCTGCAGACACTTGTCCACCGACAAGGTCGTCATCGTTGGGAATGGCGCCAGTACGACGAGCAGCATGGGCTTGAAGTGTAGCATTCGCGGGTGCGGGTGGCAAAAGACAACGCAGTGCCAGCTGTAGCTGCCGCCAAGAGACAACTCCACCGTCCCGCGGTGGACAAACAGCCTCAATACAACGTTCGTGGATGCGTGGCAGGGTCGGCGGTAAGCGACGATGTACAGCGGCCGCGACGTGCTTCGAGGACTGGCCGCCGTAGGGCAACGTGACCGCGCCGACAGCTGCAGCAGGCCTTGTACCTCGTCCTTGTACAGGGGCGCCGGAGGCACAGGCGGCACATGCCGGTCCAAGTCCTCCCCCTCGATTTGTGCCCCGGTTCTCCCTCTGGCCAGCACGAGCGGTCCGCGTACCCCGGTCGGATGCTGTCTGCGGACCCGGGCTGGGAGCGCATGGGTACGAGCAAGGGGCTGCGGCCGGCCCGGCATTGGAGGAGGCGGTGGCGTCGTCGCCAAATTGGAAGCCCAGCCTCCGGCGCGATGGAGGCGCCGCAGGGGGGCAGCGCGCAAAACTCAACTTGAGCTGGCGTTTTTTAGGACCGCCCTGCCCTGTTGGAGTCTGAGGCGCGCCACGGGCGCGACAGCGCAGATGAGGCATTAGTCCGTTGCCGAAAGCGGGGAGAGCCATCAGCAGAGAAGTGAGGGGGGCGAAGAGGGCACAGCGAGGAGGAGCCAACCACACAGGTGAAACAACCAAGGCCCCGAGAGGTTGTATGGGGGATTGCGCCACCACGCCCAGCACAAACAGGGTGCCGGCCGTAGCAGCTTCGCCATGAAAGAGAGGGTTGCGATGACGGTCACCACACACGGGGCTCTGGCCGGCATTGGCTACCGGCCGCCCCCGGTAGCGGCCGGTAGTGCAGTCGCGGGGATGGGCATCGCGTTAGTGGCCGACCCCCCGCGGCTTATGCAGTGGTGATACATGTGGACCCACGGGACTCCGCTGGTCGCCTTAAAGTAGGACAAGCACCATTGACCTTCTGTCTTTTGGACTTCGTATTCTTTGATGGAGCCCCAATGACGGAGACGTCACGGCGGCTTGTCAACACAATTCGCTGTGCAAGAAGCTGGCTTGGCCCTTGAAGGGAGGGCCGTTCCATAACGTTTGGCACGCGAAAGCGGTGTCGTCCGTCTACTCCCTTCGAAGGAGACCAGCGCTGTCGCGTCACAGCCACCGCCCGTCGCAGACACTGCACGCTATTGGTTGGAGATTGGCGTGTTCTTGGTTCGGTGGCGGAGCCGGAGACGCGAATTTTGGTCGCAAACCAAATTGCACAGACACAGAAAGCAGAACGAGTGGCGGACGACAGCGACTCTGATGCCTTGTGCGGTGAGACTCGACAAAACTCTTCTTGGCGAATCCGTGCTTCCTGTGGTATTGGTAACGTAGCTTTAATTACCTGGGTATTGAGACCGACTGTAGCCGCAAGAAAGAGATTTCTATCGCCGTAGAGGCGAGGAAGCAGGACATTTTGTCCAAGGGCATCCGATGGCGAGTCGGATGGTGCCTGCGACGGCGACCCCGGGCCCATGGTGATTTCGTACAAACAAGAGCACTGGTCGATCAACCGTCCGATCAGGAGCGATTGCAGTGAGTGCCGGCATGCAGATCAGAGCTTCTCAAGCGTGTGGGTTTTAACTTAGCGTCGCGTAACGCCGCCTGGTCGATCTGACTGCGTTGGAGCTCCGAGCCCAGGAGACTCAATAGCGACTCGTAAAACAAACATTTCTATTATTGTGTGTTCCAGTAAGCGTTCCAAGCGACGTCTCGTGACCGTGGTGTGTAAGCGTCTGAAGAGCCTCACAACCAAGGTGAACCCCCCAAAGTAGATAAAAAAGCCCATTTCTTCGTTGATATTGATTACTTTGCAGAAGGGGTCACTTTTTCTTCCCATCATTTCCTGTGTTCTCCCCGCCTATGCAAGGACTCCGTTGAGCCGTTTGCCGCTTTTGACCGCTCCGGCGCCGCGATGCTTTCCTCGTGTTGTGCCAAGCGGCTACCACACCAGATCTGTGTGCACAGCTACGCCATGTGTTGGCCACGCGGGAGAGCTTGCTGGACTAGACAGACAGTCGCGAGTTGGTACGCATTTTGGTTGTCCCTGCCGAGCGTGCTGCGTAAACATTTTGACCAGAAATACTGGGTGGCTTAAAATCGCCACTCGGCCGATTTCTTGGGCGTCTGAGTATCTACGCAATACAATTTAAGCGCGTATACGCACTTTCTTGGTACGCTTGGGAACCCCTGATACAGATAGGTCAGGCAAGCAAACAATGAAAACTAAACAATGCGGAAGTAACTCCCCAAAGGGCATCGCACAAACCGTTTTTCGCATTCCGTGGATTTGACCAGTTCAAGGGGCTACGAGCGGCAATTGTCAGTCAATTGCGGGCGAAGATATGCTACATACCTCCAGCGCGAGATTCGAACCGTCCGAGAGAGATCCAAGAACGATGGCACCCACTTGGGCTGTCGCGGACTCGGGCGGTCCCGAGCGAGCGTCACCGCCCATACGACGCGAGCCGCGCGGGCGTGCCGATCCGACCCTGGTGGGGGTGGCTGTTTGTCGGTGTCAACCACGACCGTCAGAACGCCTAGACGCGTGCGTGTGTGATCGGAGGCTGGTGCTGTGGGTTGGGTCGGGGATCATGGTCAGACGTGCTTGCCCAGGCCGTTCGACGTGTGCACGTGCGTAGGTGAGGCCGACCGTTCAGGGGTTACATCCCAGGTTCGCGGCGGCATTTTGGCCAGCGCATGCTGGGCTATGGTCGTCACCGCCACACGGTGCTAGCTTCTTCGGTGGTTTGATACTCCGGCGACAACGCGAAAGCCATGACGCGGTCCGTAGGTGGCGAAGGGTGCGCGCCTCGCGGCCGGTTATCACCGTGCCGAGCACGGGCAGACGGCGGTCGTGCTGGCGGCGCGGGGCCTTCCCGCGTCGTCGTGCACGTGCACAAGTTGCTGCCTACCGGCCTTTCTTGAGTAAAGGGGCGCAACCGCGAGGTGGATAACCTCAGGGTTGGATTGCGGATCTGCGCGTGGCTTCGGACATGTCAAGGGTGGCATGCCTAGTGGCAGCGGCGAGGACGCCCAGGCGGAAGGGCGGCAAGGGCGGCGTCGGCGGCACGGGTGGCAAGGGCGGCGTCGGTGGCACGGGCGGCGCGCCCGGAAAGGGCGATAAGCTCTTTAGCGAGGCCGCCGCGCCCAGCAAGGGCGGAAAACTCGGCGGCAAGAGCGGTGTGCCCGGCTGCGAGGGATAACATCCGGGGCACCCTCCACTATGGTGGACCCAGCCGCTATGGCGGTAGACAGCAGCAACGCCAGAGTCGAGGTAGCTGATCACGTGGCGCACGGCGCCGCGGTCTGGGCCCCCTCAGCGGATCGCTTCTCTGATCCGGAGATGCTGCGTCAGTTTCAGCCTTGCAGCTTGTATGACACGCTCATGGAACCCTTGGAGGTGGTGGACGGCATTTCTGTGATCACCGGCCAAAGCGTTAATGATACTTGCGTCCATGCCCGCGCTCGCGCGCACACGCGTCGTGTGCACGCGCGATACGAGTCATTGACGGGTTTGTGGAGAGGTTGGCAGAGCCCGGGTGGCCGAATCATGTTGGCGACCGCGTGGACGATTTCTGTCGGGGCCCTTACTTCATGACTCAGGGGCCCCAGCGCCGTATCTACGAGGTCATGTCGTTTTGCAACGACGTCGTACGCTATCAAGTGCCCTTGCACCCGTTCCATCGTTTCGTTTACACCAACGCACTGTTGCTTCCTGTGCGAGAGATGAAGCCAGTCAAGGCGGCAGCAATCTCGTTTTGCCGCTTGCTGCGCAATTGGCCGAAGGCTGTCTTCCTCAGGCGCTTGTTGGCATCAGACCTCGCGGTGCCTCTTGGGCACGAAGCCAGGTTGAAGGACAGCCTTGACCAGCTCACGCTGGTGGCGAACGAGAAGAACCACGCTTTCGATGTCTATCGTAGCCCTCGCATGAGCGAGCTACCGAACGCCTTTCGGCTGCTTCTGTCTCTGTTTGACCACCGTCGTGCTACTGACACGCGTTTCTGCCGCGGTCGCGAGCTGCTGCCTACCTCGTGGGCAGCTAGATTTCTCCATGCGCCACAGAGGTTTGACCTGTCCCGTTGGCCCGCGCAGATTCCGCGGTGGGAGCCGGTCACGGAGCTTTGGGCGATGACCCCGGTAATGGCGTCGTACTAGTCAGACTCGCTGCGTTTCTAGTACAGCTTGACCTGGCAGACGATGAACCCGGAGTACTTCTGCAACTTGGTTGCTGCGTGGGTACACACACTGCAGGAGAACAAGATATTTGTCCGTTTGGACGAGAATGTCCTTCGTCACTTCGACATACTAGACACGTTCAAGTTGCGGGACGCGCCAGACGGCGAGGCAGCGTACGTCTGATATGGCAAAATGCGCCAAGCCACAAAGGTGTTTTATTGGGGGTTTGTCCTTGAGGACGTTGTCCGGCGCAGCGCCGCTCTAGCGAGGCGCGCCAAGTGCGCGTGACGGTCGATGAGACCGACAAGTACGGCTTCTGCCTACGCCACCCGTGTGTCGACTTTGAGTGGACACCGGATCCACATGTGCCGGCCCACGTGGCACAAGTCACGTCACCTCACACAGGTGTGCGACGCCGTGGTCCTCAGACCAATCCGGAATTGGCGTCTGCCGCAGGCGGCGACCGAGGTGGTCGTTACTGCCCGCGCTCGCCTCGGCGCGATCAATCGCGATTGGTGTCACCGCCTCGCGCTGTTGAATCTACTTGGCCGGCGCGCGCGTCTTCCTCCGCGGCGGTTGCCCTGTTTGGGTCGGCGCACGTGCGCGACGTGCGACTTCTTGCGCCCTGTGGTGCTGCATTGTCGGCGGTAACGCATGCCCAGGTGGACTAAGTCACTTGGTTTCGCTGTGCTGCTGAGGGTGCGGACGGGAGAGGTAGTGCGTCGGCCTTGTCCATTAGAGGTCAGGCCGTGCCTCGCGCCGTTGACGGTGATGCCAACTACGAGCGTTTTGCTCAGCACCCGAAGGCTATTCAGCCCGAGGAGGCGGTCGCGCCGACGCGCTTCAGCAAGCAGAGAGTCCTTGGGCGCCGCACTCATGCGGGCGCGGGACCTTCGGGTGAGGTCTCACCGCCCGCGCGGATCTAGCGGGCGCGTAGTGTCTCGCTGAAATCGGCGGCCATCGTTGGCTCGCGGAGTATGTCCCGGCGTGACTCGCGTCGAGGTGACGAGGAGGAGGAGTAGGAACCACTGGCATGTGGGTGTTTCGGTTAACCGCGGTGGGGAGGTGTGTACATGTCGTGGGGCTTGTGCCCTTGTTATATTGGTGTTTTTAGTTTGGTTCGTCTTCGTTGTCTGACATGTCTTCGCCCGCTTCTCACCTGTCCTGTTGGTCATCATGACGATGAAGGAAGTGGCATGCCAGCATGGCCTATGGTGTGGGTATCGTGTCTCCCGTATCCAATGATAACAGTACTTGGTACTCGAAACACGCGCTTATGGCGGTAGCGTACAAACCGGTGTTTGTCCATCGTGGGATGGCCACGATTGCTTCCTCCGTAGTCGTCACCAGATGTCGAAGAAACGAGTCCAATTGCTATACCGAGGTACAATAAACCCGTTTCGGAGGACTGGAACAGTGGGATCGTTTCTGATCAGTGTCGCTTGCGCGGAGTTTGGCCACGCATCTGAGTAAGGGCCGTATTCGTGACTCAACCGGGAGAAATGCCGTAAGGCAAGTTGGGAGTCCTACTCAAAGTTGCCAGTCATCGAGAGTAGGGTACATTTAAGCCACTCGACAGCAAATATTTACTTGATTGCAGCGTTGGTACTTTATGCCGACCATGAGACATCGGCATGTATAACTCCATCCCCGGTGAGGTGAACGTGTTGGATGGTAGGCATCCACGTGGAGTCTATCAGGATGTTGGTCACGGATGTAAGCCCGACTTGTCGGCGACATTCTCGAGTTGGCGTTTGCCAGAGGTACCCCGGTACAGTGCGTTATCGTTATAAGAGACAGCTGATTCGGCTCAATATGAAGAAAAAGTGGCCCACACGGATTGGAATGGAAGACTCGCGACCCATATTCTTTTGTGAACGATTCTCTTATAACGAGAACGCACTGTACAGGCTTCTTCTTTCGTCGAGGAAAAACACAACCATGTTGCGGGGAAGTATTTCGAGGGGTTCCCAGGTATCGTCTTCCGATCAAATGTCGAAGCAGCGCACCTTAGCGCTGCAGTTATCACCTGTCTGGCGTAAGCCCACGAGTTTCTCGATCACGTACACGTCGGCAGTTGCCGGGGGTCGCTTGCGTTTGTCAAAACCGTCTAGCAGGGGGTGAGGCATCGTGTCCGTCTCGTTGGGCGAGGAGCAGGGGTGAAATGGTCACTGCTGACGCGCCTTTCTCTCCGTCAGTGTCTATGCCGAACGTGGAGGCATCCGCGACCACGACCACAAAGGGACCTATTGCTTTGCTTCGCAGCTTGTTCTTCCGATCGTGGTTGGTCGTGGACACGCAGTCGCCGATCTTGACGTCCACGTTGCGGGTTGCTACCCGGTGGTCGAGTGTGCGTTCGCAACGTTCTTGCGTATGACGCGAGGCCTCGACTTCGTCAGGGATTTGCCGGCGAAGGCGAGCCATGAAATTGCGTTTGCGAACCAGGGGTGACCCAGCACTGAGAGTGCCCTTATTGCCCAAAGGTGTCCCCGGGGGCAAGTTGCGAATTGTGGGGTCGGGGATCCGTCGTGAGATGAAAAGCTCAAATGGAGCGATGCCCGTCGAACGGTGCAGTTGGCTATTGTAGGCCATGGTGAACGCAGGAAGGAGCTCGTCCCATCGTGATGGTTCATCAGCGACGTAGGGTCGCAGTTGAGTTGCCATGGTACGGTTGTCCCTTTTGAATAGCCCGTTTGTTTGGAGATGATTCGCAGTCGTGAGAACGGTCTTGACGCCAAGCATTTTCATTACAGCGATGATGAAGTTCCACATGAACTGGGGCCCTCGGTCCGATAGGATCCGTTCCCGGGGCCCACAGTCAGACACCCATGCGTCGATCGATAGTGGCTGACGCCACGGAAATGGCCTTGATCCGTCGTCAGGCGACGCACTTGGTGAGCTTGGCGAAACGGTTAGTGATAACCGTATGGTGCGATTAGTGTCCATTCTACTGCTCCCGAGGCTCAAATGAGCCTCAAATGACGCTCAAATGAGGCTCCCTCTCTTATGGCCTGGAAACAAGGCCTTTTTGAGGTGTCAGGGGCACCCCCTCCAAGTTTTCATTGTACACAGCCGCCGAGTTGGCCCATTGGTAAGTGGACTGCGCTGAGTCCAGATCTATTCTCAGAAAGAGCAGCCGAGGCCGGAACCTGGTCACAGAGAGGCATCAAAAATAGGCTCAAATGAGCCTGAGAGGCTCAAATGAGGCGGTCAGTAGAACGGACATTAGGGCTGTTAACATAAGGCTGTTTATATGGCCTATATCTTGAAAGGCCATTTAAGCGGAAAAGATCATCGAGCTGTTAACTTAGAACGCAATAACAGCAGAAGACACTTCTCAGAAGCACGCCATTTTCTATGTCGGATCAGAACAACCAGACGTGATCTCCAGTGCACGTCGGTGCAGATCGTGCAACTTATTCCAGAAATGTGCAGGTGTTAACAGGACTGACTTCTTCCCAGAGGGTTGTGGAGATCCGGCTTGTCCCTTGCCGCCGCGGTCTCCAAGCGGGCGCAGTCCACCACGTCTCTGGTCATGCACATCCCCTGCCATTGTCTGGCAACATGGGTGACAACGGTGCCCACGCTGGTCCGCTCGGCCCCCCAGGCAACGACGTCACACGGCGCTTCATATTGATACACTCCTTCATAGAGACGCAGCGCACTGCGCGCTCCGCCCTCACCACCATTCGCCACTTCTCCCGCTCCCTGCCCCAATCCCCCTTCACTGCGGCCCCTCCCGTCGCTGGTGCTGGCCCTGGTCGGGGAGTTGCTCTCCTCGGTACGCGTGGGCCCAAAACTCAAGTTGGGGGTCGCCAATATTATGCCAATGTTCGTGGGCACAATGACCCGACGCTGTTCAAGTCGATGCGCGGGTTTTCCCCAGTGGAGTTAGATGCGATTGTGGAGCTGGCTCGCGAGCGCGTGGAGCGGCCTATGGACCCGCGGATGCACCGCTCCGTTGAGATGAACGAGTTACGACGCCCGCGCCGCCGAGTATGTTCGGCTGTTGAGATGAATTTTTTGACACTTGTTCTTTTGCGTGGAGCAGACGAGGGGGCGCTGCCAATCTGGACCGTTGCCTTCAATACTGGCGTGTCCCCCGCGACGGTCAGCAACTATTTTTCCCATTGCATTAGTTCCCTCCATGACACGTTTATGCTGGCGTGCCCCATCGTGTGGCCGAGTGCGGCGGAGAGGCGGGAGATGGAGGGCCTCGTCAATGGGTTCCCCTCGGGGATCATTTTCGTGGATGGTACGAAGGTTCGTTGGAGGCGCCCGACGGACACCCAGGAGCAACTCCCAGCCTATGATGGCCACCATCACTTTCATTGTTTTTCCGTGCTGGTGTGGATGGATGTGTATGGCTTGATTGTGCGTGTTGACGTGTCCTCCCTTGGCGCCTGCCACGACCGGCGGCTGTTCACCTGAACAGGGCCACACCTTTTTCCTGCGTCCTACTTTGACGGCGATCAGCACGCCATCGGCGACACGGTGTTTACTGGCCCAAGTCGTGTGCTGGTCTGCCCTTTTCGAAGCAACGCTGAGAAGGCACACGTGGACCAGAGGAAGTGGAACACGGACATCCGAAAAAGCCGCATATGCAATGAAGGGGGAACTGGGGACGTGAAGAACCGCTTCCGGGTGTTTTTAGGTCGGTGGTCGTACGAGTCTAAGCTGTTTGCGCCTTCCTTTGAGCTGTACGCGATGCTTTGCAATTGGCGGTGGAAGCAAAGCGGGGACCGCCTGGTGCCGCTCTATGCGCAGCTGGCCAACATGGACGCCTACAACGCCGCGAGATTCTTTTTTTCCGAAATAAATGTCTATCTACATGTAACTGGCCTCACGGCCGAGGTCGCAACCAACAGTGACACACACCACTCCGACAGTCCATGCTCGAGAGACCCCGCCGACGCCGACGCGCCGCACGTGCCGCCACGCCACGCGTGCCGCCGCCGCCGTGTTTGTCACGCCACGGCGGCGGCGGCGGCGGCTACAGCGGCGGCAGCACGCCGCGCGCAGCCGCGCCGCAGTGGCGCCGTCGGCGTGGCGCGGCGGCGACCGGCGCGCCGCCGCCCGCGCAACACGCGCACCCGTCCCCCCCACCACCGACCAACGCGCCTCCCTTGCCGCCGCCGCGCCCTGCCGCCGCGGCTAACGGGGGGCGGGACCGCCCGAGTGTGGCGGGCGGGCCAGGACAGCTAGCCGCCGGGCTCCCCAGTGTGGGGCCCGGGTGTTGCCCCGGTCCTCGCCAGCGTGGCTGCCCCGGATCGTGGGGGCGCCCCCGCCGGGGCAAGGGGGTACGCGCCGTCGCCGTACGGCGGACAGGGCAGCGGGGGCCAGGGGTGTTGCCGCGTGGCCGTGGCGGGCCCGCTAACCGTTCCCGGTGGGCCAACAGGGGGGCGGGTGCCCAGTAAGGCATCCCCCCCGCCCCCCCACCTGGGGGGCTGTCGTGCGGGCCCCCCTACCCCGTGGAGAGTCGTCCAGGGGGAGTGGCCCGCGGGGTGGGGCTGAGGGGGCCCGGGGTAAGGGCCCCTGTCCCCACACAGGGGC
>ENA-ORXT01005835-ORXT01005835.1-marine-metagenome-genome-assembly--contig:-NODE-5835-length-11831-cov-7.485111_pt1 | contig 11831 bp, 9 predicted proteins | sample MGYA00237868_ERZ511482 | MGnify/ENA metagenome assembly ERZ511482 | reverse complement strand
AGCCAGACCTTGGAGGCTGTTCAACCCACCGAAGAACGACGACGTGTCGCCGAGCCATTGGACCGAGTCGAGGTTCACCACGACGGTGGCTTCGAAGGGCACGAGCAGCGTGGCGAGGAAGAGGTAGAAGAGCCCCTTGCGGGCAGGGAACCGGAGATGAGCGAAGGCGTACCCGGACAACATCGACGTGATGAGTTGGAAGACGCTGACGATCAGCGCGACCAAGATGGAGTTGACGAGGTATCGGCCGAGTCGGCCTTCGGTCCAGGCATTGCGCACGACGTCGAACGTGACCTCGCCGGGAACGAGTCGGTTCTCGAGCACCCGGTTACTCGGCGTGAACGCACCCAGCACGGTGGTGTAGACGGGGAACAACACGATGAGTGTGATGATCACGAGCAACGTGTAGCGCCCGATTCGACGCATGCCGGTCGGCTCGTCCCACGTGGCGCGACGAACATTCGTGATGCTGCCCGCCTGAACGCCGACGGGGTCGAGGCCGGTTGCGTTGCCATCAACGGTTGACATCGGCCCGCCTCCCGAACGCTCGCACCTGCACAGCGGAGAGCGCGAGCAGGATGAGGAAGATCAGGACCGAGCCGGTCGCCTGCAACCCTGCGTCCGATGACACTGGCGTGTCGCCGTAGACGAGGTACGCCAGCGTGGTCGTCGACTCCTGCGGGCTCGGTCCGCCGTTCGTGAGGAGGTCGACCTCGCCATAGGCCTGGAACGCTCGGGTGGTGAGGATCACGACGAGGAAGAGGAGCGTCGGAGCGATGATCGGCACGGTGATCTTCCAGAAGCGGATGCTGCCCGTTGCACCATCGACGGCTGCGGCCTCGTGCAGTTCGCGCGGGATGGATTGCAGCGATGCGGTGACGAGGATGAACGTGAAGCCGAGCCCGGCCCACACACTCGAGAGCGCAACCGCTCCGAGCGCTGTGCCCGGGTCTTCGAGCCAGCCCGGGCTCTTCACCGCCGGGAAGATCGAGTTGAACCAGCCCACGTTGGCGAGTGACCCAATCGATGGCTGCAGCAGGAAGAACCACATCAGGCTGGCAACCGCAACCGACGTGGCGATCGTCGACGAGAAGACGGTGCGGAAGAACGCGAGCCGATGCTTCATGTTCGCCTTCACCCAGCGCTCGATCTCGACGGACAGCCTGCCAGGATGCTTCAGCACGGTGTACGCGAAGAGGGCCGACTCGGCCTCGACGGTTCGCATGCGCACGTGCCGATCAGCCGGCCGGCCGGTACAGCGCCCGGCCCTCACCGCACAGCCAGGCGTGCACGACCCCTGTCAGCCAGCAGGCCAGCAGCGCCAGGCCCGGCCCGCGCGCCTGGGCCGTGGCCGCCACCGTGGCCGCGTGCAGCTCGACCACCATGTCGGTGCCGAGCGACAGTTCGCCGTTGGCCACCCGCTCGGCGAGTCCGTTCGCCGTCGCCATCACCGGCAGCAGCACCAGCACCGTCGCCACCGTGCCGATCACCAGCAGCACGGCCGCCACGCCGTAGCGCTTCAGGTACAGCTGGCCCGCCCCCGGATAGACGAAGGCGGACAGCATGATGGCCTTGCTGGTGGAACGTTCCTGCACGGCCGGGGAACCTCGTCGACGGGTATCGTGCCGATCATGACAGAGCTTTCGATATCGGCACGCTTCGCGACGTGATCCATCCACGTTCCGCCGAGACCCGACTGGCCGCCTACTACTTCGCCCACTTCGCCACCGTCGGCACCCTGGTGCCGTACGTCGCCCTGTGGCTGTCCGGGCTGGGCCACGAACCGGGCTGGATCGGTGCCGTGGTCGCGGCACCGTCGTTGCTGATGCTGGCCACCACCGTGGCGCTGGGCAGCTGGGCCGATCGCCTGGCCGACCGGCGCACCGCCATCCTCCTGGCCAACTGGCTGACGCTCGGCCTGCTGAGCCTGTGGCTGCTGGACACGGGGCCGGTCGCGATCGTGCTGGTATGGACCCTCTCCGGCGTGCTGATCATGGCCAAGCAGCCGGTGATGGACGCCGCGGCCCTGGCCCTGACCGCTCGCGAGAACATCCCCTACGGACGCGTGCGCGCGTTCGGCTCGATCGGCTTCATCGTCGCGCTGCTGGTCTGCGGACAACTGTTCGAAGGCGACAACGTGCAGCGTTTCCTGCCGATGGTGCTGGTGGTCGCCACATGCCGCGTGCTGGCCTCGCACGCACTGCCACGATTGCGGACGGCGTCGGGCCCCGCGCTCGAGCTCCCGCTCGGGGCGGGGGCGGTCGCCGACCGACGCCCCGCGCTGCTGCGCCATCCCGGCTTCCTGGCCGTGCTGGCAGGTTCCGCGCTGATCAACGCCTCCCACGCCTTCTACTACACGTTCGGCCTGCTGCACTGGAAGGACCTCGGCATCGCGACCACCACCGGCTCGCTGCTGTGGGGCGTCGCCATCGTGGCCGAGGTGGGCCTGATGTGGCGCTTCGCAGGCGTTGCGCGGCGCCTGTCGCCACGTCACTGCCTGCTGCTGGCGGCCTCGCTCGGGGCACTGCGCTGGCCGTTGATGCTCGCCTCCTCGCTGCCGGTGCTGCTGATCGCGCAGGCATTGCACGCGGCGACGTTCGGCCTCACTTTCCTGGCGACGGTGAACTTCATAGCCCGGCGTGTGGACGAAGCGTACGCGGCGCGGGCCCAGTCGGTACTCGCCATCCTGTCCACCGGCAGCCTTGCGGTGGCCACGGTGGTGTCGGGCCGGTTGTACGAACGCGTCGGCGGTCAGGGGTACCTGTCGATGATGCTGCTGGCGCTGGCGGGGCTGGTGCTGGTGGCGTGGAGCTACCGAAGCGATCTGGACGACGTCGCCTGAACCGGGCACCGGTGCGAGCCGGCGAGCGTCGCCGGATCATTGCCCGTCCGGGCCGGTGGCCGTACTTTCAATTGATTTCAGGATCGACCTGTTTTCATGATGATCTTGGGTACCATCCGCCCGTATTCACGGCAGACCGTCCGACGACGCCGCACTCGCTGCGCCGGATTGTCACGATTATTGCCAGACAATCGATGAATGATTCCTAAAATCGCATACAATGTACCCGCACGGCTTCAGGAATCGGAATGATGCTTCGTGATCTTTCGAGAGCCTTTCCCCATGCTGAATCCGGTCTCACCTACAGAGCAATAATCATGTCCGAAGTCATGAAGAAGTACGACCTGTCGTTCAAGCCCATAGAACCGACCGGCAAGGGTCGGGGTCGCGTGTTTTCCTACAGCGAGGATCAGTGGAAGGAACTGGCCGCAGCCGCCGCGAACGTGACCGGCGACGATCGCAAGGAACTGTGTGAAGCCTACTTCGTCGGCTACCAGACGATTCTGAAGAAGGCCGGCGTCGTCACGGCTCCGCAGTCCAAGAAGAAGGCTTCAGCCCGGTCTTCCAGCCCGGCTGCCCGGCAGCCGTCCGTGTTCGACCAGCTGGAGGCATTGTCCGAGAATGCTGAAGGCGCGCTTGCCGAACTGGATCGGGAAGTCGAGCGATTGAAGGAACAGCTTGCCGAGATCGAGAAGAAGAAGAAGATGTTGAAGAAGCTGTCGGAACTGACCGCTGACTGATCGACGCATTTCGCAAGGTGCATTCGAGGGAGCATTTGCTCCCTTTTTCGTGATCGGGTCGCGGTACTGTCGGGGAAGCGGAGGCATTCGCGCCTGTCGTGCCCTTCCCGTCCCGATGGCGGGAGGAGCACCCGGAACCGGCAATCGGCGCCGTTTTCTTTTATGTAACACGACGCCGTCTTCACCACCCGGTGGAACGACGGCTCCCGCTCAGGCCGGTACCGCCTCGGCCACCCGCTGCAACGTCTCGACCGTCCGTTCCCAGCCCAGGCACCCGTCGGTCACGCTCTGGCCGTAGACGAGACGGCCCGCTCCACCGATCGACTGACGTCCCTCCACCAGGTGGCTCTCGATCATCAACCCGCCGATCGTGCCGGCCTCGTCGACCAGGCGCGCGGCCACGCTCAGCGCGACGTGCGGCTGGAGCCGAAAGTCCTTGCCGCTGTTGGCGTGACTGCAATCGATCATCAGCCGGCGGTCCGCACCGGCCGCGGTCAGACGTTCCCGCGCGGCCGCCACGTCGGTGGCACCGAAGTTGGGCACGGCACCGCCACGCAGGATCAGGTGCGCGTCCGCGTTGCCGCGGGTGCGGTGCAACGCGGTGCGCCCGGCCCGCGTCGGGCTGAGAAAGGCGTGCGGGTGACCGGCCGCCACGATCGCGTCCACCGCGATGCCGACATCGCCGCCGGTACCGTTCTTGAACCCGACCGGGCACGACAGGCCCGAGGCCAGCTCGCGGTGCACCTGGCTTTCGGTGGTGCGCGCACCGATCGCGCCCCAGCTGACCGTGTCGGCGTAGTACTGCCCGGTGACCGCGTCCAGGAACTCGCAGGCGGCCGGCATGCCGCGTCGTGCCAGCTCCACCAGCAGGCCGCGCGCCGCACGCAGCCCCTCCTCGATCGCGAAGCTGTCGTTCATGTGCGGGTCGTTGATCAGCCCCTTCCAGCCGACCGTGGTGCGCGGTTTCTCGAAATAGACCCGCATGACGATCTCCAGCCGATCGACCAGCGCCTCGCGCACCCGCTGCAGGCGTTCGGCATAGTCGAGTGCCGCCACCGGATCGTGGATCGAGCACGGACCGACCACCACCAGCAGACGCGCATCGCGCCGGTGCAGGATGTCGCCGATACGCATGCGGGCACGACGCACCCGCTCGCCACCGGCCGCATCCAGCGGCAGGTCGTCCAGCAACGCCTGCGGTGCCGGCATCGGCACGATGCGTTCGATGCGCGTGTCGGAGGTGGCCGAGTGGGCGTGGATACCGGGCGTCACGCGGTCAGCCGCCACGAACGGTCTCGTCCCCGGCGACGTGCTCGGCCGAGGCGAGCTTCACGCAGCAGGCGAACACCTGCATGGCCTTCTTCACCTCGTCCAGCGCGGGACGGGTCGGTGCCAGCCGGATGTTGGCATCGTCCGGATCCTGCCCGCCGGGAAAGGTCGCACCGGTGGGGGTGAGCGCCACGCCCGCCTCGCGCGCCAGTGCCACCACGCGCGCCGCCACCGGCAGCACGGTATCGACGCTGACGAAGTAGCCGCCGCGCGGATCGCTCCAGCGGGCCAAGTCCCGGTTGCCCAGCTCCTGTTGCAGCGCGTCGGCCACCGCATCGAACTTCGGTTTCAGGATCGCCGCATGATCGCGCATCAGTCCCGCGATCCCGTCCGGGTAGTCGCGCAGGAAGCGCACGTGACGCCACTGCTCGATCTTGTTCGGCCCGATGGACTGGGCGCCGAACAGCGTCGACCAGTACGCGATGTTGTCGGTGCTCATGCCGCAGAACGCGAGCCCGCCGCTGGCGAAGGTGACCTTGGAGGTCGAGCCGAACAGGATCACCCGGTCCGGGTTGCCCGCCTCCTCGGCCAGGCGCAGCAGCGATGGCGCGGGCGCGTCGGGCTCGACCAGGTGGTGCACCGCGTAGGCATCGTCGGCGAAGACGGTGAAATCGGGGGCGGCGGTGGCCATGCCGACCAGCCGCCGCGCCGCCGCCTCGGACAGGCTGTCGCCGGTCGGGTTGGCGTAGTTGGGCACGAAGTAGACGCCCTTGATGGCGCCATCCTCGGCCACCAGCGCCTCGATCGCGTCCAGGTCGGGACCGTCCGGCGTGATCGGTACCCCGACCAGTTCGTAACCGAGCGCTTCGGCCAGACCGAAATGCCGGTCGTAGCCCGGCACCGTGACGATCAGCTTCGCCGGACCCCGTGACCACGGAGCGCCGCTGCCGCGCACCCCGCGCAGCAGCGCCCAGCCCAGCACCTGGCCCATCAGTTCCAGGCTGGAGTTGTTGGCGACGATGATCTCGTCGGACCGCGCGCCGATGGTCGGTGCGAACAGCTCGCGCGCCTCGCGCAGCCCGCAGATCCCGCCGGGATAGTTGCGCACGTCCACCCCCGAGTCGGTGACCACCTGGTCCGGCCCGACCGCCTGCAGCATCGGCAGGCTCAGGTCGAAGTTCGCATCGGCCGGCTGCCCGCGCTCCATGTTCAGTGCCAGACCTTCCCGGCGAAAGGCGGCGTGTTCGGCGCGCAGGCGCTCCAGCTCGGTCATGGGGTCTCGAAGGTGGCGGGTGGGTCAGGGATGACAAGATTACGCCTGGAACCCGCGCCTGGAAACGCCCGGAAACGCCGGGCAGCGGCCTGCGGACGAATGAATCGGAACCGCCCAGCCACTCGCGACCTTGCGTCATGAAACTGTTGCCAGGCGTTCGCGACCCGCCCAACCTGCCGGCTTCCGATCGCCGTGGTGGCGCTGCCGCGACGGCGTCGTCAGCGGTCGGCCCGCTCCAGGTGCAGCACCATCAGCTGCAACCGCTCGGCATTGCGGTACACGTTGATGTCGAGCCGGTAGACCAGCCGCACCTCGTCGCCCGGCTCCAGTTCGTCCTCGCGGTTGAAGGCGATCGCGTCCAGGTCCGCCCCCGCACCGCCGTCGTGCGGGGTGACGACGAGCTTCAGGTGGCCGGTGCCGACGATGCGGCGTTCCACCACCCGGAACAGTCCGTCGAAGCTCGGCGCCTCGAACCCCTGGCCCCACGGTCCGCAGTCTGCCAGTCGGCGTGCCTGCGCGATCGTCATCATCCCGCGCGGCAGCTCCCCGTCGGTCAGCCATTCCCGATCCGGCAGCCGCCCCTGCAGCACGCGTGACACCTCCTCGTCGAACGCCTCGACCAGGATCGGCAGCTTGTCGCTCGGCAGCGTCATGCCGGCCGCCATGGCGTGGCCCCCGTAGGCGATGAACAGGTCGGGGTGACGGGCCGCGATCGCCTGCAGCACGTCGCGCACGTGCACGCCCGGGATCGAGCGGGCCGAGCCCTTGAGCCGGTGCGCGTCCGCATGGGTCAGGGCCACCACCGGGCGGTGCAGTCGCTCCTTCAGGCGCCCGGCCAGGATGCCGATCACGCCTTCGTGCCAGCCCGGGTCGGCCAGCACGACCCCGAAGCGCTGCTGCACCCCCTGCCCCGCACCGCTCACGATCTCGCTGGTGGCCAGCCGCAGCTCCGCCTCCTCGCGCATGCCCTGCTCGATGCGGCGTCGCTCGCGGTTGAGCGTGTCCAGCTCGTCGGCCAGGCGCTGCGCCTCTTCCGGCGACTCGGTCAGCAGGCAGGCCACACCGATGCTCATGTCGGCCAGTCGGCCGGCGGCGTTCAGGCGCGGTCCGATCGCGAAACCGATATCGTCGGCCTGCAGCCGCTGCGGCTCGCGCGCCGCGGTCTTCAGCAACGCCGACACGCCGGGCCGGCAGCGACCGGCGCGGATACGGCGAATGCCCTGAGCGACCAGCGTGCGATTGAGCCGATCCAGCGGTACCACGTCGGCCACGGTACCCACCGCCACCAGGTCCAGCAGGTCGGCCAGCGGAGCCCGGGCGGCGGTGGCGTCCGCCGCCGTGCCCCCCGGCGTTGCCGCATCGCTGCCCGCTGCAGCGGTCCCGGCACCGGCCCGGGCGCGCAGGCGCTGGCGGATCGCCAGCAGCACGTAGAACATCACCCCCACCCCGGCCAGGGCGGTGCTGCCGAACGTCGCGCCGCGCAGGTTGGGGTTCACGATCGCCACCGCTTCGGGCAGCGTCTCGGGGGGCAGGTGGTGGTCGGTCACCACCACGTCCACACCGGCTTCGCGCGCGTGCGCCACCCCGTCCACGGACGCCACGCCGTTGTCGACCGTCAGGATCAGCTGCGGAGGCGGCGCCGGCACCGGCTCGCCGCGCTTGTTGCCCTTGTTGCCCTTGTTGCCCTGGTCGACCGAGCCGTCGTCGACCGAGCCGCTGCCGCCGGCCGCACCGCCACCGACGGCCGCGACGCCGGCGGCCGTGGCGCCCGCGAGCGCCTGGCGCACGATCGCCGGCGACAGGCCGTAGCCGTCGGCGAAGCGGTTGGGGACCAGCACCTCGGGGCGTTCGAAGCCGAGCATCGTCAGGCCCAGCACCGCCACCGCGGTGCTGGTCGCCCCGTCGCAGTCGTAGTCGCCCACGATCAGGATGCGCTGCCGCTCGTCACGGGCGAGCAGCAGTCGCGTCACCGCCGCCTCGATGTCCGGCAACGCATCCGGCGGCGGCAGCGTGGCCAGCGAGGTGTCGCGCTCCTCCGCCGAGCGGATGCCACGCGCGGCGAGCACGCGCTGCACCACCGGATCGCGGTCCAGCGGTACCGGCGTGTCGGGCACGGTGCGGCGCCGGATCGTCACGCCGGCCGGCGTGTCGGTACCGATAGCGGGATCGGCACGGGCGTCGGAATCGTCGGGGGGCGACAGGGCGGCAGGTCCGGTGCGGCACGCGACACTCGCGCCGCACGATGGTAACCGCGGCACGGGACCGGCGCGGCACGGAACATAATCGTTCGTATGCCGTCGGACAGGTGCTCGTCAGTACCGTGCCCGATAGTGTGGCCGCGCGTGTTGGACGCGCTCTTGCACCGGTCAGCACCGTGCAGGTCCCTCCCTGCTCACCGGATGATTTCGATGACCCAGCGCAAGACCCTGTTTCTCGTCCTGGCGCTCGCCGTGGTCGCCTTCTTCGCATTCGACCTGGGACGCTTCTTCAGCCTGGAGTTCCTGAAGAGCCAGCAGGCGGCACTCGATGCGTTCTACGCGAACCGGCCGCTGGTCATGCTGGGCGGCTTCTTCGCGCTGTACATCGTCGTCACCGCCCTGTCGCTGCCGGGGGCCGCGATCCTGACGCTGGCCGGTGGTGCGCTGTTCGGGTTGTTCACCGGCCTGCTGCTGGTGTCGTTCGCCTCCAGCATCGGCGCCACGCTTGCCTTTCTGGTGTCGCGCTACCTGCTGCGCGACAGCGTCAAGGCGCGCTTCGGCGACAAGATCAAGACCTTCGACGACAACATCGAGCGCGATGGCGCCTTCTACCTGTTCACCGTGCGCCTGGTGCCGGTGTTCCCGTTCTTCCTGGTGAACCTGGTCATGGGACTCACCGGCCTGAAGACCGTCACCTTCTACTGGGTCAGCCAGCTGGGCATGCTGCTCGGCACCGCTGTCTACATCAACGCCGGCACGCAGCTGGCCGAGATAGACAGCCTGTCCGGCATCGTCTCGCCCGGCCTGCTGCTGTCGTTCGCCCTGCTGGGCATCTTCCCCCTCATCGCCAGGAAAATCGTCGACATGATCAAGGCTCGCAAGGTCTACCAGGGGTACGACAAGCCCGCCTCCTTCGACCGCGACATCGTGGTGCTGGGAGCGGGCTCGGGCGGTCTGGTATCGGCCTACATCGGTTCGGCCGTCAAGGCCAAGGTGTCGCTGATCGAGAAGGGGGCGATGGGCGGCGACTGCCTGAACACCGGCTGCGTCCCCTCCAAGGCGCTGATCCGCACCGGCAAGCTCATGCACGACATCGCGGCCTGCGAGACCTACGGCGTGGCGCACGCGAACGGCGAGCTCGATTTCGCCAAGACCATGCAGCGGGTGCACGACATCATCGCCACCATCGAGCCGCACGACTCGCCGGAGCGCTACCGCTCGCTGGGCGTGGACGTGATCCAGGGCGAGGGCCGCATCACCGGCCCCTGGTCGGTGGAGGTGAACGGGCGCACCCTGACCACCCGCAACATCGTCATCGCCACCGGCGGCTCGGCGTTCGTGCCGCCGATCCCGGGCCTTGGCAGCATCGCCTACCGCACCAGCGAGAACCTGTGGGAGATGACCGAGCTGCCGAAGCGCCTGGTGGTGCTGGGTGGCGGACCGATCGGTTCGGAACTCACCCAGGCCTTTCGTCGGCTGGGCAGCCGGGTCACCCAGGTCGAGCGCGGCGAGCGCATCATGAGCCGCGAGGACCCGGACGTGTCCGCGATCGTGCAGCAGCGCTTCGTCGACGAGGGCGTCAAGGTGCTGACCGGTACCGATGCGGTGGCGGTGGAGCGCGACGGCGTGGATGCGGTGCTGGTGTGCGAACAGGGTGGCGAGATGCTGCGCATCCCGTTCGACGAGATCATCGTCGCGGTCGGGCGCCGTGCCAACACGGCAGGCTTCGGGCTGGAGGAACTGGGCGTGACGCTGACCGAGCGCGGCACGGTGCGCGTCAACGACTTCCTGCAGACCGATTTTCCGAACATCTACGCGGTGGGCGACGTGGCAGGACCGTACCAGTTCACCCACGTGGCGGCGCACCAGGCTTGGTTCGCGGCCGTGAACTCGCTATTCGGGACGCTGAAGAAGTTCCGCGTCGACTACCGGGTGATCCCGTGGGCCACCTTCACCGATCCGGAGGTGGCGCGTGTCGGCATCAACGAGATCGAGGCGAAGGAGCGCGGCATCGACTACGAGCTGACCACCTACCCGATCGACGACCTGGACCGGGCCATCGCCGACTCCGCCGCCTACGGCATCGTCAAGGTGCTGACGGTACCGGGCAAGGACCGCATCCTGGGGGTGACCATCGCCGGCGCCTCGGCCGGAGACCTGATCGCCGAGTACGTGCTGGCGATGAAGCACAAGATCGGGCTGAACAAGATCCTCGGCACCATCCACATCTACCCCACGCTCGCCGAGTCGAACAAGTACGTGGCCGGCAACTGGAAGCGGGCCCACCAGCCGGAGCGGCTGCTGGCCTGGGTGGAGCGGTTCCACACCTGGCGGCGGGGCGGCGAAGCGCCCGGCATGCCGGGCGCCGGCCCGGACGCGACGCACTGACCCGACAGGACACGATTGGTTCATCGGAAGGTGCAAGTTTCGCTCGACTTAAACCGGATATAGGGAGAATCTGTGACCGGTACGTGAAAGTGATGTTCCGGCATCGTTCATGCGATGCGGTTTCCGACCAGGAGGAATTCATGGGAACGGACGTTACACACGCGGGCATTCCGGTCTCGTACCGGACCGTCACCGCCTCGACGGTGCAACCGACCTGCCGGGCGATCTCGCTCGACGAGCTGACCAGGCGCGGTCCGGTCGTGGTGCTGGCCCACTCGATCGACGAGATCGGTGCGGGTGCGGCCGGCATGCTCATGGCCACGCTGGAGACCAGTTACGCCAGCCTGTTCACGCTGGACGGCAGCGCTCCCGGCGAGCACGCCGCGCACCCGCGACTGCACAGCTGCTCGCTGCGGCGCGCCGGCACGGCGCCGGGCGTGGATGATGTCGATGCCGCCGTCGCCCGGGTGCACGACGCTCTCGACCGCTCGTGCGCCGACAGCGTGTTCGTCGGTGCGGTGCCGGTGACGAGTCCGGACCACCGCTTTCTCGATCTGGTCGCGCGACGCGCCGTCGCGCATCGTCCCTGCACCGCGTACTGGCACTTCGCGGCCATGCGCCGCACACCACCGGGCGCCTCCTACCTGCTCCACCCCGATGCGATCGTCAGGACCTTCGATGTGCGGCGCTGGTCCGATCGGGACGAACGCCTGTCGACATCACCGCGTGGCGAACCCGCGTCGCGCACGAACACGCACCTGCCCGAACTGTTCTGGCGGAACACGGACGTCAGTGCGCTGGCGCGCATCGATACCGCGCCCGCGTGACCGGATCGGCGCGGCCGCACGGCACGTACGCCCGTGCGGTGCGTGAGCACCACCCGCCACCCCTTCAGGCGGCGAGCATCGTTTCCGAGACCGCGAACCCGCGCAGCGTGACGACGTTGCCGCACGGGTCGCTCACGTGCATCAGGCACTGCTGACCCGGACCCATGCCCATCGGTCTGGGCACGCTGATCGAGACCGGAACGCCATTCTCCCGCAGCCGTTGCTCGACGTCGCACCACGCGTCGATGTCGAGCACGATGCCCTCCGGCGGCTCGTGCAGCACGGTCGAGCCAT
>ENA-ORXT01005834-ORXT01005834.1-marine-metagenome-genome-assembly--contig:-NODE-5834-length-11834-cov-3.168410_pt1 | contig 11834 bp, 6 predicted proteins | sample MGYA00237868_ERZ511482 | MGnify/ENA metagenome assembly ERZ511482 | reverse complement strand
CATATGTAATGGTCGCGGCCCAAGGTGCGCAGACCAGTTGGCGGCAATCCCGCCCTGCCTAGGTTTTGAGCATCCGCAAGCCTTGGGTCGCATCCGTGCGCACCGCAAGCCGCAAACCAGGATCGTCACCCGCCTTAAGCGCGCCGATAATCATGCGGTGGTGTGCAGGCGGCTCTGTCCGGTTCAACCGCCCGTATAGCGCGCGCATGGTCGGTCCCAGTTGCAGCCAGACCGTTTCAGTCATTGCCAGCATCGCAGGCGCCTGCGCGCGCAGATACAGCGTGCGGTGAAATTCGAGGTTCATCCGGATGTACCCCGTCGCATCATGCCGCGCGACCATCTGGCTTACACCGTGGTTGATCGTCTCTAACCGCTCTATCAGAGCGAAATGTGCACGCGGCAAGGCACGACTTGCCAATTCCGGCTCTAACATCGCGCGCAATGTTGCCAGCTCTTCGATCCGGTCATTTGATAGCTCGGGGGTGGATACGCGGCCCGACGACGACATAAACAGCGCGCCTTCGGCTGCCAATCTGCGCAAGGCCTCGCGTGCGGGCGTCATCGACACGCCGAATTCTTCACCTATACCGCGCAGCGTCAGTGCCGCCCCCGGAGGCATATCCCCGTGCATGATCCGTTGCCGCAAACTGCGATAGACGCGGTCATGCGCAGAGCCGATGGGGTCAGAAACGCGGGGTTGGTTTTGCATGCGTCTTTGTGATCACAAAGCAGCGCCGCGTCAATCGGGGAAACTGATCCGGTGAAGCTGGTTGCCGTGGTCACGCAGCCATTTACGGTGGGTTTTGTAGTCGGGCATCAAATCGGCCACGACATCCCAAAACGCTTGGCTGTGGTTCATTTCAACCAAATGCGCGACCTCGTGTGCGGCCACGTAGTCAAGCACCGCAGGTGGCGCCATGATCAGCCGCCATGAATACATCAGCACGCCCTTGCTTGAACACGACCCCCACCGCGACCGCGTGTCGCGCAAGGACAGCCGTGTATAGCTGCGGTCAACCTCGGCTGCGTATTTGTCTGACGCCGCAGCCAGCACATCGCGCGCGCGCAGGCGAAGGAACGCTTTGACCCGTGACGCCACAACGTCAGGATCGTCGGGGACCGCCAAAGCGCCGTCACGATAGATCGCGCGCCGCACGTTGGCGGCGATAATCGGCATGTCTTCGCCGCGGTACAACACGGTGCCACCAAGCGTCGGTGTCTGGATTTCGGTGATACCGCCAAGATGTTTGCGCAGCCAGTCTTCGCGGGTTTGCACAAAATCCAGCGCCTCTTTTTCAGGGGCGCGGTCCGGCATTGTCAGCGTCACACGCCCGTCAAGCCGTGACACGCGCAGGCTTAGCCGCTTGGCCCGTTTGGACCTGCGCAATTCCACCGCAATCGGGGGGTTGCCAATCTTGAACTGACGGCCCATATCCATCCTCTGATGATGCGTGGTGTCAAAGGCTTTGACACACCTGTAAGCTTATGGCAGTTGGCTGCAAAGCACCGCAAGTCCATGATAGAATTTGAAGGGAAAGCCCATGCCAAAAGAAGAATGGGGAACAAAACGCCTTTGCCCGGAAACCGGCAAGCGCTTTTATGATCTAAACGCCACACCGATTATCAGCCCGTACACGGGCGCACAGGTCGCTGTGGATACGTCCAAGACCCGCACAATGGTTGCTGACGCCGAAGACGCGCAGTCCAAAAAGGCCAAGGACGCGGAAGAGGAAGAGGATCTGGTTCTCGACGATGCAGATGATGCAGACGAAGACGATGCCGATCTGGGTGACGACGTCCTTGACGATGATGACGACGATACCGTGTCTTTGGATGAATTGGCCGATGTGGCCGCACCAAGCGACGAATAAACCACTGGCGGGCGTGATCTTTTCGCTTGATCTCGCCCCCACCGCTGCCTAGAACGCAGCACGGTTTGGGGCCTTAGCTCAGCTGGGAGAGCGCCTGCATGGCATGCAGGAGGTCAGCGGTTCGATCCCGCTAGGCTCCACCAAACCGCCCTTTCAACATATTTTGTGTTTGATCTGCACGTTGCGTGGCAACATCTGTCAAACCCCAGACGACGCGGAGCGTGCTATGACTATCACCCATCTTGTGACCCATTCTGGTGGCTTTCATGCAGACGAGCTTTTGTCGTCGGTGATCCTGACCCGCTTGTATCCGGACGCACGATTGGTCCGCTCGCGCGACCGTCAGATGATCACTCCTGCCGCAGACAAGATCATCTACGACGTGGGTGGTGCGTTTGATGCGGGGGGCCAAATCTTTGACCACCATCAACGCCCCGGACCGCTGCGCGACGACGGCCAGCCGTATAGTTCATTCGGGCTGATTTGGGCGCAATACGGGCGCGACTACTTGGCGGCGATGGGCGTGCCTGCCCATGACATCGATCCGATCCACGCAAAGTTTGATACCAAGTTTGTTCTACCGATTGACCTGCTTGATAATGGCGCGATGGAGCCGTCTGTCGCAGGTCCGCTATCCATTATGACGTTGCCATCGTTGTTGGGCAGCCTAAAGCCTGTCTTTGACGACACGTCGCCCACTGCTGATGACGATGCGTTTGGCGCGGCCTTGCCGATTGCGCGCAGCTTTGTCCATGCGCAAATCAACGGCCTTGCCGCAAAAGCGCGCGCGAAATCCATCGTCACAGCCGCGATAGAGGCCGCAGGCACAGCTGCCATTCTGGAACTGCCAATGGGCATGCCGTACCGGTCTGCCTTGGATGACGCGCAGGCGGATCATATTCTTTTCGTGGTCCATCCGCGCGGCGACGATTGGACATTGGGCGGGATCAAGCTGTCTGGTGACACGTTTGATCAACGCGCTGATCTGCCCGCCGCTTGGGCAGGACTGACAGATGCAGCGTTAGAGGACGCAAGCGGCGTCAAGGGCGCTAAATTCTGACACAACGCACGGTTTATCGCCGTTGCAAGCACGCGGGACGCCATTATGGAAATGGCGCACCTCGCTGTGCAGGACGCGACCCTTCGCGATTAGAACTTGCCGACAAGGTTCAGGAACAGACCTTGGCCGTCATATTCAAGGTTCGTCTCGTCGTCTGAAACGCTGCCCCATTCGTACCCGACGCCCAACTTGACGTTGCGGTTAAGCTGGCGGTAAACGCCAAGTAATACGCCTGTTTCAGTGGTCTCTGTTTCAGGGCTGAACAGCACACGCCCCTCGCCAGAAATGTCCCATGCGTTCACAACGTGCCAGTCAAGACGCAGTGCGGCCAAAGTCGCCGTGTTGTCTTGGAAGTCGGTTGTACCACGGTTGGCGACTTCGCTTTTGCGGTAGCCAAGTTTGCCACCCAGCGTGAACGTGTCGTTCAGATCATAGCTACCTGCGACAGACAAAACTTGGCTGCGCTGGTGCAGGCCGTCGGTGTTTCCATTGGCGCTGATCTGATCTTCGCCCGGAAGATCGTTCAGCACGGTATACCGGAACAACAGGTTGAGCCGTTCATTGTCAATCGGACGGTAAGCATAACCCAAAGACGCACGCAGGTATTCGCCATCGCGGAAGTTGCCTTCGGCGCTGTCCGAATACAGCGCTTCGACGTTCGCCAGCAGACGCCAGTCGTCAGCGACCTGATTTGCGTAACCTGCGGACAGGCCCCATGTATCGCGGTCTTGCGCTGTGCCTGCACCGTCTTCGGTCCGGTATTCCAGACGCGCGCGCATGCTAAGATCTTCGTTAGGCGCATAGGCTGCACCAAACGACAAAGCGGTGCGATCAAAGTCGCCCGATGTCGCATCGCGCACGGTGCCCTTTTCAACCGAACCCGCAACGGTCCATGCCTCTGTCGGCGTGTACGTGACACCGTAAGCTTGCGTCAACGACCGCTGGTTGCCTGGCATGTCATAGATGTTTTCAGCATAGGTCGAGATGCTTTCCGAATGGCGGAAGCGACCACCGGCCACGATTGTGCCATTGTCAGACAAACGGCTGCCTGCGCCTGTGCGTGTCGGGTCAAGCGTGTAGCCAAGGTAGACTTCGTTATCCGCCGTCGCTGCATAAGTGACGCGCAATGCGGCCCCTGTGCCCGTGTCTCCGCCTGAAACTTCACCTGATACGGCGACTTTTTCGCTGACTTGTGCGGCGGCACCAACACCGTAGCGGTTGTTGTCTGACAACCCGCCTTCGTTGCTGACAGTCGCTTGGCCAAAGGCGTATACCTCAAGGTCGTCACTTGCCGTGTACGTCGCACGCAAGGCAACATCGGTGCGTTCACCGGTTTTGGCAGCGTTCCCCGGTGTGGTTTGATCCAGCAGCGCTGCTGCGGCTTCAACCTTCCAAGCATCGTTTAACTGGTAGGCCACAGAAAGCTCGGCTTCGGTTTTTTGCTGTCCTGCGGTTTGGTCAAACTTTTCTGCGGAAAAGGCGACGGACACAGCGTCGTTCAACGCGATTTCACCTTCGGCACCAATCAGCGTTTGATCTTGTGCGATGTCTTGGGTCAGCGTCGAAAAGCCTGCGTCTTTTTGTTCGTAATATAGACCCAGATACCCAGCAGAGGTCAGACCAAGGTCTTGCAGATCAGCGCGTGCGCGAAAGCTAAGCGCTTTTGCCTCGTCCGCGACAGCACCACCTGTTGATGTGATCGTCAGACCGCCATCCGTGGATGTGGACCGGTTCAAGCCGGGGCCGTCTGTGCGTGCAATTTCAAGTTCTGCAAAGCTGTTGCCAGCTTGCAAGCGCACGTCCGCACCCGCCATTTGCTGATCGCCGACGCTGGTGCTTTCGGTCATCATCGTGCCACCGATGCGCAAGTTGTCAGTCACCCATGCCTCTGCGCGGCCACCGATTGCATTTGCATCTGTCAGCGCGGACGTCGGGGTATATTCGTATTGCGCAATCAGATTGACGTCAAATTCGCCCGCACCATCGCTGATGATCGAATTGTCCGACGCGGCAGAGTTCACCGCAGCATTCAGCAACACAACACCTTGGATGTGATCGACAGAATAATCTGTCCCCTCGACCAGTTCGCGCTGTCCGACAACAAAGCCCGTGTCAGGATCAATGGTCTGCACGCTCAGGCGCACGGACCCGCCCGTGACGTCCTGACGTGTCAGGAAGTAAACCGAACCACCCGTGCCGCGCAGGATGTCGCGCTGGCCAATCGTTTCTTGTTGGGCCGCGTAAATCGCGGCCGCAAAGCGCGGATCGCCATTTGTTGTGACGGACGGCGATTGATAACGCAGCTCTGCGCCATACAAATCGCGTGTGTTATTGAGCAAACCCGGCCCCTGCACACCTGCGGTAAAGTTACCAAAGGTGAAGCGTGTCGTATCGCTTTCAAGCCGCACATAGATTGCGCCAGACGTGGGCGTGTCATCATAGCTGACACTGTCGTCGCCATATGTTGGGTACAGATCACGACCATCGCTACGCAAACGGTCCAGCACGCGCCGCGGGTCTTTGTCGTTCAGGCGGGTAAAGATATCTTCGATCGGGCCATCGCGCGTATCAAGTGAACTTGTCACCGTCCAACCGCCTTCGGTTTTGCCCTTGAGGTAATAGGCAAGCCGTCCGTTGACATACCGGTCTTCGGTGTCGTTGGGGCCACCTAATCTGATGCCTGCGGTCAGGTCGGCGATACCGACATAGAACCATTCGCTTGCAGGAATATTTACATCGCGGCGGATCATCTGGCCTTGTGATGTTACATCAACAACATGGTCGCCACTTGGCAAAATGCGCGTCACGGCGAATTTGCCGTTACGGTCAACTGGCACGGTTTCGCCCATGATGCGGACAGTGCCGCCCGGTGTGCCGGAACCAGCCGCCGTGATCGTGCCACCGCTGACGGGAATACGGCGTACGGCGGTGCGATCTTCACCTTCGCCCGCTGCGACAAAAGGTGACCCGGATGTGGCGCCTGTAAATCTGTCCGTGCGTGTCAGACCAAGCGCTTTTGTCTCGTCGGTGCGCCCCTGCGCGTCATACACCTTGAGCGTGTAGGCATATTCGCCATCACCATCTGACGGCATCGTCCAGCTTGCCTGACCGTTGGGTGCAATCGGGACAACGGCGACAACGGGTTGGCCCGCGCGGCTGCGATCGACGATCTGCACTTCACCGCGTGCGATGTAGGCCGGATAATTTGATGACGCACGAAACGCCACCTGTTCACCCGCGCGGTACGCGCTGCGCAAGTCAGCCGTGCTGACATTGAGCAAACGGCGGTTTTCCAAACCATCGTATGTCACTGTCGCATCAATCCGTTGCAACGCGCGGTCAGCGGCGGCTTGTGATCTGAAGGGTGCAGGCGTGCCGATCACAGCGCGGTCATTGATCGAGATTGCAAAACCACCAAGCCCAAGGCTGTCGGCCTGTGGCACAGCCGCGGTCGTCAGCGCAAAGACCGCGACAGACGCAAGCGCTGTTGATTGGCGCATTTGGCGCAGTACGGGGCGGGCATAAGTCATTGTCATATTCATCGTCCTCTATCGCCCGGCACGTATGATAACGTGCTCGACCCGCAATTGTACCCGACCTACATCACGCCAAGTGCGGCGCACGTAAGTCTCTGTCATATCCATCAGCGCGCGCGCGTTTGCCACGTCAGTCGCTGATGCGTTTTGTGAAATGTGGAACGTCAAACGCATGGTGCTTGGTTGATCCGCAATCTGTTGCAAGACTTGGGCAAGCCCGCTTTGCAACTGTGGTGACATCGCACCGTTTGGATACGCATTCGCACCAAGATCAACACGCACCACTTGGCCCAAAGCCGCGCCAAAGTTCATCTCTGCCAAGCTACCGGGTGTCAGGCGCATCACGCGCGGGTTCTCGGTTGTCATGTTAAACCCGCTTGGCAACGTCCGTTCATCCAGCTTGAGGATAAAGTTGGACCCGTTTCCGGCAGGCAATGCGGCACATGGCACCGAATAAAGCCCGTTTGCATCCGTGGTGATAACCGTACCGTCCACCGTCGCAAGACGCACATTTGGCAATCCACGCTCTGTCGGGTCATCAGGGATCGGGGCCAGTTTGCCCTTTCCGCCTGAATACGTCTGGTCGGTGATCGCTGACCGGTCCACATCGTTTGGCCCGTCTTGGCGACCATTGCCGTTGCGGTCGTCAAAGACCTTGCCCACGACATCACCGCAGTCAAACACGGCTTCTGGCAGAATGATGACATCCGCAGACGCTTGGGCCGTGACCGGATCACCTGTTGCGTCATCCAGCAAGCTGACCACGTTACGGTGATCACCTGCGTTTGTACCGTTCAGGATACGTGCATCAAGTGTCAGAACAGTTGTACCAGCCGCTGGCACAGAAATCGCGTCCCATGTCACGATGTTACCCGTCACAATCGCCGTTGATGGCGCGCCATCAATCATCGCAGATCCTGGCACATAGACAAATCCTGGCGGCAAGCGGTCCACGACATCAACCGGACCCACAACAAACAGATTTTCGTTTGTAATGGTGATTGTGTAAGGCACCACATTGCCACGTTGCACAATATTGCGTGGCGTTGTTTTGGTCATTTCAAGATTGGCCAAGAAGCCAGCACCCGCATTCACCAGACCCGATGGCAACAACACCTGCACCGTTGGATCGTCTTCTGCGTTCCCGTCGGTATCGTCGCCATTGTCCGAAACATCAGACACAAGGCTTGGCGTTCCCGGAACGCCCGGACCATAGACGGGCAGCGCACTTGCAGTGACCGTATTTTCGACACCGCCTGCGTTGACCGCTTGCAGATTGATTGTGAAGACCGCCGTATAGGATGCGGTTTCACCAAGCAGCAAGTCACCTTCGTCAGACCCCATGGTCGCAGATACCCACGCCGGATCAGCATCCAGCGAAAGCGGCGCACCAAGCGCATCTGTCAGCGTGTCATTCAGCGTCACACCCGACAGCGGCACGTTGCCTGTGTTTTCGACCGTGATTGTATAAGTCACCGTATCGCCCACACCGTCGCGGCCATCACCGTTATCTGCAAACACCTGCGTTTTGGTCGTTTCAAGCGAAGGAAGTGGCCCTTGGACGATAGTCTCGAAGGTCGAGTCTGTCAGCGTCGGAACATCCTTGGACTGGATAAGGTATTCCACGATATATACGCCGGCAGGGAAACCGGGGGCGAGTGTGATCAAGCCTGTTGCGGGATCAAGTGTCACGCCTTCGGGCTGGTCAAGGACGATGATGTTCACCGTGTCCAACGTCGCAGGTTCATCGTTCAACAAGTCAGACGCAAGAATGCTGGTTGTTGTCCCACCATCAGTTGTGAATGGCGGGAAGACTTCTGAAATCGCTTCGATGTTACCAACTTGCGTGGATACTGCGTCTTCATCTGTCACGCTCAGCGTGTTGCCCGGGCCGTAGAAGCCTTCGACTTGGGCCGTGTTATCGACGGACCCGTTATCAATATCGGCCTGCACGAGCGTGTATTCCGCAGTGAATGTATCCGTATCAATGTCGCCCGGTTGCATGACCGCAATCGGACCACCTGACAAAACAACACCCGGCAAAAGATCAGTCACAGTGACGTCGTTCAGCGGCAGGTTGCCTGTATTGGTGACAACGAAAGAGTACGAGATCACCTCTCCTGGGATGGAGCCATCTATCAGATTGGATTCGTCCGCTGTCTTTTCGATTGTGATCGACGGTGCTTGGAACAACGGCACAACCGTGTCGGCATCCTCGGCAATCGTCGCACCAGATTGGTCAGTGACATCGGGCAGCGTTGGTGGCGTACCTGTGACGGTCGCACGGTTCACCACCTCGCCAGTGACGATGTCTTCTGTCTTGACAACATATGACGCGGTAAACGTCGTCTCGTCGCGGCCACCCGGATCAAGCGAGGCGATCATTGAACCACCCGTCATCACCAAGTCGGTCAATGGATCAAGCAATGTGATGTCTGTCAACGTCACGTTGCCTGTGTTGATCACGGTAAATGAATACGTGATCACATCGCCCGCAACGGTCGGGTTCTGGACACCATCATCATTCGCCGTTTTGATCACGGCAATCGCAGGTGCTTCGACAAAGACAGTTGTCAGAACAGCATCTGTCGCAAAATCAAGATCGCTGAGGTCTTCGACAACAACACCAAACGGGTCGGTACCATCAACCGAGGCTTGGTTGTCGACGTCGCCATTGTTCAGGTCGACCTGCTGTAAAGCATAGACGCCTGTGATCGTTGTCAGATCGGTTTCACCCGGCGCAAGAGACGCGATGAAGTTGTTCATCATTACGATGCCAGCAAGGTTATCCGTGATCGTGATATTTGTCAGCGTGACCGTACCCGTATTGCGTACACCAAAGCTATAGACCACTTCGTCGCCTTCTTGCGGCGGGTCTTGCAGATCTGTGATATTAGCCGATTTAATCACGGCAATGGACGACGTGAAGCTTGGTGTGACTGACGTGACATCGTTTTCGTCTGCGTCATTCGCACTTCTGTCGCCGTTCGTATCAGGAACAACACCGTCATCCGACAGCGTTGTCAGGTCAGGATTTGTCAAAGATGTTTGGCCTGAAAGACCACCCTCGCCCGTGACAACGGCTTGGTTATCGTAGGCGTCGGCAACACGCGCCGCAGTCGGTTTGACGCGGACCTCGAATGTCAGGGTACAGGTTGCATTGACCGCCAGTGAAATGCCGCTTGCAACCGGATCAGCGCCAACACCGGTATATCCGGCGTTTGTGCCACCACATGAACCAGACGGTGCTGTGATGATCGTATACGTCCCCAAAGCCATCGGATCAGTTGCAGGGGCTGCCAATGCGGCGAACGTGCCAAACAACGGGTCGGCACCGTTCAGCATGTCGGTGACTACAACATTTATCAAAGGCTCTAGGCTAAGGTTTTCGACAATAAAGCTAAAGGTCGTTGTGAAAGAACCATCAGCCGCCATCACAGCCGGCGTTGCTTGTTTGGCAAGGCCAATGCTGGCTTGCGGCACCAGTGCAAAGTCGTTGTCGGGCGAATCTGTATTGGCAGGAATGGTGATTGTATCAATCACAGTTGTCCCAACAACCGTGCCGCCAAACCCGCCGTTGGGCGTGACCGTACCGTCAACAAGCTGCACTTCGGACACAGGGCCGCGCGTCACCGAATAGTCGCCTGCGGGAATAAGCGGGAAGACGTAGTCGCCATTCGTATCCGTAAAGACGGTCAACATGACGGGCGCACCGTCAAAGCTTGTCCCTGTCAGAACCATTTCGATACCGGCAACAGGTGTGTCGGTTGCGCCCGGATTTGTGTAGCTGCCGTCATCTGCGAAATCGCGGAAGACAGTACCACTGATCGATGATGACCCTACGACGACTGTGCCCGTTACGGTATTATCGTCTGTATCAACGTCTTTAGATGCGTTGGTCACAACACTTGCGGTGTTGCTGACGGTTACCGGATCAGATGTGACACTTGTCACTTCGACCGGAATCGTGATCAGGACAGAGGTTCCAGCCGAAATCGTTCCAAAATCACAAGAAACATCGCGTGTGCCAATTGGACCCGTACAGACGTTATTGGTCGTAGACCCCGTCACAACAGCAGATGGCACACCAACAAGCTGCATGTTCGAAGGCAAGTTATCGGTAAAGATAACCTCGTCCGCTTCGCTAAGTCCAACACCTGAATTTACACGGATCAGAACTTCCCAATTGAAGTTTTCACGCAAATTCACTGTGGATGGATCGGAAATTTTGCTGACCATTTCAAGATCGGTCCGCGTCCGCACTGTAGTCTTTTCCGTCGCAGTGTTGTTCAGCGGCAAACGGTCAAAATTCAAAGCAGGATCGTTGTTGATTTCATCACTATCGATAGACACGCTGTTTTCCGCAGACCCTTTAGAGTCGCCAAGCACGCGGATCACCATGGTGTATTCGTCAAGAGCCAGAAGACTAGGCCATGTGCATTCAACAGTACCACCGGGGCTACCTTGAACGGCTGTTGTACCAGGACCGGTACAAACACCGCCGTTTGACGCGACAACTGAATCAAACGCCAGCTTGTCGATAGGCAATGTATCCGTCGCTACGACATTTTCAGACGCCGACGGCCCTAGGTTTTCAACTGTGATCAGATAGAATGCCTCTTCTGCTACCGCGACAGGATCGTAGTCTGTGCCAGCGAATGTATCTGTTTTGCTGACTTTCAGATCAAGATCGGGGTCCTCGATGGCAACTGTATCGCTTGCGCTATTGTTGCCTGAATCTGATTCAGGTGTCGTCGTTTCAATGATGACGTCGTTCTGGATTGTCGTTGCAATATTGATGTTGGCGATGGCGGCGTACGGACTTTTGCGGGTTTTGCAACGTCCCAACGACACCGCTGTCGAAGGTATGACATCGTATAGTCCCGTTATGGCCAGCGCATCCCCGTTTGCGGTCGACATGGCACAGGAAATTTACATCGAGACTGAGCTAGAAGATGCCGCCGTATCAGAAGCAGAAAATACCTAAAGGTTGCCACAGCATAAGCTTTCTGCAACGTTTGGACGTAAGGCATTTGGGATTGAAAGGGAAGCAATGGTCACTCCTGAAGACGTGTTATCGTATTGGGTTGACGAGGTTGGCCCATCGGGGTGGTATCAGGGCAGTGATACCCTTGATGCGCAGGTCCGCGAAAAGTTCTTAGAAATCTGGCAAGAGGCACAAAGCGGTGCGTGTGGCCTTTGGCTGACATCGCCCGTTGGAGTTCTTGGCTACATCGTTTTGACCGATCAATTGCCGCGCAATATGCACCGTGGACATGCAGATTCTTTTGCCACGGACAAAAGTGCGCGCGCAGCGGCCAAGATCGCCATTGAACGCGATTGGGACATGCGGATCGACGAGCCCGT
>ENA-ORXT01005833-ORXT01005833.1-marine-metagenome-genome-assembly--contig:-NODE-5833-length-11835-cov-11.170012_pt1 | contig 11835 bp, 11 predicted proteins | sample MGYA00237868_ERZ511482 | MGnify/ENA metagenome assembly ERZ511482 | reverse complement strand
AGCGCGTAGGACCGGACGCTATCGCGTGGCGGCTGATAAAATTATCCCACGTTTCGTCTAAAGTAAGTGCCATTCGGTGATAGCCCACGGTCCTTCGTAGGCATTGGTGGACCGGACGCTATCGCATGGCGGCTGATTAAATTAACAAACGTCCAAGGCCATGTTTTTAATTCAATGACCTATGGGCGTTCTGCAGCAGAGCGTCGGCTTGGTCGAGACTTGTGTTATTGGTGACTTCGGCAAAAGCGTGTTCTGTTTCCCAAACGACAACTTTTGACATTCGCAAGTCGTAACCTTTGATCTGTTGGATCAGCTTTGGTGAAATTTCCTTCAGCAAGTAGATCGCCATATTCTCAGCCGTTGGATTGTAGGGAAGCAAATATAACCGATGTGGTTCGACTTGCCTGAGAGCCTCAATCGCGTTTTCATCTTGGTCCCACAAAACAAAACCGTGATCCCAATTGTCGTCGATCCAGCCCTTGAACAGTCTGTTGACCACTGAGAAATCGACAACGCGGCCCAGTGAATCAATCTCATTGCTGGTGATATGGAATTCCACGACGTAGTTGTGCCCATGCAAATTTGCGCATTTGCCTTCATGGTTGAGTAAGCGGTGTCCGGCACAAAATTTCACTTGCCGCATAATAGTAATGGCCATCGTCTTTATCTTTCCATCGACGGTTAATCGTCGGCGCTGTTGGTTTTTTCTTTTTTGGCGAGTTTCGGGTTTTCTAAATGCCGTTTGGCGTCCCGCTGCGTTTTCTTTTTTAGATTCTTTTCTAACGCAGTCGTAAGATCGACGCCGGTCTGATTGGCGATACAAATCAGCACGAACATGACGTCCGCTAATTCATCCCCCAAGTCCGCGTCGGCTTCGCCCGATTTGAAGCTTTGGTCTCCAAACCTTCGTGACATGATACGCGAAACTTCTCCAACCTCTTCAACCAGTTGAGCCAAGTTGGTAAGTTCAGAGAAATATCGCACCCCCAGCGTCTTTATCCAAGTGTCGACATTTTTCTGGGCGGCGCGAATGGTCACGTCGTTTTCGACTAACTGTTGATTCAATCCACTAACATTCTGTAAGGGGGCGTTTTGGCGAGGCGTAAGTGTTCGCCTAGTTTCTGGTTACCGTGAACGGTTACAATAATAGTAACCGGTTTGCCGCTAAATTTTAATTGCTAATATTGTTTCCGTCCGCTGCTGTTCCTTTGCGTTAATGCCGTTTCATGTCAAAACCTACTATTGTCACTTGTTTCCCGCTCAACGATGCCCAAGTCGATCAAATTCGAATGGCTGCCGGTGAACGTTACGACGTCGTCGCGTCGGCTCAAGAGGACATTCATGAGCTGATTTTCCAAGCCGATATCTTCTGCGGACACGTAAAAACGACGAAGCCGATGGACTGGCAGGCGGTTGTGGATGCGGGTCGTTTGAAATGGATTCAATCTTCGGCTGCGGGGCTGGACCATTGTTTGGCTCCGGCGGTCATTGATTCTCCGATCGTCGTCAGTGGATGTAGCGCGCTGTTTGCGAATCAAGTCGCTGAAACTTCGATGGCGTTGCTGATGGGGTTGATACGCCGCCTTCCTGTTTTTTTCGGGGCCCAGCAGAATCGTGAATATGTCCGACGACCGACGGACGATTTATTAGGGAAAAAGGTCGGTATCATCGGATTTGGCGGAAATGGTTATCGCATCGCCAAAACGCTTAAACCGATGGTGGACGAGATTATTGCCACCGATCTATTCCCCGACGCCGAACAGCACGCGGTCGAGCAAGGGATCGTGAAGGAAATTTTGCCTGCTGATGAACTGGAAACGTTGATGGAGACCTGTGATGTTACGATCGTCACGTTACCGTTGGCCCAAGCGAACGAGAAACGAATCGGAGGCGTACAATTCCGGCTGTGCAAACCGGGAGCCTATTTCATTAACGTTGGCCGAGGCAGCGTCGTCGATCAGGATGCCCTCATTAATTACTTAAACAATGGGTCATTAGGCGGTGCGGGGCTCGATGTGGCCGACCCCGAACCCATTGAGATCGATAGTCCTCTATGGGAGATGAGCAACGTCATTATCACACCTCATATTGGTGCTCAGTCGGCGTGGCGAGTGCCGAAAACGGTAGATTTCTTTTGTGAGAACCTAAATCTTTTTGATGCGGGTGAAGAACTTATGAATTCGGTCGACAAAAAACTTGGCTTTCCTCGTCCGGAAAAACGGGTCCAACTTGGCGGGAAATGGTAGTCCGTTTGAGCGAGTAGCGTCGTGTTGATGTCGCGTAGGATAATCTGATTTCCCCTTGTACAATAAAAGCCCTCCCCTTCTCTACTTACCTTGCTTAGAAACAATGACTTCCGACGAAGAAAAAAAATCAATTTTCCTTAGTGCCGGGGACGATTTGTCTCCGACGGTGTCGCACTACGGATCAGCGGCGTCAGCGTCACAAAACTTTGAGTTGGTGAAGTGCTACGATGAGATTGTGGAAGGCAAACGGCACAGTTGGACGACCCACCTGCGTCTACTGAGGAAGCTTGGTGAAGGCGGGCAAGGCGTCGTGTATCTGACCGAACGACGTGGCGCAGATAAATTTACGCTGCCGGTTGCGTTGAAAGTGTTTTCGCCTGAACGCTATCCCACGATCAAGGAATACGAGGAGGACATGGCCCGAATGGCCGCGGTGGCGTCCAAGGTGGCTAGGATTCAGCATGAGAAGGTGCTGCAAGTTGAAAACTTTTTGGATCAAGATCAGATCCGGATGATGGTGATGGAGTGGGTGGAGGGATTTGATTTGCGTCGATTGCTGACGCCCAAAATGTTTGGCATTGTGAAACAACGGGTCAGTGAAAGACGTTGGAATCACATTAATGACGTGCTCGTGACGTCCGGTCCGGTACAGCCGCGATTCAAAGCAGGTGCGGCGGTCGCGGTGGTGCGTGATTGTCTTGAAGCGCTCGCTGCGATGCATAGAATCGGGATCGTGCACGGGGATGTGAAGCCAAGCAACATTATGCTCAAGCGCTCCGGCCATGCGAAGTTGATTGATATTGGAGCCGCGTTTGAGATGACCAAACCGCCCGTTAGACGGACTTGCACACCTGTTTATGCTGCGATCGAAGTTTTGGAAGGGGAGCAGAATACGCCGCAGAGCGATCTGGCGAGTCTAGGATATGTGACGCTGGAGTTACTTGCAGGTCGTCCCTTGTTTCCTGACGCTCGTGGTCTTGGTTCGTTGTTGAAGGCGAAGCATTCTCTGATTAACGAACTTCATTTGATATTGCCCGAAGAAGTCTACTGCAACGACCTGCTTGTTTCATTTTGTCGTGGATTAATCAATCCGGAAAGGAAGAAGCGGTTTCACAGTGCCGAAGCGGCCGATTTTCTTGAGGAAGGAGCTGCGGCGTTCCATCGGCAGCTGATCAAAAGCGATCTAGCCAGCCAATACGAGAATGATATTCGCATCTGGGTCGAGGAGCTGATCGAGATGGCGGCGAAGGATAGCGAAATGGATAGTGATTAGGCTTTGGATTTCGGAGATAGATTTCGAATTTCTAATTTTGAAATTTAAAATCCCGGCTGGTGCTGCCGATTACGATCGCGATGTCGCACTATCCCGATCTACCCGATCAAAATATCCCTATTTCTCAACTCGCGCGTTATTTGCCCTGCGGATTCAAATACAACGGCATCCATCCCTGCCTGGAGCGCCGCATCGATGTTCTCCGGTCGGTCGTCTGTGAAGAAGATGCTGTCCGCATTCACACCTGCGGCGGCGATCGCATCGGCGTAGATCTTTTGATCGGGTTTCATGCTATTGGACTCATAGCTGGTGATCTCCGTGTCGAAGAAATGACTCAAGACGTGAAAATTGCGTTTCGCCGCGTCGAAATGAGCCTCGCAGGTGTTGGAGAGAATTCCCAGCGGCATATTGGCCGACCATAGCTGACTGATGACCGGTACGATGTCGCTTTTAAGCCAAAAGATGTCGCCGCAGGCATCTAAAAATGCATCTTTGTCACATTTTACGCCAGCCGCTACGCAGAATTCATCATGGAACTGCTGACTGTTAAGTTCGCCTGTCTCGTATCGGTTCTCGAGATCACTATCAAACATGTGCTTCTGCACCTCGGCGGCCTCGATGGAGGCCACTTTGGCGACGTTATCGACCATGATTTGATGAGTGAAATTGAGGATTACATTTCCCAAATCGAAATAGACAAACTCGATTTTTGACATAGCGCAAACTCACGGGATTGGTTTTTGGCACAGTAGCAGAATTATTCACAGGTCGATAATCTAGTCTCGTGGGCCAATCACATAAATGACCAACCCTGAGAAAAGGATATAATTACAGCGTCCGTCGTTCAGCGGTCTTTTAAGACCAGTCATAACGAAGGGCGAATGCGCACCAGTGTGCAAAAACCGGAGGGCTTACGCCCATACCGCTAGGATATTTAGGCGAGCAAACTCGCAAAAGCTATCAAGGAAAAACTTCTCGCATGTCTCCAGATACTCATACCCGAGCCACGAATTTACAAGAACTTATCGACAGCGGATGGAAGTCCAAAACTGTCAAGCAGGAAATCACCGACAACTTTTTGAAAAAGTTGGCCTCCGGAAAAACGCTGTATCCAGGCATCGTCGGATACGAGAATACGGTCATCCCGGAGGTCAACATCGCGTTGCTTTCTGGGCACGACATGTTGTACTTAGGGGAGAAAGGGCAAGCCAAGAGTCGCATGATGCGCGGTTTGGCAAGTTTCCTTGACGATGCGATTCCCTATTTGGATATTCCCGATTGTCCGTTTCACGAAGATCCTCTGAATCCAATTTCAACCGCTGGCAAAGCTTTCGTAGCCAACCACAGTCCTTCGGATACACCCATCGCGTGGTGGCATCGTGAAGACCGATATGCTGAACGATTGGCTCCAGGAACGAAGTTTGCCGACATCATTGGCGAAATTGACCCGGCGAAATTGGCCGGCGGCGTCAGTATGTCGACCGAAGATGCATTGCACTTTGGTCTGATTCCGCGAATGCATCGTGGCATCTTTGCGATCAACGAATTACCGGAGCTGGATGAACTGGTGCAGGTCGGTCTATTCAACATTCTTGAAGAACGAGACGTCCAGATTCGTGGCTTCCCCGTTCGGTTTGAGATCGACGTGCTCGTGCTCTTCTCAGCCAACCCTTCGACTTACAACCGCAGCGGCAAGGTCATTCCGCAATTGAAGGATCGTATCGGCAGCATGATTCAGACTCACTATCCCCAGTCGCGTGACGCGGGTATCGAGATTATGGAGCAAGAAGCCGATATCTGTCTGGAAGGTGACTTTCCTGTACGTGTGCCTTACTTCATGCGTGAAATCTGCGAACAGATTACGATTCAGGCTCGCAAATCGAAATATGTTGACCAGCAATCAGGCGTGAGCGCGCGGTTTTCGCTAGCCAACTATCGCACGATGGTTGCCAGTGCTCGGCATCGCGGCGTGATCCTGAACGAAAAACCGGCCGTCGTCCGAATCAGTGATCTTTCCCACCTGTACACGTCGTCACTTGGGAAGTTGGAATTGGATTTGATGGGAAGTCATCAAATGTCCGAACGTCAGGTGTTAGAAAGCCTGATCGCCGAAGCGATTGAAGTCGTTTTCAAAGAATATGTCTCCGAGCACGGTTTAGAGGACATCGCAGAGATCTTTGGCAAAGGCGTTCGCATCGAGGTCGGCGATTTGATCCCCTCAAGCCAATACGCCGAACGGCTCAAACGAGTTCCGCCCGCATGGGAAAAGGCATTTGAGGTAAACGCGTCGTCTGATGAAGCGGTGCGGGCCAGTTGCGTTGAGTTTGTTTTGTCTGGGCTTTATGCGATGGATAAGATCTCGCGAGGCCAATCGCATGGGCAATCGTCGTATGAGATTTAGCTGCAAACAAATTTTAGCTCCCCCTCTCCCTGAAAATTCGGACGAGCAGATCTACCATTGGTGGAAAACTGAAACCGAATTTTTAGGGAGAGGGGGTGAATAGTGTCAGGACATGGGTAACACATGTGCCGGGACATAGGTAACACTTTGAGTGTATCATTGGATGGCTGGTTTACCAGCCTCCGCCGCCGCTTGGCTGAACCGAGCGGAGCGAGGTTCAGCCAAGCGGCGGTAAGTTATTTGTCCGGTCGTTAGATCCAGCTCAGCGACTTGGAAACGGCAGTAATAGATCGCCCAGACAGCATCTCTCTCAGTCGCACACAGCCCCACAGATTGGCCGATAAACGCTTCGCTAAAACGAAACCGCTTGTTTTTGAAATGGAACGTTCGCGTCTCTTTGTCGACCTTGCGTACTTTAAAGTGGTCGTTGTATTCAAACGGCTTTGTGACTTCTTTAAAGTTCCTGTCGCTGATCTGATAGCGGCTTGAGGGAACGGCCAAGGCCAGTGACTCGTGCGGGCGTTCATGGTTGTAGACTGATCGCCAAGGATCAAACACGGACTGAGCGTCAACTAGATTCGACAAGCGACGATCCTGCAGAACTTCCGCCTTCAAGGTGCGATGAAAACGCTCGATCTTTCCTCGTCCTTCAGGGTGATGAGGTGTCCCATGAATCACTTCAATATCTTGACGCATGAGCCACGCACTGAGCTGGGAATGCCTGGTGCGACCGTTGGTATTGCCCCACGGATTTCCGTTGTCGACGTATATTGCCCGGGGAATACCATATTGACCGAACACGCGGCGAAAATGTTCTTGCACCGTCACGCGTTGCTGATTGGCACATGCAACAATCCCTAGCGAGTACCGCGAATGATCATCGAGGATCGTCAGCGGAAAGCATCGTCTACCGCAAGTCATTTCAAAATCACCTTTGAAGTCAACTTGCCAGAGATCGTTGGGCTGGTCTCGCTCAAAGCTCTTCCAAGCAATTCGTTTCTTTGATTCAGATGGGCAGATCAATCCATGCCGATGCAGGATCCGAGTAATCGAGCTTGGCGATGGGACACCATCATAACCGAGTTCTTGAAGGCGCTTGCGAAGTTTACGGCCGCCCCAAGCTGGGTGAGATCGACGAAGCTCCACAACTAACGCTTCCAGTGAAGCGTTTGTCTTAAGCGGCGACGTTGTGGGCTGACGGCTTTGATCTTCAAGACCAGACTTGCCGCTGGACTTCCAACGCTTTAGCCACTTGTAACCCGTCTTACGCGAAACTCCAAAACGCTCGCACAATGCAGAAATATTCGCACCATCAACAGAGGCAAGGCTCACAAATTCAAGACGTTCTGACACTCGATCACTCTCTTTCCAACTCATATCTCACCTGTTTTTCAGATGATTATCAGCTATAAAAAAGTGTTACCCATGTCCCGGCACGACTGTTACCCATGTCTCCAGTCTATACAGGGGGTTGGGGGGTGAGGGTCCTTACCTGAAGTGCAGCTGCCCTAAAGTAACCATTGTTAGCATAGCTAACGCTTGAATATAATACACAGAACTATGTAGTATCGTTTCTTGCTCCTCACCCCCCCCGCCCCCTAGTATGTCTTTCGAACGGTTGAGTTGAGCAATTTTCAAGATTCATTCTACTGTTCTTTTGGACTTCGTGGCAGTCTGCAGCTGTCGCGTTGTGCCTTTGTAGATCGTTTTTCCCCCTAGGTGACGTTGATCCCGTAGGAGAGCATTGATCGCAGAGGTTTTCCTTCGAATCCGTACCGTCGCCAGACCGACAATCTTGTCAGGTCGTATCCACTAGGCAGGAACAATGAAACGAAAGAAGAATGAATTTGATCGTGTTATCGGCGTTGATGTTGCGTCAAATAAGCTCGATCTCAACGACAGCCATGGCAAACTCTGTGGGACCATTGCTAACGATTGGGAAACCATCGGCAGCAAGCTGGTCGCCAAAATTAAGTCGCCCCAAACCACCCTCGTAATCTGCGAAGGTACCGGTGGCCACGAAGACGAACTGGTCGAAGCAATGCACGAAGTCGGCATCGCGATCGTTGTAGCCAACCCGCGTCAGGTGCGTGATTTTGCCAAAGGTCATGGCTTCCTTGAGAAAACCGACAAGCTCGATGCAATGATGATTCGCAAGTTCGGCGAAGACGTAGAAGTGCATCCACGCACTCCACCGACTGAGCAGCAACGCCAACTGCGTGCTTTCTATCGCCGTCGTTGTCAGCTCGAAAAGATCAGGCAACAGGAACGAAACCGGCTTTCGATGTGCCGTGATGATTTTGTCCTTGAGGAAGTGCAAAAGTCGATTGACCGTGTAAATACCGACATGGAAACGCTTGAGAAGAAGATCAAGGCGTTCATCGCCGAGCTTAAGCAAACGGATCCTCGCATCGAGCGTTGGGATAGTGTTCCGGGAATCGGCTGGGTGAGTCTGGCAGTTCTTTTGTGCGAGATGCCCGAGATCGGCATGCTGTCGCGCGGTGCGATTGCCAAGCTGGTAGGGGTGGCTCCATTTGCCGACCAGTCCGGGACAAAGGACAAAACGCGTCGAGCTCGTGGCGGCCGATCGGCAGTGCGAAAGATACTGTACATGGCAGCGCTTTCTGCTTCAGTACACAATCCACGACTACGAGCGTTCTATCGGAAGCTGTTGGCCAAAGGCAAGCCAAAGAAACTCGCGTTAGTGGCGGTAGCCAGAAAGCTGTTGTTGATTCTCAACGAGATGGCAAAAGAGAATGGTCGAGTCTGGGACCCTGCAGTGAACTCCCAGACTCAACCAAAAGAAAAAAGCAGCTGCGCACCGTCGCTAAACTAGGACGCAGCTGCCGCGTGCTCGATGCATCATTGACGCACCGGCGACTGTATTATCCCTGGCGAAGTTGCGTTCCCGCAGAGCTCCGTTGTGTTTCATACAGCAGGGGTAGTTTAACGCTGCGCTGCGCGTAAATCAAATCATTGAACACCGGCGATATGCCCAGAAAATTCCGGGGGTTTGGGGGCTGGCCCCCATCGCAATGGAGAGAATTATCTATGGAATCCAATATCAGCCTTGCCAAATAGAGACACCGTCGCTCTCCTCGTGAATTCGGTCAACGCTTGATTCAATGGCAGCGTCTTTAGGTCCGAATTCACGAGGAGAGGGGGAGCTAATTTTTTTATGTTTGGGTGTAAAGAAAGTGCCTTGCCGCTCACGAAAGTGACGCTGTCCAGCTGAAGCCGTATCGAGTTTAAATTGGGTCTGAATGATCTTCGACAGAATCAGCACTTCGACAGAATCTGTACATCGGCGAAAACAATCACTCACCGCTGCCCGCTGCGCGTTCTTCAGACGCCGTTGAATCGGCGTTTTGAACATAGGCGATCGCTTTGGCTAACGAGAGATATCGCCGGGGCAGGTTAGCGAACTGAGGCACGTTGATGCTCATGCAATGCACCGAACCCTCCAGTTTCTTCAGTGATGACGTGTCGATGACGACAACTTTATGCTTTGGCAACACGGTTCGGTACACCGAGACAGCGCGTTCAACGTACGCGTTTTGATCGGAGCTGAGTGCCGGCAACAAAACTAGATCATTTGCAAAAATGACATTCGTGAATGTACTCCAGAATTTCCCCTCACGCGGCGGTGTCGGGATGCGCGTCACTTTTAGCCTCCGGCCGTCGGCCAGTTTGACATTTTCGAGCCTCGCCGCGTTACGATTCAGCACCGCCGCATTGACCGGATCGCCTCCTCGCGCGATCTGGGAGACCAGCACGTGATCTTCGGCAACAAAAGCCGCGAACATATCGACGTGACGCGTCGCCTCGTTTCGCAACGGTTCTAACACGACCAACTGGCTGAGATTACACTCTTTGCGGAACTCCTTGATCACCATCTCGCGTCGTTCGACTTCGGGATCGGTGCCGGGTAAAAGCGTTTTAAACCGCACATGATTGTCATCAAAGATTCGCTCGGTAGTCAACGCCATGCCCTTGCCGTTAAACAACAGGTTCCCGCCCTGCATGGTCCAAGGCACCGCATGGTAGCGTTCGCCGGTCAGGTCTGCCCATACCTTCGGCATTTTCTCATCGCGCGGCCGAGTGCCCTCGTAGAGAAAATCAAAGGAAACCGAACCGCTGGCCAGTTGAGCGATACGGGGGCCAAAGTCACGCAACCAAATCGTGTCCAAATCAAGATGATAGAACTTGACGTGCGGATACGCGCGATCTTGCTTCATCATCAGGCGAACGGCGTCAATCAATTGTTTTCTGTCGTTGACCAACACACCGACTTGGATGTGGCCTTCGCACGCTTCGACAATCTGTAGAAAAACCTTCTCGTGCGTTGGCAGAAGTTCGCAAACCGAGATCAGGATGGCGCGTTGCGGTTCATAATCTGCGGCGATCCGAGGGAACTCTTTTATCGGTGGAAGTTCTTCCTTGACGTAAGTGTAATCGTCGGCCTCTGATTTGGTGCGTGTTGCCGCCGTCGGTGTCGCACCACCGGTGGAAGTGGATTCCGTGCCTTGGGAAACGCCGCCGGAGTTCGGACGATAACCGGCTGGATAGCGCATTGTCGCCGGTGGAGCGCTGGGGCGATAGTATCGTTGATACTGAGACTGGGGGCGATATCGGAATCGCCGCTGAGCCAAGCAACGGTTGTCAGCGTTGATCAACAAATTCGCAACGATGGCGAAAAAAATAAGCAATACGTAACGCATGGCCGTCAACTTGAAACTTAAACCATCTGGAAGGGGGGGCAGTCGACGAGTTGTCTAAAACTGTATCACCGGAGTACCGAAAAGTAGGCAGTCACCCAAGTAAACCCAGGCTCAGCTGAGACCCGTGTAAACTAATCATCGACTTCGCTAAGAGGATAATCCATGATTGGGAATTTAGGGACAGAAAGACCGGTTTGTAGGGCCAAATTTCGTAGAATCAATGCCTACGTTCGGCAAACTTTAACAGAACATATTCGCTTGGTCCCGTTAATCCCACCACCATTGCTCGGCTCCCGTTGCCGATAAAGGGTCTGGACCCGCTGTATCGAATGGTTGAGGAAATCGCGATCGAGACTGTTCGGTGATTTTAAGCTGCGAAAACAAGCGTCTGGAGTCAAATTCGACGCCTCCCGAAACTCCGACCATCGTTCTACGAAAACGCTTTGCCCCCTGCCTAAAGTTGACCGTTTCAAAGTTCATTATCGAGTCAACTTCGGTGTCGTATTCATGTGATGCCAGAATGTATTGCGTTCGGCCAGGCGGGTGCGTTCTAGAATCAATAGATGTCTTGCTAAAACGAAGTTCCCAATGTTCGCGGTTTCGAACATCGTATTTCTTCACGATGTTGGCGACCAACGCTAGGTCGAAAACATTTTTCAAACTTGCGAAGACGGGATACTTTTCTGATAGCGCTTCGATGTGCCGACTGAAATCTTCGGCAAATCCAGCGGTTGCGTCATCCGATTGGCCAGTGTGAATCCGCTGGCCCTGTTGATCAAGCAACTCGTTTTCGCTAAGAACTTTTATGCTGTGGCCGCTAAATTGGAAACAGCGATCGTCCGCGTCTTTGACCATCGCATCGTAGGCCATCGTGAACCACCAACGGATTAATGTTTGGTCTTGTGAAGTCGCAGGAGAATCCATCAGCCGATTGAAATAGCTCGGGCATGGATCAATCGAAGGCTCCAGCCCCATCCCAATCTTCTTCATTAAGTAATCCGCGCCGACGATTGTTTCGGCGACTCCTGAATCTGGCGAAATGCCATGGACGATCACGTTCTGTCGCCCAATAGCGGCGCGAAGGGATTCTCGCCACTTTCGTCCCTGACACGTTGTTTGCGCGGCAAGGAATTCTTGCGCGGTCTTCAACGCCGAGGGTTTGGGCACGATCGTGCATCCAAACTTCCCCTCGTC
>ENA-ORXT01005832-ORXT01005832.1-marine-metagenome-genome-assembly--contig:-NODE-5832-length-11837-cov-11.817687_pt1 | contig 11837 bp, 8 predicted proteins | sample MGYA00237868_ERZ511482 | MGnify/ENA metagenome assembly ERZ511482 | reverse complement strand
GATCAACCGCGAAGGCACGGTGTAGAAGCTCTTGCGGAACGTGAAGCCACCGGCCGTGGTGACACGAACGGGGTGTTCCTCGAAGTCATCGGACCGGCGTGCCGGCAGCGGCTGGAGCGCGGCTCGCTCGGAGTCGATCTGCTTGTCGCGCCGGGCGTTGTGCCGACCGGTGATCTCGTCGATGAACGCCCGGTAGGCGACGACATCGACGCAGTCGCGATATCCACGTAGCAGCAGCGCGTCCTCGATGGCGCGCTTGAGGTGGCCGTGCGAGGACTCGATCGACCCGTTCTCGTGAGCGACCCCGCGGTTGTTCCTGGTCGGCACCATGCCGTAGTCCTCGCACAGGGCTGTGTAGCGGCGAGTCAGGTCGATCTTGACATCGGCACTCAGGTTCTTGAAGGCGGCCGAGAGGCTGTCACTGCGGTGCTCGTGCGGGACGCCGCCGAGAGACCAGAGCGCGTTCTGGAGCCCGGTGGCGAGGGCGACGAAGCTCTCTCCACCGAGCACGACGTGGGCGCTCTCGAAGCCCGAGCACACGAGCCGGAAGTGGTACAGCAGATGGCGCAACGGCTGAGCGGCGATCGTGACGCCGCTGTCGCCCATGTCGGTGAAGTCGGACATGCCGAGTCGGCCGGGTTCGTGGTTCTGACGAAAGATCACCGCCTGCTCCGGGCCATGCACAAGGCGCCATGCCTGGACGCGTCGCTCGAGCGTGCGGCGCACACCGGGCGAGAGCGTCGGATGGCGACGAAGCAGCTCGTCGAAGAGGGCAATCGGGCGGATATCGGGTGCGTTGCGCAGGATCGGCACCACGTCCTCGTCGAAGATCCCGGCGAGCGGATCGGGGCGTCGGCGTCCGCGAGGAGCGGTGGCCTGGGATGGCGGTGCCGGGTCGGCCTCGATCCGGTAGGCGGTCGCGCGGCTGATCGACGCCTTGGCGGCGGCGACGGCAATGGAGTCGGTCTGGCGGAAGGTCATGTAGAGCCTCGTCTGGTGATCGTTGCGGTGGCGGCCTGGCACACGAGGCTCTCGGAATCGAAACGGAGAGTGGTGATACCTGACCGGCCACGATCACCGCGGCGAAGGCACTCGGGATCGAATGCTTCGGCGGCTCGCGCCCGGCGTGGCGTTCGGGCTACGCCCTCACGCCACGCCGGGCCGTGTCTGTCTCATCCTGATTGTGTGTGCCGCAGCAGTGCACGGTCACCGGCACGTAGCCAATGGCCTTGGACGAGAAGCTGCGGAAGTGATGGAGGAACCGACCCTCCGGAGTCTGCCTGCAGGGGCCGGCTTCAAACCGCCCCCGAGCGGCGTTGGTTAACGACCGTCGTCGTGAGCGTCGGGGGAGACGTCGGGTCCATGTGGCCCGGCAGGTATGGATCGAGAAGGCGAGCACAAGCGAACCACCGTCAAGGCGTCGTCAATGTTCAGTGGACATCAAAACCGGGGGCCACAATCTCCTCCGGGAAAAGCTCATCGGAAGCCTGCCGACTGGATGAGCGGTGTCCGGCGTAGAGGTGGCGCGAGCTCGATCCGGGCACTTTCGCGGAACTGCGGGAACCCGAACCGGGATGCCAAGGAAGACGGCCAAGCGAAGAAAAGCGAGGCCCAGAGTACCGATGCCCGGTTCGGGGACGGACCGGTCCGTAGTAGCGATGAAGCCGCTGTAATGGTGGCGGAGCGAAGGGACCGGGTCGTTTCTGCCAAGCCGCACGTCAACTCCCTGTTCGGGAGGATGAGCGCGTGAGCGAGGCAAAACCGTTCGACATTCCGAAAGCGTTGCTGTGGGAAGCGTGGCAACGCGTGAAGGCCAACAAGGGAGCGGCCGGAATCGATGGTCAGACGATCGGCGAGTTCGAGGCCGATCTGTCGAAGAACCTCTACCGGATCTGGAACCGGATGTCGTCGGGGAGCTACTTCCCTCCGGCGGTCAAGGCGGTGCCGATTCCGAAGAAGTCTGGTGGAGAGCGGGTACTGGGCGTCCCGACGGTCGGCGACAGGATTGCGCAGACCGCCGTGACGCTGTTGCTGGAACCGAACCTGGAGCGTCTCTTTCATGGCGACTCGTATGGCTACCGGCCCGGCAGATCAGCACACGATGCACTCGCGGTGACGCGTACGCGTTGCTGGGAGCGTGACTGGGTGCTGGAGTACGACATCCGCGGACTCTTCGACAACATCGATCACGAATTGCTCCTGAAAGCACTTCGGAAGCATTGCTCTGAACGCTGGGTGATCTTGCTGGTGGAGCGCTGGCTGACGGCCCCGATGCGGGGCAGGGACGGAATCGAGTATCCGAGAACGGTCGGCACGCCCCAAGGTGGCCCGCTGTCTCCTGTGCTCGCAAACCTGTTCTTGCACTACGCGCTGGACCGCTGGTTGGCAATGCACCATCCGGATATCCCGTTCTGTCGCTATGCGGACGACGGCATCCTGCATTGCCGAACCGAAGACGAAGCGAACACGATGCGCAAGCATCTTGACGCCCGGCTTCGAGACTGCAAGCTGGAGCTGCACCCGGACAAGACCCGGGTGGTGTACTGCAAGGATGGCAGACGTACGGGAACACACGAACATGTCAGCTTCGACTTCCTCGGCTATACGTTCCGGCCGAGGGAGGTCGTCTATCCAGACGGGCGCAAGGGCACTGGCTTTACGCCGGCGCTCAGCCGTTCGTCGATGACGGCAATGCGGCAGACGATGCGGCGCCGACGGTTGCACCACCGAAGCGAATGGACGCTTGCCGAACTTGCTCGCGCGATGGATCCGCAGGTGAGGGGCTGGGTGGCGTACTACTGCCGGTTCCGGGGCTCGGAGTTCCAACCGGTCGCGAGCCATCTCGACCGGATCATCGTGCGCTGGGCCATGAGGAAGTTCAAGCGCTTGCGCGGTCACAAGCGTCGGGCGATAGCCTGGCTCGACCGTCAGAAGCGCGAGCGACCCGCTACGTTCGTTCATTGGAACGGGCGCGGGGCGTTCGCGGTCGGGACGATGGGAGCCCGGTGAATCGAGAGGTTCACGCCGGGTTCTGAGAGAGGCCGAGGGGGCAGTTCCCTCGGCCTACTCACCCGCCGGACACTCCCCCCCTCAGAGCTTTCCTGACGCACGTACATGTCCATCACGTTGCCGGTGCTCAGCGTGATGTAGACGGTGCGGAACAGTCCCGGGTGCAGGCCGTCAACCACGCGCCGGCTCAGGGTGGCCTTGCCCGAGCCGGGCTCGCCGGTCAGCAGGCCGATCCCGCGCAGATCGAGCAGGTGCCTGAGTCGGATCTCGGCCTCGCCCTGGGCGCCGGCATCGAACAGCTCCCCGGCGGCAAGCGTGGAGTCGAAGGGGAAGCGGGTCATCGCGAAGTGCTTGAGATACATCAGCGCGCCTGTCCGTCATCATCGTGGCCGCGTCCGCTGCCGTTGTCGTGTGCCCGCTTGTTCAGGCTGCGCATCGACAACCCGGCCGGCGGTGCCGCAGCCGGCGTGTCGCTCTCGGGCGTGCCGTTGTGCGCATGACGCTTCACCCCTCGGCAACCGTGAACAGACGGCCATCAATGAGCGCGGACACGCTCAACGACAAGTACGACTTCCGCGACGATGGAGCCTTTTCGCCGCGCAACTGGACCTCCGGCATCCTGACCTCCTACGACTCGTTCAAGTTCGCACTCGGGTACGCCGAGGCGCGGGTGAAGATTCCGGCCGGTCAGGGGTTGTGGCAAGCCTTCTGGTTGCTCAACGGCTACTACGTCGCCCAGCAGCCCGAGATCAACATCATGGAGGCGCGTGGCTCCCATCCAGATCTTGCGTACCACACCTACCACCGCCGGGATAATGACGGGGCGGACCTACCGCAAGAACAGAAGATCACGTCGTACGGCACCCCGCGCGTCGGCTATTCGGACGCCTTCCACACCTTCGGCGTGCACTGGGAGCACGATCGCATCACTTGGTACGTAGAAGGAGTGCAGGCGCACACATATAGCGATCCGGACGTCGGCTGCCAGATCATGTACGTCCTGCTGAACCTGGCCGTGGGCGGCAACCTCGACGAGGGCCGCGTTCCACAACCCGGCAGTCCACTCGCGGAGTTCGAGGTTGACTATGTGCGTGTCCATCAGGTGACGGATACCAAGTGAATTGTGCTACTGCAGGGTCGGATACGCGGGAACCTCGTCACGTTCCTCCGGATACCTCCCGCGGACGACTTTCCGCCGGGGTCGCGACCGACGGCCGGAGTCCCCCGTACGTCGGCCGCGGATCAGGGCCGGTCCGGCGACCGATCAGTACTCATAGCCGAAAAGCCGGAGATCATCAACGTAGCGCTCCGCTATGACAGCCTTCGTGGCGTCGGAGTAGTAACTTTGATAGTCATCCCTGCGCGTCGCGTTGCTGCGTGGCATCGACTCCGGGTTCTCGACACCGAACAAGCGGTACAACTTCATGATATCCGAGTCGAGACTTTCGGTTCGACCGATGAAGTCGACGAGAATGGAGCCGCTTTCCGAAAGGATGTAGCTACTCTGCGAGTTGCCGGTCGAGAAATTCAGCACCCAGTCCTCGAATGAGTTTTCAAGGATGTTCTTCTGGTGCGTCCTGAGCTCCCACCCGTTTTTCTCGAACAGGGCGCGCTCCCTTTGATGGGTGTATTCGTACAGCGAGACCACGAGATCAAAGGGGTTACGCACGAACGCGAACGAGAAGTAGCGGCGGTACGTCTCCATGCCCAAGAACTCGACGCGCAATTGTGCGGAAGCATGGTTCGGGAAGGAGATGCCGTGGCCCTTGGCGAAGGATGCGAAGCCTTCCCGAAATCTCTCGTCGGCTGCCTCGTCCAGAGTATGTGTCTTCAGCAGCTTCTCTATCGAACTCCCCGCAGCCTTGGGCACATGAATGAAGTTCAACAACCTGGATTGAATCAACATTGATCTGTGCTACGCGGCCGCTTCCAGGAAGCTGGTAGGCTCACGCCGTTTCTCGCGACGCCTGAACAACGGGTTGACATTGGACAGCCCCGATTCGGTGAACAGCTTGTCATATCGACCGTGCAGCTCACGACGGCGAAGGTCGTAGTCGACATCTGAAAAGCTCGTCTTCTCGAGCATCACGGCCAAGTCATCGTCAACATGGATATCCTCCACATTGACGCGGGGCAGCGCCAGGGTCTCAGCCAATTCGCGCGTGCGTTCATCGTGATAGACGAGAACACCGGGAGTACCCGCCTGAATCGTGTTCAGACAGCCATGTACCCGCTTGCCGATACTCATATCGCAACTCCTGGAAAACTCCATCCATGATTCGACTTGAAGAAAGGCGTGGCTCTGCTCGCGAAATTTGGCAGCGAATTCTGGCTCGGACGTATTCGGCATCAACCGGCTCTCAAGGCTCGCGATCCAGCGAGCGGTGACCTCATCGCCTCCTCGCACGAAGTCGATCAGTTCACTCGGAAACGTGTGGACGTAGTGATAACCGTGCTTGCGAACCAGAGAGAAGAGGTGCCTTTCGGACTCGATGTTGGGAGAATCGAAGTTCTTTCGGCCTAGCTGCGAGTAGACCGCGACACGACGTGGCGTATTCTCCCTAGCGCGAACGAAGCCTTCGCTCAGACGCTTTCCGAGTTGCTCGTCGGGATTAATGAAGTTCGACGGACAACCCGTGACAACAACATTATCGACTCCGTGGTCGGCCAGGACCTGAGCCGTGAACGGTCCTCTCACACCGATGGCCACCGAGCGTTCCGAGAGAACATCGAGAAAACGCTTGCTTCCGGCCGGCAAGGGTTCCGACAGCCCACCGCCGAGCTTCGCCTGTGCCCCGAGACCCACGGCAAGCACCGGAAGGTTGCATCTCTCGATGAATGTCGCAAGATAACCCATATTGAACGACGGGTTTATGTTGTTGGCCATCGGCAGAACGATGATGTCCGCTTGCTCGCGAACCGCTCCGGGATCCATCTTTGTGTCCAGCTCGCGGTAGTCGCCCAGATCGCGACACGTTGCATAACGGAACATCATGTTCCCCAAATTCTGGGTCGTCCGGGCAAGCACGGTCGAGGTGGGAAGGTTGGCGGAATCGACCCTCGCGTACGAACCAATAACACCGGCTCTTAGAGTGGATTTGTCCATCGATTTTCTCACGTGTCAAAAAGAGGGGTTGATTTGAAAGACGTCCGCTGGCGAAGGTCGATCCAGTGCAGCCGATCGAATGATTAATTCGTGCTCCGCAGCATCGAACGTTAAATGACGATTGCATGGGCATCGGCCTTTGCGCCTGCCGTGAGCCTGCTTGTGTCCGGCAATTCTCTGGTAGCCTTGCGCATGTTGCGACGGGTATACGATGCCCCAAGTTGACGATCACCCGGGATGGCTCGCGAAGGCCGCGGAGACGATCCTTGCCTCCTGCCGCGAGCCGCACTGACTCCACGCCGCGGCGTGAATAGTTATCCGAACAGTGACCGCATCGGTAAGCCCGCGCGGACGGACCGAACACGATATCGTCGAACGGCGCGGCACCCAGAGGGGGCCCTCCCGCCGAACACACCGGCGCGCCTAGCGAGTGTGTATCCAGCGTGGACGTTCAAACGATTCGGTACAGCTCTGCTGCAACGCCGGTCCGATGACATCGGCATAGGCATCGGCCATGGCATCGGCGGTCAGCCCTCGCGCATCGAGCAGTTGCCGTGCGGCCATGCGCATGTGTCGACGTGCAGTCGGATCGACCAGGCCGGCGACTACCCGAACGGCCTCCTCCACGGTGCGGCTGCGGCAGACATGGCCATTGACCCCTTGCTCGATGAAGTCGTCGAGACCGCTGTCCATCTCGTAGACCAACGGAATGCAACCGGCCCCGAGTGCCTCGAGTAAGGACATCGGCATTCCTTCGAAGTCCGAGAACAAGGTGAACACGTCTGCACGGCAGACGATCTCGCGGGTCCGGTCGGGCGTGCAACGTCCGTGCAGCACCGCACGTCCCGCGGCCAGCTGCGCCGCCAAGGTTGACCGCAACCAGTCCTCCGCCTCGCCGGCACCGACGAATTCGAACACGTAGTCGATCCCCTGCGCGTCCAGCTGCCGCACCAGCTCCACGTATCGCTCGACACGTTTCTGCGGATGTACCAGCCTGCCCGTGTAGACCAGCCGGATAGGTCCGTCCTGGTCCTGCAGTGCATCGTCCAGTTCCTGAGCGCTGCGCCACGGTTCGACGCCATTCGGAATACACACCGTTCGTGATGCGTAGCCGGGATTCAGTTCCGACACCCGCCGCGTCACGCGATCCGACACTCCGATGATAGCGTTCCAGTAGTGACCGACGCGATTGACGTGCTCGTAGTGCTCGCAGTCGTCGCTATGTACAACGCCAACCACGCCGACGTGATCGGGCAACTGGATAACCTGCGACGAGGCCACGTAGTCGTAGTTCGGCACCAACACGCAAGGCTCGTGTCGCTGGAAGAACGCCGCGAGCGCATCGTGCACGTTTCCCGGAAACATTTCGTCCGGATCGACGTTCAGGTACTCCATCGCCACGCCCGGCATCAAGGCCGGATCCGGTGGCAGTTCGGTCTGCCGCCCACGGGTCATGAGAAGGCAGGACGTCAAGCCGCGCTCGTCCAGCTTCGAGATCAGGCTCTCGGTCAGACTGTTGATGCCGCTGATGCCCCAGTCCGGATTCAGGAAGTACACCATCGACTCGCGCCTGGGGGGCACGACAAGATCCTGTAGCGACAGCACGGGCCACTGCTCCGGCAGATCGTATTCTTTATCCGTCCGGCCGATACCCGCAGCAATACGCAGCAATTCGTCGACGTAATCGGTGAAGCTGCATTTCCGCTCGACATGGGTGACGGCAGCGTCGGCGAGCCGCTTTCGACGATCGCGATCCTCGGCGAGCCCACGTACCGCATCGCACATGGCCGGCACGTCCTCGTAGGGCACGGCCTGTCCGAATCGCTCGCCGATCAGTTCGGCGGCACCCCCCGAATTCGCTTGGTATACGATCGGCAGCCCGGCGGACAGCGCTTCGTGCATGACGCACGGGTACGGATCCGATCGGGAGCTGAGCAGGAACAGGTCGGCGGCCTGGTAGAAGGGCTCGACGTCGTCGGTACTTGTGATGACATGCAGACGCTTGGCCGCCACGGGTCCCAATGCCTTGCGTGCCCAGTAGAACGGATCGTCGTTGTCGGAGGCAGCATCCGCACCACCCAGCCACAGGAAATGCAAGCCCGACTCACCCTCGTCTCTCAACAACCGACTGGCGCAGTGCACGAACAGGTCTATACCCTTGCGCAAATCCTTTGCACCGCAGCCGAGCACCAAAACATCGTCCTCGGGAACTGACAGGATGTCGCGGATCCGCCGGCGCGCTCCCTCGTTGCCGAATCGTGCGAAATTATGCGTCAACAGGCCTTGGGGCAGGACAATGGGCTGCGGTATACCATCGGCCAGACTCGAACCCAGGCGTACGTCCGAGCGAGCCTTCACGAACGCGGACGGGAACACCACACGATCGCTCAGCTCGAAGATCTCGCCCCACGATTGCGGGGTGTCGAAGTGATCAGCGATCTCGTGCACGAGCGACACGATGCGCAAGCCGTTCGCCTTCAAATCCCTAGAGAAATGCCTGGACTCGCAGGAATTGCAGAAGCTGACGATCGGGCTACGTCCGACAAAGCTCGCGATGATGGCCCTGTTCTCCTTAACGTCCGCCCCCCAGCCGCATTGGGTCGTAATGACGTGGGAGTACCGCGCGAACTCTTTCACCAGCGGTCCGTCACCGAAGACCACCGTCGTCACGTCCAGCACCTCGATGCGGGACAGTTCCTCGACCAGTCTCAAGGCGATGAGCGGTGCTCCGGTTCTGCCGGCGCTGTGGCTCACCACCAGCACGGGGTAGCGCCTGTAGTCCTGCTCGGACCAGTACGTGCCACTGTCGGAGAATCCATAGCGTAGCGGTGCGGGGTGGCGCGAGCGCAGGCAGGCCGACGAGAACCCTCGGAACGGACGGCGGTGCTGCTCGCGCGAACCGAACTCCAGGAAGTGCTTCTCGGGACACAACCGGCCGTTCACTATGTCGGGGTTCTCGGCCAGATAGTTCGCCCGATCGAAGCGCGGAATCGTTCCATCGCGGTCGTCGAGGGCCAGGAAGTGCAGCAACGCCGGAGTCGCGTCATCCTCCCGATCGGGAAACTGTTCGGCGTAGTGCTCCAGATCGAGGATCGGGTTCGGACTGGATGTCCGGTGCCCGCCTTCCACCAAATAGTGGCGCACCGGGTCGTCATCCGCCGCCAGTGCGACCAGATCGGCATAGTAGCGACTGCGAAACGCGGGGTGAGGGTCCAGGCGCGCGGCAGCACCGGAGAACAGGTAATGATGAATCGATCCCTGTGCATCACTTGCGCCGGACACCTGTCGGTACCAGTTCGGATCGAACAGCGGCGAGGTGGGTTCGTCGGTCCGAAAGTCGTCCATCGCCAGTTCACGGTACATGGCGAGCAGTGAACCGGTCTGGATTCCGGCCTTCCTGCGCTGCTCGACCATCCAGCCGATGTCGACGATCCAGGCGGGCGAGATGTCTTCACCGCGTTCGAGAGCGTCCAGCAAGCGCAGCAGGACGGGTGACTCCGTCGAGCCTTCATCAAGCTGGCGCTCCAGGAAGACCTGATCGATGATCCAGTGCGGCGCCAGACCCTTGCGGTGGCCGGATTCGAGATAGTCGATCGCCGCCGTCAGTCCAGTCTCATCGGGGCGAGAGATTCCAGCGATCGGTTCCATCTGACCGGCGTACCAATCGGCATCGAATGCCCATGCGATGACACCGGCCAGGGCTTGCACGACTCGGACGTGATCCGTCGAGGCAAGGCAGGACGGATCCCGTCTTTCGGCGCGTGCCAGCGACTCCCAACCTGCGCACAGGAGCCTACCCTGGACCTGCATCTCGGCGAGCTGGCACAGCGGAACGGCCTGCTGGTGTACCGGAAGCGTGGCGGCGGCATGTCGGTAGTGTTCGGTAGCGCCGAGGTGATCACCGCTCCACCACAGCGACTGCGCCAGGCAGTGGTGGGCCCAACCATGCGTCGGCTCTTGGCGCAGCACCCCGCGATACGCCTCTATCGCGCCCGGAAGGTCGCCCTTCGCCTTGAGCCGCTGCGCCTGCTCGAAGCCGCTTTCATTCGTATCGGGCGATGCCCCGACGCTCTCTATCATGACGACGCTCGCATCGGAGGATGCCATGCTCGAAGAGCTGACCCCGAGCTGCGGCGAGCCCTCCTTGCCCACGGCCTCGGTGAACTCGTCTCTCGCACACTCCTGCGATCGGTCGGTGGCGGTTGTCTGCTCGATCTTGCGAACGGGAGCGTGGAGTTCGACCTCGGCAGAATCCATCGTTGACCTCGATATGCTGGAACAGGTGCAGAAAGGCGGGTGGAACACCGTCATCGGATCGGTGCCTCGCAGCCCTCTGCCTGCACAGCTGCAACGCTCGTGCCCACACTGTGAGCTGTTTCACGAAACCGTCGTTCTCCTGCGGATCGATGCTCAAGGTTGCTCGATTTCCGGCTGGTATCATCCGGCAACATGGGAACAGGCGATTGCTTTCAGCCGAGCACGCGTGCCGAGCATGCGTGCCGACCACCTCAATCGATTGCGTGGTCAAGATGGTCGAGGCCCGGGGCAAGCAAACGGCTTCGCACGAGTTTCTTGAAGCGATCTGATCGGCCCACCCGATCGTCTTCCATGAATAGCACGTCGATCGCATCCCCCGGGGCAGTGATACGTCACAGCAAGTTGACGCGCCCCGCGTTGAACACATCGTACGTGCCGAGCGTAATCACTTCGATCGATACAATCTCCCATGGGACGTTCGCCCGCGGACTGCGCTTCTGGGCGAGCGTTTGACAAGCGCTGAACGCGACGTCGGACAGGCGACATGGATTCACGTTGGGCGTCGATGATGCGACCGATGCCTGCGAGCCGGTCCCGCAGCACGTGGACGTCATCCGAGCATGAACAGCACCGGTGATATCGGAGTTCGTACGTGGCGACGTGTCTTCAACCCGGTCCTTCGCGGTATTGGATGGACGCACGTGGCTACCAATGCGACACGCGGTAACACCCCCCCGGCCGAGAGCCGGGCGCAGTCCTGTATGCATCGACTGGTCGACGGACACCGCCTTGTCACTGCCGGCCGAAACCTGCACGGCAGCCGGGTAGGTAGCGCTGCACCTCCGGCAGGCTTGAGTTCGGTGCAAGCCCCATGCTGCGATGGTTCACGATTTCGCTTTGCCTGTCGATCGGGACGAAGCGCTCGCAATCCACTAAGCTGACGCTGTCGGAAAGCTGCGGGCCTGTAGCTCAGTTGGTCAGAGCAGGGGACTCATAATCCCTTGGTCGTAGGTTCAAGTCCTACCGGGCCCACCACTACTGCCAGGATCATCCGTAGCCCCATCACGATGACCACCTTCGCCATCGACTTCGACGGCACCTGCGTCGAACACGACTACCCACGCATGGGACCCGACGTGCCGGGGGCCGTCGAGACGCTCGGAGCGCTGGTTGCGCAGGGGCACAGCCTGATTCTCTGGACCATGCGCAGCGGCGACGAGCTCGCCGAGGCGGTCGGCTGGTTCGAAGCTCGTAACATCGCGCTGCTCGGTGCCAACGTCAACGAGAGCCAGAAGGCCTGGACGGACAGCCCGAAGGTCTACGCGCACGTCTACATCGATGACGCCGCCCTCGGTTGCCCGCTGATCCATCCATCGGTCCGGAACCTAAGGGCCTGTGAAGGAATAAAGGGTACATCCTGTCGCTTCGCAGGGCGTGCCAGCCCAGGCGCGAGGAGCGGAGCCTG
>ENA-ORXT01005831-ORXT01005831.1-marine-metagenome-genome-assembly--contig:-NODE-5831-length-11837-cov-13.472194_pt1 | contig 11837 bp, 6 predicted proteins | sample MGYA00237868_ERZ511482 | MGnify/ENA metagenome assembly ERZ511482 | reverse complement strand
TCAGGCTTTGAATTGATGCAGAACACACCAAACCCATTCAATGGAGAAACTGTAATTGGTTTCACATTACCACAAGCAGGTAGTGCAACATTGACGGTAATGGATGTACAAGGTAGAGTATTAAACGTAGTTACAAATGACTTTGCGAAAGGTTACAACCAAATTAGCTTAAATGCTAAAGAATTGGGTGCAACTGGCGTATTACACTACCAATTAGAGTCTGCAAATAATGTAGCAACGATGAAGATGATTATTCTTGAATAATCAATAATATACAAGTAGGTTAATAGTAGAGGTTTAGGCATAAAACGACTAATAATTAGTTAAGTTTTATGCTTAATCCTCTGCTATTGACTTATCCTAAGTAACGATGAAAAAATATTTGGTCGTTTTTGAAATGGACTTTTTTCTAATGGGTTCAAAACCTATGAGAAAAAAGGTCAATTCAAAAATAAAAAGACCAAATATTTTTTAATCAATACTAAGAAATTAGAATCAAGGATTATTTAAGTGGGTTATAACTATAACCAACTGTATTCAAGGGATAGTAACCCACTACTAAGGATTATGAATCAGTTAGCATATTCTGGACTATATTTCAATTGAGACTGTTCAGCGTTGTGTGTTTTGAAAAAGCACATACTCAAAATCAATAAGCTGTTTTTGGACTTATGCGGCTTATTTATTGATTAGTCTCCTTAGATTTGATTATGTAAATGATGGAGAAGTTTGTGTGCTGAATTATGCGCACAATATCCTATCTCTCATTTTTAAAATATATACTTAAATCGGTTTTTGGGATGGCCTCTCTCCAAGTATTATGGAGGGGGGCTTTTTTTATTTTTTAAGAAAGTTCGAGCAGATGAATCAAATTAAAAAATTAAATACGCACAAAGTATTGAAGTACAGTATTTTAATAAGAAATTAGATCTTGGGTGAGTCTGTTTAAAGTTTGTTTTTTTTCAAAGTTGGCACATATTTTGTCATATAATTAAAAAATAGATTTATCCCGTTTTCCATATTTAAAATGGAAAAAATTATTGCATATTAAAAATAGACCTCATTCAGCTTTGTGTACAGCAGTACACGAATTATTTAGAATAAGAGGTTCAAAAGTATTTCCATACAACTTTTTAGAAAAAAACGAATAATAGAATGGTAAACTGAGTTTATCATTTAAAAATATATTTTCCTAGTTTTACATTTAAGTATATCCTTAACCTAAGTTTATTTCCTTTCACATTAAGTCTTGCCTTTGGAGTGCATACGAGTCACTCACAAGTTTCCTACTATTTATACTATTGGAGTAAGTGTTGGCATCTAGCTTGTTATTTCTGTTACAATGCAGTTATTACTACTAGTATCTTTCCATCTATTTGAAGATTTAATCAATAGGTATACTCCCGAAATAATGAAAAAATTAATATTCCTTTTTAGTTTATAATATTCTGATAATCAGTTTTTTAAACTTTAATTGATATTTAAATTTTAATTATTTCTTTATTTATTCTACTACAATTTAAAACCGAGTAACTATCTAAAAGTAGAGTTTTGTTTTTGAGGAATATCTTTACACAAATTCCTTGAAATTTACTTTTAGGATTAGTTATAAAACCGATTTAAGTAATGACGACGCTTCAAGTCTTTGGAGGAGGGCCACTTCTATGCCTTCCCAAACCAGAACATTACAAGTTTATTTTAATTCTGATTGGATTCTTCTGCTATGGAGGTCTTTTTGGAAATACTATCTCCTCGGCAGAGGAGTCTTCAAATAAGGTAGCGTTCTTTACTCCTGATACCGTGAGAATGGATGCTATTATTTCTATTTCTACGGATACCATTCCAGATACGATTGTTATTGCCGACTGTGGATTGAATATTCGTTTTCAGGATGATAACACTTACGGACCTCAATATGAAGATAATCTAGGTGAGCCTAGAAATAGTATTATATCTTTTTGCCCTCCTGATGGTAATAGCAATTTGACTTTTAACTTTAATGCATTCAGCTTAGAAGCTGGGGATACCCTTCATGTCTATGAAGGTCTTATCGACCATAATATACTCGAAGGAGGTACTGGTGCAACCCCTCCTTTTACAGGTAGTGGTAGTGGTGTTGGTACAGGCAGTGGTAGTGGAGTAGGGGCAACTCCTGCTTTCTTTGAGCCACTAGTTTTTATTACACAGGGTAGTGGAGAAGGTGCTGCTAATTTTAATGGCGGCTGGGTAGCAGCTAATTGTGACAGAACCGTTAACCCTTCAGGATGTATCACCTTTCATTTTAAAACGGATGGAGATAATAATAAAGGAACAGGATGGGATGCTTCCATCCGTTGCCAAGATAGAACCACAAGTCTAATGCCACCTGATAATGTTTTCGTAAATTTAGGCTGTGGAGAGATAAAAAAAGAAATTACCATTGGAGCAGGAAAAATTATTACTCGCTCTGCTGTTACAGATAATTTTGGACATGTTTCGGAATGTACGATCGCTAATGATTCTTTGTTAATTAAAATTATTAATGGAGAAGGAACGGTCTGTATGGATACCTGTATTAGAGAGGATAGTACTTTTACTATCGATACTTTAGCAATTGGTACTTATACAATACAGTATTCTTTAAAGGCGGATAGTACTGTAAATGCAGAACGGTATTTAGCGATTTCACCGCCTGTAATGGTGTGTAATGATAATGTAAGAGTGGCTATGGGGGCTGGTTGTAGCTCCACCATTCGACCTGATATGTTACTAGAAAATCCTTGTGATACGATTAATAATACTTTATACTACGACATTGTCGTAACTAGCCCTAATGGGGACACAATAGCTACAGGAACAAGTAAAAATGGAGCTTATCCTTGGATACGTAAAGATAGTGTAGATATATGCGGAGATGTTAATTACTTAGTAGAATTGACTAGAGTATATGATTATGGTGCGGAAGGTGCTTGTTGTAATCAAGGGAAAATTAAAGATGTTTGTTGGGGCTATGTAAGTTTTGTTGATGAAGCAGGGCCTACTTTATTTAGCAACGTACGAGATACCGTAATAGCCTGTGATTTAAGTCTTGCACACTTAGATAGAATCTTACCAAAACCGACTATAGTAGATAATTGTGATTCTGTAACTATTCAATTGTTTGATTTAGAGGCTATTAATGGTGATAAATGTGATTCTATTAGCACGCACTTGGCTGTTTGGAGAGCGGAAGATCAGTGTGGCAATCAATCTATACTTAAAGATACTGTATGGGTGAAACGGCCAACGGTTATAGATTTCACGAAGATTAAGTTGCCTAATATTGAATTAAGATGTGGCATAGACGAGGATTCGGTTATTAATGATTTGAAAGTAACGGGTATCCCTAGGTTGGTATTATCCAATGATACGATTGAGCTACATACGGATTATTATACTTGTGATTTTATTCTAGTAAAAGAAGATCGTTACTTCCCTCATCCTGGTGGAATTAAATTATTTAGATATTGGTCTATCTCTGACCGTTGCGCACCTAGACCCGTACCGATTGTAATAGATACACAGCTTATTGAATTTATTGATACGTTAATTCCAACTTTAGTTTGTCTACCTCATAATGAATTAGTAGATGCAGAAAAATTCCCACTAGAGTCTTTTGAATGTGCATTAGGTATTCGTCTGGACGCACCTTTTGCAGTAGATGATTGCGACCCTAATCCTATCGTAGAAATGAGAATAGTAGAACAATTAAAAGAGGGACAATGGGACAGTATTGCACCTAATTTAATTGAAGCAGGGGACTTAGTGGCGGATACCTTTAGAGTAAGCTGGGATGCTTTCGATAATTCTGGGAATCAGGCAATTGATGTATGCTATCGTTATTTTATAATACAAGATCTAACGCCTCCTTCCGCTATTTGTAAAGATGAACTTCATGTTTCTTTTGGGGAAGGTATACCAACTATAACTGTAGATGAAATCGATGATATTAGTTGGGATGCTTGTGGTATATTACGCCGAGAAGTAAGAAGAACAGGGGATGAGATTTGGAGTGAAAAGGTAACGTTTGAATGTGAGGATGTGTACGATCCTGTTAGAGTAGAACTGAGAGTGACGGATGTAACAGGCAATCAAAATGTTTGTTGGTTATTTGTTCAGGTTTTAGATAATATACTACCAATTTGTGAACGCTTACCAGATACAACTGCTTTTTGTGATGACTTCTTTACCAATGAATTAGGCGAGCCAACGGATATTGATGGAGATACTCGATTGGAAGATAGTGAATGGCAACCTCTAACGGGAGAGCTATTGTCTCTTTATAATGCAAGATTCGGAACGCCTACTTGTGTAGATAATGTGATTTGTCGGCAGTTATCTACTGAACAGGAGTATCAAGTTATTTATAATCAATGTGGAGAAGCGACTGCAAGACGACGGTATCGAGGTTTTGATATTCGTCAACCAGAGCAAGCTGCTCCTTGGCAAGTACAATTTATTAGTGTAGACTATCGACCAGACTGGGCTTTTACACTTCCAGTAGATTGGGCCGGAGAATGTGGAGATGACTTACCAGATCCGTTCTTTGCTATTACGAGAGGGGCCTGCGATGTACTAGCTTGGGAACATGAAGACCAAATATTTGATATTGTTGATGATGCCTGTTTCCAAATAAATAGAACTTATTTTATTATCAATTGGTGTACGTATCAGCAAGGTATGGAACCATTGGATATTACAAGAGTACAGAATATTAGAGGAGATGTAGTGGATGAAAGGGTTGTTGACCCTTCTCTTTTCGGAAATTTTGGCTACTATAAATATACCCAAGTACTGAAAGTTTCTGATAGCAATAAGCCTATCGTTACGATTAATCCTGTTCAAACTTGTATCTATGGTGCGGGTGATGTAGCACCAATTGGCTCAGCAGATTTAACGCCTGGAGCGAGTCCCTACGAATGTGATACGATTAGAGTGTTTAGTGCAGAGGCAACAGACTGTGAAGATGCTTTCTTTAGCAACTTTAGTTTTGAATGGTGGATTTATGAGGATGGTGTGGAATCAGGACATGGAGATACCAAGAAATTTTTCTGGACGGTTCAGCCAAAGATTGAGTATACCGTGAAATATAGAGTATATGATAACTGCGGTAATTTTGGAGAAAAGGAAGAAGTATTTCAATTTTGGGATTGTACTCGACCAACCATCTTATGCCAAGATTCGGTAACGACTAGCATAAGGACTAGTGGAACGGCACTCATCAGTCCGGCAATAATTGCCTCACAGAGTTATGATAATTGTACGCCAAGCGGTTCGCTAGATTATAGAATATGGCACACCAGTTACTCCGATGAGGCACCTAGAGCGATTGAGGATATATTACAATTACCAAATGCTTTTGAAATGGGCTGTAATTTTGAAGGACTACAAAGGGTAAGGGTCTATATTTTAGATGCGGAAGATAACTATAGTTCCTGTGTAACCAATGTTATTATAACAGATAGTAATGATCAATGTACACATACAGATGTTTTACCTAGGTTAGCTGTAGCTGGAAAAATTAAGCTAGAAAATGGATTAGAAGTAGAAGCTGTAGAAGTTCAAGTATCAGGAGATGGTGCTATGCCTAACCCTTATATGACGAGTATAGATGGGAATTATCAATTTGAACTAGATAATGGACAAAGTTATATGCTAACACCAAAGAAGAATATTAATCCTTTGAATGGAGTTTCTACCTTTGATTTGGTGCTAATTTCTAAGCATATACTAGCAATAGAAACGATTACCTCTCCTTATCATTTGATTGCAGCAGATATTAATCGTTCGGGTGCTATTACTGCTTTTGATATGGTTCAACTACGGCAATTGATACTGAATATCGTAACTGATTTTCCCAATAATGAGAGTTGGAGATTTGTAGATGCTACTTATGAGTTTGTTACAGATAACCCACTCAGTGAACCATTTAGAGAAGCTATATCCATCAATCTAGCTGGTATCAATCAAATGGATAATGATTTTATCGCTATAAAAATAGGAGATGTAAGTGGCAATGCTACGCCAGATAATTTGGTCTCAGCGGAAGAACGGTCTAGTGAAGCAGCATTTACTATTGAAATAGAAGATCGCGTTGTTAAAAAAGGAGAAACTTTTACTGTAGCGTTCCATGCAGATTTAACAAAGATAGAAGGCTATCAATTTGCTTTGTCTTATAAAGAGGTGGAATTAATAGAATTGACAGAAGGCATTCTTAAGAATGAACATATTGGACAGACGCTCTTAGACAGACATATTTTGCCTATTAGCTGGAATGCTACTCCCGAAGAAATACCTTCATCAAAATTGTTGGAGTTAACATTTAAAGCAGCCAAAACAGGTGCTATAAGTGAACTATTCACTATTCATCCTACTATCATGCAGGCAGAGGCTTATAATTTACAACAAGAGTTGATGACCGTGGAGTTGCAATTTTTAAATATGAATACACAACTAGAAGTATTACAGAATAGACCAAATCCATTCAAGGGAAATACGACTATAGGTTTTCATTTGCCGCAGGCAGAAAAGGTACAATTAAGTATTTTGACAATGGACGGCAAGACAATTCACGAAGGGGCGCAATACTTTGAAAAAGGCTACAATGAATGGACCATTAATAGTCAAAATTTACCAGAAAGAGGGGTTTTATATTACCAATTGAGAACAGGTAGTGATTTACAAACGAAAAAAATGATTGTTTTAGAATAAATAGTTAGATTCGTTGTGTTAGCACCTAGTGCTAACACAACTTCCTTTCCTTTTTTTTTGAGAAAATTCAAATTCAAGTGTTAAGTTCAAGTTCAAACACAAACAGGACGCTGAAAAACAATCTTATAAAAAATAGCAAGTCCTTATTTGACACAGTTAATAAATAGTCTCTAATTCTCCAGTTTTATTGATACTTTAGTTAGCTTTATTAGTGAGCTGTTTAGCTATCACATGACTCTATTATGCCCATAAGTGATACATTTTGAATGAGTTTTGGCATTTATTATTCAATATTCCTCATTTACCATTATAAAAAATAACCATTTACAAAATAATTAATCTCCTAAAGACATAATTCTTTACCAATACTTATTTTTTTTTATTTCCCGTTTAAAATTTTTCGAGGTAGGCATTCAATAGAGTGCCTACCTCTTTTTATTTTCCTTAGATTTGCGGTGGCTAATTAGCAGGTTCTTTTTTTCTCGAAAATTGAAAATTATCAAGAAAAAAAGAATTCTCTCTCTCCGCTTGTCTGTGAAGAGAATATTCTACAATTGATTAAATAAATTGATACTAAAAACCCACAATGATATTAAGTGATAAAGAAATCGCCGCAGCTATTGCACAAAAAGAAATAGTAATAGAACCTTTTAGGGAAGACTGTTTAGGAACAAACTCTTACGATGTACATCTAGGCAAGTACTTAGCTCGGTATAAAGACCATATCTTAGATGCTCGAAAACATAATAAAATAGAACATTTTGAGATACCCGAAGATGGTTTTGTCTTGCACCCTAATACCTTGTATTTAGGCGCAACAGAAGAGTATACAGAAACCCACAATACGGTTCCTTTTTTAGAGGGCAAATCTTCAGTCGGTCGATTAGGTATAGATATTCATGCAACCGCAGGCAAAGGAGATGTTGGATTTTGTAATTACTGGACTTTAGAAATTTCTTGTACGCATCCCGTTCGAGTATATGCAGGGATGCCTATTGGACAATTGATATATTTTGTAGTATCTGGCGATATTAATAATTACTACAATAAAAAGAAAAATGCCAAGTATAATAAACGGACCCATAAGCCCGTAGAAAGTATGATGTGGAAAAATAAATTTTAGATAACAAGGAAGGAAAAATAAAATGTATATTTTATTTTTAAGGAATTTTCTCCGTCAAAGTTTTGGCTTTAAGCAAATAGTAGATGGGATAGATTTTTCTTTAGAGGGAGTTAATTGGATTTGTTTTTTTGCAAAAAAACAAATCCAATTAACTCCCTCTAAAGAAGAATCTTAAATATACTTTTTACCAGATGCCAAGTTGAAATTATTAAAATTATCTAACTATCATTGCTACCTATTACCTCTTATTTAATATGACCAATATTTAGCATTTGGACCTAATTTCCCCTTTTTAGGAAATCATTTCAGGACCTTATACGTTATGAATTATAGAAACACTACTTTCTCGTAGGACAGTGGGCGGTGACAGAAGGGAAGTTGCTGCCCACATTTTTTTGCCTTTTCCGCAAGGTCTACTCTCCAAATTTTACTTATCTATTGTTTTTTTTCTAAATTTACGTCCTTTTATTGATTATCAATTACTGATTAGGGGTATTAAGAGAAATATTTAAAAATTTATCTTAACACCCCTAATAAGCAGTTAAGTACCTAACCATAAATAATCGTCACTTTGTGAAGAACTCTTTTTCCATTCTACTTCCTAAAAAAATGGTTCAATAAAGGGATTATTCAACGTTTTTTTTTTATAATGAAAAAATAGTCTCTTCAAAAATGACGATTATTTATGATTAGGTACTTATCAATAACCAATAATTAACATTCACATTTAGTTAAAGAACGATGACAAACATTATACTTTTTGGACCTCCGGGGTCTGGTAAAGGGACACAGGCTACCAAATTGGTGCAGAAATATGGCTTATTACATATTTCTACAGGAGACTTGTTTCGATACAACCTGAAAAATAATACACCTTTAGGGCAAGAGGCAAAGAAATATATGGATAAAGGTGACTTAGTTCCTGATTCTGTAACGGTCAAGATGCTAAAGGCGAAGGTCGATGAAAATAAAAATGTAGTAGGTTATATTTTTGACGGTTTTCCACGTACCATTCCTCAAGCTGAAGCATTAAATATCTTATTGGGTGATGCCAATGAATCTATATCTGCCTTAATTGCTTTAGATGTAGCAGATGAAGAAATTGTAAAACGATTATTAGAGCGAGGTAAAACTTCTGGTCGGACAGATGATACAGATGAAAACATTATCCGCAACAGAATTAATGTGTACAAAAATGAAACAACGCCCGTTTACGATTACTATGCAGAAACGGGACATTCGATAAAAGTCAAAGGGATGGGTTCTATTGATCAGATTTTTGATAGATTGTGTGCGCAAATGGACCCTCTTGTTTAATACCTAAGACGGATTGGCAATTTCTATTGACAGTCTTTATCTCTTAGCTGAGGTTTAAAATCATAAATCATATATCTTACATCATAAATCATACATCCATTTTACGTTATTTATCATACTACGTGCTTGTTTCAACTATTTTCAAGTAGGACGGATATATGATTTATGATGTAAGATATATGATTTATGATTTTAAACCTCAGCTAAAAGAAGAGTGGATATCAATAGATTATTAATCCAGCTCACTTCCTTATCGCCAACGAATAATGCGAATACCTAGCAAAAAATACGAACAAACCTCCCCAAAATCAGTTACCTTATTTTTAGCAACACTAATCCTCTTTATTTTAGCTGCCTGTGCCAGCCCCAAAATACTCAGCAAGAAAGAAAAAAAGACACTCCATCAACAAATTTCAGATTCTCCTATATTCTCTAAAAACTATACAGGCTTCATCTTATATGATCCGATAGACAAAGAGACCCTATATGAGTTTGATGCAGATAAATACTTCACACCAGCTTCTAATATAAAGATCCTAACACTTTATACTTCTCTAAAAATATTAGGAGATTCTATTCCCGCTTTAAAATACAGTATACAAGGAGATTCCTTGTTTTTCTGGGGGACAGGCGACCCTGCTTTATTACACCCCAATTTGCCAGAGAGTAGGGTAGTAGATTTTTTTAAAAATAGGTCAGAACACCTCTTTTATTGTCCCGACAATTTTATGGACGAACGCTATGGTGCAGGATGGGCTTGGGATGATTACAATTATGCCTATCAAGTAGAGAAATCGGCATTGCCTATTTATGGAAATACCTTCAACGTTGAAAAAAAGGTAGCGAATCCAATTACCATCAAACCTAATTATTTTCAATCGCTCTTTAATGATAGTTTAAAGATCGAACGTTCAAGACCTCGTTTTAAAAGAGCTTTGACCAATAACACGATACAATTAGAGGGTCAAATTTCTCCAATTGATTCCTTCCAACAAACGATTCCTTTTAAATATTCAGATTCTTTAGTCGTAAAATTACTAGCAGCAGCTTTATACAAAGATGTTCATTTAATTAAGCAGCCTTCTTTACCATCAATAGCAAAAACGACTATTTATAGTATTCATTCGGATAGTATGTATCAGGAAATGATGCAGGAAAGCGACAACTTCTTATCAGAACAACTCTTACTCTTAGCGTCGAATGAAGTTTTTGATACCCTCAACACAAGGAAAATTATCAATTACGCAAAAGAACAATTTTTAAAAGATGCTCCCGATCCTTTGAAATGGGTAGATGGTTCTGGTTTATCTCGTTATAATCTATTAACACCTCGTTCGGTGGTCCATGTATTAGAAAAAATATACACTTCAATTTCCTTAGAGCGTATCCAAAATATCTTTCCTGCGGGAGGGCAGTCAGGCACGATAGCAGATTGGTATGCAGGCACTCCTCAACCCTTCGTCTATGCCAAAACAGGTACGCTATCCAATCGACATTGCTTGAGTGGTTATTTATTAACTAAAAGTGGCAAAGTATTGCTCTTTAGTTTTATGCACAATAATTATTATGGAAGTTCTAAACCTTTGAAAGTAGAAATGGATAAGGTATTGCGGACTTTGTATGAGGAGAATTAGAAGTCATTAGAAAAGAAGTCAGAAGTCAGACCATTTTATTGTCAGAGGTCAGATTTATGACGTGTTCCACGATACACGTTTAATTTGCGACATGGAACACGTCATAAATCTGACCTCTGACAATAAAATGGTCTGACTTCTGACTTCTTTTTTTCTGACTTCTTTTCTAAGCCTTTCTAAAGGCTAAAGGCGACACCCCTTCTTGCTTCTTAAAAAAACGGCTAAAAGTTTGTATTTCTTCATAGCCCAATTCATAAGCAATTTCTTTTATTTGCAAATCAGAATGTGCAAGTAATCTTCTAGCCTCCAACATTTTTCGACTTTGAATATATTGCAAGGGCGTTTTAGAACCTGTTTTTAAAAAAATATTCGATAGGGTCTTAGGCGATTTATTTAATAATTGCGCATAAGCACTTACCGTATGGTGGGTCTTGAAGTTTTGTTCCACTAAAAAATTAAATTGCCTAACAATATTTACTTCTTCTGGCTTTTCGGAGAAATTAGTTTGACTCTTGTATAAACGAGTACATAGAATAAGGTAGCGCTTTAACATCATTTGCAACATCTCTAATTGCAATTTGTCTTTTGATTGCATTTCTAATTCAAACATCTTCCATACGGTTTCTAGTATTTCTAAGTCTTTCTCAGGGATAGTTATAACAGGTAACTGAGAAGCGCCGAAAAATAAAACACCTTTACAACTAACCTCTTCATCATGTTTAAGTATGCAATAAAAGGAACGATTAAACCGAATCAATTTTGTCCGGTTTATCTTCTTTATCTTAATATTGTGAAATTCAGTAAGGGCTATAATTTGATTTTTTTGGAATTGGTACTCTTTAGAATCTATCGTAATTAAATTATCATCTTCTTCAAACCACAATAAGGTTAGACTACTCTCTACGCCTTCATGGAGTACATGACAATTATCTTTTGTGATTACTGCTAATCTTAAATATTCGTTTGTTTTCCCTTGGTACTGCATTAGAAATTAACGTTTATTAGCTTTCTTTATTTCAACAATTTACTTAATT
>ENA-ORXT01005829-ORXT01005829.1-marine-metagenome-genome-assembly--contig:-NODE-5829-length-11845-cov-2.685418_pt1 | contig 11845 bp, 12 predicted proteins | sample MGYA00237868_ERZ511482 | MGnify/ENA metagenome assembly ERZ511482 | reverse complement strand
TTAGCAGCCTTACATGGTGCCCAAGTTGTTTCTGAAGATGAGGCTTTTGCCAGCGATGAGGTTAATGCCTTTATTATTGCCAGTTTGACCGATACCCATTCTCCGTTGCTGGAGCGTTGCGCCGCGATTGGTAAAGCTGCATTTTGCGAAAAGCCGATTGATCTCGACTACGACCGAGCCTCAGCTTGCGTAAAAGCGGTTGATGCAGCGGGAATCACCTGCATGCTTGGCTTCAATCGCCGTTTTGACCCACAGTTTACTCAGCTAAAAGCACAAATGGATGCAGGAGCTATCGGCAAGCTGGAGACACTGATTATTACTAGCCGTGATCCTGCTCCACCACCGGCTGAATACATCGCTGTCTCCGGCGGTCTGTTCCGCGACATGATGATTCACGATTCCGACATAGCCCGTTGGGTTTTAGGTGAAGAACCTACGCGAATCTATGCTACTGGTAGCGTTTTGGTTGATCCAGCAATAGGTAAAGCAGGTGATGTGGATACGGCCAGCGTGACTTTGAGCACAGCAAGCGGTGCCATTGCCATTATTACTAATAGCCGCCGGGCGAGCTATGGTTATGATCAGCGAGTAGAGGCATTTGGTGAAAAAGGTATGTTGCAAGTTAATAACCAGCTGGAAAATCAGGTTAAATTTTCAGGTGACTCTGGAATAATCGGTGCTAAACCGCAGTTTTTCTTCTTAGAACGCTATGCAGATGCCTACCGTATTGAATTGACGCGTTTTGTTGAGGCGCTACAAAACAATACGCCACCACCAGCAACAGCAGATGACGGTTTAAAAGCATTGGCGTTGGCGGATGCAGCGGTTAAGTCATTAGAAACCGGACTGCCGGTTGATCTCTGAGATTTTTCATCCAATCTATTCTGCAACTCGACGCTTTGGTATACACTTGCGGCATTATCAAACGACAGCAAAATAATTATGGAAAAAGAAAAGTCTTCACCCGGTATGCTGGAGTATCAGCTTAAGTCCAGAACGATTGTTATCGCCAGTGACATCAATCAAAAATTAGCTAAGAGCGTCTCTGAACAGCTGCTTATGTTGGCTGCTGCAGGCGATGAGCCGATTCGCTTGATTCTGAACTCCCAGGGCGGTCATGTTGAAGCCGGTGATACGATTTTTGACATGATCCAATATGTAGAGCCGATCGTGAAAATTATTGGTTCTGGTTATGTGGCGAGTGCGGGTGCCTTGATCTTTGTTGCTGCCGATAAAGAGAACCGTTTCTGCCTGCCGCAAACCCGTTTCTTGTTGCACCAGCCCAGCGGTGGTGCCGGGGGGTCTGCGTCTGATATTAAGATTCAGGCAGAAGAGATCATCAAGATGCGCCTGCGTTTGAATAAGATTTTCGCTGAGCGTACCGGGCAGCCGTTGGAGCGTATTGAGAAAGACACTAACCGTGATTTCTGGATGGATACTGACGAGGCGATTGAGTATGGATTGCTGAACAAGGTCATTGTTAAGAGTTCGGAGCTGGATTAACGCCAGCTGATTTGTTTCTGATCTGTTTACTGTACCGCAAGAATTGATAAGCCGGATGTTGCTGCGCAGCCTCCGGCTTTTTCATGACAAAGGCATTCCCAATTTTATCATTAGGGTTATAATGTCTCGTTTTACTTATTCATGCTGAGACAATTTGTCTATGAAATCCATTCTAGTTCTCGACGATGAGCCCGGAATTATCTCTTTTTTAGAGCGTGGCTTAAGTAAGAATGTTGGCGTCGTTGAAACAGCTGGTGACCTTGCAATAGCTACTGAGCTGTTAGGTCGATGTCATTTCGACCTTATTATCTCTGACATTCGTTTGCCTGATGGTTCTGGTGTTGATTGGTTAATGAAAATCCGCGAGTTGGGTAATCAAACTCCTGTCATTTTCATGACCGCTTTTGCTGATTTGCAAACGGCCATTGATGCACTCCGGGTCGGTGCCGTCGACTTTCTGATGAAGCCCTTCCGCCTGGAACAAATGCAAACCGCCGTGAATCGTTGCTTGCAGTTAGAACAGTTACGTCGTGAAAATTACGTCTTTCGCAGACAGATAGACAAAGATTTTGATGTGTCAAATCTGGTTGGCGAATGCAAAGAAATGCTCAATGTTTGCCAGATCATCAAGCAAGTCGCCCCCATGCCATCGACGGTGCTGCTAGAAGGCGAATCAGGAACCGGTAAGGAATTAGCCGCAAGAGCAATCCATGAGCTAAGCAATCGCAAAGGGAACTTTGTCTCTATCAACTGTGGGGCACTGTCAGCGGAGTTATTGGAAAGTGAGCTATTTGGGCACGTTAAAGGCGCGTTCACCAGTGCGCATCAAGCCAGAGAAGGATTGTTCGCTTTCGCTAAAGAAGGAACCTTAATGCTCGATGAAATCGGTGAAATGCCGATGCCCATGCAAGTGCATTTGCTGCGCGTGCTTGATGAGCATAGCATTCGTCCCGTCGGTTCCAATACCCAGATTAAAGTGGATGTGCGAATCTTAGCGGCAACCAATCGAAACCTTGCCGAGGAAGTGAAAAATGGAAACTTCCGTGAAGACCTGTTTTATCGCTTAAACGTACTCAGCCTACGCATGCCGCCGCTACGTGAGCGGCGTCGTGATATTGAGCTGTTGAGCCAGCACTTTATGAGCAAGCTCTCAATAGAGCTGGGCGTTCCCGCACAATTATTGAATACCGCAGAAATCCAACGTCTTGATAGCTATCGCTGGCCGGGTAATGTACGCGAATTAAAGAATGTTATTGAGCGCTCGCTGTTATTGGGCGTGTTACCTAGCGAGTGTGTGTCAGGCGTGATTAGCTTTGGTGAGCCTGCGGCTATTGAAGAGGCAGGTGAGGATGATTTACTGTTAGAAGTCGTTGAGAAAAAACATATCCTTAAAGTCTTAGCGCAAGAATCAGGGAATAAATCGTCAGCCTCGCGCTTGCTAGGTGTCTCCCGTAAAACCATGGAGCGTAAACTTAAGCGTTGGGGTTTGTTTGATTGATCCGTTTACTAAGTTGGAATTCAACGAAGTGTAGATTGGTATCTTAATCCCCGATAGTATACGACCCAAGAATCAATCGTTGCGAATTATTATGAAAAAGATAGGTATTGTGGGAGGGACGGGTTACACCGGCGTTGAATTACTAAGATTGCTGGCTATGCACGATGGCGTGGAGGTGAGTTTTGTTACCTCTCGGAGCAATGCAGGGACACGAGTGGACGCCATGTTTCCTAATTTGCGCGGACATTGCGACGGCGAGTTCAGTGACCCTTCCGATGATGCGTTGGGAGACTGTGATCTGGTATTCTTTGCGACACCGAATGGTATTGCGATGGAGCATACACCAGAGTTACTGAAAGCAGGCGTGAAAGTCATCGACTTAGCCGCAGATTTTCGTATAAAGAATGTTGATGTTTGGCAGCAATGGTATGGCATGACACATGCTTGTCCGGACTTGCTAGAAACAGCGGCCTACGGCATGCCAGAAATTAACCGTGGGCAAATCAAGAGCGCGCAGCTGGTGGCTAATCCAGGCTGTTATCCAACGGCGGTCACCCTAGGGTTACTGCCCTTGATTGAAACAGGTAAAATAGATCTTGAAAATTTAATTGCCGATACCAAGTCAGGAATCAGTGGGGCAGGTAGGCAAGGCAAGCTAGCTAATATTTTCAGCGAGGCAGGCGAGAGTTTTAAAGCCTATGCGACCGGAGGGCATCGCCATCAACCGGAAATTGCTCAAACCTTATCTGAAGTCGCAGGGGTTGAGGTAGATCTTACTTTCAGCCCGCATTTATTACCGATCATTCGCGGTATTCATGCGACTTTGTATACTCGCGATGACGGCTCACTTGACTTACAAACGTTGTTCGAAGATCGCTATAAAGATGAGCATTTTGTCGACGTGCTTCCAGCAGGCTCTCAGCCAGAGACTCGTTCGGTCAAAGGTAGCAATATGTGCCGGATTGCTATACATCGACCTGGCAATACTAGTCGTATAGTTGTGTTGTCGGTTATCGATAATTTGGTTAAAGGTGCCGCAGGTCAGGCTGTTCAGAATATGAACCTGATGTTAGGCTTTGACGAAACAACCGCGCTTCGACACCCAGCAATGTTACCATAAAGGGTAATGATGATTACCGCTTTAGTACCGCTCTGTATTACAATCGGTGTCTAGCGGTTCAAATGGATGATATTTGAGTCGGGGCTTAGAGCAAAGGGGGTTTTATTATGTTTAAAAAGAAGAATAAAAAGCCAGTTGTCACAAATACGCAGCAAGGTCGACCCAAAGTCGATGCGATGTTAAACAGGCGGTTAAAGATTGCTGGCGATGTGCACTTTTCTGGGATATTGCACGTTGAATGTACCATTGAAGGTGATCTTATTTCCGATGATGAGGCCAGTACCTTGATTTTGAGTGATGCCGGACACATTAAAGGCAGTGTAAAAGCCTCTAATGTGATGGTAAATGGCCGTATCGATGGAAATGTATTGGCTGCTAACAAAGTTGAATTGTACGAGAAGTCACGAATTAATGGTGATCTGCACTATAATTTACTGGAAATGGCAGTTGGGTCAGGCGTCAACGGCAAGTTAGTTCACCACGAGCTATCTGAAAGAATAAATACAGCACCTGAAAGTGCAGACCTTGGTCTGTCTGTACCTCAGGCGAAGTTTTCAGTTTAATATTCTATTCCTGATAGTATGGGGTAGGAAAGGAAGATTGTAAGTCGTGCTTAGCATGACCAATGGAATCAGGAGTTAAAATATGTCAGTACAAACAATGACCGCAGAGGAAATGTCTCCTCTGAATTTCACCGATGCAGCGGCATCTAAAGTGAAAACGTTGATTGAAGAAGAAAATAATGAGGCGCTAAAGCTACGGGTTTTTGTTTCCGGTGGTGGCTGCTCTGGTTTTCAGTATGGTTTCACCTTTGATGAAAACATTAATGATGGCGATACCTCAGTTGAGAACAGCGGTGTGACGCTGCTTATTGATCCCATGAGCTTCCAATATTTAGTGGGCGCAGATATAGATTATACGGAAGGTCTTGAAGGTGCGCAGTTTGTTATTCGCAACCCTAACGCGACGACGACCTGTGGCTGTGGTTCTTCATTTAACGTTTAAATAAACGCGGAATTAAACTATCCGACCCTGCCACTTGGTGGGGTTTTTTATTTCAGGGTATCTTTCGAATGACACTATCAATCCATGAGCTTGCATTTCAATGTTTGATGGAGTGTGACCCTGTAAAAAAAATAATGAGTACTCAAACCCTAAATAAACACGTTGCTGAGTCTGAAGCGATTCATCGGGGTGGTGAGGCCGTTAGTTTAGAATCCATTCTTATTCCTGGAAGGCCCGATAAGCCAGAACTGGTTGATCCCAAAGCAGTCAAACACCGCAAGCTCACTACACCCGAGGGGCGAGCAGGTCTGGTACATGCAGTCGCCCATATTGAGTTTAATGCCATCAATCTTGCGCTTGATGCGGTCTATCGCTTTCGTGGGATGCCGGATCAATATTACCGGGATTGGATGTTGGTGGCAGCCGAGGAGTCGAAGCATTTTAATCTGTTGCAAGGCCGTTTGGAAACACTTGGCTATCATTATGGTGATTTGCCTGCTCATAATGGTCTCTGGGAAATGGCCGTAAAGACTGATCACGACGTGCTGATCCGCATGGCGTTAGTTCCCCGGGTTTTGGAGGCCAGAGGGCTTGACGTAACGCCGGGCATGATAAAACGACTCCAGCAGGTCAACGATACTGAGACGGTTGAAATTCTTAATATCATCTTAGAAGAAGAAATTGGTCATGTAGCTATTGGCTCCCATTGGTTTCACTATTGTTGTAAAAACAGTGGCTTAGAGCCGGACTCAACGTTTAGAGACTTGTTGAATCAATATATGGGAGGTGGGCTCAGGGGGCCGTTGCACACTGAGGCAAGGCTTCAGGCGGGCTTTAGCCAGCGTGAACTTGAACAATTAGTCAACCTTACATAGGAGGCTTCAATCCTACTAATTTTTAATCTATACATTAACATCTTGCGCTATACTGCGCAGCTGATGCATCAGCAGACTCTAAAAAATAAGATGTTGGAATGGGTAGGGCTCTAGGTTAATACTGGTTTTAAGAGAATTTATAATTGAGTACTAAAAAACAAAAGCTCGGGCTATCGGGTTGCGTAATCGCAGGTTTGTTGGCTTTAAGTAGCCACGGGGTATCGGCTGAAACAGCAGCTGATGAGAATTCACTGGAAAATCGTTTGAAAGAGTTCAATGCAGTGGAGTCAACGCTCAGTAGTAAGCGCGTTGATAAAAGTAAGCCTGAACTTAAAAAAATAGCAGCTAAAAAATCAAAAGTGCGTTCTTCCAAAGCTAAAATCAAAAAGACAAAGCGGAGAAGATACAAGCGAGCTTGCCATCAGTCGTCTGCATCGACTTTGCGAGACAGGGCTGAATCCTTTCAACCATCAATTAAGAACTCTAGTCGCCGCTATGGTGTAAGCGAGGCTTTAATAATCTCTGTGATTACCGCAGAGAGCTGCTTTGCCAGGCATGCAAGATCACCCAAAAATGCGCGTGGATTAATGCAACTAATTCCTGCCACTGCAAAACGATTTGGGGTCAAGAATGCGTATGTGCCTTCCCAGAATATTAAAGGTGGCACACGCTATCTGAAGTTTTTACTAGAACGTTTTTCGGGTAATTTGCATCTGACTGTAGCTGCCTACAATGCAGGTGAGGGTGCTGTTGATCGTTATTCTGGGATACCTCCGTACCGGGAAACGAAAGAATATGTGAAACGAGTGATGTCCGTTTATCGTCGTTTGCAAAACTCAAAAAATACCCCCCAACTTGTTGATAGGTTCAAAAGTCCTATGGCAAGGGGTTTTAAGGCCGTCGCCAGAAAGCCGGGCATAAAAAGCCTAGGCAACAGAGTGGTGAAATATGCTAAAAGCAGTTCTGGCAGAGGCTATTTTATAAAACCAGATTACCAGTGGAAGCGAAAGCCAAAACGATTGCGAGTGTCGGGTTCATACAATGTAACAACTAATCATCGATTTGTGTGCCGGGATGTGTCTTCTCAAAAGCTTAGGCGAAACAGTAGGTTGGCACGGCGTGGTGGTACAATGAAACGCTACTATTCTCCCCAAGTGCCTAAATCGTTGTCTTCAATTTCCAAAGAAACAGGCGTTAGCTTAAATCTGTTATTGAGAATGAATCGAGGTGCTTCAAGGTATATGGTTAAGCCAGGCAATAAGATTTTAGTTTGGCAATGCGCGAATCGGTAATTCTTGTAGGTTTAATTCCAGTCGGCGATGTAGTATCTTAGCCTCCTACTAAGTGTCGCCACTACCTACCGTTGGTAGTGGTAAATTTACTTCACGGAACTATTTACCCATAACAGGTCAGATAGAGTGTAAATGCTATGGTTTACACTTCGTGATTCATTAATGTACTATCCGAATGAATCGATGGGTAGTCGATAATCAAGGAGTGTTGCCCTAATGGGCGGGAACCAAACCGATTTAGAACTAGTCAAACGCGTTCAGGCAGGTGATAAATCGGCGTTTGATGTATTGGTTCTTAAATACCAGCAGAAGGTCATCAATTTGGTGAATCGCTATGTGCATGATCCGCACCTGTCTATGGATGTTGCGCAGGAAGCCTTTATTAAGGCTTATCGAGGACTAGCGAATTTCCGTGGTGACAGTGCTTTTTATACTTGGTTATATCGGATAGCGATTAATACGGCTAAGAATCATTTAGTTTCTAAAAATCGCCGTATGCCAGATAGCGATATTGATGCACAGGAAGCTGAGCAATACGGTAGTGCAGACGCGTTAAGAGAGTTTGCGACGCCAGAGCGTGAGATGTTGAAAAATGAGATTCATGCGACGGTAATGAATGCGATCAATGCGTTGCCGGAAGACTTAAGAGTAGCCATAACCTTGCGTGAACTGGAAGCAATGAGTTATGAAGAAATTGCTGAGGCAATGGAGTGTCCGATAGGAACAGTACGTTCCCGAATTTTCCGGGCCAGAGAGGCGATAGAGAAAGAACTGAAGCCATTGTTGTAATTTTTTGTTACGGCAGTGAACTGGTTTCAGCTTGGTAGGGCAAATTGGGTGTAATTATGAATCATATAACTAAAGAAGAATATCTTTCAGCATTTGTTGACGGGGAAGCAGGATCTTTTGAAGAACATCAGATCTGTGATCAGTTATTAGAAGACGAGTTAATGCGGAAAAAATTATCCAGCTTCGCGTTAATTGGCGAATCGATAAGAGATCGGTCGCAGGAAGATGTGGGTATAGCCAATCCCGCTTTTCTTAGCAGTATACAGCATGCAATCGCGGACGATGAGCCATTGGCAAGTAGCCAGTCAGACTCAACATTAATTAGCTTGGATGCTGCGCGTGCCAAGAAAAAGCGCAGACTGCCCAAGCAAGCATTTGGGTATGCAGTGGCCGCATCAGTGGCGGCGGTAGCAGCCATTAGTTTTCAAAACTTTATCGCTTCATCAAATCAGCAGGATCAACAAATAGCGGACGCTTCATTATCAAAGCCCGCAGAACGGGTTAAAGCGAGCACGATAATGCCGACAGTGAACCCGACAGCTGCTAAAACTCCAGCAATCAAGCCTGTGAAAACAGCGCCAGATAAAGACTATTTCATCGCAACAGCCTACAAGGCACCTGATCCTGAAACCAGAGGCATGATGGATAAGTATGTTGCACATCATTTGCAATACGCAAGTTCCAGCACTTTAATGCCACGCGTTAGGGCGGTCAGTTATTCAACGGATTTCTAGTAAGATGTTAAAAAAAACGGGGATGGTTTTTCTGGCGTTAATTTCTTCTCAGACTTATGCCAGTGATGCGGGCATCAATTTGTTAGTAAAGATGAATGATGCGCTGCATAGAATGAACTACTCAGGGACACTGGTTCATATCAAAGGCAATGACGTGAATACATTACATGTCACTCATGAGTTGAAAAATGGTGTGGCGACGGAGACTGTGAATAGCCTGAATGGTGAAAACAAATCAGTGTCGAGTGAGACGCAGACATTCAGTTTAACCAAAGTACCAGATTCAGTGGACAGTATGAGAGAAGTGTACTCATTGGATGTTGGTGCAATGAAAAAAGTGGCCATGCGTGGCTGTCAGATCGTCATCGCCAGGCCAAAAGATAAAATGCGCTATCTTCAAAAATACTGCATCGACAAAGAAACAGGTCTCCCTCTCGACTACTCACTGATTGATAATAAGCATAGAATGGTTGAACGTTTCACTTTTACCGACGTGAAAATTACCGAACCACATTCTGAGATTCTGGATAAGGCAGATTTAGCTGGCGCATCTGCGCCACCGCAGACGCTGATAGAAGGACATTCTCACGAGTCTGGAAATTGGACAATTACTGAGTTGCCCAAAGGGTTTTCCTTCGGACAGTTGCCATTGAGTCAAGCATCAGAAGTCAACATGGGAGCAGACACAGAGCACTTAATGCTGACGGACGGTCTAAGTTCTGTATCGATCTTTATTTCCCCAATCACTACCGCTCAGCCGAAAGTTGCCTCTACAATCAATTCTGGAGCGCTGAATGTATTGACCTCGCAGAAAAATAGCCACAGAATCACTCTAGTAGGAGAGATTCCTAGAAGTACTATGCAAACCATCTTTGATAATCTAAAGTATCGTAATGGTAATTAGCTTCGGGAAGTTATCTCATCAGGGGTAGGTAGCTGGTTATGATGATTCAAGAGAAAGCATTAGTTATTAGTAGCAACGCCCAGCATGCTTGGGTGTCGCCTCTCCGTTCAGCGGGTTGTTCAGGCTGTCCATCTGCTGCTAGTTGTTCCTCGTCTTTTCTTAATAGCATGCTCAGGCAAAAATCTGAGCGCACAGTCAAAGTCGATAACCTTGATGGAGTTTCAGCAGGCGAGCACGTCATCGTAGGCATCCATTCAGTTAATCTAATTCTTAGTTCAATGCTAGCTTACCTGTTACCTATACTATGCCTCATTTTATTTTCTTTGATAGGACAGGTGTTTTTCACTGAATTGGTAAGTATTCTTCTGGGTGTTTTTGGTCTTGGTTTCGGTTTGTTTGCAGCTAACAGTGCTGCTGCGAATATAAAGGTCTGCGGCAAGCTTGAGCCTATCATGCTCAGAAAGAGCGAGGCCGAGGAAAAAATTATAGAATTTAGTCAGGTTAACAACTTGCTTAGGTTATAATCTATTCGGCTTGTTGGTTTCTGGCAGTGCAAGTCAGAGTTTGCCAAATATGATTTCGGAGAATAAGCCAAATGCCTATAAAGGCACGTTTCCTCAGCGCTACCTATCTAACAATAATTCTGTTGTGTTTTTTTACTAAGGTTTCTGCAAAAGAATTTCCAGATTTTACCGTGTTGGTAAAGAAACAGAGTGCCTCTGTTGTGAACATCAGCACAGAGCGAACACAACCAAGTCGTTCTAAGCTCCCTCCTGGCATAGAAATACCTGAGGGGGGCACTGGTAACGAAGCACTCGATGAATTTCTCAAACGCTTTTTTGACTATGGTCAGGAAGACGATGAAAATGGCAACGGCTCCTTAGGTTCGGGTTTCATAGTCTCCGAAGATGGCTACGTGGTGACCAATCATCACGTAGTTGATGGTGCAGATGAAATTATCGTCAACCTGAGTGATCGACGTGAGTTGCCGGCCAAAATCATTGGGACAGATAAGCGAAGTGATCTCGCCCTATTAAAAATAAATGCAGAAAACCTACCTGCTGTGAGCTTTGGTAGTTCTGATGTTCTTGAAGTAGGCGAATGGGTCATCGCTATTGGCTCACCCTTTGGCTTTGATCATAGTGTTACTGCTGGCATCGTTTCTGCTAAAGAACGCAATCTTCCTTCCGAAAGCTATATCCCTTTTATTCAAACTGATGTGGCCATAAATCCCGGGAACTCCGGCGGCCCCTTGTTTAATCTTAAGGGCGAAGTGGTTGGCATAAATTCACAGATATACAGTCGAACGGGTGGATTTATGGGGCTGTCCTTTTCAATCCCCGTTGATGTGGCAAAAAATGTTATCGACCAACTAAAAAGTACGGGTAAAGTGAGGCGTGGCTGGCTGGGTGTTTTTATTCAGGAGGTGTCTCGTGAATTAGCGACGACATTTGGTCTCGATACGCCGACCGGAGCGTTAGTTGCACAGGTGATGCCCGAGGGGCCTGCGGATGAGGTGCTTAAGCCAGGTGATGTCATTTTGGAATTTGCTGGCAAAACTGTTGAAAGTTCAGCAACTCTACCATTTCATGTGGGGTCAGCGCCCGTCGATAAGAAAGTTGATATTCTGGTAAAACGTAATGGTTCTAATCTGTTAGTTAGCCTGCAATTAGGCGAGCTGAAAAAACAAGAACCGATTGAAGAGCCTGAGGAAGATGAAGAAGAGGAAGAGCTAACCTCCGATGTTGTTTTAGGGATGGCCGTCGAAGATATTGATGATGAAATACGCGACTCTGTTGGTATTGATAATGGCGGGATTCTGGTTCAGCGAGTTGTGGGCAAGGCGGCAGTCAGTGCATTAGTTGAACGAGGCGATATCATTACCCAGTTCGATGGTCAGGTTGTTGAAAGCGTTCAGGAATTCAAAAACCTCAGTAAGAAAATATCTAGTGATAAAACCATGGCTATTTTGGTGATTAGAGATGGTGCGGCAAGGTTCCTTGCCTTTAAACCAGAAGGCAAACCTGAAAAATAGTGGCATACGAAAACACGCTCATAGTGTATTATCGCGAAGGTTGTCATCTCTGCGATGAGATGGCAGGTCATCTACATAAACATCAAGCAG
>ENA-ORXT01005827-ORXT01005827.1-marine-metagenome-genome-assembly--contig:-NODE-5827-length-11849-cov-3.770727_pt1 | contig 11849 bp, 9 predicted proteins | sample MGYA00237868_ERZ511482 | MGnify/ENA metagenome assembly ERZ511482 | reverse complement strand
TGGCTTGGCTTTGAGAGTTCCAGTACCTACAGGATCTATAACTGACTTCACCGCAGTGCTAAACACCGAAGCTTCTGTCGAAGAAATTAATAATGTGTTTTCTTCTGCTGCATCAACTGGAGCTTTAGCTAACGTGCTTGATTACACAGCTGATCCAATAGTGAGTTCAGACATTGTTACTTCTCCTGCATCTTGCACATTTGATTCTTTAATGACTATGTCTCAAGGAACTCTGGTTAAAATCGCTGGTTGGTATGATAACGAGTGGGGTTATTCTAATCGGCTAGTTGATCTTTCTATCGTTGTCGGACAGGCTCAGAAATGATGAATGGAGTTCCTGAACTCGAAGATATTGAATCTTCTTTAGGAGATCTTTCAGGGAAAAATGCTTTAGTAAAAGTCGATTTTAACGTTCCTTTACAAGATGGAAAAATTTCTGATGATCTAAGAATTAAATCAGCTTTACCTACTATTGAATGGTTAACACAGAGAGGTGTAAATATCACTTTGTGTTCTCATCTAGGCAGACCTGGTGGCAAAGTTGATCAGAAGTTCTCATTAGATCCAGTACGGATAAGACTAAAAGAACTTGGGGTAGAAGCAGAACTTTTACCAAATCTAAGGTTTAGTCCTGGAGAGAAAACCCTTGATGAATCTTTTATCGATTCACTTGTTGAAGGTAAAGATTTTTTTGTTAACGACTCTTTCGGAGTTTCACATCGTTCTGAGGCTTCCTCTATAGGGCCTTCAAATCGGTTGCCTGCTGCAGCTGGTTTGCTTTTTATAGAAGAAGTTAGGCAGCTGAATGTTTTGTTAGATTCACCTGTTGAGCCGTTCGTCGCTGTTCTTGGCGGCTTAAAGATCTCTGACAAACTTCCAATTGTAAAAGCATTATTAAACAAGGTTGATACTCTACTTATTGGTGGGGCAATGGCGTTTACTTTCTTAAAGGCACAAGGAATAAACGTTGGTGCTTCATTAGTTGAAGATTCAATGATCGCTGAATGTAAATCACTGCTTGAATCTTCTAATAAGATAATGTTACCAACTGACTTTGTTGCATTAGAACCAAAGGGACAAATTGGTGTTCTAGATGATGCCAAAGTAGATGAAGTTACCAATATACCTGATGGTTGGGAAGCTGCAGATATAGGTCCTGAAACCGCTGCAAAATTTTCTGAAATTATTCAAACCGCTGGAACAGTATTTTGGAATGGCCCAGTTGGCGCTTTCGAAGATTCAAGGTTTGCAACAGGTACATCAGTTATTGCAGATGCTATGGCCGAATCATCAGGCTTTACTGTTGTTGGTGGGGGAGACTCAGCTGCAGCGATCGCAGAATTGGGTTCTACTGAAAACATCAGCCATATCAGTACCGGCGGTGGAGCTTCATTAAAATTTATTGAAACAGGAGACCTTGTTGCTTTACAAGCTCTTCGTGAAGGCAAACTTGGTGGTTCTTAGTTGCTGGTTTGTTCATCAAACCATTGACTAAAAACACAGAATTATATTTTTACTATCAGAAAGTACTTGAAATTTATGAGTGAACAAATTGAACCTAGAAGACCAATGATTAGTGCAAATTGGAAGATGAACCTTAACCACTTTGAGGCAATTAGATTAACCCAAGAACTTAGTTATGCAATTTCAGCTGATGATGTCGATGAGGTTGATATTAGTTTACATCCACCTTTTACTGATCTTAGAACTGTTCAGACAACACTTGAATCTGATAGGATTCCATTTTTTTTAGGCGCCCAAAATGTGCATGCTAAAAAAAGCGGTGCATTTACAGGTGAAATTTCTGCTCCTATGTTAGCCAAATTAAATGTTAAGTATGTGATTGTTGGGCACAGTGAACGTAGACAGTTGTTCAATGAAACAAACAAAGATATTAATGCAAAAATTAAAGCTGTAATTGCATCTGAAATGATTCCTATCTTGTGTGTTGGAGAGACAAAAGAAGAAAGGGATGAAGAACAACAAAATGAAATTGTTAAGACTCAGCTCAAAGAATGTTTATCAAAGATCCCCGAAGATTTTGTTTCTAAAATGGTAATTGCATACGAGCCTATTTGGGCGATTGGAACCGGTGAAACCGCTACTAGCGAAGACGCTCAAAAGATGTGTGCATTTGTAAGGGAAGTTATCGCTGAATCTTATAGCGATGTTACTGCAGCAGCTGTCAGAATTCAGTACGGTGGTTCTGTAAAACCAACTAATATTGCTAATTTGATGTCTCAACCCGATATTGACGGTGCTTTAGTCGGGGGAGCTAGTTTAGAAGCTACACCGTTCTCTCAGATAGTAAAATATCGTGAGCATGATTTAGACGATTAACAATTTTACGTCTATATTCACCTAAATGATTAGGTGAATATATCTTATTGGTAAGTCCAAACATAATTAAATTAGGTACCCTTGAGTATGATTTGACCGTATTCTTTTTGGGAGCAATTGGTGAAGCAAACAATGCTTAGATTCACAAAGGTGCTTATTTTTGCTGCTTCGTTTAGTTTGTTGGCTGCATCATGTAGCGGAGGAGATGAACAAGCTGATTCTACTGAATCAACAGAATTCAATAGCAGAGTTTTAGATCCAAATCTTCGTGGACAGAATAACGAGATCGTCACTTTAGATGAAGTTCCCGATGATACACTTGTCTGGTTACACGACCAAGAACCAGTTTCGCTTATTTCTGATAGCGCAGAGAATCTTGGTAATTCCACTTCAGATTGGGTTTCACAAGGTCTTTTAGAAGGTTTATTCGGAGTAGATAAAACTTTGAGTTATTATCCAGAGCTACTAGAACAAGAACCAGAGGTCAATAAACTTAAATCAGGCAAAGTAACTATCAAATATATGCTTCGTCCGAATTTGAAATGGTCAGACGGTCAAGATCTAACATCCAACGATGTTGAGTATACGTTCAAAACAATTATCGCAGGTTGTAAAAAAGAATCTGACGGTTCAATCTTTGATATTGGAGAAGAAGGTTGTGTTTATAAGATGAATTCTCGAAGAGGGTATTCTCTTATAACAGATTTTGATGTAACTGACAGTAGAAATTTTACGATAACTTTTTCTGGTGCATATCCTGATTGGAAAAGCTTATTCTCGGTCGTGTTTGCAGAACATGCTTTTGGTGAGACAGCAATAGATGTCAACAAAAACCTTACCCGCTATAAAGCAGGCGATGATGTGTTGCCTTCTTCTGGTCCTTTAGTGTTTAGTAGTTGGGAAATTGGAGCAAGTATAAATCTTAAATCAAATTCAAATTACCATGGTTCTCAAAGCCCTGATGTTGAAGAAAAAGGGCCACCGAACATTAAGAACATCTCTATCGTTTTCTTGCCTAACCTTGAATCTTTAAAACAGAATATGATTAAGGGTCGTGGGCATTACATTCTGACAGATGTTTCAAATTCATTTTTAGAACTTGTTGATGATAAAAACGTTACTCCTGCAGCAAATGGTGGAGTTGTTTATGAACATATTGGGATGAGTTTGGCTAATGACCATCTTGAGAACCCAATTGTGCGCCAAGCTGTAGCTGAAGCTATAAATAAATCTGAGATTGTATCGCAAGTGTACACACCCATATTTGGTGATTCAATTCCTAAAGAAGGATTGGGTAATAGTTATTGGATGACTAACCAGCCTCAATATGTAGATAATCAAGCCCAGTTTGCTGAATCAGACCTACTAGCTGTTTCGAACTTGATGAACGAAGCAGGTTATTCAAAAGACTCTGATGGTGTCTGGGTCCATCCAGAGTTAGGTAGGACTGAGTTTAGATCCGTAACAGTTTCTAATGATTCATTTCGTGAGAGCCAGCAGACAGTTATTAATGAACAGTTGACTGCTGCTGGGTTTGATATATCTACAAACAATTTAGTTGGAAGTGAATTCTATAGATCAAATGAATTTGCGACGGGTCCGTTTGCTAGCAAAACATCATGGGATTTAGCGATTTTTGCTTGGGCTGGAGGACCTTGGCCTGGGGGACAGTCCAGTGTCTATGGTGGTAAAAAATCTTCTAATAATATTAATAATATTTATGGTTTTAGTTCGACAACTTTTGATGCTGCTGCAAAAAAATGTGACTTGAAATTAGATGATAATGAAATTAGCGAATGTTACACAGAGCTAGATAAGTTTGTTACTACATCAACCAATGACAGTGGAATTTTTATTATTCCAATCTCACAGAAACCCAACTTCTATGCAACTAGATCTGATTTGGTTGAAACAGGGTTTGTTTTAGGTACTGAATCTGCAGGACCATTTATTAATATTGCTGATTTTTCTCTGAAATGATTCAGTCTATTCAACTGGTTAATGGTAGACTATTCTCGTTATTAGTTTTTGGAGTTCTCAATGATTATTGGTCTTAGTGTAGTTTATGTGATTGTTGGTCTAATTTGTCTCGGTCTTATTCTGCTTCATAGCGGAAGAGGTGGGGGACTATCTGACATGTTTGGTGGAGGTCTTGGAGCATCTGCTGCTGGATCTACTTCAGTTGAACGCAACTTGGATCGCTTTACTATTTTGATGAGTATTTTGTTCACGTTTCTAACGCTCGTTCTTGTATTCCAGCTTGGGTAATTGAATCAACTTGTATTGACTCTAATCTCCTCTGAGTCAAATATTATAGGGTATGGTGGCAAGGTCTAGTTTTGTCGGAGTGGCGGAATTGGCAGAAGCGCCTGTTTGATTGTGGGGCGTTGCCTTATTTGTTTTCTAAACAAATATTATAGGGTATGGTGGCAAGGTCTAGTTTTGTCGGAGTGGCGGAATTGGCAGACGCGCTAGCTTGAGGGGCTAGTGGGAGAAATCCCGTGGGGGTTCAAGTCCCCCCTCCGACACAAAATTTTTTTTATCAACATAGTTATATTTAGGTAAATTTTACTTTATTTAGGCAATTTATACTATTACCACATGCATAAACAATCAGATATACTTAGTTTTGATGGTGCAAAGCGTGCGGAAAATATTTTTGAATCCTAGATTTTTTTTGAGTCTATTTATTTCTGTTGCCCTCATTTTTTCTAACCAAACAAATAGTGTTTCTGCCCAAACAAGTTTTCTTGCACAAGGTGGTAGTAATGAAACTGTTGGCGACTATGAGGCTGCGATTCGTCAAGAAAAAGACTTAATAACTAAATTGAGTACTATTCGTACTGATATCCAGAAAGCGGAGTCTACTTTGTCTGCTTCTGAAAGAGTAGTTAAAGATGCAGATATAACGATTAAAGATGTCGAAGAGCGCAAACTTGAGCTTGATGAAGAAATAAGAAAACTCAACGATGATTTGAATGGTAAGGCTGTTGACAGCTATATTTCTGATTCTTTAGAACAAAAAGTTTCAACTGATAATTCTACGAACCCTTTAACGCAGGAACTTCGTGCTGAATGGATTCTTGGTTCTGTAATTAAGCAAGAATCTGAAATTATTGAAGAGTTGAAAGATGCAAGATACGAAAAAAATATTATTGAGAATATTAAAGATAATGCTCAAGAAGAAAGGATTGTTGCGGTTACTACTGCAAAAGCTCAGTTAAAGATTTTAAAAGAAGATAAAGCGAAATTAGAGGAAGCTCTTGCTGAGATTCAGCCTCGAATTGATGCTTTAAAAGTTGGGAGAATGGTGAAAGTTCGTGGCTTTGTTGTTGCTCCTAGCATCTCGGTTAATGTTCTTGATTTGCTGGACGCTGCTGAAAAAGATGGAATTGTATTAGGTGGTTCTGGGTTCCGTTCAGCGGAAGGTCAGATTGCGGTACGTAGAAAGAACTGTGGTACTAGTAATTATGCAATATATGAAATGCCTTCAAGTCAATGTAGTCCTCCTACTGCTAGGCCGGGTAGCAGTCAACACGAATTAGGTTTAGCTATAGATTTCACTTGTAACGGTGGCTCTGTGACTAGAAGCACCTCTTGTTTCAAATGGTTGAGTGCTAATGCAGCTAAGTATGGCTTAAAGAATTTTCCTGTAGAGCCTTGGCATTGGTCTACGACTGGAAAATAAGTTCATATAATATCCCTTTTATGACAATGATTTAAGATATTATTTATTTGTGATCTTCGTGGTATATATTTTTGGGTTTATGATTTTTGCAGCTATAGCTGGCGGTTTATGGTTTTTTGCTATCCAATCTAGAAAATCTTATTCATGCCAAACTTGTGGTGAAGTAACCGAGAATATGGAATATATACAAGCAAAGAGATGTAACGTTTGTGGATCAGAATTCTCATCAGTCAGTTAAAGGATTTATCGTGTCTAACCCTAATAGTCAACCATACAACACTCAAGGCCAAGGTCCAGCTCCTGCACCCGACAATAATTTACTAATTGGTACTCGTCCTCAAATAGGTGGCAGAGTTATAATGACTGGTGCTGCAGGGTTTGATGGCTACGAGATTGTTGAATACAGGGGCATGGCTTGGGGTATTTCAGTTCGGGCTAAAGATGTTGGTCAAGATTGTGCTATGGGTTGTAAAAACATTACAGGGGGAGAGCTAAGTTCTTACTCTCAGCTGGGTCACGAATCGCGCCAAAGAGCAGTTGATCTTATGTTGCAGATGGCTGCACACCTTGGAGCTAACGGAATTATCAATGTTGAGTTTCAGCTTTCAGGAGCGTCTCAAGGTGCTTCTGAAGTTGTAGTTTTTGGAACAGCTGTTATTATTAAGCCAATTGTGAACTACGTTCCAGTAGGTGCAATTGGTAACATTTTGTTTGATATTGAAAAGTCTATTAGCGATAAGCCTTAATTTAAGTAATGTACAGACTGAAACAAAAGTGGCTTTGGTTTTCTCATTGCTATAAGTTTCGCTGGGCTCATACACCTTTATGTAATCGGTTTGTTAAAGGTGCATTTAGAATTGGTTCCAAGTCTGATCCATTTATGTTTGTCTGCAGAAGCTGCACATTGGCTTATCTGGGAATTGCTGTAGGTCTAATATTTTTTCTGTCTAACAGGGGAGTGCTGGAAGAATTCTGGTATTTTTTTGTTCTTAGTGGCTCGCTAACTTTAGTGATGTCTCACCCAAGTATTTATAGCCGTTGGTACAGGTCTGTTAAAGACTTTCTTAGGTTTAATTTAGGATTGATTATTTCGGCGGTAGTCGTTTCCACAGTGACTGTAAACTTTTTGTTAGGGGTAGGGTTTGGCGTTGGGTTATATGCTTTAAGGTTCATTTATTCAAAGCGTAGGAATGTTATGAAGTCGCAAGCTTGTAATGGCTGCGAAGAGCTCCCGTTAGAAAAAATTTGTTCTGGGTTCACTTTTTCGGCTAAGCAAATAAGAAGTTACGAAGATCAAGCTACTCAACTTTATATATCATCTGGACAGTCACCATTTAGTTAGAACTTGCGACTTCTGGCATAATTTTACTTCATGATTGGTATAAATTTATAGCCAGAAATTCGCTTTAGGCCTTCTAAAATGAATTCTCTAGATAGACTTTCTCTACATCTAACCTATCGAAATATCAAATTAGAGCTTAGTTATCCGTTGGCTGGTATAATCAACTGCCCATCAAACTATGTTGGGGTCAGCCTACTTCTCAGGCACATGAACTTTTTCTATTCTTTGGTCTCAAATTGTTTCCTTTACGTTCACCTGAGAAAATTTAGCCTTTGCTATCTTTCACAGTTTGACGTTTTTGTCACATTTAGGCGAGGAAATATATGAATATTGTAGTAGTAACAACACCAAACGATGATTTAAAAGAAACAGGTTTTGGTGGTTTAAAGGTTTGTCAAGACTTTGCTGACTCTGTTCAAAACATTGATTGTGTTGTCGATGTAGTCTCAGTTATCACACGTAATGATTTGCTTGACATAGTATCTACAAAACCTGATCTTGTAGTTTTGGCTGTTAAATATATTTCGATCTGGGACGGACGTGATATTTGGTTATCATCTTTTTTTGAACATCATAATATTAATTTTACTGGTTCAGATATGGATGCTCTAGAATTTGATTCTAATAAAGTCTTTGCAAAAATGCGAGCAGTTTCTTGTGGTCTGCCTACAGCAAAGTATTTTAATGCTTCGCCTGGGGATTATATAAATGAAGCTGATTTGCCTTTGCCTTTTCCATTATTCCTAAAACCTTTGAGTGCTGCAAATGGTAATGGAGTTAACGAGAAGTCTCTTGTAGTAAACATTGGTGACTATATGTTAAAAGTAGATTCTTTGTATGATAGCTATAAGAGTCCTGTGTTAGTTGAAGAATATCTTGACGGGAGAGAATTTACTGTTGCAATAATTGATACTCAATCACAAGATTTGTGTATTGCGGCGATCGAAATTGTTCCTCCGCTTTCGTCTAATGGATGCAGAATATTAGGGGAAGAAACTAAGTCTAATGATTCAGAAAAGTTATTAAAAATCGAAGATGATACTCTAAAATCAACGTTAGAAAAGCTGGCCTGTGAAGTGTATATCGCTCTTGGCATTAAAGGATTTGGCCGTATCGATATTAAGTCAAACCAAGATGAGGAGTGTTTTTTCATGGAAGCTAATCTAGTTCCAGGTATGTCTGCAGGTACAAGTTACTTCCCTCGTGCATTTGAAATTGAACTTGGTATTAACCATAATGAAGTTATTGCATTGATGCTCCAAAGTCACATAGCTAAGCATGTTAACTTGGAAGATGATCTAAAAAAAAGCTAGCTGATCCATGATCGCCTAAACAGTTTATTGTAGGGTTTCGTAGCATTTGAGTATTCCAGATTCTCTTCCATCAAATACTTGCTACATCCATGGACGGTTAGAACTTTCCACATGATAAAGGGCAAAATCTCTAACTTGGTTAGCTTCAGATAAAGGAACCATTGGGATCTCTAACCTATGTTCTGCACCCAAAATCTGTACGTTAGCCAAAGACCGCCTACGTTGAAAAAAGCTTTGCCTGACTGTAACTGATTGTGCCTTAACCAAATCCATCTCTAAAGTAGCTTTACTGAAAACTTCGGAATAGGAAGCAATTCGATTCGGTTCTAGGCTCCACCGGAACTTATTCCAATATCTGTAAGTCTCAACCATTTCATATGCAATGAGCAGTAATGAAAAGAAGACAAGGGGTTGTCTATAAAAATAAAATATAACACAAGTAATTAACAAAACAATTACAGACGTATTTCTTACCTTTAAAAATATGTATGACTTAGAAATTCTGCGATCAAAGCTAGGGGCGTTTTCCCAGCCAGATATGATTTTGCGCAACTCTGCTAATTCAGATTTATTAGAACCTGGTAGAAAAATGTCACCCTTGCCTATGATGGGAAGAGAAATTTTTAAGATACCTAGTGTCTTCTGTAGAAGATTCTGATGAGTCACTATAGATTGAACTCTCACTGGTCTACTTGACTTACTTGTTTTGTTTAGTAACCCTGCAGTTCGATGTAGTCCATTCGGGCCATATGTTAATTTCAGTTTCCAGTTTGTGGTTAACGATCGAAGAATTTGGAACGTAAATCCAAGTGTGGTTGCTCCAATAAATAGAGCAAAAATTATCAAAACGATTTTGTAGAAAGATAACTCAAATACTTTGGAGAAAATTCCTTCTACATCCTCATCTATACCAAATCTGCTGAGTATTTCATCAGCAAAGGGACCTATGATTACCAGACCCGCCCAGGGTAGTGAACCCAAACCGATCTTGATTAAATCAAATATGCTGCGTGAAGTGATTACTGTTTCGTCTTCTACAAGCAAGCTATCTTGGATATGGTCGCCTGACGTCACCGTATTAGCTGGTCTATGTTCTGAAGAGCCAACAGTTTGTCTGAGCGATTCAGCAATCGGTAGGGTAGTGGCGCTGATTTCTAACTCAACTTCTTCAGAGCCAGCTGTTTCCACATTAACACTAACCAATCCCAGGGGACGATGTAATAATTTTTGGTCGATTGAAATGTTCTGAATACGGTCTAATGGTATTGTTAGTTTTTGTTCTGAAAGGATACCTTTTCGAACTTGAAGTTGGTCACCTTCAACCCAAAAAGTGAATCGCCACCAAGACAGAAGTAGCGTTGTTAGAGAAATTAGAAATAATATGCTTGCACCCGTAAGTGAAAATAGTAGACGTTGAGTACTCAAACCCGAAACTAAAGCAAAGGCGACTGCACCTGCATTAAATACGCCAAGTCTTCTAAAGAATTTTATTGCAATAAATACAACAGCAATAGGGGACTGGCGAATTGGAGAATCTAAATAATTTAGGTTATTCATTTGTCTTCATCGTCTGATACATTATTTGCCCGGCTTAAAACAAACTCCTTGATACGGTTTGCTTCTTTTAGCTTTAATCCTCTTACAGTAATGTTGCCGCCAGCAGTTTTCAAAGTGATAACAGCTAGCCCAAAATACCTTAGGACTGGCCCACGGTCAACGCCGATATGTTGCACACGCACAAATGGAACAGTTGAGGTGCTGCGCATAAACACACCTTGGCAGAAAGTTAAATCATGTTCACGTAGAAGGTATCCGAAGTGTTCGATAGCAATTCTTTGCGCAACAATTAACAAAGTTATAATAACGAGAGTCAGTGCTATTCCGATTGGTGCTATCCAAAGCCACCAAGTAACGCTGGCCGCAATGGTCGCCACGATCCCTATTAATAGCAGAAATGCGTCGGATACATACATAACGTTTAGATATGCTTTGTCAATTGGTTTCAGATTCATTTTGTCTATCTGAGGTAAATTGTCTGTTTCTATAGCTAAATTCGAAAAATCTTTCACAAACACATTATGCCTAACAATATTTGATTTGTGTTACGGAAACCTAAACTGAACAACCAATAAGCCATATTTTGGTTTGCCTGAAGGTTATGTTACAAAGATCTAGTCGAACCTAGGGGAGTGTATATTCTTGATAAACTAATACCGTATCTTATACATTAAGTAGCGGGAAAAATAGTGGGAATTATTTCAACACCAATAAATCAATTTAGATTGTTTCGTGCTGAAAGGCATATCCAGAATATAAAGAATGAAAAAGCCTTAGGTCTATTAGATAAATTAGCCTATAACAATCCAACTCCTAAACAAGCACATAGAGCTATTCAATGTCTAAGAAAGTCACCATTAGACTCTTCTGATCACATGAATACTCTTTATGCCCTTGCATACAGAATCTATGCATCGGAGGGTGCTACTAATGCCCAAGTCTTAGAAAGCGCAAATTTGATCAGGAGCCTCATCAGCACTAAGGATAAGCTTAGAGAAGATCAAAGAGAATTATTTATAGGTTTAGCAGTATCACTCTATGGTTCAGCAATTGATAATATCACGCGGAATTCAAAATTTTATGATTTCCGAAAAGTTGGTGATTATCTAAAGAACGCTTCTTCATTTTTCCTTTTATTAGCTACTTCAAGAGATGATCATCAAAGTCGGTTAAAGAGTATAAAAGCTGCAGAACTATCAGTTCTATATATAACTTATTCGGGTAATCCATTAGAGATTGAAGATTTAAAAGTTCTAGGGGATTTGTATCAGATGGATGTTAGTAATGAGCAAAGCATAGAACTACTTGAAATTATTTCTTCAGCTCTTAGGAACAAAAAAATAATTGGGTCAAGTAAAGACCCTCAAAACAATTTTTTATCTGGAATGACTGAAAGACGTCACTTTAAACCATCTGATTCCCGTAGAGGAACATACTATCTAGATCGTGCTGATATTCCAGATAGCGTATACAAATTATGTGAATCAATAGTAGGAGCCGATGCAGCCTTGATTCTAGCAAACACAGTTTTAACAGATCCCCAAAACGCATTGGCAGAAAGCCCATTAGCTACACAAGAACTAACGGAGTTACAAAAGTATTTAGCACC
>ENA-ORXT01005826-ORXT01005826.1-marine-metagenome-genome-assembly--contig:-NODE-5826-length-11851-cov-7.357992_pt1 | contig 11851 bp, 9 predicted proteins | sample MGYA00237868_ERZ511482 | MGnify/ENA metagenome assembly ERZ511482 | reverse complement strand
CCCGCCGGCGGGGGGCGCCCCTCGACGGGCGGCTGCGCCGGGCGGCGGCGGGGGCGGGGGCGGGGCCGACCCCCCCCCCCGCCGCGCCGACCGTGGGCGGCGGGGCGATCAAGGACGACGCCGCGTGGCGGCGGCAGCTGACGCGCGCCGAGTACCGGGTGCTCCGCCTCAAGGCCACGGAGCGCCCCCACACGGGCGCGTACGACGCGCGCTTCCCCCCAACCGGCCACTTTGCGTGTGCGGGGTGCGGGAGCCCCCTCTACTCGGCGGCCGCCAAATTCCAAGCCGGCTGCGGCTGGCCGGCATTCGAGTCGTGCTACAACGGCGCGGTCGTGGCGGTGCCCGACGGGCGCCGCACCGAGATTGTGTGCCGCGCGTGCGAGGGGCACCTCGGCCACGTCTTTCGGGGGGAGCACTTTACGGCCACCAACGCCCGGCACTGCGTCAACAGCGTCAGCGTCAGGTACCATGAGGAGGCGCCGGCACTGACGGAGGGCCAACCCCAGAGACGTTGATGGGGATGTTGGGAAAGTGAGGGATACGGACGCACGGAACGCCCGTCCCTGTGTATAGCTTACTTTGATGGGACAGCTCTTACTAGTGCACTGGTTGACCGCCGCATTCTGCGGACGCACGCGTACCTCATTTCATTCTCAGACATAGCGAGAAAAAAACCAAGTTACACTCCAAGCAGTGCCACGCCAGGCGGATACCAAGAAGAAAAAAATGAAGGCTCCCACCGCTCCACTGTACGGGTCGGCGCGATGGACAACCAAGCGTCGACAGGCGCGTGGGCCGGCCGCCCCAAATCCCAACTCACCCTAGCCCCGCCTTCATCCATCCAATGCACACAGCGCACACGGACGTCCTCAAACCACCTTGGCAGGCTCCTTGGCCGGCTCGCTGGATGTGACCACCGGCCCCGAGGTGGCGTCCACACCCGTCTTGGACGCCCGATGCGCGAGGACGGCAAGCCCCTGTTGCTCAATGTCCCGCCGGATGGTGTTGCACACGTTGATAAACGGCAGGCTGCTCTTGGTCAGCTGCAGCGGGTCCTCAATCATGTGGCCAACCTCCTCTAGCCCAAACAGCGCCCACGCGATGAAAAGCATGTCCAGGACGAGGAAGGGGCCTTGAAGCTCAACCAGGACAACCGTCAGGGAGGCCGTCCACAGGCTAAGGAAACGCGACGTGTGACGCGAGTAGTTAAGAGGGATAGGCGTGAGCACAATGCGCTCGCACATGCCGAGGTAGTCGACCAGGAGCGTCACCAGCTTCTCCATCTCCTGCCGCTCGGCGAGCAGGTTGGCCGTCGTCGCGCCAGCGCCGACGCCCGCGCGTGCCGACACGAGCGCCTCCTCCTTCTCGGTAAAGCCGTCGGCAACTGCCGTCGCCAAGAGCATGGCAATGGCCATAGGCCGGTTGGTCACACCCTTGACGGTGACCATTTGTTCCGGCGTCAGATACTCAGTGACACCCTCTTCGCTCTCCGTCCCCTGCAGGTGGTGCATGGTCGCAAACGTCCACGCAATGGTCAGGCGGCACACCGCATCGGCCGACGACGGGCGGAGGGAAGTCACTGCCATACGCATGATGTTACGGGTTTCGTTCACCATGCCACCGAGCACCTTGCGCGCCTCCCAGAATCGATCGTACGCCGCCGACGTGCGGTAGCTCAGCAGCAGCCCGAGCGCCGTACCGAGCAGAACGTGCGGCAGCGGAGACAGGTGCCAGATCTTCTCATCCGGCGTGTACTGATGGAGAAACACCACCAGCGTCGCGACAATCGTGTTGAACGCCACATGGGAGCTAATGCGTCGCAGGACGACCGACTGGGGGAGAGACACCAGGTTGCGCCACCAATCCGCCGACGAGTAGCGCTCGGGCCGCTGGATGGCCGCCCGGGTGACCGTCTTAGTCGGCGCAACCGCGGGGGGGGAGGGGGTGGGCGCCGCCAGCGACCGCGACCGGACAGGCGCCAGGTGGCCCGCCTGCCGCCGGCCGGCAGCAGAGCAGATGGAGAGGCCTCCGGCCGAGCCCCAGGCACCGTGCGGGAGCACCTGCGCCTGCCGAGAGAGAGCCCCGGGGACGCCAGCGCCAGCGCAAAAGGCGGCCAAGAGTGGGGGGGGGGCCCGACGGGGCGTCATGTGCTGCGGGGCCATGGTGGCGACAGCGGCAAAGAGGTTGCCCGACGTGGGGGGAGGAGGACGTGGGAGAGCAGAGAAGGCCGGAGCAAGGGGAAGTGATGGTGAGGAAAGCGCTAGGAAACAGCCGATCGGCGCTGGGCAGCGCGCGCGGGGTGCGGGTCGATCCGTTATGTGACGGAGAGGCGTGCTGGTGGTGGGGGTCAGCCGCGCGCCAGTGACCCTGCTGGGCAAACCGGCCTTTAGACGTATCCTCGTCGAGTGCGGCCCGCCTCCCCTCTGGAAACAGCCTCCCGCTGACGCTGAGGGGACTGCGCCGCCACCAGCTCCAGTGCGACCACAATCGCCATTTCTTGAGATGACAACCAGAGATGCGCCACCAGGGCCACCCGCGACACTCTGCGCAAAAAAGAGACCCTGAACGGACCAATGGGCGTTCACGTTTGAGATTGTGTGGCAGACAACTGCGCTTGAATAGGACCTTACTGTATCTCGCTCACGGGCACGGGGCTCCTGCGCGCAGTGGTGGCGGACCCTTCGCTCCCTCGATCCTGCAGGCTGTGACTGCACCAGCGATGCGACCGACGCGTGCCCTCGCGCGAGCTAGGCGCCTGCAGCGGTTGTGCGCACAGCGCGCGCCGCGCGGCTCCGCTCTGCACACAACCGCTGCGCCGCGCGCGCGGCTCCGCTCTGCGCACAACCGCTGCAGGTGCGCGCGCACCCGCCACCATTTCAGTGTTGCAAACGGCCAGCGGAGATACATCACCATCCGCCTCCGCAACCGGATCGACTCGAGGCCGCGAAAAACCCACGGACAGATGGTGGTGGCGTGCGCCCGAAGTAGAGGCCATAATGCGCGAGGTCCGCCTCGGAACACCGCGACTCCGACCACCACTTCCGTAATACCGTGTTGCTGCGTGCCTCACGCTATCCTTCGACCGTTTCCGCCTGCCAGACCCGTGCAATCAGTGGCACGTCCTTGGCCCGCATCACACGGCTGAGAGTGAGCGTGCACTCACTGTTGCTGGGGAGGTCGTGCCGACACAGTGTACACGACATTGCGTACTCGAACAGGTCTGGTGTCACCCTCAGAAGAAGTGCACGCCCTGTGTTTCGAGAGCGTGCTTCTGACCTCAAGGCTCAGCGACTACTTCACGTTGCTTTTCTCTGGTTCCTTGGACGCACCCGACCCAGCATATAGTACATAGCTCTTTTGATTGCATGCTGCAGTTGCGCAATGACATATTTTTGTCTGCCAACGTGGCTTGAAACAAACGCGGGTGTTGTCTGTCGTATGTCACATGACAATGGTCTTGCCCGTTCTCAGCGATGCTAGGACAGCAAGCCCAGTTCCTGGAGCTGCGTACATTCCATGTCTTTCATTGACGTGACATGCAGTGACCTTCTCATTCACACGACTATAGCCGCGCAGCCGGGCGGGCAGAGAATGCATGTACACCGATGGAAGATGGAATGCACAATGGTGCAAATCCAGTCCTCTACGATACGGACGTGAATCCGCCGGGTGCCAGTCGCCCTCCACATTGCACGTCTTCCTTCTCCCTCATGTCAACTGACTGTACACAGTGACGCTTCGGAACGCACACCAGCAAGCAAAAACAACAGGTGTAACCGATCCAGCTCAGCAGTCACTGTCGACTTCAATCTCGGCCTTGCCCCACACGTCGCGATCAACGTGCTCCTCGTCAGTCGCAGCCACCATGGGCTTCTCCACCCGTACGTTCTTGTACTCAACGGCCCAACGCTTGTAAAAGCGTCGCACAATGCCCACGTGCTGCCGCTTCCACCGCCGTCCGCCGTCGATCACCACGCGCTTCCACTTGAGGCGCGCCAGCGGTCCGCCGCCACACATCCCCAACAACGGCTCCTTCCACGCGTCGATTGCGTTGGTCGTCCGCAGCGGGCGCGCCGTCGCGGCGGCGGCGGCCCCCGGGTCGGTCGCACCCGCCACGGCGTGGTACAGGCCCGCGCACATGGCGGCACCGAGGCGTTCGGCAGCTTCGGGCGACGTTGCCGTCGCGAAGTCCATGGACGTTACCGTCGTTGACGACCGCCGCCGTGAGTGGAGGCCGAGTGCCACGACCAGTGAGGGGAGGAAGGAGTCCGACAGGTTGTCCAGGTGCTTGAGTACCACGGGCGCAAAGTCGTCGACGGCCACCAGGATTTGCTTGAGCAGCGCCCCCGGCGGCTGGTGCGCGTACGTGGTAGGCGTCGACTCTACAGCCTCGAGCAGCGACAGTATGGTGGTATGGATTGCTTGCAATGGCCGCGGGTGTGCCCGCAGCAGGGTCGTCTGGTTTCGAGGGGGGACGGTTTCAATGAGCAGGGGGATGAGCGTGTCCATCTCGTACGTGAACAACACGTCGGTGAGGTAGGAACGGAGGCCCGGGAGCCACTCGACAAACTCCTCAATATCCAACGACGTTAGGGCGAGGGTGCGCTTGCTCATCGAAGCAAGCATGTAGTAGAGGTCAAAAACTGTGGTGGCGGGCGCGTTTGAGACAGGCAACCGGCGCACAAGTCAGAACAAACAGGGGAGCGCAGGTACGACACGGGAGCAAAGTGAGAGACAAGGACGGATACGCACAGATGAATCGAGTCAGTCACAGCAGACATCCATGCTCTAAAGAAGCAAGGAATACATGCAGGGGCTCACCCAGGCACTGGTAGTCACACCTGTCGCACTCGTCACCATCGCAGAAGCATCGACACAAGCGCGACACGCCCTGCAGTGGATAGGTGCCGCCGTCGCACGCCACGACCCTCCGCCCCGCGCAATCCACCCACCCACATCGCACCCACCGAGTGCGCGACGACCAACGTACGTTCTCTCCGCACCGCATTCGCCACAACCACAAACCCGTCGTGCACCGGGCTGCGGCCGCCCCGCGCCAGCCGCAGCGTCGCCGGCTCCCGCACCACCGCTTGGCGCATGAGGTTGATCTTGACGTTTTGGGGACTGGGGGTGCCCCCCCCACCCCGCCGCCCCCCCCTCGCCGCCCGTCGCTCCGCACCAGCCTGCTGCTTGACGCGGGCGGCGAGCTCCGCCATGTCCTCCTCATTCTCCGCGTCCCACTCGCCCGGCACGAGCGACGCGGTCGCCACCGCGCCGCGGGTGCGGAGGCGCGCCACGCGGTCGTGCGTCGTGCGCGCGTCGCCGCCGACGAGGCCCCCGCGCGGCACCGCTGGCTCGTCAGCGGCGGTGGCGCCACCCGCCCCCCGGGGCCCGACTTTGAAGCTCGTACTCCACGGGGCGCTGCCGCTGCGGCCGCCGCCGCCGGTGCGCCCGCGGTGCAGCCGCCCGCCCTCCCCCGTGGTGAGGCGGGCGAGGAAGCCATTGCCGCCCGCCTTGGTCGAACGCACCCGCGGCAGCGCCGCCGAGGAGCGGCGGCGGAGGCGCCCCGTCGGCGCATTACTAAACGAGTGCCGCCCCGCGAGGCGCGCCACGTCGTCGGCCACCGCGGCCGTCGACGTGGAGACGGTCGACCCGACGGTGGTGATGGTTAGGGTGCTGCCGACGGACAGGGGTGGCGGGTTCCCCAGCCACTGGAGCGACGCGGTGGCGGCCGCGTCGAGGGAGTTGCGCGCGCCGCCCACGGCCTCGCCGCCAACGACGCGCGACGTGGGGGGCGTCGGGGGGGACGGCGGCGGCGACGGGTCCGCCACCCGCATGAAGGGCGGCATGGCGTGGAGCCGCTTCCCACGTGAGCACGGCGGGGGGGGGAATGGGGGGAGAAAATGGGCGCCTCAGGCGGCGGCCGACGGAGGCAGGGCCTCCGCACCCCACCCGCGGCGGGCGCGGGCCGCGCGAGCGTGACGCCGGCGACGGCCGGGGCGAAACTCGTGCAATCCCCGCGAGTGGCCGCTGCGTGGCCCACCCGGCCGCCACGTCCGGTGGTGGCTTTGGGGAGCGCCCCCACCAAAGCGCCGCGTGGTGAATGGCAAAAGGGCGCCCCGTGCGTCAACGCGGGCGCCCGGCGTCGACAGCGCGTCGGGCGGCGGGGGCCCTTTGCGGCAGGCGCTTGCCCCGCTGGGAGCTGCCGCCGCCCTCCGCCCACTGCGCGGGGCCACGTGGGGCGCCGTGGCGGCGAGCGCCTCTGCTCTGCAAGGAGCAATAAAGGCACACGTGGTCGGCGGCGCGTGCACGGCGCCGCTCTGCTCACGCACCGACGCGCCAGCGGAACCCCCCCCACCCATAAGCTCCACGGCGGACGACAGTGGCCGCCGGCGTCTGTCGGTGAGCCGCGCGCTGCGGGCCTCACCGACACTTGCGCCGCCTCACCGGTGGTAGCGGCGGCGCGCAGGGGGATGCTTCGCCAGGAGGGAAAAGGGGAATGCGCCGCCACGGCACGGCGCCGAGAGTGGCAGACGCAACGCGTTTGTCACCGCCCGACAGGTGAGCCCGACCGCGGCGGCGCGGGCCACACGGACGGATACTCACTGGCCGGGCAAAAAGTCCTGTGCTGCTGCAAAGATGGCAGAGGGGGGGGGGGGGGGGGTAGGGTGGGGGGGGGGGGGGGGGGGGGGGGGGTGTGTGGTAGGGTGCGCACGAGCCGCGGCGGTCGTCCTCGCAAGCGGGGTCGGCCACCGGCGGAATACCACTCCCACGCCACCGTCAGCTGACCGACACGGGCGCCGTCCCATTCCTGGCGCTGTCGTCACACAACAGCTAGCACCCAGTGCGACACTGCGCGGCTTGTTGGTCGCGCGGCGGTGGAGCGCACCGCTTCGTCCCCGCTTGGCCCGCGTCGCCCCCCCGTGGCCCGACAGTGCAGCCTCGTCTGCGTAGTCGCTTCGGACGAGGCGGCGGCAGCAACTGCAGCGCCGACCGCAGTGGAGCCAAGGGCGGTCTGCGCGGCACGGGGCGCTCGTTCCGATAGAGTGGCACAAGAAAAAAAGCCGACAGCTTGTGCGGTAGCACAGCGCGGCGCGTGCCACCGCCCCCACCGGCAGCCGCGCACTGTCCGTGAGGCACCACTGGTGGGTGCCGCCGCCGCCGCTGCCGCCGTCGATGCGGCTGCTGTCCGCGCCGGCTGCCGCACCAACGCCCAGCCGCCGTTAGCAGAGCCCCGTCGGCCCATCCCGCGCCCCCTACTCCCCAACGGCCGCACGCGTGTGGGGGGCTGGCCACGCTGTACCCGCCACCGCGCTGCGCACGACGCGTGGAGGGTGGCGCCGTCAGCGGCGGGCCGCGTCCGCGCGCCTCTCGCCGCGCCGCGCTGGCGCGCACGCGGGCGCCGCGGGGGGGGTGCGCACGCGCCCGCCCGGGCTGTCTGCTGGCGCGGCGGGTGGAGAGCGGACCCGCACCCCGAGGAGGCCGCCACCAGAGGAGGGCGCGGCGGCGGAGGTGGCCGACCTCGTCTGGCCACTCCGCCGCTCGGCCGGCCGTGGCGGTGGAAGCGGTGTGCCGCAGCCAGCCGCGGCAGCGCGCACGCTGACCGTCTGCGCAGCGGCACGCGCGCAGTGTGCAATCCGCCGGGGGCGTGGCCGGCCGGCCGTTTGAAAAACGGCGCTGCCGCCCCAACCACCGGCGACACGGCGTGCGGCAAGGGCGGGTTGGGCGTACGGTCGGCGTGGTGGCGGTGCGGCTCACGGGTGGCAGGGGAGGACAAGCGCGGCCACGGCGTCGAACCACGGCCCCCGCCTCGTGGGCGGCGACACAGCAGGCTCCACCGGCTGCGCACGCTCGGGAACCAGGAGTCGGTGAGGTCAGCCAATGCAAGCGTTTACAGTGAAGCGTTGAGAACTTGGCCTTTCGTAAGCTCCTTGCCAATTCAACCTCTCGTCAGCGGACTTATGAGATCAAGAAGTCACCCGGTCAATGCCACAGTGCTGCAGCCGCCCTCGGACCGCCTCCCGCGCCTGAAGGGATAGCTCACGTAAATACTATGATCGTTCCTGCAAAAGCTGGAGAGGCCCCAGTCATCTATTGCACAGAGAGGCGCTACGTGACAACGAGAGAAGCACGAAGAAGCTCAGAGCACCACGAGAAAGAGAGAATCAAAGAGAAGAAGGCGCTTGTCTCAGCGTGCGAACTCGCCCTGCTTCAAAAAATATTGTTTTCAAGTGAAGCGCTATATATATGCCTCTCAGTAGGGTTGTCGGCAGCGCCCTCATTTCGGCGGCGCAGGCACATAACGCACCCAGGAGTACGGTTCGCAATAGCGCCCCTATGTAAGGGGCGTGGGGCGTAACAACGCCCAAATGGCGCCCGAACAGCGCCCTTCTGAAGGCTAGTGACGCCCCCTAAACGCCCCAAGTAGCACCCATAAATACTTATTTATGAAGGTAGCACCCTATGGTCCTGTGATTATTCTGTAATCGCAGCCGCCTATTGATCCAATTGTCTATACACGTAATGATGGCAGTCAGGGGTCGCTACTGCTGAGTCTCCGTCAGTCTTTGTTTCCTTCACAATCAAGCCCAACCACCACCACGTCTACAACATCACCCTTCACCGTACAGGTGCTCTGCTGCCGCAAGGTACCACACCACGTCAAAGACATCACCCAGCCCCACGGCCTTGCGCTACGAGACGCGATGATAGCGGTGGGCACCCCCATCCCCGGTCGGATCCCGTGCAGAGGCTGCGGCCCCTTGACAACGCGTTCCACTCCCAGCTCCATCACCCGGAGCTGCGTGCTGGGCACCAGGCAATCATGTTCTAGAAATAGTAAAATTATCCGTGCTCTATGCGCGCCCTATCCGCGCCTCGGCGTCGAGGGGCGCGGGGCGTTAACAGCGCCCTAACAGCGCCCTAACAGCGCCTTCACAATGCCCCTCAATAGAGCCCCGGGCGCTCTTCCCAACTCTACCCAGGAGCACCCTTTGAGCGCCCACAGCGCCCCGAGCGTTTCGTTTGCGCCCGTAGTAGTACCCATCAAACAAAAGTGGTAGCCCGTCTTTTGGAGTAATTTGAAGAGGTCTTTGATTGTACGCGAAGGGTGACCAATCACTTTTATTTTCGGCCCACAGAATCCCGCTACAGTTGACTGAAAGCGCCCAAAATGCGCCCGGAAAAAAAGCGGAGCTGGGCGCTCGAGCGGCCAACGTGTGCCCTTTGAGGGCCCAATGTGGGCCCTTTGAGCGCTCCAAGATCGTCCCCCAAGTGAGCGCCCGTGCACACATCAACTCGATCTCTCAGTACTTTACGGCAAAAAGAACAAGAAGAATACCCCGTTCCTGGCACTCTCGGCCAATTCGAAGGCTGCCTAATGGTCCTGAAGACCGCTTTGAAATGAGGATGGGTTGTCGCGGGCAACAAGCATGGCTCCACCTGATACGAAACCGCGCTACAGACGCAGTATCTTTGCTGCAAACCGTCAGCCAGCTGGCCAGTTTGTCGATAGCCAATAAGAATGTGCACAGTCCAGCAGAGCTTCTGGTCGCCATTTGTGGTGGAGAGCATGAGCGGACGTCGCAACCGTCACGGCCTCAGGTCCAGGCAAATGACCAGGCTACGGACGGGCCGTCGCGTGCTGAGAGCCTCGACAGTGCCATTGTGGCAAGCCCTGCACGAGCCCTCGTTGATGTTGGAAGCCCAAAGCGCCAATAAATCCCGACCGCCCACCTTTGAACAATCCGGTGCGCCGTCTCTGTTCCCTGCAGCTGTCGACCAGTGATTGGCTTGTCGAGATCGAAACCAGTACGCTTGCGTCATACCGCCCCAGCAGGTCGACAACTACATTCGCTGCACGCGTGCGCGAGACGTGACATCGCCGACCGAGGCAGAGACTTCACCTGCCAGCCGTCACGTGCACGCGCCGCCCGATCGGAGCGGCACTCCGCCTCCACGCCCTTCGTGCACGGGGGGTGGGTGGCCACCCACCATGGGGCGCCCGAACCAGGAGGCCATCAACTGCCGACCCGCATCTGCCGCGCCCGACGCAAGCAATCGCCTCCCCAGAACGTCGAGCGGTAGCGCCTATAAAGCCTCGAGACACCCGCTGGAACCACCACGGCGGCCGGGGACGCCACCTCATCGGCACTGCCTCGCGGACGCGCGGCTGCCCCGCATCGATTGATTTCCCACGGGCGCGTCCGCCGACGTCGCGAGAACGGCGACGCTCCTCTATCCGCATCGTATTCCGGGGTCCGAAATCCCCCCCCTCTCTCGCAAGCGCGCCATACGCCGGGCGGTACACCACTGGCGCCTGTCCCCTCCCCCAGGTCGGTGGCGCTGGGTCGCGCAAGCCCGCACCCTGGTCCGCACACAAAAACAAAGCGGCCACACTGGCGGACCCGCACCCCACCCCCTGTCCCCGGTGCGCGACCATGTGCTTCTTATCCACCCCGTGCGGCGTCGGCGAGCCCGTCATCCTCCCAGCCTTGAGCGTGCCGCCCCCGGCGGGCGTCCGCGTCAACTTCGGCGGCAGCAGTGGCGGCAGCGGCGGCGGCGAGCACAACCATGACGGCCTGCCAGCTTCCCTTGGCCTGCAGCTGAGGGTGGCTGATGGGGAGCGCTGGCTCGACAACCGCCCCCATTCCGCGACGCCCAGCACCGGCGGCTGGTCTGACACGCGTTCACCGTCGGTGCCGCCGGTCGACACGCCCGGTGGCGACTGGCTCGACGACCTCTTCCCGGGCTGCAGCCAGTCGGGGGAGTTGGTGGCGGTGGCGCCCCTGCTCGGGCCACTGCCGGGCTAGCCAGGCGGCGGCGGTGAGCTGCACCTCCTGGGTGCCGACAGGACAACAGCACCGCCGGTGACGGCGGAGCTCCCCCCTACGACCACCCCCGTGCCGGCCGTGCCGGCCGACTCATCGGCGGGCACCGCCCCTGCGGTGGTCATGCCGGGCTCTCCACCTGTGGTGGTGGTGGACCCGCTACGTACGCTGGCAGTGGATGCGGCGCACGCCGCTGTAGCAGCGGTGGGTGCGACAGCTGCCGCGCCAACTGTACCTCTCTTTGGAGCGGCCACCACCGGCACGCCGGCACGGGCGATGTCGGCAGCCAGAGGCACGTGCGACTCGTCTGCCGTGCTGGGTGGGAGTGCGTCAGCGCCGCTGGCCACGGCAATCGAGCCGCTGCTGACGGGCAGTGATGAGGCAATCGGCTCTAGTGCTGTTTTCTGGGGCGGGCCGGTTGCGGGCTTGGGGGTGGATGAGGGCGGCAGCGTCGACCTCAGCGTCGGCACATTGTCGGCCGCCCCATCGCGTGGGGAGGACGGGATGGCGGCAGCCCCTGCCGATGCCGCGGCCACCGCGGGGCTGCTCGCTACCATCGCCGCGACGTCGGTCGGATGTTCCTCTACCCACACACGCGCGGCACGCGCGAGTGGGAGTCCCCTCGGGAGCACCTCGGCACGGGGGCGCCCGACCACTCGCGGTAGCGCGTGGGCGGCCCCGCCGAGCTCCACCACCCACCCGGCGGCACCCCCGCCGGGTTTTGCATGTCTTGGCTCCCCGCATCCTCCCCGCTTACATCTATTCTCCCATTCAGGGACGCCGCTTGTCTTACTCCTCACGCCCCACGCCCCACGCCCCACGCCCACGCGCCAACCCGCCGCCGCATGACATTCCAACCCCGCACACGCCCACGCCAAAGCCCCCGCGCCATGCCCCCGCCATCGCGCCATAGCCTGCGCCGAGACTGCCCGACGCCCCGACCTCGCCTGCATCGGCCAGCGCCATATTCGCCAATGCTTGCCGCGCGAGAGCGGCATAGGGCGGCACGTCGCCCCAGTTCT